>ENA-ORMS01003061-ORMS01003061.1-human-gut-metagenome-genome-assembly--contig:-NODE-3061-length-11268-cov-2.750557_pt1 | contig 11268 bp, 15 predicted proteins | sample MGYA00242104_ERZ508997 | MGnify/ENA primary metagenome ERZ508997 (study PRJEB26280, sample SAMEA2338704) | human gut metagenome | biome: human gut; feature: human-associated habitat; material: faeces... | reverse complement strand
CTGAATCATATCCTTCCAGCTCTTTCTTCAGTTCGTCATTGAGTTTCTTTGCTTCATCTACTTTATTCTCGAAGTATCGATAGTCGATAAAGTTCTGTAGCCCCAGCTGTTCAACTTTTTCCGATTCCATCCAGAGAAAGTCCTTGCAACCAGTAGCTGCACCGACCTTATCGCCTGAAACACGTACGAGGTTTCCAGCGCCGCATCCGGGAAGCATCGGACAGAACAGACCTGCCTTTCCGACGAACTGCATATCGCCGTCTCCGTTATCCAGATAGAGTGCTGCTCCATCAGATACCGATCGCGCTTCACACAAATCGTAGAACTCGATCGGCTCTCCGCTGAACAGTTTTTTGAACACATAGGGAACCTGGAACTGTGCACCAGTTGCAGTCCATTCTCCGGGGTGCGGGTTTGTGTACTGGGCTATATATACGGCGTCGTTGACAAGGCACATACGTTTGTATGTAGCCTCATGCTCGAACTCATAGCCGTACTGACGTCCGTAATCCATTACGAACTGAATGATTTCCGGAGTGGCATTTGGAATCTTGATCGAGTCTGTCTTGATATGAGCGACCGTGAATCCCTTGGCCTCGACTTCGTACTTCAGGTTGATCATGAACAACGCGCCGCGTTTAGCCACGATGTTATCGATATTGCGAGGATCTCTGCACCGAGTATCAAAGTGCGCTGCCGTTAGGCCATACACACTGTTGATGATTATCTTAAGAGCATATGCCAAAGCCTTGGCGCCCTCGTCCGTAATGTTTTCGAGGAACGGGGCTAGCGCTCCATCCAGAAGAGTTCTGGCAGTATCGTAATCATGGTGCTTGATCGCTATACGAGCTTTCTTGATATCGCTGAAACGCTGAGTATACGGACCAAACAGATTGAGCTGCTCCAGAGACGTCGGGTGCATGGACGCAATATCCAGTAAGGCTACGTCCTCATGCATGCCTGGAGTTGCAAAGACAAAGCCGCCCTCGCCTGCCTCGAAGCCTCGATACATGCTCTTTCCATTCTCGAATGTATATCCAGGGAACAGCGTAGACAGATCTGTATAAACAAACTTGTCCTGGGGGTGCTTATCATTACCGAAGAGGATTTGCTCAATGTGCTTACGGTTTGTGTCATTGACCGTCAGACCCGACAACTTGGCCAGGAACTCTCGAGCCACGAAGTCTTCAGCACGAGCATCGAATACTGCTTCGGTTGCTAGTACGTCATCGACACAATAATCGGCCACTGTATCCCAGAGTTCTTCTGGAACTGGCTGATCCCACGGAAGTCCGAGCTCATGGTGATGAATATGCAGATCGATCTCGAACTTTTTGAGGGACTGTTTCTTGGACGAGAAATCGTAGATATCTGTATACGATATACTGTACGCTTCGGGGAACATCCAGATCGGTCGATCGTCATTGATAATTCCCTGTGAGCGTTTGAACAGTTCTTCGCAGCTCTCGCCAAGATGTCGTGCATACAGAATGTGGTTATCGTAACGACGATTGTTGAATCCGATCAACCGAGTATCGAATAGGAACTCGATATCGGCTGGCGTCGGATTAATCATCTTTACGACTTTGGCATTCGCTCCGCGATACTTCCAACAGACTACAAACAAATTTGGAAAGATTTCGACATCGTAGAAAACTATTGGCTTCTCTCCAGAGATCTCGACTTCGGGCATCTCCCGCTCAGACTTCCACTTCATTGCATTTACCTGTTTAAGGCAATATGCAGCGTTGTGAGAGCTTTGAGCGGCGAATGAGGTAATCTGTCCGCGCATGTCCGAAACGTCGTATGCGAGCTCTGGATTGGCGTAGGCATCATCCAGTATGCGTTTAATGAAATCGATGCTGGGTTTAGTCGCTGGGTGAATTTCTTTACGAAGATTGCGCTTGATCAATTCACGAAGAGACTTTTCTGTTTTAAGGATGTTTGGTTCTGCCACGGGCTTGACCTCCTTTCGTGGCAAACCAGTGGATATATGTGCTATGGGAAGATCGTTGCAATAACTCAGACGTCGTCGAAGGGCCGATTTCCCCTTAAAGACTTTGACCTCAATACCTGGAGCATAAACGGGAGCAAGCTCCGTAGGATCCCCATCCCAGATATAATGAAGATGGACACCTGCTCCGCCCTTGCTGAATTCAGCGTATGTTGGCGGAAACTTGGATGCAGCTTCAAGATTGAGCTCTTGATTTTTATTACCGTCAGAATCTCTGAGATCAAAATCGATTACGATGTGATTTAACGGCGTTCTGACATAGTGCAACTTTGTGGTGTCCAGGTCTCTGAGATGCGTAATGACTTTGTCCCAGGCACGCTCTGGAAGCTCGTCAGGGCCACCGTACTGCGCTGGGCAATCTGCCAATACAGAATCAAGGAGCGAGACTGTAGACGCAAGCTGAAGCCATCTGAGAGGCTCTGAAGGGCCTTCTGGTGTATATACATCGAACTTCTCGGACTTAAAACCTTTATAGACATTTGTCAGGCTCTGTCCATCCACAGTTGTCGAGGCGAACCAGGTCTCAAAGTACCCGCTCAGCTCTTCTTTAAATCTGTTTTTGGCATAGCTCCAGGTCATTCCCGAATCAGCGATATAAACTTTATATAGATCATATGCCTGTTTCAGGGTAGTATAATCCTGCTGCTTAAACAGATTATAGTTGCCGAGCATGAAGTCGTAGAAGTGGTCGGTGCGTTCCTGCTGTTTGACAGGAGTATAGCGGCTATAATACTTTTTGCCAAGCTTGTTGTAAACATCCAGGCAATGCGCCATTATGCCGCCGCGCTCAAACTGGATCTGGTCCATGAGCTGGAAATACCGGTCCTCAGGAAGCTTCTCTCCAGTAGGTTCAACATCAATCAATCGCCGTATTAGACCAGACTTGACGTCTGTGATTTCAATCGGGCTATTCGTGGCTATGAACAAGAACGCCGGCACAGTTATCATATAATGGGCCTTGTGCTTCTCATTCATGTCCATAGGTTCGTGCGAAATGATCGAATTGAGTTTGGAGTTATCCGTAATTTTACGAAGGTCTGAATCGTGCTCATAAGCAACCAGCGGAGCATTCTTGAACGGCTCCATACCGAATTGATTGCTTGCAGATGCCAGAGCCTTAGCATTGAACGGAGTTGCATACTTTCCAAACAGCGAGGTTATGATATTGATGATTGTCGATTTACCGGATCCAGGGTCACCATACAAAGCAATGAACTTCTGAATCTTTTTGCTGTCACCTTGAACGATCGCGCCGATAGCCCACTCCAGCTTTTGCCGTTCAGACGGAGCATACAGAGTGTTCATCAGCTCGTCGTATGCTGGAGTCTCTTTGACTTCAAACGGATAATCCAGTTTAAAAGTCGCGTAGTCAGTGCGCTTCGGTTCCTTGTCCGAAAAGATAACAGTCTGATTCAGATCGCGGTAGTTATCCGGAGCGGTCTTAACGTAGTTGATGAACTGCTTATAGATGCCTGTCGAATTCTCACGCAGAGCTTTGACTATGATCACAGCATCTTCGGGGAACTGGTTCTCTTGCCGGAATTTGAAGAGCGCATTGTCTACAATGGCTACAACATCTGAGAGACTATTGCTCCAGAGGCCGGTTTCTTCATTGTATACAGCATAGAAGTCCCCGCCACGGCACATCAAATCGTCGCACTTGTCGTTGATGAACTCCGGTAGTATGTGAAATACTCCTTTCTTGACCTGTTCATAACGAACCTTGAAAAACGATTTCAGAAGCAACCGCCTCCTTTCTAAATATTATAGTTTCTCAGAAGTACCAGTTTTCCATGAGATATGCCTGCATCTGAGACCAAAGTTCTTCTTTTCGTGCGTCTATCGGCCGATTAAGATACTTGACATCATGAATCGGGAATAAACCGCCGTGTCCAGAGGGCTCATATTCCCGGTCCACAAATCGCTGGATCTTGGCCTTATATAGTTCGATATTATCTTTGTTGGTATCGACTGATAGATCCAGGTTATGAAACATCTCCCAGAACCAGCATCCGGTACGATTTATACCATCTCCGTTATTTGTAAGAAATTCCATACGCTCGGCAAGGGCGACCATCACCTCGAGGCAATTAGCCGGCCCCATGCCACGAATGATATCGATTTCCTGTGGAAGATTCTGCGATGATTTTAAGAAGTCCTCGCGAAGCTGTTTAGCATCGGCTATACGGTTTTCGTCGTGCGGTACCAAATCGTAGAACTCGGTCTCGAACAGAATCCGTAAAGGAAAGAGCTCTCGTTTAGTCCAAGAGCTCTCCGAAACCGATATAAGATAGTCAAAATAACGATCACGAACGTCTTTTATCATACAAGACTATTCCTCACATTTTGTATCCGAAGTCCGGGTCGTCAGTGTCCCCAAAGTTCCCAGGTTCATAATGGATCTCGTAGTCCACTTTGTACTTTTCGTTTCGTACGAAATACAGTCCCTGGGAATTGAAGCACTTTGATGACACCGGGCCGACATATTCCGACCAGTTCTCCATCTGCTCGCGGTCCTCTACCACGACATCATCGGCCTCATAGTATGTCAGCTCGACCTGCTCCCATTCGTCGTTCATACGCATCATATCGAGGACCTGTTCTTCCGTGACCTCATAAGGAGGATTATAATCCTCATGCGGATGCGGCTCGGGATAATATCCGACTTCGGGAACAGGCTCGTCAGGCGGCTGATACTGCTGAGACATCTTGTAGTAGGCTTTTTTCTGCTCCTGCCAGGATTCGCGCTGCTGGCGCTCGGCTTCCTGCCGTACGCGACGAGGCTCTTCGACTTCGCGCGTATAAGCATTGCGAAAATGCGCAACGACGTCGTTGACTTCATCGTCAGTTTTCTTTCGATAGTATTCCTTGGTAAAATACCAAGTAATCAGACTTCCTGCTGCAGCTCCAGCAAGAAATATGAGAAATTTCTTCATTCAGTGCTCTCCTTTCCGGAATCTGCGAGTAGCGATCTCGTTAGTTCTTCAGCTATCGTTCTGAATGCATTCATGAACCCGTAACGATCCAGTATATCAGTTCGGGCTACGGAACGGAACATGTCGCACATATGCGCCCAAACCTGATCATATAATTCTGCGCAGTCACGCAGTGAGCCTTTGATATTAGATTCCCAGAGATGGCATGCGTCCATTATCATTTCGCTCAAAAGCTGCTTCAGAGCCATTTTGGAATCCTCGTCATCTGCATTGGCAGCAGCAAACAGAATACGAGTTCGCCAAGTCGCGAATTTTGCGTCGGCTATATGTTCAGCGGCAATGGGCTCACTATAGTTCTTCCATTGTCGAAGATCATATTTAGTCACTGGTGTCTCTCCTTTCTACAAACTCGAATGTTAGTTTATCGTTATCAATCTGAACACAACCATTCCAGATGAGCGGCCATTTACTCGTGGGCGTACCAGGATGCTCTCCAGTGCAGATATAATGAATCGTGTGAAACATAATGGGCGTACCTTGTCCAACGCGATCAACAATTGCGCGTAGTATCGTTTTATCATCGTATCCTAGTATACGATTTACAGGATATGCGATTGCAATTGTACCATCGTCAAGGACTGTGCAATCACAGTCACCACGAACTCTAAGTCCAAGGTCAGTTGTCAGATAGCATTCGGGTGCAACGCTAATCACTGTTCCTGGGTGGCATGCATGCGCACAGTCACCAGCAAATCTGCATGGCCATATTTCTTTGTTGTCCATGTTAACGGCCCTTCTTCAAAGATTGACAAGTATCTTGCCGAGGTAATGCATTACCTGCGTATATGCACCGGCCTCCGGATAATACTTACAGCCTTGTCGAACCATGTCTTTACGAACCCAGCGCCAAACCTCTTCATAATCACAGAGGGTATCAGCGAATGAGTCTTCTCTGTCCTTGGCCCACCAGAAATTGAATGCTTCCCCGACAACGCCATTGACGATCTGGAACGCGTACTCTTCCTGCATATCCACAGGACAAGTCTGAAGTCCATCGATATAGGTCTGGACCTTTTTGACACATTTAACGCCCTCAGTGTGCACCGTTTCTCTGTTCATTCAGAAACTTCCTTTCTTATATACTATTTGTCCTTGGCCTCGACATCACTAATCAGTTTGTCAAGGTACCAGCGGGCCTTCTTAAGATCCTGCAGAGGACGTTCTTTAAGCGGCCAGCGCCAGAGGTATTTGAGGACCACCCCGGACAGAAAATGCCAATAAAACGTAGTCGAAATCTTCGCCTGCTCATAACCAGCGAGCATCGCTTTCATGGCATCGATGCATTCTATGCCACCGGACGTGTAGTGCGACGGGTGTTCAACAGCGGAATTTTCGCTTGGTGAGTCGGCCCCAAACATCTTTTCGAGCGTCGCCACACGTTCATTAATTTCGCGCATCTCGCCCCAGGTCTTCTGGTCCGGCTCGGAACCGTTTAATGAAGCCACTATACGAGCTAGACGGTTTTTGAGGGCCGAAAGCTCTTGCTCTGGGGTCTTCGAAGAGTTCGTTAGCATGGCAATATTCGAAACGCATTCCGGCGTTACGCCTATTTCATTAGCTATATCAGCATAATCTGTGCATAGCGACTTATCCATTTGCCAACCCTGCCTTTATTGCAGCCTTGCGTCCCTCGGAAGCCCGTATAACGAACTTCCGGTAGGCCAGGCGCTTTTTGTTCTCTTTCATCTGCTTGCGATGATTCTTGAGGTTCCACCCAAATGCTCTGTTCGCCATTTTTATCGTTCCTTTCAATAATATGTATAGAGCTGAGGATAGTCGAGTTCATCTTGATACCGGCATCCGCACCCGACAGCGTTGAGGCCGGCTCTACTTCAAATGAGATTATAGATTACGCCGTCGCAATTGAAGTGCAGGATAACAGACTGTTCATAGCCGTTGATGAAATCAGCCTTCGGACGGTAGCAGGAATCAAAGATGCCGAGGTCGACATAGTTATCGCCATTGCCTTCGACCCAGCCGCATACGGCGCCTTCCGGAGTTCTCGGGAAACTCAGCATGTCCAGAAGCTCGTTCAGAAACAGATGTCCCTGCATATGAAACCGGTCGTTTGCCTGTTTCTGAATGCCGATCAGGAAGTTCTTATTGTAGCCGGGACCGCGCTTATAGTTCGGATTACTTTCATCAAAGATCCGTGTATAGCAGTCCCACACAGGTTCACCGGTACGAACTTCGGCTTTCTCGACCTTGGTTTTTTCTTCGGTACCGTCTTCCAGAGTTTCTACAGCCGTTATGGTTTTCTTCTTCAGACCATACCGAATCTCCTTCTCTACCTCGGGGCCGACACGCTCTTCCACACGCTGCCGATATTCGTCGAATGCTTTCTGGGTGGCATCCGCAATGGCGGTGATGGCCAGCATACGGGAATGCGCAATATTGTGTGCGCAAAGAATGGCCGCAATGCTGAGTGTGCCGACGACCAGGGCTTTCCAGTATACTTTCAGCAGTTTGCGAGCAGCATCGATATGCCATCTGCGACGCTCTGCCGCTGCTTTCTCCGGAGTATACTCATAACGCTCACGCTTTTCTGCGACCGAGGGCTCCTCGCTGTTGAGCAGAATATCGACTGCTTCCAGTTTAGTCTTAGTTTCGATCAGAATATCCAGGGCGGCCGGAGTTTCGTCAATGGCCAATGCTACTGTTCCAACGAAACCTGCGATACCAAGGCCCGTGAGAATTTCGGGGGCATGCTTAGAAAGCTGCAGGCCGATACGAGATGCGACTTTTGCTCCACCCTTAATTATTGTCGTAAAGTTCATATGATTCTCCCTTCTTAAATGTCCAAGGATATTTTTCTTTTAAGGTGCGAACTAACTGCGGTTTACTTATGTTTGCGAGTTCGCACCACAGGTCACAGTCCTCGCTCATGAAAAATGTATATATGCTGTGGCGATCAACCAGACTCCAAACATCAGAAGAGATATCTTTTTTCTGGACTCGTCGCCAATCGTTTATTGCCTGAAGTAAAACACCGCAGGCAATCTGCCGAATATGCCAAGCCTGAAGTTTTAAGCAGGCTCTCGGTAATACTAGATCAGTATTCACTGTAGCACCTCTACTCTCGGAAACTCCAATCTGAAACCGTCACGTCCTGCCGGAACTACGCGAATCGGGTTGCAGTTCGTCCAGCCATAATTTTTATCGTCTTCAACGATTTTATCCTCTAGGCCAATAAGGCTTTTGAGATCTGCCACAGTCGCTTCGCCGTAGAGCTCCGTGAGGTCGATGAGGATGGATTTGACTTGCGCTGCTTCCCCTCTCGTATCCAGGAACAGATTGCTAAAATCAAAGCGACCTCGATTCCGAGTCTCGCTGCGATCTCTGCTATTTCGAGACCGGTTTTGAGAAATCCCGCTACTGTAGTTATTGTACGCAACATACGAACCTCCTGTCTTCGTAGAAACGACTTTTTCTCCTCCGAACAGTATGGTATTGACCGACTTCTCCACAATATCTGCCATTATATTCTTAAGGCCGGGGACAATAACATCGAACAACACGATGTCTTTGACCGAGCGCTCATCGCCATAGAAGAACGCTTCTTTAAGCTTGGCGCCAAATGATGTTGCCTGTGTACGAGCTACGGTCTTAGTGACCTGTGCCGGTGGTTCACGTTTCGGAGCTTTGTCCTCGGTCACATGAAGAGACGCTCTCGGTGCGATGTCTTCAGGAACAAGTTCTATGAGATCTTTCTGAGCCATTGGTTACTTCCTTTCTCCAAGAAAATCGTCGAATGCGTCGTCTATACCGTCTATAACCCATTCGAGAGCTTCGTCTCCAAACAATTTCTTGGCTAGTCCGTCAAGGTGCTCTGTAACAAATTCATGCGGATACCGTTCAATGCACGCATCATACACGGGGTCTGTGCTTCCGGTTAGTGCCCGGGCAAACCGTATAGCCTGCTTGCTGAGCGTTATATCCGAATTAGAATATAGGATGCTGTTTGTCTGCTCGTAACCATAGCTGTACGCCTGGCGCTTGATGGATGTCTCAAATATCCAGAAAGCGGCCATAAGAATAGCGGCTATGAGAATAACTGCTATAAGTATTTTTGCCCTGCAGGTAAACACCGGATGAGTTTCTATGTAGCTTGTATCGTAGAACATATTAATACCCCTTTCACATTTTAAAAACTAAGATCACATGTAGTGATCTTAGTGGACGTTTTACGCCATATTCTTCTGAGTTTTTGCCACTTTTAAAGCATCTATTAGACCGCCGACAGAATCGACAATATTCTCGTTGAATGCATGAACATTATCATACATCGCGTCAAAGGCGATCTGTGCCAGCTTAGAGCTGAGTGCCGCATATGCCAGACCTAGCACAAGGTTTATAGCAACCTTAGTGCTTTTGGGCATAAAGCACACTACAGCTTTTCCGACCAGAGCGCCAAAGGCAGCGCCGTCAATGATGTCCAGTATTGAAACGACAACGTCTTTCTTCTCGATCTTGATGTTTTCCATAGTATACAATCTCCTTTAGAAAATAGTGTAGGGAATCCAGCTCCCTCATTATATGCTGTGTAATTTTGTCGTCAGAAGCGATTACTGTACATGGGCTTAAGACGATAATCCAGAAGAAAACACGGAGTATTCTTCCAACTGGTGCAGGGAGTAACCTGGAATTCCAATGGTCCGTTGGCAATATCGAAGCCCAGCATGTCACTGACTGTCGTTGGAGGTAATTCCAGACAATCATAGATTTCGCTTTGCGATATCCAAGTGTCATTCGACAGAATGCGGTTTGCCATCGTCTCTGCGTGAATAACGGCGTCATACGACGTATAGAAGTACCTGCCGGACGGTCCATCCTTAAAGAGATCCTGACCGCCGCCGGTCTGAATAATCTGAGATTCATCTGGTGCATCCCGATCGATATTTGTCTGCGCGGCCTGGGCTTCGCAGGTTTTAATGTCGTTTGGCGTAAGTTTATCTGCGACGGCGGCCTTAAAGTCTTTTAGCTGCTGTTCAGAAAGCGCATAGGAAGTCAAGAGAGCACTTATTCGCTTCTGATTGGATGTCTGAGCTAGAATAATCAAGGTGATGCCACAGGCTGCTGTAAGGGCCATAGGCCAGTACGCACGGGCAATGCATGTGATTGTCGTCTTGATGTCGTGTTTGGCATCATCGAAAGACTCGATCCCCTCATCCTGCAGAATATCCAGCGCGCTCGGAGTTTCACTTATACCCAGGCCAATTGCAGTGAGCATAAGACCAATGCCGCTGGCTGTGCATATCGCTGGACCGTACTTATTTAGCGTAGCAAATCGCTTTATAAGTGCAGTGGGCACACGTGCTATTATCATAGTTCTTACTCCCTTCTTCAATTAACTGAATTTCGTCTACCGCGTAGACCATGTAATAGTCAATCATCTCACCAGGAATCGCTCGATAGCGAATCTGATAGCACTCAGTACAGCCGTCATCGAACGCGACCATAATGTGGTGCATATAGATCGCTACGATCTCGCCAGGCATCCACTGAATCATTGTACGAGAAAAGCCCGAAAATTTATAGGCTCCTGTTCTAGCCGCACGGACTCGGTCTCCGACTTTGAACTGATGATCTTTAATAGTAGACATTTTGGCGTATTCGTTCTGAAAACCCGGAGCAACGGGGCAAATTCTTTTAACACGTTTGTTCATAATTAGTGATAGCTCTCCTTTCATATTTGCAAAAACTTAGACTACATGTATTAGTCTAAGTCTTCGGACTTACTCTTCTGTCTCAGCTTTCTTCTGGGCTATTATCTGTTTGAGTGCCTCCTGACGCTGCTTCCTAGTGAGCGCCTTAGCAGCCTTCTTTTCCTCAGCTGCAGCCTGGCGTTCCTCGAACGAAGCTTTGCCTTCATCGATCTTACGCTTGACGAACTTGACAGCCTGCTTGCCTGCCTGGTACGTGCCGTAACCGGCAAGTGCCACCAGGGCAACAGCGCTGACAATCACGCCAGTCGTAACATCGACTTCGGTAGTCTCGTTTTCGGTGTCCTCCAGAACTTCAGGTTCGGGCTTGACTTCTACGGTCTCTACGATTTCCTCAACGTTAGTGATGTTGGTGTTCTCTTCCATTATAATATTCTCCTTTAAAAAGTTTTAGACAGGACATTCTAGTCCTCTCATAATATAGTGTGTAATTTTTGGTGAAAAAGAACCCTGATTGTAGGGTTCTTAAAGTTACCTTGCAACGCGAACGCAGATCAGGTGGTGTCCTACTGTGTCCGGGTGAATGTTTCTGCAA
>ENA-ORMS01003051-ORMS01003051.1-human-gut-metagenome-genome-assembly--contig:-NODE-3051-length-11289-cov-4.043440_pt1 | contig 11289 bp, 3 predicted proteins | sample MGYA00242104_ERZ508997 | MGnify/ENA primary metagenome ERZ508997 (study PRJEB26280, sample SAMEA2338704) | human gut metagenome | biome: human gut; feature: human-associated habitat; material: faeces... | reverse complement strand
CGCATTGTTGTACCCGCGATAGACCACACGGCCCGTGGGAAACTCTACCAAGATGCAAAGTTACTCATATTCCCGCCAACTCAAGCGATTATACTCAAAATCAGTTGCAAAGCGACAATATTTCAACGAAAACCGCAGCACCACCAGATTCCAGCGAAAATTCTAAAATTTTTCGACCGGCTTACGCCGGTGATACCACGTCTTTCGTTTTGTCGCTTCGCTCCCGCTTTTCGCGCTTCGCTTTACGCAGCCTCGCTCAACGCCTTATACGCAGCCACGCTTTGCGCCCTCACGAGTTTGCCGCGGAAGGCCAGGCGCGAGCCGACAAGCGAACTCGCATACGAAGCATCGTAACTCGCACGCGCATTCGACACACCGCCATTCGCGTACGCATAGTGGCACCCGCGATAGACCACACGGCCCGTGGCTGTGCTTATCCAATAATAGTCCGAATAGTATGTACTCGACGAACCCTGCATAGCCCCGGCTGGTACAATAGCCATCAGCTTTCCATGAGCCACAGCCGTTATCCAGCCACTTGAAGTAGAACCCTTTATCATGATCGTGCTGCCGTCAGGCATCCAAATGCGCCACTTGCCCTCATTGCCGCTCGTGTTCGGCAAGTCAACACCGTCCATCATCTCATACTTGTGTCCGTAGATGTCCTCATAGCCCAGGCAGCAGATATTGTTCACCTGCGTCACCTTTGCAGCACCATACTCGTCCTTGTCTATATACCAGGCATATTGGTGCACTCTGTTCTCGTCCACCAGACTGTTTGTCACATTCTGGTTGATTGCCTTTGCGCCCTCATAGCCTATAGTGTCCTGCATGCCTCTTGACATCGTGCCGCCAGTCGTGCGCATATTCGTATGCGAACCTGCGCCACACTGCTCCTGCATGTTCCTCCTGCCATACTTCGCGTATGCAAGGTTCGCAATGCGGAAGTGCATCAGAGCGTCAATCTGCTGCATACCTCGCTGCACGCTGTAATAATGGAAGTCCGTCCATGTCATGCTTGCTGTGGTGCTGCCGCCCGTTATGCAGGCACGCAGCTTGCTGCCCACAACAGAACTGCCCACAACAGCACACAGATGCTCATCGTTGGCAAACCATTCAGGCTCCATATCCTCTATCTTGCTGCTGTTGGACAGCACCACCTTGTCAAACTCGGCTGTGTTCAATATAGAGAAATACAAAGTCTTGGCTCCCTCCGGCACATCGCTGATAAGATACATGCCAGCCTCAAATCTGTTACCCAGCGTTGGCACCACGATGCTCTTCACCACATTGCCGTTCACATCGGCAAATGCACTGCCCACAAGGTTCGTGCCTGGCACACTCGGCCAGCGAACACGCTTGTGCTTCGACACATCCACCACGCACACCGAATAAGAGCTGTCCGTACTCATGGCATTTGTTATGGTGTCCCTGCCACTCATCACTTTCCTGCCTTTAGTGTAACCGCCCTGCACCGCCTTGATGTCATCAAGCGTCAATACGTCCACATTCGGCACAGCCGGCATGTGATCCTTGTCCTTCGAGCTGTAGCAGCTGTAGTCCTTGCTGTTCAAGAAGTCATTGATGCCCTTGCTCCAGAAGAAAGGCTCGTGCATCATCAGGTCACCCTCGCTGCCGTCAAGTTTGGCAGGGGTTCCGTCGGCATACTTGGTGCTGTCCGTATCGTCAAGCTCCAAGTAAGTCATCTCGCCGTCCAGATTGTTCACCACGGTATCGACATTCGCTATATTCACGTTCCTCGTGGTCGCCTTCTTTGTCACCTTCGCCAGCACTCTGTGGCGGTTCTTCAGTATCGCAGCCACATGGCCGCTTGGCTTGTAGTCGTTGCCGTACTTATAGCCCGTGCCGTTATCCAAGTTCGAGAGATTCGCATCGTCTGCCACACTCTCGTCGCTCTCCAGCATGGTGTATTCGGGCTGTACAATGTTCAGTTCGGGGAAGTGCCGCTGCAGTGCATCGTACTCTTCATCGGCCTTGTATTGCGTCAGTCGGTATGTGCCCACCAGTCGGCAGGTATCCACGTTGCCACCGTTCTCGTCCACGCCGCCAATCGCCATCAGCGAGGTCAGCAGGCTGCCGTCGCCCTCCATGTCGATACCAGTCACGCGCAGATACTTTACATTGGTGCATCTTGCATACAATGTCTGCCAGTATATGCCGGGACAATTATCCACCACAAAGCGTGTGATATTGCCCGTGCCCTCTAATGTCAGGCCACTTGTCCTCAGTTTGCCCAAATAGCGCAACTCCAGCGTCTGCAATGTCGCAGGCAGCGTCACGCTCGTCAGCGGTGCGCCCTGTGCGAAGTTCACGCCTGTCAGTGCCGTCCGGCCAGCTTTCAGTGTCTCCAACTTCGTGTTGTTACTCAGGTCTATGCCTGTAAAGGCTGTGGACTTCAGACCGGTCATGCTCAATGTCCGCAAGTTCCGACAACCGTTTACCAACAGGGCGTTCAGCGTTGTCTGTGCCTGGGCACAGCTCACGTCCAGCGTCCTCAGTGCCGTGCAGTTGTTCAGGTTCAGCGTCTGCAGTATAGCGTGGCTCACGTCCGTCAGGTCAAGCCCCATGATGCGGCTTGCGCCGTAGATGTACTGCGGGTCGTTCACAATGAGATCTGTATCCAATGTTAGGTTTACCGTGCTACCCGTGTCCTCGGCCAGCACCGCACTTTGGTGAGGCGTTCCGCTTGTGTAGCCGTATCCGAAGTAGTAACGCTCGCTTGCCGTGATTCTTATTTTGCGGTTATCCGAGCCAAATTTGTAGCCGAAGTAGGCCGCAAAGCTGTCCTTTCTGTATGTTCCGCATACATACTGGCTGTCCAGCAATGCAAAGCGGTTCTGGATGGTATAGGTGCGGTGCGCATATCGGCTGCCCTGGAGTGCATAGAGATAGTCATAGTAACTCGTAGTGCCGTCAGCCGTCGTCACACCCTCCGTCAGCGGTTTGATGTACTTGTAGATGCCGTCCTTGTTGTAGATGCGCTCACACCAGTTGCCCATCATCTCCTCATTGAACACCTTCAGCACATACTCCAGCGACATCGTGCTTCGCAGCTTGTCTGCCACCTCCCTCAGTTTGTCCGGGCAGCCTCTCACAAGTTCCCACAGCACGGAGTCATGTCCTGCAAACGCATACGAGCCGATGCTCTCGTCCATCGTCTCCCACGTTATCGTGTAGTCGTATTTCAGAACCGAGTCGTTGCGCTCACCGAACACCGTGTCCATGTCGTATGGGATGAAGTACCATATCTTGCCGTCCCACGTCACGAGCATCATGTTCTTCGCGCGGTTGTCCACAGCCATGAAGTAGTCCGTTATCAGATACCATGCAAATGGCGAGTCGTTGCCGAAGTATTCCGCATATTCGTTCAGGAATTTCGTCGGGTTGCCCTTGCACGAGTATATCCACTCCCAAAGGCGCTTCACTGCCGCCTTGTCGTCCTCATGCGCCGTCGCCCATGTGTCGTCGGCCTTGAAGCGGAACTCCAGAGCATCGTCAAACGTGTCCATGTTGCTCGTACCGAACAGACATAATGTCTCCGAATTGTTCAGGAACTCCAGGCAGATACACTTGTTGCGCTCGCCCTTTAGTGCAGCCTCGTCATTGAAGCCCTCGATACCCTCAAAGCCGTAGATGATGCCGCTGCCGCTCTTCTCGTTGTTGAAGTTGTACTTGCCAAGATACACGTTCTCACCCGTGCCGTTGTTGTCGTAGAACAAATCTATCGGGAAACCGTCCACGCCGATTCTCACATCATAGTTGCCCTTGTAGGCCATTTGTGGCGGAGTCAGCCAGCCGCATCTCTTCCAGATGTCGTTCACCACTCTCACCGCACCCGTATTATGCGTAGATGAAGAATCCGAGAAGTCCGCCTTCAGACAGAATATGTCTATCGGTCTTGCACCTGGTTTGAACGAATATTTGAAGTCCGCTACCTCCACACCGTTCACATACAGTTTCGTGCCGTACTTCGTCGAGCGGCTGAAATAGATGCGGTAGTTCTTTCTCGGGTAGGTCGTCGATGAGGTGCCTTGTATTCTCAGTCCGCACTGGTAGATGATGAAGTCATACTCCTTACCGTAGGCAGAGTAGAAGTAGATGTCCACCGGAACCTCAAACTTCTTGTTGTTCGTCTGGTTCACCAGGTTCACGTCGCCCACGATCCTCATCACGCTCTTGCCCATCGCACGCAGTTTGTCTATATCGACATCAGTGCCCTCGTCGTCCATCACCTGGTTCTTCTCGAACAGAAACACCATCTCATCGCTCGTCGGGCGGTCCACCATGTAGTTGGCAAGTTCCTCGTCATCGCCCAATGCACGGTTGTATATGCGCAAGTTCCTTACCTCCACGTCCGCGCTCTCACTCGTTATCCTGATGTTGGCCGGCTCGTCCTGCAGAAGGCTGTCTGTCGGGGCGTACTGCTTTGCACCGCTCAATATGCCATTCACATACAGTTCCATCAGCCGGTTGCCCTTCTTCTCCTGGACCACGAAGGCTATCTTCAGTGTCATGCCGCTCGCGAACTTCGTGCCCACTTCCGAGCCTGCGCCCGTGCGCATCAGCGCCTCCTGCGTGGTCAGTCTGAAACCGACATTGCCGGCCATACAGTCCACCACCGTGCCCTTGCGGTCGGTCACATTGGTGCAGGTCAGTTCCATCTCGTAGGTCGCACCAGTGGTCGTAGCATCGTTGCCGAATGGTTTGCAGCCTATCTCGATGTTCGCGCCGTTCGTCAGTTTCAGCGCGTCACCCGTCCAGCCGTTGCTCTGCCAGTCAAAGCCTTCAAACGCCGTTTGAACGTCGTTATAACGCCATTCCGCAGGACTGCTCTCCGCATTGCTCCTGCCCGCTGCCGTCAGCTTCAGCACCAGTCCCGATGTCGCCTCGCCAAGGTCGATGCCGCTCTCCGTCACGTTCACATTGAACTTGTATTCGGTCGTGCCGCACTTCAGCACCATCGCAACCGCGCCTTTCTCCAGGAAACGGTTCGTGTAGGTCTGCACCGTTCTCGGCACGCTCACCGTCTGTGTCCTTATGCCGTCCCTCCACACGTTCATGCTTGCAGGGGTCGCTGTCGGGTCATACGCCACGAAGTCGAACAACACCTGCTCATACTGGCCTGTGTCGATAGTCGGGGTGAGATGGTCTGCCGTAAAGACGCGTCCGTCCTTGAAGGTTATCTTGGTTCCTATATATGGAGCGCTGCTGCCGGTCTTCAATATATCGAAATAGATGCTCTCGCTCTTCAGTGTCAGTTCCTCGCTTGCCTTCATCTCGGCCACCATCTGCACGGTATGCCTGCCGACAGCAAGCCCGGACATGGAGAGCGTAAAACTACCGTTGGTCGTACCGCTCCTCGTGACAGAAACGGAATCTTTCTGTATGCCGTCCACATAGAGGGTGACGGTCTTTGTACCGCTTCCGCTTACGGCATAGGGTATGCCCACATTCTCGCTCACGCCATAACCACCCTTTGCAATGCACTCGGCAATATTGAAACCGCTCGTCAGTGCAAGCGTCACCGCCTTCACGCTTACATAGCTCTGCTTGGTCTGCGTCTTGCCTGTGGTCGGGTCGGTGGTGGTGGCCTTCACATAGATGTCAGTCGTGCCCAAAAGGAGGTATTTCGTCAGGTCCAGCGTATAGGTGCCCTTGCTCACGTCCTGCTGCGTATCGGAATACATCAGCGTCGCGCCGCGTTTCATCTGTATCTTCACCGTGGCTTTCTGCCCCGTCGATGTCCCCTTCTCATCACCGCTGCTGTACTGGTGGTCGTAGAACCATGTGAGTGTGGCCTTGTCGCCTTCCTTGATGACGGACTTGTCTGTTTCTGCCGTCAACACGATTTTGGTGGTGGAGGTTTCTCCGCCACCGCCGCCTTTTCCTGCCGGTATGTCCAGACCTACGACCTCCGCACCACTCTTGTTGGTCAGCGTCACACGCACGGTGCTCTCGTCATCGCTCAGTTCGGCACTGCCGCCGAATATGGTGTTGGCTTCGACCTCTGCAAGTTTGGCGGCCACGGCCGCGTTCTGCACCGGATTGGTGGAGTTCGTGTTCAGGCTCTCGTCCACCTCTGTCTCGTTGATGGTGAGGTTCACGTTGCCCGCGCTGTCAAGCGTCTGTTTCTTTCCGTTTACAGAAATGCTCTTCACGTTGTCCGCACCGCCGAAGTCCTCCCAGCTCGCCACCTGTTCCCAACTGTCAAGGCTCGTGCCGATGAACTGTTTGGTCTCCCACTTGCCCTGTGCCGTCTCGTAGGTGATGCAGCGTCCCTTGGCACGTTTCTTCTCCTCCACGGCAACAATGGCGGGCGCCCATGTGTAGTAACCACTCTCAAGCGGGATTTCCTCTGTCACGTTGCAGGTGTTTCCGCCACTGCCGCCTGTGGCATATTCCTGCCATTTCTCCGCATCATGGAGGTCGTTGTCGGGGGCACCGGTGAACTGCCAGGACTCCCAGCCGACCGCACTTCTGAATATCATCACGCAGCCGGTGGTGAACACTTTCTCCCCACCGGTGCTCTCGTTGCCGGCAATGGTCTCCAACGCTTCAGACCAGTCACTGAATATGCGGTCGGCATCACCGATAAGGCTGTTCACCAGCACCACCGGGTGGGTGTTGGCCGCTGCGATGGCATCATTCAGTTTTGCCGTGGCGCCATCGGCAAGCATGGCCGAATTGTTGGCCGTGAGTGCCGCACTGGAAGCCACACCTGCAGCATCTTTGGCCTGCTGTGCTGCTGTCCCTGCCGCTTTCGATGATGCAGCCGCCGTGTTCGCGGTCTTGGCCGCTTCCTCCGCAGGTTTCGCAAGCAGGGACACAGGCACGCGGACCACTTTCTCCCCTTGCATGGCCGGCAGTGAGTTCACGCTGTCAAGCGAGGTGACGGTTTCCAGCTCGTCCACGCTCTGACTGTCGGTCTTTATCTGGTTCAGGACTTCCTGAACGACTGTTTTCTTCTCCTCGTCTGTCATATCATTCGTTGTTAGGGTTATTATCCAACTGCTCGTTCAGTCCGTCTATGAAGCCGGGCACGCAAAGACGCTCGGCGACGATGCGCACAAGTTTCACCTCGTCATCGGTGTAGTCCGCCTCGCCCTCACTCTCGTATATCTTCAGGGCGAGGGCGTGTGCCTTGATGCCGTTCACGTTGTTGTATATCATGTCCGCGAAAGACTCGCGTACATCCATTATCCGTGCAGATTTGTGATTCACTGCCATGTAAACATTGAAATGCTGAAAATCTATCTTCATATTATGATACATTAGTTATTATTCCGTTCTCTACCGTCACAGTTTTACCCTTGAATCTTCCAGACCAGCCGTTCTGTGGCAGCATTCTGTCCGCCTGGATAGCACCGCCCGTTACAATTATATCGCCTGCGTTGACAAGTATGTCACCGTCAAAATACCCCGCGCACATGGTATTGCTGTTCGGGAATGTGGGGGTGCTCCTGCAACTTCCGTAAATTCCACTGCCGCCCATCGGGGCAAGCCCGGCGATGGCGTTGCTGAACATGTCCGCCTTGATATACACGCAGGTATGCCTAATCCATGATGAATCATATCCAAGCCTAATCTCCGCCTGACTGTCATTCCATTTCATGCAACCATTATGAATATCAAAGCCGCCCACTTTTCCTCCGTCCTCGACGAACACCTTGCCGTATATCGTCGCATTCTGCGTGACAATACTGCCGTCCTCCAATATCTTGAAGTTGCCGTTGGCCGTGACGATTCCCTCCAATTGTATGTTGGCGGCCTTTATCTTCACACCATCCTGACCCGCTCCGACAAATGATTTCAGATTACCGTCCCCGTCGATGGCGTACAGACCCGACACCTTGGAAGTGGTGATAAGCCCTGTCTCCTCCAGCATGTTCTCGTCCTTGTCGAACACGGCAGCGGAGATTTTTACAAGACGCTCGCTCTGCTCGAACAACGTGCGGTAGCGGTGCGTCAGCGCCTCGTACTTGTCGGTGCTGAGCACCAGCATATACATGTAGATGTCACCGTCAAACTCCAGACGGAAGTCGCCCGTTCCGTTCCACAGGCCGTTTCCGGTATATTGCACATAGCCTTCGGTCTCCGCAATCTCCTCGCTTATCTCCATGCTGTTGAAGTTGGCGAAGCCTGTCTTGTCCACATTCTCGAAGCGGACCTTCAGCGTGCCGACCTTGGCACAGCGGTAGAAGAATGTCAGATACACAGGCAGGGCCTCTTTCTGCCCCTCGTCATTGGTCGGGAACGTGGGCACATAGCGCAGGTTCCCGTGTTTCTGCAGTATGTACTTGTTGCGTATGCGCACCACCGTGCGCCCCATGTCCGTGACCACGCTTGCGCCGTCGCCTTTTTTGGAGAGCACGTTGCCGTTGGCCCATATCCACTTGTTGCCGACAAGGAAGAACACGGTCTCGTTCTCGGAGTTCCATTTCTCCAGCCCCGATGTGAACGTGGGGTTGTTCAGGTAGCCTTTCTCGCTCAGGAAGTCGTTCCGCACGCTGTCTATCGCGCTCTGCACCTTCCCCTCCGTTATCTCCAGCTTGGTCTTGATGTCCTCGCCGGTGGAAAGCAGGAACGTGCCGCGCAGATACACGTTGTCGGCATACAGGCCGTTGCCCTTCGGCTGGTTATCCAGTGGAAAGCGGTCGTCCTTGATGTCGTTAAGGTTGCCGAGCCTTGCACGCAGGGCGTGGTCAAAGTTCTTGGCGTTCATTCCGTCCAGCACGTCCACTCTCGGGTGACCGTCCTCCGAGGCGGAGATGAGGACGAGGTTCTGGCGGTTCGCCGTCTCGGTGTTGCCCATAAGCACACACTCGTCGCCCTCTTCGGGCTGTGCGGTCTCAAACTCGGATTTCTCCACAAGTATGCCGCCATTCGCGATGCCGGCCACTTCCACCCAGTAGGCTTTCTGCGACGTGCCGGTGAACACCTGGCAGCGCATCAGGTCGTGCGCCACGAAGGTGTTCTCCTGCTCGAAGGTGATGTGCCAGTAGTCGCCCTGCTCCTGCACCGTCTTTATCTTGCCGTTGGCCGCGCTGACACAAATCTGTCCGCCCACGCTGCGCACCTTGTTTATCAGCAGTTCAAAGACATTCATCACGCGCCGGACGGTTATCTTGTCAACTATCAGGTGCGACAGCAGGTCCTCGTCAATGCCGATTTGCCAGCCGTTGCCTGTCATGCCACTGCCGCCATAGTTGGCGCTGCGCAACAGTTCGCGCACCACAAGGGTGAGCAATTCGGCATTGCCCTTGCCATCGATGCGCCCATTCTCTTCCAGTCCGATACCGATGCCTTCCTCGAAAGTGATTTTCTTCTTCGCACGGTCGTTGCGTTTCTTGCTGATGAACTCCTGCTGGCTCCGTCTTGCGGAGAAAATGTTGTTGTCGGTCGGCTGCGTGTCGTCCCACGAGCGTATGATGTCGGGCAGGGCCACGCCCTCTGTCCTGGACTTAGTATAGTTCTTCAGCTCTCCGATGCTGTCGTTCACCTTGTCAAGCGCGCCTGTCTGCAGGGCGTCGCTGATTTCAAGGTCCATCTGGCTTGGCAGGTTCGCCTTGCGCATTATCTTGGTGATACGGCTCTGCCGGTAGCCGTTCTCCGGGAAATACTTGTCGCTCACAAGCCGGACACGCCTGCCGACATGGAGCACGGCATTGTTCTCCTCCACCCACACATGGTCGGTCGGAGCCTTATAGACGCTGATGTCCTTCCAGTGCTCGGCATTGTACTTCTCCACCGCATTCAGGAACTCCTCCTCCGCTATCGGGTAGTACTCGTCGGGCATGCGCACGTTCCACAGGATATAGTGGTCGCCCACTTTGGGCACGAGCTTTCCTCCGGGCAGCTGGGTGTCGTCGTCATACGGCCAGATGGTGATTATCTCGAACTCGCGTGTCTTGCTGTCGAAGTTCACCTCGAAATAGTGGTCGTCATCGGTACCGAGCCCGGCAAGCTCACCGTCCTGGAACGAGACGCGCTTGGTCTCGCCTGCCAGTTCATAGTCGTTGGGATCGAAGTTCAGCGTGTCGTCCCCGAAGTAGTAGATAGTGAACGCGTTGCCGTCATCGTCCTTGACATTCTCGCTGCGCACACTGCTCACCTCACCGGTGCGTCTTGGGTAGATGCCGCTGAACGCGTCTTTCTCGTAGTGGTCATAGATGCCGTAGTCGTCGGTGTGCAGTTCCACATACTGGCGGCCGCCGGGCAGCATCAGACGGCTGTGGCCGTATTTCTCCGCATCGATGTTGCGGGTGCTGCCTATCGGGAACAGGCGCGTGTAGAACTTGTTGGTGTTGTCAGTGTCACGCTCCAAGCTCGTCAGTCCGTTGCCGTACCCCAATATTATTTCCTCGCCGTGCTCGCATCTGCAGATGTTCACGGTCTGCCCTTCCACCCACCACTCGGCACTGCCGCCCACTTTCTCGGCTATCTCCTTCAGCGCCTCGTCGCAGTACTTGCCCTCGTAGTCGATGACAATGAGGTCGGTGCCGTCCACCTGCCCCACCTTCCAGTCGGTGGTATGCCCCATGCCGTTGTTGATGCACTTCACCACCATCGCCACATGCTCTCTCGGAGTGGCGGTGAGGGTGAACACGGGCTCGGCATTGTTGTCTGTGGTCTCCAGCACGAGGAAACGCTTTATCAGGCTCTCGATGCCGTAAAATTTCACGTCATACGACCACTCGCCATCGCTCTTCTGGGCAGGGGCGTATTTCTCGGTGAGCCAGTAGCGCTCGCCCTCAAAGTCCACATAGTCGTTCACATCGAGGGGTATGTGCTCGTAATGGGTGAAGGAGAGCGTCAGCACGTTGTCGCCCTGAACCTCCTTCTGCTGGGTGCTGCCGTCACCGGGCGAGATGTCCGTCCGGGCGGTGCCGTATTTGTCGTATATCGTCAGAACCATATAGTAATGCTGTTTGAATGTCATTAGATGATGGGTACCGGCTCGCGGAACTTCACCTTGAACTTGCCGGCGTTCACACCCTCCTTCCACAGGTAGGTGAGCGGTGTGAACTTGGGACTCTCGCTGTATTTCACATGCAGGGTAAGGTCAAGCTGCGTGAATACGATGTCCAGCCAGCCGCCCTTGCCCTGTTTCAGAAAATTGATGAACGAGAAGTATTTCCGCAGCCAACCCGCCTGTGTCTTGTCATACAGGGCGAAGTTGAGCGTGATGTCCCTCGGCTCGTTTCTCGGTGTAAGCGTGGCGGAGTATTTCTCGCCCTGCTCCTCGCGTATGTTCACGGCGGTGTCATT
>ENA-ORMS01003049-ORMS01003049.1-human-gut-metagenome-genome-assembly--contig:-NODE-3049-length-11291-cov-3.359381_pt1 | contig 11291 bp, 8 predicted proteins | sample MGYA00242104_ERZ508997 | MGnify/ENA primary metagenome ERZ508997 (study PRJEB26280, sample SAMEA2338704) | human gut metagenome | biome: human gut; feature: human-associated habitat; material: faeces... | reverse complement strand
CTTTTTCAAAAGGGGTCGCCGGGTTGCAGGGCGGGAAGCCCTGCAAAGAGAACCGGGTGCAGGGCGGGAAGCCCTGCACGGAACGCTGGGTTGTAGAGCGGGGACCCTGCAAAAAGTATAAAAACAAGGGGGGGAGCAAAGCACGCAAACTGTCTCAAGAAATAATTCTCAGGATTTGGAAAGAAATTTCTGTTATCTATTGACAGTCCAAATTGGTTTTGCTATAATGCCCCCGGACGATGGCAAAGGCGAAGGATAAAGCGATGATTTTCGGGAAATACATTAATAAATATTACATCAAATATGCTCCAAGTCTTCTTTTAGGGCTTTTAGCTCTCATCACGGTAGACTATCTGCAATTACGCATTCCGGAGTTATACCGTTTGGTTGTCAACGGCATAAACAGCGGATACGCAGAAGTTGACGGAGTTTTGCAACCCTTCACTCTGGATCTTCTGCTGGATGAGGTGTGTCTGCCTCTGATTTTCATCATACTTGCGCTGACCGTAGGGCGCTTTTTATGGAGAATCTGCATTTTCGGTGCCGGCATCAAGGTAGAGACCGATCTGCGGGGCAGAATGTTTGATCATCTGAAGGAGCTTTCGGCCGATTTTTATTCCGTCAACAAGGTGGGCAATCTGATGTCGCTTTTCACAAACGACTTAGAGACCATTCAGGACTGTTTCGGCTCGGGCTTTCTCATGTTCTGCGATGCGCTGTTTCTGGGGGCGCTTACCCTTGTGAAAATGGCAAGGATGAGCAAAACGCTCACTGCGCTTTGTATGATTCCCCTGTTGATTTTGCTTTTATTGAGTCTTTTTACCCGGAAATATCTGATGAAGAAATGGGAGTTGCGGCAGCAAGCCTTTTCGGATTTATCGGACTTTTCCCAGGAAAGCTTTTCGGGCATTGCAGTCATCAAGGCCTTTGTTCGGGAAGCCAAGGAGCTGTTGGCCTTCGGCAAGCTCAACACCGCCAATGAACGGGCAAATATTAACTACACGAAATTCTCCACCCTTTTCTCGGTAGGTGTCACCCTGTTTGTAGAATCGGTCATCTGCGTGATTCTGGGTTATGGCGGCTATCTGGTTCATGAAAACTTTTTCAATGCCGGACAGCTGGTGGAATTCATCGGGTACTTTACGGCGATTGTTTGGCCGGTGATGGCTTTGTCCCAGTTGGTAGAGATGCAATCCAGAGGAAAAGCCTCCTTGTGTCGGGTCAGTGCGCTGTTTGAAGAGCGTCCCACCGTCACTGACCGGCCGGATGTAAAGGAAATTCCGGAAATCACCGGGGAAATTGAATACAAGCATCTGTCCTTCTCCTATCCTGACAGCAACCGGACGGTTTTGAACGACATTTCCTTCCACATTCAAAAGGGTGAAAGCGTGGGCATCATCGGCAGGACCGGAGCGGGCAAGACCACACTGGCGGACCTGCTTCTGCGCACCTATAATGTACCGGACGGAACGCTGTTTCTGGACGGTCACGATGTGAACAGCCTGCCGATCAAGGAAGTACGCGCAGCAATTGCCTATGTGCCCCAGGACAACTTTCTCTTTTCGGACACCATCGGCAACAATATTGCTCTTTCCAAGGACGATTCCACAAGAGAAGAGGTGCTCCGGGCGGCAAAATTGGCCGATATTGACGAAAATGTTTCCTCCTTTGCATTGGGCTATGATACCGTACTGGGCGAGCGGGGCGTCACCGTTTCCGGAGGGCAAAAGCAACGGATTTCCATTGCAAGAGCGCTTCTGAAGGAGGCTCCCATTCTGATTCTGGATGATGCCGTTTCGGCGGTGGATGTGAAAACCGAACAAAAGATTCTGGAAAATCTCAAAAAGGAACGGCAGGGAAAAACCACTCTGCTCATCGCTCACCGGGTGTCGACCGTGGAGAATCTGGATCGAATCGTCTGCTTAGAGGAGGGCCGGATCCTGGATGTGGGCACCCACGAAGAACTGTATGCCCGCTGTCCTGCCTACAAAAAAACCGTTGATCTGCAACAGTGGGACGAACAGAAAGGAGGGGAACACCATGCGTGAACACTTTCCTCTTCTCGTAGTCGGCGCTGTTGCGGGCGTTCTTTCGGGAGTTTTTCTCTTTGCATACCTGTCCATACGCAAGCAAAAAGAAGCTATCGGTTTTGACCGGAGCATGAAAGACAGCGAAATCATCCGAAGGCTTCTGAGGTATGTAAAGCCCTACAAAAGCTCCTTCCTGCTGGTATTTCTGCTGATGATCGTCTCGGTTTCCTACGATGTGATCTCTCCTATACTGGTGGGCAACATTGAGGAAATGATCAAAGACCGCTTTGCGCTTTCTTCTCTTTATGCCACCGTGGCGGTCTATGCCTCCCTGCTGATCGTTTCGTTGGTCTGTACCTACTTTCAGGCACTGGTTCTGCAGAAAACCGGACAGAGAATCCTGTCCAATCTGCGCTCCGACCTTTTTGAACATATTGAAAGCCTGTCAAGCGAGCAGCTCAATGCGATCCCCGTGGGCAAACTGGTCACCAGAGTTACCAACGATACCAACGCCATTTCCATGATGTTCACCAATGTTTTGGTGAATCTGGCAAAGAATTTCTTTGTGATCTTTTGCGTGCTGGGCGCCATGCTGGTTCTGAACTACGAGCTGACCCTGATGGTACTGTGCTTTGTTCCCTTCATCGTCTTTTTCACCTTTGTGTTCCGGAAGTTTTCCCGGAAAGCCTACCGGAAGGTCAAAGACGGCACCACCGACATCAACACCTTCCTTTCCGAGCACCTTTCGGGCATGAAGATCGTTCAGGTCTTCAACAGAGAGAATTCCAAAAGAAAAGAGTTTGACCGGAAAAACAGTGCCTTGGGGAAGGCCAAGCAGCAGCAGATTTTTGTTTTCGGCATTTTCCGGCCGTTAGTGTACTTTCTTTACATCTCTTCCGTCCTCTGCCTTTTCTATTTAAGCGGCAAGGGCTATATTCAGAACTTCTCCTTTATGGGACAGACCATCACCGGAGGAACTCTGGTCACCTTCTATATGTACATCAATAAATTCTTCAACCCCATACAAACCCTGGCAGAGCAGTTCAACTGGCTCCAATCGGCCTTTGCTTCGGCGGAAAAGATTTTCACCATCATGGATATACAGCCGAAGATCGTGGACGCTCCCGACGCTATGGAGCTGGAAAATTTTGAAGGAAACATCGAATTCCGCCATGTGTGGTTTGCCTATATTCCCGGCGAATGGGTTTTGAAGGATGTGTCCTTTCGGATTGATGCCGGCAAAACGGCGGCCTTTGTGGGGGCCACCGGTTCGGGAAAAACCACCATTCTTTCCCTGATCTGCCGGAACTACGAGATTCAGAAAGGCGAAATACTTCTGGACGGCGTGGACATCCGCCGTCTGAAAATCTCCTCACTGCGCCGTCATTTCGGTCAGATGCTTCAGGATGTTTTCCTCTTTTCGGGAACCATACGCTCCAACCTTCTGTTGGGGGCCGAGGGCATTTCCGATGAAGAGATCCTGGAGGCTTGCCGCTATGTGAACGCCGACAGGCTGGTTTCCTCCCTGCCCAAGGGCCTGGATGAGGAGGTGCGGGAGCGAGGCAACAATTTCTCCGCCGGTCAGCGTCAGCTTCTTTCCTTTGCCCGCACCGTTCTGCAAAAACCCTCCGTCATGATCCTGGACGAAGCCACCGCCAATATCGACACCGAGACCGAACAGCTGATCCAGCAATCCTTGGAACGAATGAAGAATATCGGCACCATGCTGGTAGTTGCCCACAGACTTTCGACCATACGCAACGCCGATGTGATCTTTTATATCTCCAAAGGAGAGATTTTGGAGCGTGGCTCTCATGAAGAGCTGATTCTGAAAAAGGGAAAATACTTCGAGCTCTATACCACCCAGGAAACCCGACTTCGCCTGCAAAATCAATAAATAAAAAACAGGGCTGTCGCCGTAAATCGGAAACAGCCCTGCGTTTTTTTATTCGGTATCGGTTTTTCTGCGGCGATCGGAGATTTGGCGAGGGCGCAGTCACCGTGTGCAAAATACTTTCAGCCCTCTTCTGCGCTGCCTGCTCTGTATTCCTCACTCTACTCCCTGCAACTCAGTTTCAGCGGTGTTGCCAACCAATTTCCCCGGCTGTCCACAATCTCAAAGAGGAGGTAGCCACCCTTCTGGAAATCCGAGGGCACCTTCAGGCCCCACTCGAAGCTCTTCACCGCATCGTAGCTCATCTTCCCAGCGTCAAAGCTCTTTTCCTCCAGAACCTTCCCCGCCGCGTCCACCAGCTTGGCCTTCACCGTGGCCTGACGGTCGGTGAGCAACTGCTTGCGCAGGGTGAAGCTCTCCAGGGTCAGTCCCGCCGTCAGCTTGCTCTGGATGCTCTCTCCGTCCTTGCTGCCGAAGGTCTGCTCGATTCCGTAGTATTCCTCCACCGTTCCGATGGACAGCACAAATTCCGCTAAATCCTTGGCTTCTGCGTCGGTCAGCTCCCGGTTTGCGAACCTCTTCACCACATTCGTCACGTCGGTTTCGCATCCGGCATAGGTGTAGGGCGCCGAGCGCCAGATCTCCACCAGAGTCGGGGTGACGAACGCCCGATTTTCCCAGCTTCCGTCTGCGCCCAGATAGGGAGACTTCCGCATCTGCATATCGGTATACAGCGGTGCCGGATGGCAGACAGCACAGCCCACCTCTTCAAACAGGGTCTTCCCTCTCAAAGCGCCCTCGCTGTAGCCGCCCTCTTCGGTCAGATAGGGGCTTTCCACCGGCAATTGGGCTCTTAAGAAGGCGTAGACGCTTTCAATCTGCTCTTCGGTGGCCGTGCTGGCGATTCCGTACACAAAGGAGCCATGTACATTGGACTCTCCCGTAGGCTCCATGCCGGTCATCAGCACCGGCGGCGTCCGGAAAGAGAAAATCATCGATTTGGTATTCTTGGGCGTGCCCCATCCATCGCCCCCTTCGTCCCAGAACAGTCCGTCCGAACGGGCATCCGGGTGACAGCTGGAGCAGCTCTCCCACTGCTGATAGGCAATGGCCGCATTGTACCACAGGCTTTCGCCCTCCCGCTCCGGGGTCTTTTCCGGCTGTTTTCCGCCCACTTCCACGCTGGAAAGCACCGCTCCGGTTTTCCATGCCACCGTGCTCAGGGTTCCGCTGAAATATTCGCCGGCATAGACCTTGTCTCCATCCACCAGAATGTCCCGGACCCCTTCTCCCGGCAGCCTGATCCTCTTCTTGGCTCCGGACAGAAACTCGATATGGTTGATAATGTCCCCTACGGTTTTCACCGTTCTGTCTTTACCGGCCGCCACCTTCTCCGTGCGGCTCTGAAGCTCCTCCCGATCCACCGTGATCAGCTCGCCTGTTCCGGCTATGGAGAAGATCAGGGTCTTGCCCTCTTCGGCAACCTCCACATCCCAGGGATTCCCGGCTCCCAGCTCCACATCGTCCAAAAGGTAGCCCACCGCCTGATCGGCAGCCGTTTCGATCACCGAGAAGCCGTGGGTGTTCACCCAGCCTCTGTCCAACTGACTGGTGGGATAGGTGTACCGGGCCACCGTATGGGTCACATACACCCATTTCCCGTCGGGCGATACCGCCATCCCCCGCACATTGGTCGCTCCGTCCTGCAGGGCGATGGTCTTTACGACCCGATCGGTCGTCATGTCGATCTTCACAATCTTGGAGGAAAGCACCTCATCGGTATTCTTTCCGTCCTGCAACCGGCAGCCCACATACAGGCTGTTCCCTGCTGCCGCCAGATACGACGGCTCTCTGGATACTTCGATCGCCGAGGTCACCTTCCCCGTGTCCAGATCCACCACCGAAACCGTGTTGGAGAACCGGTTGGCCACATAGGCTTTGGCGCCCTTTATGTAGAGATCGCTGGGGGTGTGTCCCACCAGAATCGTCTTTTTCACCTTCAGATCGCTGTCCATCACCACCAGCCGGCCGTTCCGTTCGCCCACCAGGGCGTACACCATGCCGTTGGCGCACAGCACCTTCTCCACCTTCTCGTCAAACAGTCCGGTCTTTTCGGTCTTCCCCTCCGTGGTCATCCGGTATACTGCAAAGTTCGTGCTGTCCGCCACATAGAGCCTGCCTGAGTTCAGCTCGATCGACGAAGGCGAATAGTATACTGTGGAGAGCTTTTTCGAACCATCTCCGTCCTCAGGAGGAGTGGTCGGAGACCCCGACTCGGTAGCAGAGCCGGATGTGCCCGGATCTACGGTCGGATCTGCAGTCGTCCCCGAATCGGTTGTTCCCCCGGTCGGAGTTCCGGTGGCAGGAGACGATGTCTGCCCTTCGGTGGTGCCATCGCCTCCGCATCCCGCAAGAACTGCGGCGCTAAAAGCCAGCATCACTGCCAGAAGGAAGGCTACCGCCCTGTGTACGACTCTTCCGGTGGTTTTCGGATTGTTGTTATCGTTCATGATTCTGTTCCTTTCTTTCCTTGAATCTATGAAATCTATGAATACTTGAATCTATGAATAGGAATGCGTTGAGGACACCTTCAGCACATTGGAGAAGAGGAAGGTGATAATGACCAGCAGAAATCCGGTGAATACCAGAATTTTGGCGTATTTCCGCAGATTTTCCCGCCGGTAGCAGTGCAGGCAGAGCATATAATCCAGCCAGGTACACAGCGACCAGCATTCCTTGATGTCCCATGCCCAGAATTCGCCCCAGACCTGATCCGCCCAAACGGCGCCGAGAAACATCCCCGCCGACATGAAGGGAAACAGAGTCCGTACACAGCAGGCACAGACCCCCTCCTCGTTTTTCCCTGAAAACAGGGAGACAAAGGCAATGAGAAAGGCAATGGCCGCCAGGGAATAGGACAGCATATAGCAGATCACATGCGGCACAAAGAAGACCGACTGCAACGCCGGAGGGAAGGTCCAGACCGCATGAATATCCATAAAACAGGGGCCCAGCATCACGATGGCCGACGCCAGAAGGAAATACCAGTGGTAGCCCTTATACCGGCAGACCTTTTCTACAAACAGCCAGACCGGCGTGAAGGTCAGCGCAAGGAATATCAGCACCTGAAACATGGAAACAAAGGGCGCATAGCTTGCACCGTTGGTGATCCGGTTGATGATGTAGTTGTAGACCACCAGCCCTGTGTTCAGCGCCAGCGCCGAACCTGTAAATACCCACTTCCACGCCGGGCGCAGCTTTTTTTCAAAGCGTTCCAGCGAGCAGACAAACGCCCCGGCATAGCACCCTGCACACAGGGCCAGAAGGAGCTTCATTACCCAATTGCTCATTTCTGCCCGCCTCCTTTCTTACCGGCCGTCTTCCGGAAGCCGGAAAAACAGGCAAGAAAGATTCCCGCCAGCAGAACAACAACGCCCGCAAGCACGATGTATTCTCCCGGATTGTACTTGATGATCAGCCGGGCGCCGAAATCTCCCATAAGCGAATTCAAGTAAATTTTGCATCCGTTGATGTACACCGGATGGTTGACCGTCAACACAAACTGATCTTTTTGCACACCGTTTCCGTCGTAAATTCCAAGCACCGCTTCGTAGTGCTTCGGCGACACACCGTCGCTGTAGTATTCCACAGAAACCTCATCCAACACCAGATCTCCCTCATCAAACTCAAGCGTTCTGGTGTTGTCCAGCTGAAAGCCGGAATACCTTCGGCCGCAGTACATCTCAAAATTTCCCTTCACCGTGGTCAGCTCGGTAACAAGGAACCCCGCCATCAGCACCACCGCTCCCACATGAAGCAGGTACACACCGATTCTGTAGGGCAGCCTGCCGCCTACCGGTGTGACAAAAAGGCAAAGAATGGTCAGGACCGTCATCGCCGCCAGACACCCCACTACGGTATACAGCCCCAGCTTGCTTGCCGTGGGCGAAATCCCGGTTGCGCCCACAATCAGAGTGACCGCCAGTGCAATCAGTCCGATTCCGCCCATAACGAAACAACTGATTTTATAAAATTTCTGCATCTTTCGTCCTTTCTTTTGAATGTGTTGAACAGGCGGGCCGTACTTCCTCCCGCCTCAACCAAGGTCATCATTCGTCAATTTCCACAAAGTAGAATTTGATTCTTGTGCAATTTGACGGTTCCCAGTCCCCGCCGACTGTAGTATATCATATTTCTGTCCGGTTGAAAAGCATTTTTTCTATTTTTTTATTGACACTTTCTACTCTTTTTGGTATACTGAATCCGAAGGAGGAGACAGCCATGCATTTCACGCGCGTCAAGGCTCTTTGGCCTGAAAGAAAGGATTTTCACCTGACAAGAAAAAGCACCGGGAACGAATACATTTTTTTGCACTATCTTACTCCTGTTCAGATCGTCATCGACGGCAAGCCGGTAAAAGCCCAGGAAGGCGCCTGCATTCTCTACAATAAACTTGACTATCAGGAATTCTCTTCCCCGAACCATTCCCTGCTCCACGACTACTTTCATTTGTCGGGAGATCTGGATGAATATATGGACCGGCTGGGTCTGCACTATGCCACCATCTACTATCCGCAGGCCAGCGATCAGATCACCGCCATTCTTCAGCAGATCGAGCAGGAAATGTTGAAAAAAGACGCTTTTTTTGAAGAAATGTGCGAAAGCAAATTGACGGAATTGCTCATTCTGATTGCCCGATCCAACGGCTCTGCCGACTTTACCGCCCACATTGACAGCCAGACCTATGACCGATTTGTCAACCTCCGAAAGGAGATACACAATCGGTTCGATAGCAGTATGACGGTGGAAAGCATGGCGGCCATGGTCAACCTGAGTCCCTCCCGCTTCTACAGCATCTACAAAAATATTTTCGGGATCTCCCCCAAAAAGGACTATCTGAACATTCGTATCGAACATGCCAAGACCCTTCTGCAGCAGCGGAAATATACCGTCTCGCAGGTGGCAACCATGGCAGGCTACAACAATCAATACCATTTCATCCGTCAGTTCCGGGAAATCGTAGGGGTGACGCCCGGAAAATATTTAAGCACCTTCCACCCGGATGAATTTGAGAAGAACGACAACCAATGAGCTGCCGGCGGAAATCCGTACAAAATAAAACGGCAGAAATCCGAAAAACCAGTCCAAAGGCATCAGAAATGCCGCAAAAAAGCTCGGCATTTCGGCAGAATGCCCGGTATAGAGCAAAAAGCAGCACAGGGATACTCTATTTGTACGAATGGGATTTTTCCATTGCTTTTTGAAGGTCTTTTCCCTATTTTTCCACAATTATTTTTTGTGAGGCTCCCTTTCGCTGTTGACTTTTTTCCGAAAAAATCGTATCATAAAAGGGAGATTGAAGATTTACGAGATTTGAGATTACGAGATTTGAAAATGCAGCTTGATTTCCTTATTATCTTGGAGGTGTAAAATGATGAACAATAAATTCCGGTCCTTTCTTTGCGTCGGCATTGCGGTTCTCGGCGGATGGAGTTTCGTATCCTGCGGGAACACTTCCCCCACGATCCTGCCCTCTTCTTCCACAGAACAAAGTCCCACCACCTCGGTGGTTTCCTTTGTAACACCGGCCTTTCCCCTGACAGACACTCCTTCCTCCGACAGCTTCTCCGGTACATCCGAAACGCCGACCTCCCCCTCTTTTCCTACGCCGTCTACTTCCACGCCGGTCGTGCCTTCATCACCCACGCCGGCAACCCCTTCTTCGCCTACGACGGAAACCACGCCTCAGCCGCCTTTTTCGGCTTCCGGGGCCGCTTCCTCCGACACCGAAACCTCTTTGAATGTATACTTTGAGTGGTCGGTAAATGAAACCGAAAGCGGAACCTTCCTCGTAAAGGTCAGTGCCTATCTGAATCACTACAGCCTGCGTTGCGGGGAACGGACCGGCTCTGAAAATGTGATTTTCATCGGCGAAAATTCTTTCCCGTATTCCACCCCCTCTTTTAACTTTTCCGACGGAACCGGCAGGCACCATACCCCCCTTGCTACGGCAGAGTATGAGTACACGGCCGAGGATCTGCCCGAAAGTCTGAGCCTGTCCGTCAGCTGGAATTTCCATGGACAGTATTCCCAGAAAGAAATCGGCATTATCACAGCCACCGCTGTGGTGAATCTTTCCGGTGCGAAATAAAAACTTTGTATAGTGTCCGGATTTCCGGACAGAATACTTTCATATCGTCCAAACGCCCCTTTCCGTCAATGGAAAGGGGCGTTTGTGAAGTAAGACTCCGGAAATCATTGAAAAAAACAGGATACATGGGTTTGGCCTCCATATCGGCTTGAGCCGTCTGTGAATGAAAGGAACGACGCAATGCAAAAAAAGTACTTTGTTTCGGGCATGAAAGGCGCTGCGTGCGGTCTGGCGGTGGAACGAGCGGCGTTCCGATCGGGTATCGTCTTAGGAGCAGATGCCAATCTGCGAAACCACTCGCTGACCGTCACTCTGTTTGACAACTGTCTCGATGAGGAGCCGCTGTACCAAACGGTACGCAAAGCGGGCTATACCCTTTCTGCCTACAGAGCGCCCGCCGTCCAAAAGCACAAGCTGAATTTTTTATTCTTCCGTATGCTGTTTTCCGTTGTGCTTCTTCTCCCCCTGCTTTCCATTTCACTGGGGCAAAGCGCCTTTTTTCCCGTGCCGGATGTCCTGTCGGATCAAAAGATCTGCGTTCTCCTTCAGTCGGTTCTGGCTCTCTCCATTGCCGTCCTGAATGCCGAATATTTTGTAAAGGGCTATACATGGCTATTCCGAAAACAGCCCCATCTGAGCTGTCTCATCGCTCTCGGAGCCAGTGCCTCCCTTGGGTATTCTGTGTACGCCGCAACAAGAATTCTCTTTGAAGGAAAGACCGACTTTACGCTGTATTTCGCCGATGCCGGAACGATTCTCACCCTTGGTGCTGTCGGAAAATATCTGGAAGCCCGCATCTCCAAAAAGGTCGGAGAGGCTTTGGAGGCACTGTCCGTTCCGGAAAAGACGGAAGTCACGGTTTTTCGTGGCGGCCGGGAAACGGTCATCCCCTCTGACCAATTGCAGGAAGGAGACACGGTTCTTCTTCGCCCGGGGGACTCGGTTCCGGCAGACGGCAGAATACTGGAAGGCAAAGGCTGTTTTGAGGAATCCTCTCTGACCGGAAAAAGCCTTCCGAAAGACCTCCAAGAGGGCGAATTCGTCTCCGCCGGAACCCTGAATCGAACCGGAAATCTGAAATTTCTGGTTCAAAGGACGGCAGACGGCACCGGCCTTTCCCGCATAGAGGCGTTTGCCGAGAGAACTTATGCTTCCAAAGCGCCGACAGTCCGGACGGCGGACAAAGCGGCCGGCCTTCTTCTGCCCGCCGGTCTGG
>ENA-ORMS01003046-ORMS01003046.1-human-gut-metagenome-genome-assembly--contig:-NODE-3046-length-11293-cov-48.625378_pt1 | contig 11293 bp, 10 predicted proteins | sample MGYA00242104_ERZ508997 | MGnify/ENA primary metagenome ERZ508997 (study PRJEB26280, sample SAMEA2338704) | human gut metagenome | biome: human gut; feature: human-associated habitat; material: faeces... | reverse complement strand
CCTCCACCACATCGGCAAAGGGATTCTCCCATGCTCCGGTGTTGGGGTTTTCTTTTGCAAAGGCAGCTTCAACCGTAACTTTTCTTCCGGGCATTGTAAAGGCATATTTACCGTTTCCTTTTTTATTCAGCGTCAGCTCGTTACCCTTGCTATCCGTTACGATCAAACTGGACAATGTATATCCATCCTCCGGAGATACTGTCAGCGTAACTGTATTACCTCTTTCTGCGTATCTGCGGTTACTCGTTACGGTGCCACCTGTTGTCTCCGATATCGTGATGGAGTAAGTCGGATCAGAGGAAGACGATGTAGTCGCTCTCTCCGTTGAAATTTCCGCTACTGGTCCACTGGACGATGCGCTATAAGATATTCCTTCCTTGTCTATGGCCTTATATCGAAGAGCAAAAGTATATTTCGTTCCGGCGTCAAGGCTCACAAATTTTGGACTGTCTTGCCAAGTCCATGTAAGTCCATCAATAGAAATCCCATATTCCACGGCCGCTCCATTTTCATTGACATCTGTAACAGCTTTCAGGGTCACACTGCTTGTACTGCGAGATGCCAGTTCAGGCATGCTGGAAGGAGCATTCTGCGGCATGGGTGTTGCATCGATGATACAGGAGGTAACTTTGACAAAGCGAGAAACGCCATTTTTCCCTAATTCAACGGTAAAGTCAAAGCTGCCATCGATTCCATTAGCTGCTGGCGTCACAGAATCCATGTTCACTGTGTAACTCATATCCAACTGCATATCACGGAATTTCGTTTCCAAAATACTCTTAATTAGTTCCTCTGTATTGGCATCTTCCTCTTTGACCGCCCACTCATCCATCTGCATGATTTTGGAAATTGCCTCATTGATGTAACCAATCGCTGCTTGCCGCTGGAATATCGGATGTTCTTTCCCGGAAACCCACTGGATATTCTCTCCTGCGTTGGTTTGCAGAGCAGTCAATACTTCTTCTGTGTTAAATGTTTCAACCGCCTTACCACACGCCGTCTGATCAAAAGTTGGGTCTGGACCAGCGGTTCCTGCGTTCCAATCAACTACCAACTTCACAACCGCAAAATAATTTCCGTTATAATCCGGATAGGTTTCAGGATCGAGAGTCACATCGCTTGGCGGGCTATCAGGCCACAGGCAATTTTTTACTTTCCCATTCACAACTGCTCCGATCCAAGTAATGTTTCCCGGCTCTTCGCAGCGAATCTCTTTGGTAGTGACCAAACAATTCTGAATATCTACGCCAGGTTGATTGTCATAAAAATCAAAATTCGCACCCAGAATACCACCCACGCCGGAATCTTTAAAGCCGCAAGAGATAGAGCCACCGAACCAACAATCAGAGATCAGAGCATCGGCAGTCGCATTTTCCCACTGCCCCACGATACCGCCGACTGTATCACAATCACTATATTCATCGCCATCGTTGTAGTAATCGCTGATAATTTCCGCATCTGAGGAACAACCGATAATTTGTGCTCCTGCTTTTGCCGACCCGATCACTCCACCCAACAGTTTGTTCCCAGTTTTATTATGAATCGTTCCGCTGGTGTGGCAGTTTCGAATCGTAACCGAGCCGTTGGTCCAGTCAGCCAGTATGCCCATATAAAGAGCGGTACTCGATGATTCTATATCTGCATCCACAATATAGAGATTTTCTACTTTTCCACTTGTGATATATTGAAACAATCCGTGGCCAAAATTGCTGCCGGTTTTTCTGGTCTTTAAGTTGCTGATTTGATAGTTCTGTCCGTCAAAGGTTCCCCTCCAGCCTTGATTCTTAATGCCGATAGAAATCCACTCATAACCAGAAAGATTGATATTGCCGCCAAGATAAACTGTTTTGTTTTCGAAGGTGTTACCTTCATTTACAAGCGTTGCCAACCCGGCCAGTTCTTCAGCCGTGTTCAATGTAAATTCTGTTCCGTTGTCATTATACCAACTTGTATCACTGGTTCCATCCCATGTATCTTCCACTAACGTTACTGCTGTCTCAGATTCCTGTGCCGCCAAGGCCGCAGGTGGAAATAGTCCAACCGCCATTACTGCACAGAGCAGCAAACTAAATAATTTTCCTATCTTTCGCATTGTTAAGTTTCCCCTCCCAAAGTCGTTTTTTCTTCATATCGTTTTCAAGAAGTCATTATCCTTTGGTATTACCAAAGGATAGAGGGATATCCCTCTGCTTATCGGCTGAACACTCTGCTCAGCCAGCTTTGCTTTTTCACTTTTACTTCTGTCTCACCTCGCTGTTCTTCGCCGGAGGTAAGCTGCTGCTGTATCGTCCCAGCATGAAGTGCCTGGGCAGCCTGTGCCGTCTGCTGGGCGGCAACCAATGCAGCATTGCTCTCGGCAAGCCTTGCGTTCAGATCCTCGATCTGCTTGTCCTTTATCGCAAGCTGCCCCTGCAGCGTATCGATTGTTGTCTGCAATACTGCTATCACCCCCACATTTTCCGGGTGCTCCAATGCCGCTCCATTGGAGCGCTCCGTATGCGCATACGTATGCGCTCCAATGGAGCACTCCTTTTGCAGAAAGTCTTGTTTTATAAGGGTTTCGCCCTGCTCCTCTATATACAAAACCCCCTGCTCCGTATGCGCATACGGAGCGCAAACCGTATACAGCTTGCCTTTGTACCGCTTATAAACCGTTTGCTTCGATACGCCTATCTCGTCAGCTATCTGTCGAATCGTTTTCATGGCCTCACACTCCCCGCACTATCGCTGGCGGGTGTGTCCAACTGCTTTGCTATGTACTCCCTCAGATCATCATCAAGCTCAAATGGGAGCCTTCCCAGGCGAACGGTTTCCTCAAAAAATAGAATCGTTGCTTCTTCCAAAGTCATTCCATTTTCTGCAAAGACCTTTTCTGCCTGTTCTTTCAGCTCGGCATCAATCTCCAGCGTAACTTCAACCAACCTCTCCATTCCCATCACTCCAACAGCCGACCATAGTCCCGTTTAGCATAGACTACACGGGCAACGGTCACCAGCCTTTCTTCTTCGTCCACCCAATAAAACATCAGATAATTTTGTACCAAAATTTTTCGGTATTCATGTTTCAGTGACCGGATCGGCTGGTAGGCCGGAGCAGCATACGGAAAAGTCAGCACACTTTCCGCTGCATTCACCAGCTCTACCGCCAGACGATCCGCCGCATCCGGGTTTTGCAGTTCCCTGCTGATATACCGAACAATTTCAATCATATCTTTCTGGGCAACAGGTAAATACTCTAATTTATACAACCCGTTCCCCTCCAATGGCATCTTTCATTGCCTTCAGCACATCTTTGGAAGAATAGCGTTGATCCGTCAGCTCCGCCTCTTTCTCTGCTTCCTGCAGCTTGAAATACACCTCGCTTTCAAATTGCAGGTTCTCAAATGCCTCCATACTCAAGACAACCATATCACCGTATCCATTCTTTGTCAAAAAAACAGGTTGAGCAGTTTCATGCACGGTCTTTGAAATGTCAGCAAAATTGTTCCTCAAATCAGAAACAGGTCGAATCATATTCATATCATCAGCCTCCTTTTGCTTTATCTTATCATAATTATGCTAAAATATCAACGCTGTTTTCTTTCCATAAATAACTTTTACCTATGTTACCATTTAGGGAACGAAAAAGCCTTGATTTAAGCGGTTTTCCGGCCTCAAAAGTAGAGGGTGCAGTATCTTTACCCTCACACCCTCAAAAACGGCGTAGAGGCCGTTCTGGGGCGCTTACAGCCCCTTTCGCAAGTCCTCCTGTATCATATCGCTCAACGCCTGCGACGGGCGTATTTTGACCGTCAGACCGCCATCCTCATACCGCACCGTTGGAGGGTTATCCCACCACTTATAAACGGTGTTCTTCGATAGTCCTGTTCCTGCAATACACTCTTTCGGTCTGCCGTCCGGATGCAGCTCCCGCCATTCATATACTTTCTGTTGTGCCGATGGTCTCCCTTCTTTATTTCTCCATGAACCCGCAGGATCATCAAAAGCCTGAACAGCTCTTGCTCGCCCCAAGTGCTCACATTGTGTTCTCCCGTTTCTCTTATTCCTCTCAATACGGACATTCGTCAACTTCTCAATATCGGCAATCGTGAAGTTGTAATACTCCTTGTCGTATGCCTCCAGCGCACTCCGTATATCCTCCTCGGTCAATGCGTTCTCATGCTTCACCATCTGCAAATCCTCAAACGCTGTCCGCATATCCTGCCGGAGCTGCTGCTTCGGCACATCGCATTTATAGGCGTAGATGGCAAGGCACATCAGATAGAAATACCGATGGCCGCCCTCGATGCTGCCGATCTGCCGCAGCCACCAATGATAGAGCGCATACGGATCATCGCCGTGTACCTTTCCGGCTATATCCCACTTCTTTTTCTTCTTATTGCCCTCTACTACCACACGCTGATACCATTCCGGGTATGCCTCCTTCGCTTGCTCCCTCGTCATTCTGGACGGATGAAACGGCTTATTTACATTTACCCGGTTCTCCGGCTTGATTGCGTAGGCGTTCAGATAATCCAGCGTCACACGATCACCCGTGCGGAAGGCCACCAGCTCCGTACCGTACTTGGCGTTGATGCTCCCTACCATGCGGAAACCCTGATTGATGGACTGATACTGGATCGCCTTTAGCTGGGATGTGCCCTTGTACTCCCAAATGCGGAATGTGAGGTCATATTTGAGGCTCTTGAGCTGAACCTTGATATTTGGATACAGATCTATCGGTTCCTTGAACACATAGTACAGGTGCAGACCGTTTCCGGACAGCACAAGAAAGGTCGGCATGGGCAGCCGCCGGACACGCTGCGGATCTCCGTCAAAGCGGAGAAATAGATTGCGCAGCTCTCCAATACCCACCCCATCCAAATCAAAGATAAGGGCATTCATCCGCTGTGCGTGCTCCAGCCGGTTCTTATTCCGGCGATAGACAAGACCGCTGCACAGAGTCAAGGGATTTTGCTCCACAAACTCCGTATAGTCCTGCTCCCATGTATCGTGATACATCTTCCGTCGATGAAGCCGCTCATCTTCTCCCTGGTAGAGATACACAGCACTCGGATGAGAGAAATCATCGTACTTGACCCCGTACAGCTCGTTGTCAGGAAACAGCTCCCGGTAAAAGTCATATCCACCCACCTGCTCAAACTGAGCCGACAGGTACTCATAGCATCCTCTGTAATTTTCGGTCATGTAAAGCCACCTCCAAAAGAAAAAGAAGCAAAAAGAAAAATCGCTGCGGCGGGAAGGGGGAAAAGGGGGAGCCAAAGAGCGGCCTCCCGCTGGTCGGCCTTAAAGAGAAAGTCACCTCCCCCTTTTCCCCCTTGTTCCGGCCATGGAAATGATGGAAAACCCTAACGGGTTTACCACATTCCCACAGCCTCCACTCACCCCCTTTTTCCCCTCCGACTTTCTCCCTTCCTGAGAGAATATTTTTGGGTTTTTAGGGATACGATATAAGGGGCCCCTACCCCTTACAGGTCGCTTAGATTATCAATACAGTATTTGGGAAAATTTCTAAAGCCATTATACCGTGCCGGACTTGCGTTTGCAAGTCCGGCTTTTACCGGCTCATTCCGCCCATGCTCATACCTCTGTCACGCCTGTGCTCCTGCTTGGGCTCCGGCATAATATGCGCCCTTGCCCGCTGGACATATGGCCGAAACTGTTCCGGCAGCTTCTCCTCCAAGAAGGTCAGCGCAGCCTCCACTCGCTGCATCAGTCTCGCCATACGATCCTTCTGACGGTTCAGCTCGTACTCCAGCGCCATGTTCTCGTCCTTCAGGTCAGACAGCTCCTGCGCCTCCTTCAGCCGCTTCTGTATGGATGGCCGGAGCTGCCGCTCCAGCGAAGTGATCTGCGCCTTCTGAAGCTCTATGGTATTGACCTGCTGCTTGACCGTCTGCTCGGCCTCTGCGCCCCGTACCGCCAATGCCTTCAGTTGCTTGATCTCTTTCAAGGTAACGCCCTTGATATTGCCCATCATGGTTTCTTCCGGCTTAATTCTCTCCAGATCCAGCGATACCTTTTTCGCTGCCTTTAACTCTTTAACCGTTCCCTGCAGCGTTTCCTTTTCCGCCTGCAGCTCCGACACTTCCGCCCTCGCTGCTTCTATCTCCTGCCTTGCGGCCTCCAGCTCCCTCGCCGCCTCTTTGTACTCCGGCAAGGACATATGCGGTCGGCCTCCGTCACCGTGGATGACCTCAAAGCTGTGCTGCTGGGCGATCTGCTCCAGCACCAGCTTCTCACTGTTTACCCATGCATTCCATTCAGTCTGCCGTTTTGACTGGCCTGTAAAGCCCTGCTGCGCCAACGCCTGTTTCAGCGATACTCTTTTCGTAAGCCCTCGCTTCTGCTCTGTTGCCACAGGTACGAAGTCTATATGGATGTGGGGCGTGGCCTCGTCCATATGAATGACCGAGTTGAACACCCGCAGGTGCGGGTTCCGTTCCTGAAACGCCTCGGCAAACTCTTTGAGAGCTGCCGCAGCCCGTTCGCCCTCCGGCGTCTCGCAGCCGCAGTTGTCCTTGTTGCCGATCTGGAAGATGACCTCATGGAAAAGCCGCTCCTGCTTGCTCTTCTCAATGTGCCGATAGTAGTCCGGGATTTTATCTCTCGTCTTTGTTTTCTTTGCGTTGTACTCCGCAAGGGCTTCATCAAAAAGCTCGTGGTAGACCTGTTTCAGATTTTCCCTGCACAGCGTGATGTTCTGCTCGGTTCTGGCCGGGTCTACATTCTCGGTAATGAACTTACGGTTATTATGCCCCATGCTGCCGGTTCCCATCATGCCGGATATTTTAACTGCCATACTCGCACCTCCCGTCTTTTTTATTATACCATAGGCTTCCGCTGAAGTCACCTCTTTGTTACTTTCTCTGTGAGAAAGTAACGCAAAAGCACTTTCCCACCGCCGCACCGTTGGTGCAGCAGTAGGAAAGTGCTTTGCGCCCCTAAAGGGGAGGGTTGCCGGAGCAGCCTGCCTCGACGCTGGTGCGCCTTTGGCCGGACTGCTCCGGAGGGGCGCTGCCCCTGCCGCCTGCGGGCGGCTCCCCGTTTATTCGCCTGTTACAGTCTCACAAAAACGATGCAGGATCGCTGCGGCCTGCGCTCTTGTGGCGTTGCCCCTCGGCATCAGGTTGTTGTCGCTGCCTTGGATCAGACCGGCGCCGTTCGCCCACTGCATCGCAGGCACAGCCCATTCGCTGACCGTCAGAGCATCCGCATAGGAAAGGATGTTGGTGTCCTCTCCCACGCTCACATCATATTCCTTGTACTGTGCGTAGCGCCAGAGGATCGCCGCAAGCTGCTCACGGGTAATGGCATCATCCGGGCCGAACTGAGTGGCCGTGTAACCGCCCACAATGCCCTCGCTGGCTGCCCAGCGAATGGCCTCGGCATAATACATACCTGCGCCCACATCCTCAAAGGTCATAGCGTAGTTTACGACCGGAGACTCCTCCATACGCCAGAGGATCGTGGCGATCTGGCCGCGGGTAATGGTATCGTTAATACCAAACAGGCCGTTGGGGTATCCGGCAATCAGCCCATTCTCATAGGCATAGCGGATGCTGTCATAATACCATGCGCCCTCCACCACATCGGCAAAGGGATTCTCCCATGCTCCGGTGTTGGGGTTTTCTTTCATGAAGGACGCTTTAACCGTGACCTTGGATGCAGGCATGGTGAAGGTGTACTTGCCGTCCTTCTCGGTGAGCTTCACCTTATCTCCGTTCTTGTCGGTAACGGTAATGCTCTCCAGAATGTATCCCTTGTCCGGCTCGGCCGTGAGGGTCACAGTCGTTCCTCTGGATGCGCTGCTGCGATTTGCGCTCACTTTGCCATTCTCGGCATCCTCAACGCTGATGGCGTAGGTGATCACTCCGCTGCCGCCGGAGGAAGGTTTGGTATAGCCACAATCTGTACAAGTACGACCGTCAAAATTATGGTTTTCTATTTCTACATGGCGTGTGTCATTGTTGCAAACCCTCCGGTGCTGTGTGCTGCTAATTTTTGTCCAATCACCCCAAGAATGGTTTATTGGGTCAATAGTTACAGGTGTTATGACATTGGAGCAGATCTTACAGGTCAAAGTTTTACTGCCGCTTGTTGTGCAGGTAGCAGGGGTAATCACTGTTTCAATATAATCATGGTTGCAAGTTCTCGCTCTACAGATGATTTCTATATTATCAGTCACATTAGGGATTGTAATTGTCACTGTCTTAGCCGTTTCGTCATAGCTGTATGTGGCATTGGAAACAATCGTTCCGTTTTCGTAGCGAACATGATATTCATCGAAAGTAGATACAAGGTACTCATTGGAAGTAGCCGTCAGCAACACGGTGTATGTTGCGCCATTAGCTACATTTGTCGTAGTTTGCTGATTTGCAGAAAAACCATTGATATCATAAAGCTTAACTGTGTAATATACCGGCTTATATTCCCAGTGTGCTTTAAGCGTAATATCGCCGGTCGTGCCCGCAGGAACAGCAGTTATATAGTTTGTTCCATCGCCAATCGTCCAACCAAGAAAAGCATAATCTGCCTTAACGGGAGCTTTCAGTTCAGGAATACCGACAGACGAGTTATAGGAAACAGGATTTGCTATGTTGTTTGTGCCGCCGTCTAAATCGTATGTTACAGTATAGGACTGCTCACCTACAGTGTATGGGAATTCTGTGATACCGCTGTTCACAATCGCTTTGTTGGGTGCCAAAAGGTTGGCGGATGGTGAATGCTCAAAGTTACCACTATTGATAATGATACCGGTAGCGCCATCAGGGAACAGCTTCTCCGCAGCAGAAGTATTGTTCGGGTCATAGACTGCACAACTATAATTACCGCCATTGATAGTCACCATTCCTGTGGCAGAGGGAAGCACCGCATATCCATAGATTGCAAATCCTGCTGTCAGACCATCAACGGACCCCTGTACTTTTGCATCTGTAATTGTAATCGTGCCGCTGCCTTCATTTTTGATGGCAGGTGCACCGGAAAACTCTGCATTACTTGTAATGTTATTGATTGTTCCGCTGTTTTGTAATGCACCCTCTTGGAAAATAGAAGGGTTATAAGTATAACTTCCGCCGCTGATTTCTTTAATCAAGCCTTCATTCTGAATAGATGCTCCCTCAGACACGATGGTGCAGTTCTTAATGATATCTATTGTGCCATCGTTCCTTAGTCCGATTCCATTTTTGGTGATACTGACATTGGACACTTCGGATATGTGCGCTAAACTGTTGACAATTCCTCCCCCGTCTAAAGCACAGTTTGAAATTTTAGCTGTCGCACAATCGAGATAGATGCCGTTAGATGAGCCGGCAAGAGCATAAATGTCTGTCCGGCTAATATCCAATGAACCAAGCGGATTTTTTCCAAACATACTGACAGCAGCATAGGAACTGTCACAGATATTGTGCAATTTCGAGTCAGTGATTTTCACTTCTTGTGCGCCGGTATCCCCGTTTATAAAAACCAAATAGGTAGCAGTTCCGTTTCCGTCTATATCACAGTTGCGGATTTCTACAGCCTCGGAATTATAACCCCAAATCACCTGATCTGCCGAACTGCTGAACTTTACCTTTCCGTTTTCAAGCAAAAGGCTGGCATCATCCAAAACCAAAAGATACTCGTTTGAAAAAGTAAGCGTGTGACCGTTCAAACACAGTTCAACATTGGCATTTTTGGCTACATCGAGATAATATGAACCTGAGTAGTTCAAATCTCCCGACAAATAATATTTACCGGAGTTTAATCTGTCATTGTGTGTCGATAAGTATTCGGAAGTTAATTCGGTATACCCATCATGACTGCCATGGATGCATACGCCCGTGTACTCTGCTTGACTATCCATAGCCATTGCTGTCGTTGGAAAAAGTCCGCATATCAGCACCGCACATAAGATAAAACTTAAAATTCGTTTTTGCATAACTGTTTTCCTTTCATGGTTTCAAATGGGAATTGCACATGGGATATCCCATGTGCAAGGGGGTACCCCCTTGCATTATCGGCTGAATACTCTGCTCAGCCAGCTCTGTTTTTTTACTTTTACTTCGTCCTCCTCTCGCTGATCTTCGCCGGAGGTAAGCTGCTGTTGTATCGTTCCGGCGTGAAGTGCCTGGGCGGCCTGCGCCGTCTGCTGGGCCGCCACCAGTGCCGAGCTGACTTCCGCCAGCCTTGCGTTCAGCTCCTCGATCTGCTTGTCCTTTACCTCAAGCTGTTGATTCTTATGTTCCAATTCACTCTGCAACATGGCAATCAGCGTCGTTTCAGAGGTTTCGCAAGTTTCGCAACTTGGTTTCGCATGTTGCGAAACTTGCTTTCGCTCAATAGCCCCATAATGCTGATATATCAACGCTTTTGTGGTTTCGTCAATTGCGAAACTTGCTTTCGCATCTTTCGCAACATGGTTTCGCCGACACCATGCACGGACTGCCTGTTCTGACACCCCACAATCAACGGCAATTTTCTTAATTGATGCCGCCAAAACTCCATCACCACACTTTCTTCTGAATCACATCTCAAAACAAATCGCTGTGAGATCCCGTCCTTATCAATTTCAAAACTAAGGTCTGCTGAAAAACCTTATAGACCAGCAACCAATCCGGCTCGATGTGGCATTCTCTCATGTCCTTATAATTTCTGGAGTTCGTAAGCGCATGATCACGATATGCCTCTGGCAGCGGTTTCTCATTGCAGAGCAAAGCAATTACTTCTTCCAGCTTCTTTGGGTCGCAGCCTCTCTTGATTGCAAGCTTGTAATCTCGTTTGAACTGCCCCGTAAATTCTGGCTTAAGCATTAAGCGCCCTCATCAAATCGGCAACGCTATCAAACGGGCCATACATATCCTCTCCCTTTTCAGCCGCTTCCATTGCAGCATAGGTAACAGCATTCGGCTCGTCAACCTTAACCTCAAAGGGAAGGCCATGACACCTAAGTGCCTGGCGATAAAAAATTCCCGTTGCCGTACTCAAATCCATTCCAAGAGACTTAAAGAGAGCTGCCGCCTGCGCTTTCAGCTCCGGCTCCATTCTCAGCGTCATATTTCCTTTAGCCATACATATAGCACTCCTTTCTTCGTCATTCTTAGCTTGCACCATTAGTATATTCAATATCCAGTCTATTTGCAAGTGCATTGCAAATATTTTATAGAACATTTGTGTTCACAGAAATGTTCTATATAGTCACGCCGCAGCGTGCGCATTTAGGGGTTGAAAAAGCCTTAATTTATGCGGTTTCCCGGCCTCAAAAACAGAGGGGGCAGTATCTTTACCCTCACACCCTCAAAAACGGCGTAGAG
>ENA-ORMS01003045-ORMS01003045.1-human-gut-metagenome-genome-assembly--contig:-NODE-3045-length-11295-cov-3.926246_pt1 | contig 11295 bp, 5 predicted proteins | sample MGYA00242104_ERZ508997 | MGnify/ENA primary metagenome ERZ508997 (study PRJEB26280, sample SAMEA2338704) | human gut metagenome | biome: human gut; feature: human-associated habitat; material: faeces... | reverse complement strand
GCGGCCGGTCTTTTCGCGAATGATTTCAAACGCGCCGTAGCAAGCCTTCTGCGCGGTACCGCGCTTACCGTCCAGCATGACCTGGTTGACGAGCTTCGTCACCAGCTTGCCGCCGTACATAGGGTCATCAAGAACTTCCCTCTTGGGTACAAATCCACGTCTCGGCATCTTAATTTCCCTCCTTATTTCTTGGGTCTCTTGGCGCCGTAGCGGGAACGGGCCTGCATACGCTTGGCTACGCCCGCGGTATCGAGTGCGCCACGGATGATGTGGTAACGAACACCAGGCAGATCCTTTACGCGGCCGCCCCTTATGAGGACGACGCTGTGCTCCTGCAGATTGTGTCCCACGCCGGGGATGTACGCGGTACCTTCAAGACCATCGGTCAGGCGTACACGCGCTATTTTACGCAGAGCGGAGTTAGGCTTTTTGGGTGTAAGAACACGAACCGCGGTGCAGACACCACGGCGCTGGGGGCACTGCTTGAGGATAGGGGAGTTAGACTTGTAGCTCACCTGCTCACGGCCCTTGCGAACCAACTGGTTAATGGTCGGCATTGAAGAATTTCCTCCAAACAAAATTAATATTCTTTATATTAAGAAAATCCCTTGCAACCCCTTGAAAGGGACATTTTCCGCAACTTAGGTATTGTAGCATTCATTTCGCGGCTTGTCAATCGATATAGCCGGAATTTTTAGGCATTTTCGCTTTTTTCGCCATGAATACCGTCTTTATTTATCATCTCGTCCGGCATTGCGGCAAACAGGCCATGGCTCATCGGCTTTTTGGAGAATACCAGCCTGCTCACGCCGTGCTCGGCAAACAGCTCAAACCAGCCCTTCTCCTTCAGCTCCGCAAGCATCGGCGCATTCATCACGTTGAGGTACGTCCGCTTTGCATAGCTGCGCTTCATGCCGCGGTAGGCTATTTCCGCAACCGCTATGCCTATTATTGCCCACGCCGCGAATATATAAAACGGCAGCCCGTGCGTAATAGCCATGAGCGGCTCGTTCACGCTCCTAAGGCTCAGCACTATAAGGCCGCTTAGCAAAAACGCGGCTATTATAAGCCCCTTAACGTAGCTCAGGCGGGTAATGCGCTGCTTGCATTCTTTGCAGCAGCTAACCTGCGCCGGAAGCAATGAGCCGAAGCGCGGCTCCTTTTTCAGCAGGCCCAGCAGCCCCTTCGCCCTGTGCTTGCGCGCACCGGGATGCCCCATGTCGAAAAAGGCATAGTATTCCCTTTTGCCCTTTTCGCCTTTGCACAGCACGCATTCTTCGCCGGTAAACAGCTTTGCCATGCCGTCCTCCGGCAGCAGGGCGGCCATGTCCGCCAGATCCTGCTTCACGCGCGCGGTCTTTTCCTCGTCAGTGCAATCCACCGTGCATTTTTCGCAGCTTTCCATGTTCAGCGCCGCACAATATTCGCTGCCGTAAAGCGGACAGTCCGCGTTTGTATACTTTGGTTGGGTCATATACTGTTCTCCTTACGCGGTTATGCTTTGGGCCGCAATGGAACTTATGCGCCCCACGCGGCCCAAATATGCGTTTGTTTTTATTACTGTTCGGCGTTCTTGGGCTTCACTTCCACGTTGCGATAACGTTTCATTCCTATGCCCGCGGGTATCAGCTTGCCGATTATTACGTTTTCCTTCAAACCTACCAGCGGATCTACCTTGCCCTTTATGGCGGCTTCGGTCAGCACCCTGGTGGTCTCCTGGAAGGATGCGGCGCTCAGGAACGAATCGGTTGCGAGGGCGGCCTTGGTTATACCAAGCAGCTTCCTCTTGGCAACGGCGGGCTGCATGCCCTTCATCACCATTTCCTCGTTCTCGCGCTCGAAGCGGAATATATCCACCAGCTCGCCCGGCAGCATATCCGTATCGCCCGCGTCCTCAATCTGTACCTTGCGCAGCATCTGGCGGATAATTACTTCAATGTGCTTATCCGCTATCTCAACGCCCTGTGAACGGTACACGTCCTGAACTTCCTTGAGCATATAGGCCTGCACGCCCTTTACGCCCTTTATCTTCAGAATGTCGTTGGGGTTGATGGAACCGTCGGTCAGTTCGTCGCCCGCTTCTATCGTGTCGCCGTTCTTCACCTTCAGCTTGGCGCCGAAGGGGATAAGATACTTCACGGCTTCGCCGTCGTCGCCGGTTATGGTGGCTTCGCGGCGCTGGCCTTCGGTTATTTCAACCTTACCGGCGATCTCGCTTATAACTGCCAAGCCCTTCGGCTTACGTGCTTCGAATATTTCAACTACACGGGGAAGACCCTGGGTAATATCCGTTGCGCTTGCAACGCCGCCGGTATGGAAGTTTCGCATGGTCAGCTGGGTACCCGGTTCGCCTATAGCCTGCGCGGCAATTATGCCCACCGCTTCGCCTATGTTCACCTCTCCGCCGGTGGCCAGGTTTGCGCCGTAGCACTTGGTGCATACGCCGTGGTCGCTGCGGCAGGTGAATACGCTCCTGCACTCCATGCTCCTTATGCCCGCATCCACTATCCTGTTGCGGATGTCGTAGGTTATCATGCTGTTGGCGGGGCAAAGCACCTCTCCGGTTTCGGGATGGACAACCTCGTTCACGCTGTAACGGCCCAGTATACGATCGCCAAAGCTTTCAACCACCTTGTTGCCGTCCATTATGGCCTCTATCTTCATGCCCTTGGGCGCTTCACCGCGCAGGGCGAAGCAGTCGTCCTCGCGCACTATAACGTCCTGAGAAACGTCAACAAGTCGCCTGGTCAGGTAACCTGAGTCCGCGGTACGCAGAGCCGTATCGGCCAAGCCCTTGCGCGCGCCGTGGGAGCTGATGAAGAACTCAAGCACCGTAAGACCTTCGCGGAAGTTTGCACGTATAGGCACTTCTATGATCTGGCCGTTCGGGTCGGCCATCAGTCCGCGCATACCGGCAAGCTGACGGATCTGGTTGGTGGAACCACGGGCACCGGAGTTTGCCATCATGAATATCGGGTTGTATTGATCCAGCGAATCCATAAGGGTCTTGGTGACCTTGTTGGTCGCGTCGTCCCAAATGTGTATTACGTTGGTACGCCTTTCCGCATCGCTGAGGAAACCGCTCCTGTACAGGCTGTCTATCTTGTTTACCTCAACCTCGGCCTCGGCCAGTATGGTCTTCTTCTCTTCCGGCACGGTTATGTCCTGGAAGCCTATCGTTATGCCGCCCAGTGTGGAATAACGGAAGCCCATCGCCTTTATGCGGTCCAGCATTTCGCTGGTTTCGGTCGCGCCGTAACGGCGGTAGCACTTGTCGATTATCTTACCAATGTCCTTCTTGACGACCAGTTTATCGACCTCAAGCTTGAACATATCGTCCGCAGTGTTCCTTTCAACGAAGCCAAGGTCCTGCGGTATGGCGTTGTTGAATATAACGCGGCCGATGCTGGTGTCTATAACCTTTCTCAGCTTCCTGCCTTCAAATTCGCGCTCTATGCGGATTTTCACCTTGGCATGCAGCGAGCATTCGCCCGTCTGATACGCCATTATGGCTTCATCCTCGCTGGCAAAGGCCTTGCCCTCGCCCTTTTCGCCGTCGCGCTGCAGGGTAAGGTAGTAGCAGCCCAGAACCATGTCCTGCGTGGGTTCCACAACAGGCTGGCCGCTCTGCGGCTTAAGTATGTTGTTGGATGCAAGCATGAGGAACCTTGCTTCCGCCTGCGCTTCAACGCTGAGCGGAACGTGCACGGCCATCTGGTCGCCGTCGAAGTCCGCGTTGAATGCGGTACATACCAACGGGTGCAGCTTTATGGCGCGGCCTTCAACAAGGATTGGCTCGAACGCCTGTATACCAAGGCGGTGCAGCGTAGGCGCGCGGTTGAGCATAACGGGATGCTCTTTTATGACCACTTCCAGCTCGTCCCATACCTCTGTACGGACGCGCTCCACCATGCGCTTTGCGCTCTTTATGTTGTGCGCAAGGCCGTCGTCAACAAGCTTCTTCATTACGAAGGGCTTGAACAGCTCCAGCGCCATTTCCTTGGGCAAACCGCACTGATACATCTTCAGCTCAGGGCCTACGACTATAACGCTTCGGCCGGAATAGTCAACGCGCTTGCCCAGCAGGTTCTGCCTGAAGCGGCCCTGCTTACCCCTAAGCATATCGGAAAGGGACTTGAGCGGCCTGTTGCCGGGGCCGGTAACGGGGCGCCCGCGGCGGCCGTTATCGATAAGGGCATCCACCGCTTCCTGAAGCATACGCTTTTCGTTGCGCACTATAATGTCCGGCGCGTGCAGCTCAAGCAGCCTCTTGAGGCGGTTATTTCTGTTTATACCCCTGCGGTAAAGGTCGTTAAGGTCGCTGGTGGCGAACCTGCCGCCGTCCAGCTGAACCATAGGCCTCAGTTCCGGCGGAATTACCGGCACCGCGTCCAGTATTATCCATTCGGGCTTGTTGCCGCTCTTAAGGAAGGCTTCAACAACGTCCAGCCTCTTTATGGCGTTTGCGCGCTTCTGGCCGGAGGAGGAGTTGACCTCGTCCTTAAGCTGCTTTTCAAGCTCCTCAAGGTTAAGGTCCTTGAGCAGTTCCTTTATGGCTTCGGCGCCCATGCCGGCCTTGAAGGCCTTGGGGCCGTATTCGTTCTGCGCATCGCGGTATTCCTTGTCGCTGAGAACCTGCTTATACTGAAGCGGTGTGTTGCCGGGATCGGTAACGACAAACGCCGCAAAGTACAGCACTTTTTCAAGGTTCCTCGGGCTCATGTCCAGCAGCATCTTCATGCGGCAGGGTATGCCCTTGAAATACCATATGTGTGATACGGGGGCGGCCAGCTCAATGTGGCCCATGCGCTCGCGGCGCACCTTTGCGCGGGTAACTTCAACGCCGCACTTGTCGCACACCACGCCCTTGTAGCGCACGCGCTTATATCTGCCGCAGTGGCATTCCCAGTCCTTGGTCGGCCCGAATATGCGTTCGCAGAACAGTCCGTCAACTTCCGGCTTGAGCGTGCGGTAATTTATGGTCTCGGGTTTTTTGACCTCTCCGTGCGACCATTCCCTTATTTTTTCCGGGGATGCAAGGCCAATCTGTATAGCGTCAAAATTTGTCAGCTCGAACAATGCTTTTCTCTCCCTTCATCCGCGTTTTATTCGCCGTCGAACTCGCTGAAGTCCGCGTCCGAATCATCGTCATCGTCATCATTGAAATCAAATTCGCTGAAGCGATCGTCGTTCTCCATCGGCGCCATGTCGGGCACGTCCTCAAGCCCGCTCATGTTCACGTCGATAGGCGTTGTGTCATCATCGTCTATCATTTCGCCGATCTGAATCTCCTCGTTGGTGTCGCTGAGCACCTTTATGTCAAGGCCGAGGGACTGCAGCTCCTTGATAAGCACCTTGAAGGACTCCGGTACGCCGGGCTCGGGCACGTTTTCGCCCTTCACTATGGCTTCGTAGGTCTTTACGCGGCCCACTATATCGTCGCTCTTTACGGTCAGTATCTCCTGCAGCGTATTCGCCGCGCCGTAGGCTTCCAGCGCCCAAACTTCCATTTCGCCGAAGCGCCGTCCGCCGAACTGCGCCTTGCCGCCCAGAGGCTGCTGCGTGACCAGCGAGTACGGGCCGGTGGAGCGGGCGTGAATCTTATCGTCTACCAGGTGATGCAGCTTCAAATAGTACATGTAGCCGACGGATACCCTGTTTTCAAAGGGTTCGCCCGTGCGGCCGTCGTACAGCACCGTCTTACCGTCCGGATCCTTTCCGGCCTTAACAAGCAGATCCTTTATATCCTGCTCGCTCGCGCCGTCGAATACAGGCGTTGCAATGTGCCAGCCCAGCGTTTTTGCCGCCATGCCAAGGTGCAGCTCAAGTACCTGACCTATGTTCATTCGGCTCGGAACGCCCAGCGGGTTAAGCACTATCTGCAGCGGCGTGCCATCCGGCAGGAAGGGCATATCCTCTTCGGGCAGTATCCTTGAAATAACACCCTTGTTGCCGTGGCGGCCTGCCATCTTATCGCCAACGGATATCTTTCTCTTCTGCGCAATGTATACGCGCACCAGTTCGTTCACGCCGGGGGCAAGTTCGTCCTTGTTTTCGCGGGTGAATATCTTCACGTCCACTATAACGCCGCCTTCGCCGTGGGGCACGCGCAGGGAGGTATCCCTCACCTCTCTTGCCTTTTCGCCGAATATGGCGCGCAGCAGGCGCTCTTCCGCGGTCAGCTCGGTTTCGCCCTTGGGCGTTACTTTACCAACCAGTATGTCGCCGCTTCTTACCTCTGCGCCGATGCGGATTATGCCGCGCTCGTCAAGGTCGCTGAGCGCATCCTCGCCAACGTTGGGAATGTCGCGGGTTATTTCTTCCTTGCCCAGCTTGGTGTCGCGGGCTTCGGTTTCATGCTCCTCTATATGTATGGATGTGTATACGTCGTCCTTAACCAGCTTTTCGCTTATAAGTACGGCGTCCTCGTAGTTGTAACCCTCCCAGGTCATGAAGCCTATCAGTATGTTGCGGCCAAGGGCTATTTCGCCGTGCTCGGTACTTGCGCCGTCCGCCAGCACGTCGCCTACCTTCACCTTGTCGCCCACGTTCACTATGGGGCGCTGGTTTATGCAGGTGCCCTGGTTGGAACGCTTGAACTTGATGAGCTTATACGTATGGCGAATGCCGCTTGCATCCTCGGTCACTACCTTATCGGCGGCAACATAGATAACCGTTGCATCCTCGTGCGCAACTACCACAACGCCGGAATCGTGCGCAGCCTTGTATTCCATGCCGGTGCCAACCACGGGCGCTTCTGGCATGAGAAGAGGAACCGCCTGGCGCTGCATGTTCGATCCCATCAGCGCGCGGTTAGCGTCGTCGTTTTCAAGGAAGGGTATCATTGCCGTTGCAACGGATACCAGCTGCTTGGGCGAAACGTCCATGTAATGCACCTGCTCGGCAGGCACTTCGATTATTTTATCCAGCCAGCGGGCTACGACGTGATCCTTAGCGAACCAGGTATTGCCCTCCTCTGTGGTAACGGTGGCCTCGTTCGCCTGCGCAACTATGAAGTCGTCCTCTTCGTCCGCAGTCAGGTATACTATGTCGCTGCTGATGGAATGGTTCTTGCCATCCACCTTCCTGTAAGGCGCCTCTATAAAGCCGTACTTATTGATGCGCGCATATGTGGAAAGCGAGTTTATAAGGCCTATATTAGGACCTTCAGGGGTTTCAATGGGGCACATGCGTCCGTAATGCGAATAGTGAACGTCTCGCACGTCGAACGTGGCGCGGTCGCGGTTCAAACCGCCGGGACCAAGTGCGCTCAGCCTGCGCTTATGCGTAAGCTCCGCCAGCGGGTTTGTCTGGTCCATGAACTGGGAAAGCTGGCTGGATCCGAAGAATTCCTTTATCGCCGCTGTAACGGGGCGGATATTTATAAGGTTGCTGGGCATGGCGGTTTCCATGTCCTGTATGCTCATGCGCTCGCGCACAACGCGCTCAAGCCTGGTCATACCAACGCGGATCTGGTTCTGCAGCAGCTCGCCTACGCTCCTTATGCGGCGGTTGCCCAGATGGTCAATGTCGTCCGTGCGGCCGATGCCGTAATTCATGCCGATAAGGTAGCTTATGCTGGCTATCATATCATCGGGCAGGATGTGCCTGGGTATAAGGTCGTAAACATGCTCCTTCAGCAGGGCCTTGAGCTCTTCCTCGTCCATGCCCTCGCCTTCCTTGAGCAGCTGCATGAGCGTGGGGTAATGCACCCTTTCGTTAAGGCCGGCTTCTTCGGGATTGAAGCTGAGGAAATGCTTGGCGTCCACGAACAGATTGCCAAGGACCTTTATGCGCTTATCCTCCGCCGTGACGAATATGCCGCGCACGCCGGTGTTCTCTATGCGTTCGGCGGCCTCGGCACTTATGCGTTTGCCGGCTTCAACTATTATTTCGCCGGTGGCGGGGTCTATAACATCGTCTGCGCTTATTTGTCCGGCTATGCGGGCAGCAAGGCTCAGCTTTTTATTGAACTTATAGCGGCCTACGCGGGCCAGGTCGTAGCGGCGGTCAAAGAACAATGCGTTCAGCAGGCTCCTTGCGCTTTCCTCCGTGGGGGGCTCGCCGGGACGCTGACGCTTGTATATCTCTATAAGACCGTCCTCAACGCTCTTGGTAGTATCCTTATCAAGAGTGTTCATCAGCCTTTCTTCTTCGCCCATCAGTTCGATTATTTCGGCATTGGTGCCGTAGCCCAATGCGCGCAGCAGCGCGGTTATGTAAACCTTGCGCTGGCGGTCTATCTTAACGTGCAGCACTTCGCTGGAATCGGTTTCGTATTCCAGCCATGCGCCGCGGTTAGGTATTACCTGGGCGGAATAAAGATTCTTGCCCAGCTTATCTATGCTGCGGGTATAATATACGCCCGGAGAACGCACAAGCTGGCTGACTATAACCCTTTCAGCGCCGTTTATGATAAAGGTGCCCTGCTCGGTCATGAGCGGGAAATCGCCCATGAACACCGGCTGCTCCTTTACTTCTCCGGTTTCCTTATTGATAAGCCTGACCAGTACCTTCAGGGGCGCGCAGTAATTAACGTCCCTTTCTTTGCATTCCTCAACGGAGTATTTGGGATGGTCAAAATCGATTGAATAATCGACAAACTCCAAAACGAGTTTTTCCGTATAGTCTGTGATCGGGGAAATGTCGTCAAGTACCTCCCTAAGGTCCTCTTCAACAAACCGCTTATAGGAGTTCTTCTGAACCTCTATAAGATCCGGCATGTCGAGAACCTCGTTGATACGGGAGAAACTCATGCGTTTCCTTGTGCCCATCTGCACTTCATGTACCATCGTGTTCACTCCTCTATATCGCGCTTGCGCGGCGTTTATGGCCGATGCGCCGCCCCGGCATGAGCGTTCCCGTATACGCGGGCCTGCATACCCCGCATTTTAGGGAACAGCGCGGCAGTCTCTGGGAAAATGCAGACATTTCCCACAGATTACCATGCTAACGCAGTTTAACATTGTACCAAAGAGAATTAGGCTTGTCAATGCTTTTGACAGGCCGATTTGAGATTTATTCAAGAAAAGTTTGCCATTTGTTTACATTTTGGGCAGGAAACGGCGGCAATTACCGTTTCCCGCGCAATGTGTGTTATAGTGTGTATTTTACGCTTCCGCTCCCGCAAGGGCTATTATGGCGTCCGCAATGGTCTTGGTGTCCTCTATCAGATCGTTCACCGGAATGTATTCATCCGGCATATGCGCCCTGCCCGGTTCGCCGGGGCGCTCTATGCCGAACGCCACGGAGTTCTTCATGTGCCTTGCGTATGTTCCGCCGCCTATGGCAAGGGGTTCAAGCCTCTGCCCGAAGCGCGCGGCGTAAACGTCCAGCAGCTTCTTCACCAGCTCGTCATCGGGGCTTATATAGTAGCCTTCGCTCCAGCTTATGTCCGTCTGCACAAGGCCGGTCTCCTTTATGCCTTCGGTTATCTTCTTTTCAAGCTCCTCCGCCTTGCTGGATATGGGGGCGCGCACGTCGAAGGTAAGGCGGTGTATGCCCGTTTCGTCCCAGTCAAGCACGCCGGGATTGAGCGTGAGCCTGCCGGATGCATCCTCGCTGTCTATGCCCAGCGTTTCGCCGTGGCAATCGAACTTCAGCGCGTTGGTGAGTGCGTTCACGGTGTGCGCATCCTCGCCTTCAAGGGGCAGCTTGTCAAGCAGCGCAAGCATTGCAAGCATGGCGTTCTTGCCGTGTTCCGGCTCGGAGGCATGCGCCGCAAGGCCCTTCATTATTATCTTTGTACTGTTTTCGTCTATCGCTTCCGCGCTGCACGCAAATTCGCTGCCTTCCATAAACGCTTCCATTATGGGCACTATGCGGGAAAGCGCCAGCGGCACGGTGGCCACGGCCTCGCCCGGCACAACGTTGCGGCGGGTGCCGGCGTGCAGGGTTATTGCGGAATCAAACTTCTTTTCGTATTCCGTGCGGAATATCATCTTTTCGCTGTTCACAACGGGGTATTCGGCATCCGGAGAGAAGGAGAGCGTGGGAGCCTTGGCAACCTGATTATAATGCTTCAGGCAGCTCATGCCGCTTTCCTCGTCGCAGCCCAGAATAAGCCTTACGCTGCGCCTGAGCGGTACGCCGCATTCCTTTATGGCCTTCATGGCGTACAGCGCCGCAAATGCGGGGCCCTTGTCGTCCATGGTGCCGCGGGCATAAAGCTTGCCGTCGTGTATTTCGCCGCCGTAGGGGGGATACGTCCAGCCCGTGCCCTCCGGCACAACGTCCAGATGGCATATAACGCCAAGCTGCTCATCACCGCCGGGCATATCTATCGCGCCGCAGTAGCCGTCGTAATCCACGGTATCAAACCCAAGCGCCTTGCCGCGCCCAAGCGCATCGTCAAGCGCTTTTCTTATCATCGGCCCAAACGGCGCGCCTTCGCCCGCATGCTCGGTATCCTTTACGCTCGCTATGCTCAGGTTCGCCCTAAGCGCCTCTATCAGTTCTTCCTTATGATCGTCTATCCATTTGTCAACAGCGCGATTCATACCTTTCCTCCATTGCTTTACTATCGTGCAGCATTATGCTGACTACATTACAGCATACCTTATTATGCCGCTTTTTTCAATCTTCGCTTTCTATTTTATTTATAAACCTTTCTCATTCCGGCCTTTATATATTTATAAAAAAATGGTAATATGTATAATCAGATAAATACTTATGGAGGGTAAGTTTTATTATGAATATACTTATTGCGGCGCTGCTCGGCCTTGTTCAGGGGCTTTGCGAATTTCTGCCCGTATCAAGCAGCGGCCACCTTGTGCTTTTTCAAAATATTTTCGGCATAAACGAAGGCGCAATGTTCTTCGATACCATGCTGCACCTTGGCACGCTTGCGGCCGTTATAGCCGTTTACTATCGCCAGCTTTGGGCGCTTATCAAAAAGCCTTTTCAAAAGAAGGTATATCTCCTTCTGCTTTCCACCCTTGTTACAACGGTGATAGCGTTTGCATTCAGGGATCTGTTTGATTCCGCATTTGAAGGCAAGTTCTTAGGCATAGGCTTTTTGATAACGGCGGTTATACTTTTCCTCAACGAAAAGCTGTCCCACGGCAAAAAGGACATTGAACACATGAAGTATACAGAATCCCTCGGCGTGGGCCTTATGCAGGGCGTTGCCATATTTCCCGGCGTTTCAAGAAGCGGCTCCACAATTGCGGGCGCGCGCTTCTTCGGCCTTTCTAAAGAGGCGGCGGCGGAGTATTCGTTCATATTGTCCATACCTGCAATACTCGGCTCCCTTGTGCTGCAAATTCCGGACGTTGCCGCGGAGGGGCTTCAGGG
>ENA-ORMS01003044-ORMS01003044.1-human-gut-metagenome-genome-assembly--contig:-NODE-3044-length-11297-cov-2.557463_pt1 | contig 11297 bp, 8 predicted proteins | sample MGYA00242104_ERZ508997 | MGnify/ENA primary metagenome ERZ508997 (study PRJEB26280, sample SAMEA2338704) | human gut metagenome | biome: human gut; feature: human-associated habitat; material: faeces... | reverse complement strand
TTGTTTCCATACGCTTTGGCTACATCTGGATACATTGCAGCGTATTCTTTTGCATTGAACAGTTTTTTCAGCATTGCTCTGTCTGACTTTGTGATTTTTACTTTGTAAGCGGTAGGCTGCTCTGATTTTGCAAACTGTGTTACCGTTACGTTAGTTTTTGTCGCTGCACTTGCAGTTGTGGTTGCTGCGGCTCCCATACACATGGTTAATACCAATGCTAAAGCCAGTACTCGTTTTTTCATTTTGTTTCCTCCTGTAATGAATCGTTTTGTTTGTTTCGCATTCTATATCTAATAACGATAAATTCTTTCTGCCTCACACGAACAAATAGCTAATATCATAGTACCTTTATTCTTCCTATAATGTCAATCCCTAATTCATCGATTTTTCAGGCTTAAACGGAAATGTAGGAATAAAAAAGACAATTTTTATTGTTGAACGTGGATATGAATCATACAACACTTGCTCGAATTGCGGCTTTATAAGAAACCCTTATATTCATTCCATAATGAAAACCAAGTAAAAGCCGGGAGAGAGGGGGAAGCCAGACGCTACAATGCCACGGTAAATAAGATTGATTTTCCGTCCTCGCTTTTGGCTGAAATTTTGCCCTTGTGTGCTTTCACGATCGCATACACGACGGAAAGTCCGATTCCAAAGCCCCCGGTCCTGGAATTGTGGGAAGCGTCCATACGGTAAAAACGCTCGAAAAGCAGGTCCAGCTTTCCTTTCTCGATCTGGTCTGTGGTATTCCACACGGTGATAATTTTGTTTTTTCCGGAAGTTTTTAGTGCGATGCGGATGATGCCCTGCTCTGAGGAATATTTCATTGCATTGTCCAAAAGCAGGGAGATCATCTGCCGGATATTTTTCTCATCGCCGACATATTCCACATGCTCTGCCACATTGATCTCAAATTGTTTTCCTTTTGTTTTTGCGACAGAGCGAAATCCCTCTGCGGTATCAAGCACTGCATCCGAAAGTGAAAATGACACTTTTTCCAGCTTTGTTCCTTCCTCGTCCATGCGGGAGAGAAACACCAGTTTTTCCGTGAGGGAAGTCAGTCTTGCAACCTGTTTTCTCGTACTCTGCGTCCACTCGTTTTCCCCCTCCATCATCTCTATGACTTCGGTGTTGGCATCGATGATCGTGAGCGGCGTTTTGATCTCATGGCTTGCGTCCGTGATAAAGCGTTTCTGTTTCTCATAGCTTTCTGACACCGGTTTTAACACTTTTCCGGAGAAAAAGTATATCATGACAAACACAATGACAAGTCCGAGTGCTCCTGTTCCCACACCGGCAAGAACATATGTTCTTATGGTAGAGATTTCCCGCTGACAGTTTAAAAATACATACATCGTCGAGCCGTCACTGTCCGTTGCAAGGTATTTATAATCAGCGAAAAAGCCTTTTTTCTTTCCTTTTTTCCACAGCTCCGCTGCGTATTCCTCCGCTGTTCCGGCTGAGATAGAAGCAATTTTTCCGGTATCCACAGATTCCACCGTACCGTCCGATGCGATCGTCACTGTAAAATACCGGGTGTCAAACGGACTTTCCTGCGAAATCCCATGCTTTTGCAGGTCATTCATTGCCGGTGGCTGATCTGACTTAGGTTCCAATTTTTTCCCAAAATCTCCGGGTGTCATATCCGGGAAAGTACCTCCGTTGTCAGCGATCAGGGAGAGTCTTGCATCCAGCGCCTGATTGGTACTGATGTAGTTTGCAATATTGATCGTACCGACAATTGCGATCAGCACGATAGAAACAGACAGCATTGCAATCGCAATAAATTTTCTTCTTAATTTTTTAAGCATTGTCTTTCTCCAATGAATATCCAAGTCCTCTGGCCGCCTTGATCTTCACCTGACTTCCAATGGAGGTTAATTTTTCTCTCAAATAGGAAATATATACCCATACGACATTTTGTTCCGCTTCTGAATCGTAACCCCAGATTTTATCCATAAAAAGATCCGGGGAAATGACCTGTCCTGGATTAGACATGAGCATTTCAAGCATCTGGTATTCCTTGCCAGCAAGACGGATACCTTCTGGATTCTCCGGTCCTGTGAGCTGATATGTAGAACGGTTCAGTGCAATATCACCAAATGCCAGCACATTATCGGTCGTGTCCGTCTGTCTCCTTGTCATTGCCCGGATCCTCGCCAGAAGCTCTTTCATGGAAAATGGTTTCGGCAGATAATCGTCTGCGCCACTGTCTAAACCCTCCACACGGTCATCAATCTCTGCCTTTGCTGTGAGCAGCAGGACCGGAACGGAATTTCCATGTCTGCGGATTGTTTTTAATACGGTGATACCATCCATTTTGGGCATCATGATATCTAAGATCACACCGTCATAATTGCCACCGTTTTCCAGATAGTCCAAGGCTTCTGCACCATCGTACACAGCGTCTACCGAATAATTGTTATGTTTTAACACCGTGACAAGCGCACGGCTCAAATCCTCTTCATCTTCTGCAAGCAATAACCTCATACAAAATCCCATGCCTTTCGTTTATTTCACAGTGATACCGATTCCTGCCCTCAGCTGTTTTTATTCTGCGGTCACTTCTGTCGTCGTTCCCGATGTTGTGAGCGTGTACGTTGCTCCGCTCTCCACCTCTGCGGTGCTGATGATCACACAGTCATAGGTTTTTAATGCCGTGTAACTTACGATCACATTTCCCTCACTGTCTGTCAGCACAACGTTGCCGGCTTCCATTTGTTCTCCTAATTTTACCATAAGAACCTTCTGTTTGGAAGAGTCACTCATCCCCTCTGCCATGCCGCTGCTGCCGATTGCCACAAGTGTTCCGCCGTTCATGTACGCAGACGACCGGTCACCGTAATCGATCGCACTGTTTCCGTTGTCAGACGAACCGTCAATGTAGATCTCACCACCGTTGATTGTCAGATCGCCGTTGGAATCCACACCGTCGCCGCCTGCCAGAATGTGAATATATCCACCGTTTAATTCCATCCACATTTCATTATCTGTCGTCTCTTCTGTCTCGTCATCCGCAGAATCCATGCCTTTAAAGTGATCGCCAAATGTTCCAAAACCACTCTGATCCGTGCCGCCTGCTGTATTAATACCGTCATCTCTTGCCGTGATATCAATCGTTCCATCGTTGATTGTCACCGTCAGGCCTTCCAGACCTTCATAACTCTCTGTCACGGTGATCGTACCACCATTTACTATCAGTGCATCATCTGCATGCACACCATCATCGCCTGTCGCAAGCGTGTATGTTCCATCTGCGATCGTAATATTTGCGTTGCTGTGGATGGAATCATCTGCGGAATCAATCTGATAAGTGCCTCCATTTAAGTACATGCCGCCACCTGCCTTGATTCCTTTTGTGCTGGTGCCGCTCTCATCGGTTGTGGTATCCTGTGGCATATTTTCTCCGTCCGGCTTCTCGCCCATTTCCGGCATATCTTCCCCGTCCGGTTTCCTACCGTTTTGCGGCATTCCGCCACCCGGTTCTCCCGGCATGTCTGACTCATGTGTTTTCTGACTGTTTGCAGCGCCGCCCCCGGCTGTGATGTCAAATGTTCCATCCTCGATCTGCACAATATTGGAAGCGTCCATGCCATCGCCGTCACTTGTGATCGTAAAATCACCGTCTGCAATATAAATGTAGCCCTTTTCTTCATCATCTGCATTTTCCGCATGAATGCCATCTTTTTCTGCGGTTAAAATAAAGGTTCCATCTGCGATACGCACACTGTCTTTTCCCGATAATGCGTGCCCTGCTGCTGTGATATCGTATGTACCGCCTGTGATCTTCAGATCATCTTTGGATACAATTCCATGTCCTTCTGCTGATATGATCGTCAGACTTCCAGTGCCGTTTAACGTAAGGTCTGATTTTGCAAAAATCACGGCATCAATGTTGTTGTCGTCAATCGCAACATACTCATCCGTATTACGAAGCGTATTCTGCGATCCTTCTGCAAGCGTTACAAATACTTTCTCTGCGCTTTTTACATACACTGCTGCACTTGAAGCACAGGTAATGTCCACATTATCAAATACAATCTGCACTTTCGCATTATCTGCATCCACCACGATCTGTCCTTCCGACAGTGTTCCGGAAAAAATATATGTCCCTTCTGCCGTGATCGTCACCGTCTGTCCATTGATCGCAACGCCATCCGTTTCCCCTGTGATACCATCATCGGAAAGTGTGACATAAACTGCCCCACTCTCCTCATAGGTTCCTGCCAGATCCCGCTCAGTAAACATATCTGCACTTGAAAAAGTTCCTGCTTCACTCTGTGCTGATGTTTCTTCTGCATTTGTTTCTGTTTCCGAGGAAACAACATTGCCAGTACTGCTCTTTGCCCCTGTACAGCCTGCCACTGCCGTCATGGATAATGCCGTGGCACAAAACAATGCCAGCAGTTTTTTTCTTCTATAACTCATTGACATTTGCCTCCTGTCTCATCATACTGATTTCCAGATTTCCGTTTCTGCATCTCAATTCATCGAGAAATGTTTTCTCTTCCGCATTGTCTTTTAACGTCACATGATAGGTAAGTTTGTAAAGACTTCCCATATTGGAGGTTTTCACAGCGACTACTTCGCAGGATGATAAATATTTTTCAAAAAGATCATCAAATGCTGCTCCGTAATTTAAATCCTCCGGGATTGTGATACGAAGTGTTTTCTCTCTTACTTCTGCTTTTTTTACACCGGATCCGGTCACATTTAACACAAACATCACGGCTCCCATAATGAGTGAAAACAGTACTGCAAACCCAAGATAACCCATCCCTGCGATCAGTCCTGCCGCCATTGCAAGAAAAATGGTTCCGATCTCTTTTGCAGTTCCCGGCACAGAACGGAAACGTACAAGCGAAAATGCTCCTGCCACTGCCACTCCGGCACCTACATTTCCGTTTACCATCATGATAACAATGCAAACGATCGCCGGAAGCATTGCGAGTGTCACTGCAAAGCTTGTCGTATAGCGGCTTTTATAAGTGTAAACCCATGTGATGAATGCCCCGATCACCAGTGACACCACAATACAGAGCAAAAAATCTGGCACGGAAATCACCGCCGCACCTGCTGTATCAAAAATTCCTGTAAATAAATTGTTTAACATATTAATTTCTCCATTTCTTTTTTAACATTTTATTGCCTGCTGCACAACCTCATCTCCGGTAAACACAAAGAAATTTTCCGGCGGACAGCTTCTCTTCTCTCTCTCATAAATTGTGCGGTAAGCGGTCGCATATTTGGAAAATGACGTTTTGTAAATCTGATTTTCTGTCAGAAAATGAACCATCCAGAGCGGTATTGCGCCCGCCGTTTTCACTTCCATAAGCACTTTATTTTTATCTAAAATTGCTTCTCCGTAAATTCCTTTACAAAGAGAAAGGTCGTAATTTCTCCAGAGAATGTTCTGATCAAACGTGATCCGGAACTCGTGATCGTCCTTCGCATAAAAAGCTTCTCTCTCATAGGAAAGCATCACTGCCGGAGCCAGCTTTTTATAATTTTTCAGACAGTAATCGATTTCTCTGGTAATCTGTGTGTCTTTTACTTTTTCATGAAAAAGCAGGTAACGTTCTGCCTCGTCCTCTGTCATTGCAATTCTTCTTTTGTATACAACAGACTCATACTTCTTCTTCAGTTCCACAAAAACGGTCGTGTCCTTGTCTGCCGTGCCGTAACTTCTCAATCTCAGTTTTTCTTTATAAACCGGATGTTCCATTGATCTTTGGATCAGCAGATAGTCCGGTGTATCAAAGTAGAGACTGCATATTGTACTCACTCCATGCTCGTCTGCGGTCATGTACTGTTTCATTTGATTTTTTAACAGTTCCGCCTGCGTGATATCCAACATATATTTGATCTCACACCTTTTAAATATCATCTGATCTGCCATAAGTGTCTCCTTTCCTTTGCGCATATCTTATCAGGCGAACCTTAAATGAACTTAAAAAAAAGAAACCATCCTTTAAAAAATGGTTTCTTTGTCATGATTCATTATGTTTTTCTGTTATCTGGATTCGGACTGCACACGGTTGGTTAATTTCGGAAATTTGGCATTATCTATCTCTTTTTGCAGAAAACAGTCCATGTATTCTGAAATGGTTGTTCCGTCTTTTACTGCGGTATTGACGAACACACGCTCCAATCCGTCGTCTACTCTTTCCTGTGTTTCCCGGATCACGCTGTCCACGTGATATATTACCCTGCCACGTTTAAAGATATCGAACTCGGAAATATACACAACGATCAGATTGATCGTCTCCTCAAATTTATCATCCGTCTGCGAATCCCGCACCGTGATGACCGATGCATTGAACCGCACCCTTTTTAAATGGTGATCCTTGTTAGAACGCTGCACTTCCACGTTACACTTTTTTCCATTTCCAAGGATACAGAGTGCATCCAGACGGACAGAACGTCCATATAGATTCCTCTCACTGCTCTGCACGATAACGTCTTTTACGATGAGTTTCTCATCTTCTAAAATGATACGCAGCATCTCCTGACATACGCCAATATCATCTGCCAGTACTTCAAAAAATGTATCATCGATAGGTCTGAAATTTTTGACCTGTTCTTTCTTTTCCTCTAATGTCATTTTATCTCCTGTTTTTTCTTGATATACAAACAGGCTTTCCGAATGATCTATGTTTATTATATAGAACCCCTCAAGATTCTTCAAGACTGTTTGCATGGATTTTATATCGTGGATGCAATGATCTGCATGTCACCCTGCAATTCCACTGTTCCGAAGCCATTTGGAAGAATGAAATGATCTCCTTTTTTCACCGGCTGACCGTTGACGATTCCATTGCCATCCGTAACTGTCATATTCATAAAAGGTGCATTCTGCTCAAAAGTCATTTTACCTGAAACATCTATTTTATAGATATGAAAGTATTTGCAGACATACAGTTCATTTAACGTATTGACCGGAAGATCTGCCACCGATTTCACACTGTCTGCAGCCGATTTTGCAGGCACAGTGATCACGTCAATACTCTTGTCGATATGTAACTCTCTCGGCTTTCCATTGGAAAGACGGTCATAATCATAAACGCGGTAGGTAATATCACTGTTCTGCTGTGTTTCCAAAATGAGTGTTCCGCCTTTGATCGCATGAACCGTTCCCGGATCGATCTGAAGAAAATCGCCTTTTTTGATCGGGATCTCACGGATAAACTCGCTCCATTTTCCCTCATGGATCATCCGGCTTAATTCCTCTTTTGTCCTTGCATTGTGTCCGATCACGATCGTCGCATTTTCCTTGCAGTCGAGAATGTACCAGCACTCTGTTTTTCCAAGTGAACCATTTTCATGGACTTTTGCATAATCATCGTCTGGATGTACCTGAATGCTCAGGTCATCTTTCGCATCGATAATTTTGATCAGGAGTGGGAAACGGTCACTGTCCACATTTCCGAAAACTTCCGGATGTTTTTTCCACAATTCGGACAGCTTCATTCCACTGAATCCACAGTCTCTTAAAGTTCCGTCTCCATTTGGATGTGCAGAAATTCCCCAGCACTCCCCTAAATCATCACCTTCGACCGGATAATGAAAATCCTCTCTCAATCTCGTACCGCCCCAGATGTTGTGTGTACATACCGGATCTAAAAATAAAATTTCTTTCGTGGTCTGATTCATTGATAAATTGCCTCCATTTGTCTTAATCACATCCTGATACCAAAATGCAGAATCTTTTACAATTCTCCGCTGTGTCATAAAATCCACATAAATCATGCCAAAACGTTCCTTGTATCCCTCTGACCATTCAAAATTATCCAGAAATGTCCACAGGAAATACCCCCGGATATCGGCTCCCTCATCATATGCCCTCTGCATGGCTCCGATGTAGGAATCCAGAAATGTGATGCGGTCATTGTCATGCACTCTGCCGTCAAAGCTCACATTGTCATGGCAGGACATGCCATTTTCTGTAATATATAATGGAAGCGGATACCGCTCCGTCAAAAATTTAATTCCATAATAAAATGCTTTTGGTGTTACCGGCCAGTTGCACGCCGTCTTCGGAAATCCCGGTTCCCGATCCACAAACTCCGGTTCGCCGTCTGCGCCCTGACGCACATAATAGCCATTATATATATTCTGTCCCATAAAATCCAGTGGCTGATGGATCAGCTGCATATCTGACTCTGTGATTTCCGGCAGATACTCTTTGAACTTTTCCAGTCCCTCTTTTGGATAATGACCTAAAAAGACCGGATCTGAAAACCATGAGATATTCCAGGTCCAGTTATCCATCGGATTGTAAAATCCAAAATAAACTTTTCTGGCAGCTTCGATATCTTCTGCACTGTCCGTGTATGGATAAGCCACTCCTCCGGTCGGTGCAAAGCCGATCTGGATTTTTTGTTTTGCGTATTTTCTTAAATTGATCACTGCCTGTCCATGCGCTTTCAACAGATTATGCGCGATCTGAAAGGTCTCCGGAATCGACAATTTCAATCCCGGTGCATGGACACCGCTTAAATGCCCAAGTCCTACCACACACTGTGGCTCATTGATCGTGATAAAATACTCGCAGAGATCCGAAAAATTCTCTGCCACCACTTTTGCATATTCCCCGAACCAATCTACCACTTCCTCATTCAGCCAGCCGCCCTTTTCCTGCAACGCCTGTGGAAACTCCCAGTGAAACAGGGTAATATATGGTGTAATGCCATTTTCCTTCATTGTAAGAATCATGTCGCGGTACATCGCAATCGCTTTTTCATTGACACGCCCGGTGCCCTCCGGCAGAATCCGCGCCCAGTTTAAGGAAAAACGATATGCTTTGATTCCGAGATTTTTCATTAATGCATAGTCATCTTTATAATGGTGCATATGGTCACAGCTTGTGTACGCATTCTGATTTTGAAAAATGCGTCCCTGCTCCGTAAAAGTGTCCCAGACCGTCTTTCCTCTTCCGTCATCCGGGTCAGTTCCCTCTACCTGATATGCACTGCTTGCCACGCCCCAGACAAATTTGTCATCAAACATGTGATTCTCCTTCTCTGTCTCTGATTCTTGTTTTTTATTTTGGTATAAATATTAAATCTAAATTATATATTTACTTTTTCTCAGAGGCAATCACAACTTCTGCAAATATTCATTTATCTATTCTTCCACAAGATCCTTTTTTAATGCTTCCAGTTTTTCCTCTGCATCCTGTAAAGAAGTGCCTTTGACACCATAGTAGAATTTGATCTTAGGCTCTGTTCCGGATGGGCGCACACAGCACCATGCATTGTCAGAAAGTTCATAATATAAAACATTAGAAGCCGGAAGTCCTGTTTTTGTCACTTCCCCGGTCTTTAAATCTTTTCTTGTATCCTCTTTATAATCGCGGACTGCAAGCACTTCAAATCCACCGAGTGTTTTCTTTGGATTGTTCCGCATATCACTCATCATCTGCTGGATCTGGGCGGCTCCGTCGATTCCTTTTAAGGTCATCGTGGAAAGTCCCTCTCTGTAGTAACCGTATTTCTCATACAGGTCGATCATGGCATCCCACAATGTTTTTCCATGTTTTTTGCACCAGGAAGCCACCTCGCACAACATCATGACTGCTACGCAGGCATCTTTATCTCTTGCATATGTTCCGGCTAAGCATCCATAACTTTCCTCCAGTCCGAATACATAGTTGTGGGAGTGGTTCTGTTCAAACCATTTGATCTGCTCTCCGATATACTTAAATCCGGTCAGTACCTCGATCAGTGCCACGCCATAGGAAGCTGCCATCGCTTTTGCCATGTCCGTTGTAACGATAGTCTCTACAAGTGCAGGATTCTCCGGCATCGTTCCGGTTGCCGTTTTCTCTCTTAAAATATATTCTGCTATGAGCATTCCGGACATATTTCCGGTGAAAGTCACATACTCTCCGGTCTTGGTATCTTTGCAGTAAACACCGAGACGGTCTGCATCCGGGTCTGTGGCAAGCACAATATCTGCATCCACTTCTTTTGCAAGTTTTAAGGCAAGTTCAAATGCCTTTGGAGATTCCGGGTTTGGATATGCTACGGTCGGGAAATTTCCGTCCGGAAGTTCCTGCTCTTTTACAACATAGACATTTTCAAATCCAAGTTCTTTTAACACACGGCGCACCGGGAGATTTCCGGTTCCATGTAACGGTGTGTATACAATCTTGATGTCCTTTGCCATCTCTTTGATGATCTCCGGATGGATGGACTGTTTTTTCAGTTCTTCCATGTAACGGTCATCGATTTCTTTTCCGATTGTCACAAAAAGTCCGGCTTTCACAGCATCCTCTTTTGCCATGGTCTTAACCTGTGTAAAAGATGTTACTTTTGCTACTTCTGCAAGGATATTTTTATCATGAGGCGGTGTGATCTGCGCACCGTCCTCCCAGTAAACTTTGTATCCATTATATTCTCTTGGGTTATGGCTTGCTGTGATCACAATTCCTGAAACACAGCCAAGTTCGCGGACTGTAAAGGAAAGTTCCGGTGTCGGGCGAAGACTGTCAAACACATAAGCCCTGATTCCGTTTGCATTCAGACAGAGTGCTGCCTCCTCGGCAAATTCCGGCGACATGATTCTGGAATCGTGGGCGATGGCAACGCCTTTTTCCTGTCCGTTCTGGGAAATGATATAATTTGCAAGTCCCTGTGTTGCCTGTCTTACGGTGTAGATGTTCATACGGTTCGTTCCTGCTCCGATCACACCTCGAAGTCCGCCGGTTCCAAACTCAAGCTGACGGTAGAAACGGTCCTCGATCTCTGCCTCATTATCCCTGATCGCTTCTAATTCTGCTCTTGTTTCTTTTGAAAAATATGGGTTTGTACACCATTCTCTGTAGGTTTCCATGTAACTCATCGCAATTCTCCTATCTTCATCCTGATATTTTTTTGAAAGATTTTACCGTTCTCTCAAAAGGTTATTGAAATTATAACCTTATTTTAAGTAAATGTAAACTTATTTTAGCTTATTTGTTGTGTTTTTAGTTTATATTTTTTTATCATCTTATTGCCTGCTCTTTGCAAGCTGTGAAAAATGCTCTTTGACCACCTGCTCCGCCGGCTTTTGATATATCTCGTAATCCCCCATCAATAGCGCCTGTTCTCTGGTCGGAAGTTTTGGATTCCATGACCAGAATGCCATTCCATGAAGCCAGTCGCGCTTCCCGCACGCCTCAAACATTGCTTCATACCAGTCACGCTGTCCCTGAAGATCTACATCACCGCGCACTTCCCAGTTATTTGGCACCAGATTGGAATCTTTCACTGACATACATCCAGCCTCCGCAAAAAAGAACGGCTTTTGAT
>ENA-ORMS01003041-ORMS01003041.1-human-gut-metagenome-genome-assembly--contig:-NODE-3041-length-11304-cov-2.616944_pt1 | contig 11304 bp, 8 predicted proteins | sample MGYA00242104_ERZ508997 | MGnify/ENA primary metagenome ERZ508997 (study PRJEB26280, sample SAMEA2338704) | human gut metagenome | biome: human gut; feature: human-associated habitat; material: faeces... | reverse complement strand
TTAAACGGGGCGTACATTTTTATTCCGGAGGCCGTTTCAAATTCGAGCAGGAAAGTGTAGAGGTTTGGCGTTTCCGCGCTCCACTGCCTGACGCCCGGAACGCTCGGGAAATTCCATTTGCAGACGGCGAATTTTTTTGAATCGAGGCTTTTTGAGGTCTCCGCGACTGACAGGCGTTTTTTGCCGTCAAAAAGGAATCCTTTGAGCTTGAAGCCGCGGGGCATATCGGTTGGGTTTTCAACTACGACTTCCGCGTCGAGCTTGCCGTCGCGGTATCCGTTTACTAGCGTCGGCTTTAAAAATACGTCGCGGACGAGTATTTCAGGCGTCCAGTAGAGGTTGACATTGCGGAAAACGCCGGCGAGCCTCCAAAAGTCTTGGTCTTCAAAATAAGAGCCGTCCGAATATTTATATACTTGAAGTGCGATAGTGTTGTTGCCGAATCTCAGGTATTTTGAGAGGTCGAAGACGGCAGGCGTTCTGCTGTCTTGGGAGTAGCCGACTTCCATTCCGTTTACCCAAATCCTAAACGCGCTCGCGACGCCGCCGAACTTTATGAATACCTTTCCGTTGCCCCAGTTTTGCGGGACTTCAAAGTCGCGCCGATAAAGGCCCGTCGGGTTTCTGTTTTCTATCGGGCGGGTAGTGAAGCGCTCTTTGGGCTCGTCCATTACGCGCGGCGGGTTTTTCGCAAACGGGTATGTGATGTTTGTGTAAAGAGCGGTACCGTGCCCCGACATTTCCCAGTTGGACGGAACCTCTATGTTCCCCCAGTTAGAGTCGTCGAAGTCGGGCTTGAAGAAGTCGGAGGGAACTTGCGAGGGATTACCGTAGAATTTAAATTTCCAAGTTCCGTCGAGCGACATTTCGTACGGCGAATAGCCGCCTTGAAGCGCGCTTTCGGCGGTGGGATAGAATTTCATTGTCGCGGCGGCGGGCTCTTTATTGATTCTAAAAACGGCTTCGTTTTGCCAATCGTCCGTTTTTTTGTCGGCCGCGTTTAACGACGCGGCTGCGATTCCCGCGCACAATAATGTCTTTATAAAGCAATTCATGTCTGGCAGATTATTTTTTGATTTGCGAGTTTCAAGCATAATTCCGCAAGGATAATTTATGCGCTAAAAAAACCGGGGGCGTTTAGGGCTCCCGGCGTAAGTATTTTTAGTGTTGCATCAAGTGCTGCTGAGGCGTCTGCGGGAAGCTATTGGCCGCGCTTTTGGCGTTCTTTAATCAGCACTTCATTGTACGGGTTTTGGGCGGCCTCCGCCTTTTTTACTTCCGCCTTCTTTTTGTACTGGTGGAGAGCCGACGGGTATTCTTCTGGCGGGAAATATTGCAGACACCACTCGACTTGGTCTTTTATAAGGCCGGCAGTCGCGTTTTGCGGGGTCATATTTATGGGGGAGAATCCGCGCCACGACCATATATCGCCGCTTTGCGGGAGCACTGCCTGTATTTCAAGCGTGGCGTAGGCGTTTTGGTTTTGTACTCCAAGCGGCAGCGGCTGCGACGCCTGCATTGATATCGGTTCCGGATTGAAAGATTCCGGTGCGGCAAGCGACAGATTCCATATAGGGCGGAAAATTATCTGGGCATCGGAGCGGTTTTTTACAATTTGATATTTTTTTGATTTCAGAAATTCTTCGACTGCGAGTTTTGTCTGGGAATTTATTTCGCTTGCATTTACGGCAAACGGAGAGCCGAGGCCTGAGGATTGTTCCACATAAACCTTGTCGAGGTTTGCGAAAGACGCGCCGTCCTTCATTTCCTGTGTAAAGTTTGAGCAACCTGAGACAATGAAAGCCGCAAACGCCATAATTGATAAAAATTTTTTCATAATATAAAAATTTTTCACGATTTATGGATGTATTCAATAAAATAAAGTTCCGAGTCGGCGTTTTGTGTTGAAACTAAGGCTATGTAGGCTTTTATTTGAAAGTGGAGAATTTTTTATGGACAATACCCAGAGATGCATCGACGCCGTATGGACGGCAGTCCGAGAGGAGGCGGCGGAGATAGCCGCGCGCGAGCCTCTGCTTGCGAGGCTTATAGACGAAGTGATACTGTCGCGCCGCGACTTGTTTGAATCTCTCAGCGTGAGGCTTTCGCGCAAGCTCGGCCGGAACGCAATCGGCGAGGGCGACTTGTACACAATATTTATGGACGCGTTTTCCGACGACGAAGCAACGCGCCGAAACATAGTTTACGACATAGCCGCGATAAAGTCGCGCGACCCTGCCTGCACGGCGTTTATAAATCCAATTTTGTATTACAAGGGGTTTATGTCGATTTCTTCATACAGGGTTGCGCATTGGCTTTGGGGCAGGGGGCGCAAATCTGCGGCATACTATATGCAGAGCATTTGCAGCGAGATTTTTGGCGTGGACATCCACCCGGCCGCAAAATTTGGCGGGGGAATATTGCTTGACCATGCGACGTCATTTGTGGCGGGGGAAACGAGCGTTGTTGAGGACAATGTGTCGATTCTGCACGAGGTCACTCTTGGCGGGACTGGCAAATCGACCGGCGACCGCCACCCAAAAGTCAAGTCGGGAGTGCTGATAGGCGCTGGTGCAAAGCTAATCGGGAACATAACCATAGGCACGGGGGCCAAAATAGGCGCCGGAAGCGTCGTTATTGACGATGTCCCGCCGCATACGACGGTTGTGGGGGTTCCTGCGCGACCCGTCGTATCGGATATAGAGGCGATTCCCGCAAAGGAAATGAACCAAAAATTTTAATTTTCTATATTGAGATTTAGTATAATATTTTTTTAACTTATTTGAACTGCTGAATATTGCAAAAATCTTTAAATAAAAATAAAGAACGCGAAATTATAAAATTTTCGCGTTTTCTATTATTAGAATTACAATCTTTTCTTATAATTGCACAATGAGGCAATTTGAGTCAAAAATATACGGAATATGAGCAAAATATGATTGAAGGCAAAAACGGCAAAATCGCTTTTTTTTGAAATGGGCGATTAAAATATTTGACTTTCGATTATTTTCGTTTTTAAAAAAAATAAATTGCTTTATATTATGAATATTAAAAAGAGAAAATTACCCCTTGCACTTTCTATTGCCTCGCTAATAATATCTGCGGCTTGCGCCAGTGCAGATACATTATACTGGGTGGACGCAACCACATATTTTAATGCCGACGCTTCGGGAAAAACTGAGGGCACCGGCATTATATGGAATTTAGGCAGAGATTTTTCAAGCGCGGAAAAATCCAAGTACTCCGACGCATACAACTGGGCAACCGAATATAAGATTAAGGAAGTTAAGGTTCCGTCCGATTCGGGAGAGACGACTTATTATGTGCCCGAATACACATACGCGTCGCCTGTTGTAGTCCCAAATGAAAATACCGATGTATATTTTAAATTTACAGATTTTTCCGAGGGGAGTTCTAGTGTTGGCTACCGCTACCAAATTGCTGGCTCTCCCTCCTTATCGGCCGACATCACCATTAAAAGCATAACGATAGAAAACGCAAACGACAATTGGCTGATGTTTAAAACAAACGGCCACGATTTGACGATAAAAGAAGACCTTACATATTCATCTAGAGCAGTGGCGTATATTGGCAGTGATCCTGGAACAGATATACACGTTGGAGGATCTGTAAATATGCACGGCATTGGCACTTCCGTATGGAATGCATTACGAATTGGAGGCGACGGGGTAAACTCTATAAAAATAGGCAAAGATATTATTTTTAAAGGAAATCCCGGGCGCGTGCAGCTGGCAACTGCTGGGGCTGCTACGACATTCGCGACTCCGCAATCTGTCGTATCCGGAATAGTTGATTTTTCAGGATATACTTCGCGGCTGGATTTGGGGCGTTACGGAAAAAATAATGGAGTGGAGCAGTTTTATGCGTTTGGAGGTCTAAGTGGCACACACAGCGGAGCAATGATATCTACGGGAGCAGAAGTGGACGCGAATGGTTTAAATTCCACACTTGTGCTAAAAAATTCCGCCGACGCCGAATTTGCCGGAATGGTCACAAATCCCGTAACGGCAGATGACAGCGACGGCAAACCCGCAATAACGACGACTATGAATGTTGTAATGAATGGAAGCGCCAAGCAGGTGTTGTCCGGCGACAATTCATTTAACGGATACATACAGGTTGAGAGCGGCACTCTGGTATTGCGTACAGCTTCCGGAGCTTCGCACGGCAAGCTTACAATTAACGGCGGAAAGATAGGGGCTATATCAAATATGACCGTATCGTCCGCAGAGTGGAATGGGGGCGCAATAAGTTTTATCAATTCGGACGAGGCAAAAGCTATGGAGACGCCCGAGACTATAACTATAAAGGGCGATTTTCTGAAATCCGGAGCTGGTAAAATTATGATGGATTTCAATAATTTTGATACAATCGGTCTCGGTCTCGTAGATAAAGACATATGGTTTGATTTGATATACGTAGACGGAGAAACATTAGGTTTCGCTGACGATGCTAACGACAATTTTTATGCCGCGAATTTGGACACGTATGCGGATTTCCAGTGGATTGCCGGCGAAGACGGGCTTGGCAAAGTCTTGCAGGTATCGTTTACATCTGTTCCGGAACCCGCGGAGTTGGCAGTGTTAATAGGTGCGATAGCGCTGTCTATGGCGGTTTTCCGCAGGAGGCGTTAGTAGTTTAGTTAGCAAGGCGGAGGCGCGCCTAAAAAATGCGGAGATTTTTTTCTCCGCTTTTTTTTTGAAATAGATTTATTGAATTGGGCGGATTTTTTTCTCTCTTTTGCGCGGGATTAGAACACTTGATGTTTATCGCACTATTTTGAGAAAAATCCTAAAATTCTTAGCAAGCGTTTGCACCTTGGGGAACATAAAAAAATACCCGTATTTGCCGCATATAAAATTTTATCTTTCAGCGTTGCGGCGAAATTTTTTTAATTTTTCCGTATATACTGCTTTTTTTAATGAATAAAAAAGGCATAAAAACGATTGTCGGGATTTTTAGATTTATCAAAGAGAGGTTTGTGGGGAACAAAAACTTTGCGGTTTTGCGAGCGTGCAATTTAAAAAATTCTTGGGAATCTATTAGGAATTTTTTACACAAACTAATCGCCTTTTTTAATACTGTCTGAAAAGTGTATTTTTAACTTGCAGGGAATGTCTGTGCGGGCGATTTCCACCCCGTCTGAAAATACCGCAAAACCAACGCCCTTCCCATAGCGCGAACCGTCTTTGTCCCATAAGACTGATATGAGCTTTCCCCTATATGGAATATTGTCCAAGGCAAAATAGTCCCATGAATCGGGCGCGAGAGGCTCTATTAGCAAGTCTCCGCCAAGCTGCGGCTGTATGCCGACAAGTCCGTTTATGATTAGGTCGGCAAAGGTGGAGTGGTTGTAGTCTTTGCCGCGTTCGACAAATTCTTCGTCCCATGTACCGTTTTTCCACTTCTTTAATCTTGTGCGCGAAATCCAGTCTCCGTTAAAGGGATTTATGTTTTCGTCTATCCAAAAGACGGTTTTACCGTCTTCGCGCGTTCTTTTATGGGAGGCAGCGTATGTTTTTAGGGCGTCAAAAAAATCGGATTTATCGAGTATTTTTTGAGAATTGCTTCGTATGAAATTTGCCATTGCGGAAATCGTTATCGATGTAGAGTAGGGCCATACGGGGCCGTTCCATTGGCATTCGTGGCCGACATAGTTTACGCTGAACAGGCGGCTGCGGCGCTCGAGAGTTGTGAGGCCGAATGGGGCTTTGAATCCATTTTCATCTTTAACTTGAAGCCAAGCTTGCGCGTATCGCTGCGGGGCGATATTAAAATACCACGGGGTGTAGCCGTGGAGTTCGCGGTGGGGCGAGAATATGGAGGCGTCTCCGCTTTTGGGAAGAACTTTATAGAATTTGGCGCTCTCGTCCCAGAGCAGAGTATTTATATTGTTTTTTAACATTAGCGCCTCATTGGCATACAGCTCGGATTCTTTCTTATAGCCAAGCATATTGGCAATTTTTGAAAGGGACTCGCATTCGGCATACATGTAGCTATTTATAGTGGCGCGGTATCCTTTCCAAAATGGATGCAGCGAGCCCGAAGCCGATAATTCCATGCCATCGGCGAGATCGGTCGTCCAGAAAAGGCCTTTTGATTTGTCAAAATTGCTCTTGCGCCATGCGGCGTAGTTTTCCTTCAATTTTGGGTACAGGCGCTTTATAAATTCAATGTCGCCTGTACTGGCGTAAATTTCGAGTGCGGAGGTTGCAAACCAAGAAGAGTAGGCGCGGGGCTTGTCGGACGAATAGCACCAGAAAGCCGCGTAGTCTTTTGCGATATTTTCGTCGCGCAACCATCGCGCCTCCCTCATATGGTGTGCGCTTGCGCACGATATGGTGTTGTGTTTCCCGGCCCATGAAACGTCGGGCATAAACTCTGTAATGACCCAGCCGTCCGATTCTGTTTTGCGCAAATGCTTTCGGAATGTCCACCACCGGAAATAATAGACTTTTTCGATTAATTCGTCCGGACAATCGAAGCGTGGAACATTTTTTAGCATAAATTCCGCTGCTTTCGAATTGGGGATTTTATTCTTATAAAGCTCTGTGTCGTCCAAATTAAACATGCGGACATTTTCTGCGAGCGCGCCGTCTCCCAATTTGTATGGAATTACACTTCCGCGCGATATGAGCGCACAGAATATTAAAAATAAAAAGGCGATTATTTTCATTACGATAACTTTACGTGTTCAACATAAGTACTGTAAATATTATGTAGTAAAATTGCAAAAACCAAGCACAAACGCATATCCAATTTATTTTCGTCAGTCTTTGGACGCGGTTTGCGTTCCACGCCTATTGGGGGAAAAATAAATATACGCAAAAAAAAGGCGGCCCGAAAGCCGCCAAAAAGTCTATTTTATCAATTATTTTTTAGTGAAGAACTCGGTAATCGCAAGGATCATGTAGGAATGTTCTTCGGGAGAGATTTCACCGCTCTTGCGCATTTCGTCAGCCTTTGCAATGGACTTGCTGAGCTCGCCGAACGGGTCGTTGCCAACTGAGTCGGGGAGGAAAGCCGGCTTGAGGCTTTGGTCTATGCAGGAGGGTTCAAAAGTCTTGTAATAGCCTGCGTCAACGAGGGGGCCGAATTTTACAATCGGATTTTCCTTAACAGTTGCGACATTCATATTGACATCCTTATAGCCCTTTTTGACGAGCTTGATATCGTAAACCCCATTTGTTTGTAGGCTGATAGTTGTGGGTGTCTGCCCCACGAGTTCATTATTTACAAAAACATTAGCGCCTTCGGGCATCGAAGAAACCGCGACATCTTCGGTGAAGGTGCATGCGGAGAGGATAACTGCAAGTACAGGGGTTAAAAGTAGTTTTTTCATATCAATTATTTTAAGTGTCGAATTGAACTGTTGTTGTTTATAGGCTGTCAGTGTTTTTATAAAAAGTCAAGTATTTTGATTCTTTTTTTGGGAATAATTTTAGTTTTTTTTTAGAGCTTGGAAAGTTCCCTCGAACGCTCTTGGGCTGCTTTGAGCGCATCGGAAACAGTTTTGCGGAACCCGCTTTTCTCGAATACATCGAGAGCTGCGAGAGTCGTTCCGCCGGGGCTTGAAACGGCAATCCTCAGTTCGTCGGCGCTAAGCGGAGATTTGCACAGTAGCATTGCCGAGCCAAGCAGCGTCTTATCGGTGAGTTTTTTCGCTTCCTCTTCAGTAAAGCCGATATTCTTTGCGCCTTCGATGAGAGCTGCCGCAAATTCAAAAAGGTATCCCGGGCCGCTCCCGGATAGGGCTGTCACCGCATCGAGCTTATTTTCGTCGGTCTGCATGTATTCACCGATGGAGCCGAGGACTGTTTCCACCGCTTTTAGCTCTTTGTCGGAAAGCTCGGATTCGGGCGCGAAGCAGGATATTCCTTGCGATATTTGCGCCGGCATATTCGGCATTACCCTGACTATTTTACCTACGTGCGAGAAACATTCGCGCAGGCGCGCAATTGTTGTTCCCGCAAGGATTGAAATCAAGAGGCTTGCGCGCGCTCCCGCCGCCGCTTCGGCGACTTGCGCGAGCTGCTGCGGTTTGCAGGCTGCGACTATAATTTCCGCCGAAGACAGCAGTTCTTCTATATTCTTAGCGAGCGAAATCCCCGTTTGTTCGGATAGATTTTTGCCGGTGTCGTCGTTGCCGCAGGCGCAAATTATTTCGCACGGCTTTACGGCTCCCGATGATATCATTCCGCGAACTATGGCGCCCGCCATTTTGCCGGCGCCTATAAACCCAAATTTTTTCATAAAATAGGCAGTAAACAATCTTGAATGTTTTAGTCAAGAATCGATTGTAGTTGCGCTCTGAAAACGATAGAAAGTTTTATGTAGCGTAAGTGGAGAAGAAAACTTTTTGTCTTGGGGCACAATCCACACAGTTTCAAGCGGGGGCGTATTGGCAGAGGTTTTTCCAAAAAAAATATGAAATGCGGACTTTTTTTTTTAATCATGAGAACTTTTTTTCCCAAAATAGCCTGCGAAATGCTTTACAATGCCCGGCAGACCAGGCAATAGCAAGCCGCTGCTTACTCATTTTGGCAGGGAAACAAACGATTGAAAAAACGGCGTCCGGCGCAAGGTGGCTGGATATTAATAGTCAAATATAGAAAGATATTTGCGCAGGGCGTGGATAGGTTGGGCCTATTTGGCAAATATTAATAAACGCCTAAGTTTTTGCGATGCACTCTATGGGGGCTTGGAAGATAAATGTTTTTGCGTAATCACAAAAATGCGCCCGCATACAATTTGCGGGCGCGGATTTATATCAAAAAATCTTTGTTCTGAAAGTTTCTTACGGCAAATTAGAGCATTCCTAGCGCAAAGTCGCGCGCGATTGCAGCGAGGAACTTTGCGGCGCGGTTATTCGCCTCTATTATATTAGGGGCAATTTTTGCGATTTCCCCGATTTTCACATCGGAGAGCTTCATTTCCTCCAGATCCGCCTCGGACACCTCGGACGTTCCGCATAGAATCCATATGTGCTTTTTATGCTTTTCAGCCATTTGTGCGAGCAGATACGGCCCTTTGCCTTGCGAGTCGGTCTTGTCGAACTTGCCTTCGCCTGTCACGAGCACATTGCACTCTTTCACAAACTTGTCGAGGTTTGCGTATTCGGCGAAGAGTTCAAACCCGCTGACTCTCTTTGCTCCGAGGAAGTTTATAAGCCCGTATCCGCAGCCTCCCGCCGAGCCTGAGCCGGGGGATTCGTGCAGGCTTTTGCCGAGGCATTTTTGGGAAACCTCAGTAAGGCGCTTCATATTCGCTTCGAGCTCTTTTATTTCGGAGTCGTTTGCGCCCTTTTGGCGCGCGAATTGCAGCGCCGCGCCGTGTTCGCCAAGAAGCGGAATATCCACATCTGTTGCGGCTATGAAGCGCGCGGGTATGGGCTTTTCCGGCGGGACTATTTCTGCGAGTTTTGCAAGTCCCCTTCCGTTGGGTTCTATCGGCTGGCCCTTTTCGTCTAAAAATTTAAATCCAAGCGGTATTAGGAGGCCGATTCCCCCGTCGTTTGTCGCGCTTCCGCCGACGCCTACGATTATCGTTTTATAGCCACGTTCCACGAGCTTTGCAAGAATGTTTCCGGAGCCGATATTTGTAAGAGTTGCGGGGTTGCGGTCGGATTCCGATATGAGGTTAATTCCCGAGGCTTCGGTGAGCCCCACAAGAGCCGTTTCGTCGTCGAGCAATGCGCATTTGGCTGTCAATGTTTGGCCGGTGGGGTCTATTGTTTTGAGCCTTATTACTTTTGCGCCTTTTTTAACTTTTGCGACGGTATCGACAAAGCTGTCGCCGCCGTCAGTCAGCGAAAATTCGGTAATTGTCGCGTTTGGGATAGCGGAGGATATCCCCATTTTTATTGCATGCGATGCTTGCGCCGCGGATAGGGATCCGCGAAATTTATCGGGGGCGACCAAGAAATTTAAAGGTTTTTTCATAGATTCCTTTATGTGCAAAGACTACATTTTATTATTTTTAACTCTAAAGAAAAACTAACAAAACACAATATTTTTTTTTAGCTAAATTTTCTTTGATTGCTTGGGATTTCTTTTTGTTTCAAAGAAAATCAAAAAAAACTTGAAAATAAAACAAAATAAAACAAATATATGTTTCATATGGCATCAAGTTATAATACTGCAAAACAGATATACGCCGATTTTGGTGTGGACACCGAAAAGGCGATGGAGGTACTCGACAAAATACCGCTTTCAATGCACTGCTGGCAGGGCGACGACGTCGGCGGATTTGAGACTCCCGACGCGACATTGGGTTGCGGGGGCATACAGGCGACCGGAAATTTTCCCGGCAAGGCCCGCAGCGTGGACGAGCTAAGAGCCGATATAGACGAAGCACTAAAATATATCCCCGGCAAGACGCGCATAAACCTGCATGCCATATACGGCGAATTTTTCGGAAAGAAAGTTGACCGCGACGAAATTTCCTTCGACAACTTTAAGGGCTGGACGGATTGGTGCAAAGACCGCAAAATGGGAATCGATTTCAACCCGACATTTTTCTCGCACCCGCTTGCGGCGGACGGCTTTACGCTCTCAAGCGCCGACAAGTCTGTCCGCAAATTCTGGATAGCCCACGCGATTGCCTGCCGCAAAATAGCGGAAAAAATAGGCAAGGCTTTGTCCGACACCGTCATAACGAACTTCTGGATGCCGGACGGAATGAAGGATTTCCCCGCCGACAGGCTTTCGCCACGCGAGCGCATGGCGGCCTCTCTCGACGAAATATTTTCAGTAAAAATCTCTAAAAAATACGCGCGCGACGCCGTCGAGAGCAAGCTTTTCGGCATAGGCAGCGAAAGCTACGTCGTGGGCTCCCACGAATTTTTCATGGGCTATGCGGTCAAAAACGGCCTGATACTCACTCTTGATTCGGGGCACTTCCACCCGACTGAAACAATCGCCGATAAAATTTCATCAATGCTGATGTTCGTGCCGGAACTGCTGTTGCACGTATCGCGCGGAGTCCGCTGGGACAGCGACCATGTCGTAGTCTCGGACGACCCGACTGTTGCGGCAATGCGCGAAGTCGTCCGCTGCGGTGGCCTTTCGAGAGTCCACATAGGCATGGACTTCTTCGATGCGAGCATAAATAGAATCTTTGCCTGGGCGATTGGCATGAGGGCGGCGCGCAAGAGCCTGCTTTTGGCGCTTCTCGACCCGCTCGTAATGTTGCGCTCGGCGGAAAATTCCGGAGATTACGGAAGGCGCTTGGCGCTTGTCGAGGAGTCGCAAAATCTGCCGTCCGGCGACGTCTGGGCGGAAT
>ENA-ORMS01003039-ORMS01003039.1-human-gut-metagenome-genome-assembly--contig:-NODE-3039-length-11308-cov-6.010219_pt1 | contig 11308 bp, 8 predicted proteins | sample MGYA00242104_ERZ508997 | MGnify/ENA primary metagenome ERZ508997 (study PRJEB26280, sample SAMEA2338704) | human gut metagenome | biome: human gut; feature: human-associated habitat; material: faeces... | reverse complement strand
GGTCGAAAAAACGGGAGAAATCTCTCGAAATCTCCCGTTTTCTCGTTTTTCCTCGCTCGGATCTAAATTGACTTGTCATCATGTGTCTACAGGTCATTTTAGATGCCAAATTTGTGTTATCCAATTTAGATGCACCCGAAGGATAGACTTCTCCCGTGGCAAGAGCGGGGTTTCAAAACCATGCGTGTAAACGAAACTATGTAAAGCCGCCGAGAGTAGTCAAACGGTCACTCACGTCGGTAAAAAATTATATAACTAAATATGCCCCCAGCATCTGTTTGTCATTGTCCTTATCAAATGACAAGTAGCCTTGTTTGATGGCTTCTTCAAGCACAGCACCGCGTATTGCAAAGATACTCGCGCACGCGTGATCAATCTGAAATTCGTCTTCATTCAAAAATTCGGGAATTTCTTTATAGATCTGCTCGCGGCAAAACAAATAATGCCGTGTTGCTATATCGGTCGCTTTATGACGCAACGACTCAAAATGCTCCTTTATCTCATTAGGCATCCTGCGTGACTTTTCCTTCCGCATGACCATAATTGTCGGAACATAGCCGTCATCTGCTTTTTTGATATATCCGTAGGATTCCAATCTATTTAGAATAGCATTGTCTACATCTTCACTCTTTCCCTCAGCAACTGCAACCATCGCCTGCCCGTCTGCATAAGTCAGATCGGGTGGTATACGCTTTTCAAGTCCGCAGCATTTGTAGTGAAATTGGCGGAACATGATTTCGGGCAAATCTTTTTCACTCGGATTTGACACACAACCGTGAAGACCTACAAAAGCCGGCGCATCGCCGCGGTATATCTCCATGCCTAGTATATCCCATTCACCGCCATTTGGACGAAGCGTATGTCCCCACGGACCAATATTAGGAACATCCTTCGCGTTCTTATTAAAAGGCTTAAGGGTGTCAAAATACACATTATCCGCTTCGATCATCAGAAGCGCCCATTTCATATCCTCATAGCTTTGATAGCCCTCATGCCAATCGGGGGCATTTTCGTTTGACCACTCAATATTATACTCCATGGCCTCTATTACGGCTTTTGTAAGCTCAGGGGTAATTCCACTCAAATGTGCGTAAATCTTTTCCTGTGCTTCTGCACTTACAATGAAGAAATTGGTTTCGTACTTGTTACCGTTTTTCTTCATTAAAGTAGCTTCCACAAGCGCCGAAAGTTCTTCTTCCATATACGGAAGCGCGACACCGACCTCCATTGCCAATTCTTCTGCTGAAGATGGGGTTCTATAAGCCGCAAGCAGAATGTTTTTGCAGAGCGAACGCGAAATATAATTCAACGGTTCGCCGTTTTTTCCATTCATCCCATTCATAACAAATGCAATGTTTTCAGGGCTGTAACTAAGTTTTCCAAATTCTCTTGCCATATCCATACCTTCTTTCAATATTTGTCTTGCACGGAGAAGCCGTGACTTTACCGTGTTTGCGGGAAGCGAGAGCGACAATGCAATTTCACGAGTGCTTTTGTTTTCAATGTAGTAGGCAACAACAATATTTCGATAATCGCTTTTGATGAACGCCAGCTCGCGCCGAAGCAGAGCCGTTTGCTCTGCATATATCATTTCATCAAGGATATTTCTGCTTTCATCCTCAAGTTCATAATCGCTGATATCGGAACCGGTTACCGATTCGTTTCGATCATGCTTTTCCTTTGCCCATACGGAATAACGGTTGCGTGCAATCTGCCATATCCATGCGGAAAAGCTCGTCGGTAGTGTGCCTTTATTCAAGGCGGTAATGATCTGAAGTGCAATATCTTGTGTTAAATCTTCCGCTTCAACGCTACGCCCTGTCTTTTTCAGGCAAAAGTAAAATAACTTTTCCATATAGTTTTCTGCAAATTCACTCACAAGCCTATCACGCATTTCGTTCGTTTCCTGCATTTTCTCGCCTCCTTTCATCCATATAGTGTGGCATTTTTGAATTTGGGTGCATACGTTTACAAAATTATATCATATTTTTTTAAATCTGTCTAACGGTTTTATATGCCCGAGTCCGGACACAGCATCGAAAAGGGCAAAAGGGATCTATGAAACTCAGAAAAAATGCAGGGTCGAAAAAACGGGAGAAATCTCTCGAAATCTCCCGTTTTCTCGTTTTTCCTCGTTCGGATCTAAATTGACTTGTCATCATGTGTCTACAGGTCAATTCAGATGCGCTGCAAGTGACAGAGTTCTTTCGTGCTAATCCCTGTCGTGCTTTTGCCACAAGCGCGGTTTTGACCCGATACAGGCTTCGCCTGAAATCGGGTATGAGGTAAGAAAATTCTCCTTCGGTTATAAAAAGATCCCAATTCTCATCAATCGTTTCCCCACAATAAAATATGTCCAGTCCGGTATTTCTCGAGGAAGAAGCAAGAATTGCTGTTGTTTTATCTTCTGCTTCTTTTATTTTTTTAAGATTGTCTTTTACATAATACGAAACCGCAGCATTTTTCTTTCGCAAACTCAAAGCTGTTGACATTATATTATAAATTAACTGGTTTTTCAATGGTCTTGCCACTGTTTTGTCATGCAAGCGAACGGAAGCTATGTAATCAGATATTGCTATCTCAAGTTTAGCCATTTTATCTGCAACTTTCAATCATCTGTACTTATCCAATGAGAAATTAGAGTTGATATATTATTAAAACTCGACGCCTTTATAAGATGACATCCCAATATATGGCATACAAAACAATATCATTATATCAATTGCCACAAATCACCTGTAGCCACTTGACATTTTAGTCCAGGCGAAGTATAATTATTATGTCAAATTATATCAAATAAAGGGGATATCATGAGTTTTGACTATATTTGCGCAAAGAAATCCATCAAAAGGTTTGGCGCAACCTAACGACATATTTAGCTGTTTTGCAAAGAAAATAAAATTGAAGGTGCTGTTAAGTCTAACGCACAAGGTGTTTGATCTGTACCAAAAACAGATGAAACAAAAAACATTTGATGCAATCTCACGTTTGGATGCCGGAGAAAGGAAGAACAAGTGATGGCTTTACCATGGACAATAAACGATAAAGTGGCACTGAAAAACAAGAACTATATTTTCATAAGTTATTCTCATACTGATAAAGAATATGTTTATGATGCACTCCATCATATGAATGAGCACCGAGCCACTCTGTGGTATGACAAGGAACTGTCAGAGGGAGATGTATGGAATGAATATGTAAAGACTGTACTTCAAGATGAAAAGTGCGTAGGAGCAGTTGTTTTTCTCAGCAAAAAAGCTGCGATGAGCGATGCGGTACATCAAGAAATTAAGCTGATTAATCAACGAGTTTCAAATGGTCAGTTTCAAGTTTATGTTCGCTTCATAGGCTTTGGTTCGCATAGCACGTTTATTTCTTCAATGACAAAGGATTCTGAATTTATAGACAACAAGCTTATTGACTATCTGCACCTTATTCAGGGTGGACGGCTGATATATGACGTGGAGCCTGACAAGGACATATCGTTTTCGAAAATGGTGAATTTCGCCTCCAAAGTTGGCGCATCAGAGCGAAGCATTGTATTAACAAATCATGATAAGTTGACAACCATAGAAGGAATGTGCATGGAAAACAACACATTCTATTATAAACGGGGAAGAAATGAATTTCAAAATGCCAAGGATACTAACACAATCTGCTGGCGAATGATTGCCAAGGAAAAAGAGCAACTTGTGTTTGTATCCGAATATGCACTTACTTATTTGCAACACACGCAACTTGAACAATATGAAAAGTATATTGCGGATCAGTTCTCAAGCTTGCCTTATTTTGTAAGGATGTCTGTAATAGACGAAGATACACTTATTAAATACAAAAAAGAAATAGGGAACAACATTCCCAGTGATTTTGCAGATGCTCAAAGAAATCAGGTTCTGCGGCTTTTCTATGTTCGAACTTCGGATGGAAAAATTGAGCTTTATAACTTTTTGAACGCCCGCATAGGCGGGATAATGGAATATGGACGAGATGTTAACTGCGGTGTTCGCATGATATTAGTTATAGACGAAAGTAAAATTGGAGGTTAATTTATGAATTGCAGAGGAAGTATTGACGATATCAAAACAAAGAGCCAAAAGAGCGAGCTATTTAACAACTACAGACCCAAGAAAGAGGTTGCCCAAAAAATTTTACAAAGCATTATGAGAGATTGTTATATCTCCGATCAGGGATTTCCTTTGGATGATCACGCCAACAAAGATAAAACCGGAATTCTCTCCAATATTGCAGGGCTGTCAACAATATTGGAATTGGTCTCTCTTGATGCCGACATTTCTGCCTACAAGGAGCAGTTTAATTTTCTCATCGAAGATATTTTTAACAGAATTTACGGCGAAGGGAACGTTGCAAAATTCTCTGCCGATCCATATTTAATAGGCAACGAATACGAAGTTGATTGCTTTGTGGAGACAGCAGCCAAAGTCCTGATTACCATGACCGACTTGCGCACATACTTGTTAATGCGCATTGACGAGTATTTAGATATAGATTTAAAAATCGGAAACGAAGATATAGATTCTTCAGAAGCTTTGCTTGAAAGGGTTGAAAAGCTGATAGAAGATTCTATGCAAATGCTCATAGACAGTTGCCTCCCCAACCCAGATCCGTTTGTATACAAAATCGGTTCGGTTGCCATACAGAAAAAGGGACAAAATGATAAAGTTATGTATCGAGGATGGACCTTTAAGCAGTGTGATGAAGAAGCCAACAGATATGATGTTGCAATTTACTTTACATACCATGCGACAAATGCGTTTTATTCATTCTATAGTGTTTTTGAGGAGTTGTTCACAAAACACTATGAAGGTGAAAGCGCAATAGAAGATTCCGAAAAATATAAAGACAATCCGAAGCTTCTCGAATACGACAGAAATTTCTTTTTTGACCATTTGGCAATGATTGAAAAATTCCGCGCTTGTACAATCGACTCCGGGCGTTATATCGAAACAAAATTAAAAGAAAATGGTGTCGACCTTTCTTTTGACTATGTTGGAAGAGATTTGACGCCTGCATCATTTCAAAGCATTGTAACTTCCCAAAAATCCAACAGCGTCATTGATACCTTGTTTGTAATCGGTATATATGTCAACGCGGGATTGGATGATGACTATAACTCAATCGGAGCAAAAGAGGATTTCTATAGCCTAATGCAGTTTTCGATGACGAACATTCGTAAAATTTACAGCATAATGCGTAAAAACAAATCCGAAGATGCAATTGCATCTTACCGTATTATGTTTACAGAAAAGACGCCCTCAAACTGCGCCAATTTAACTCAGCACCTTAGAAAAAGCTGCGCATCCGTAGCCGTATACGACCTGGTTCCTCTCCTTTGTAACACCTATTCTTTGATTTCAACATACTTAATCGAATATCCACAGATAGAGATGATTCAGAACCTCACATACATCATGGAAAACAGAAATACAACCACACCGGACACCTGGTATTGGGACTATGAAGGTTTTTCTGTTAACAATAACTTGTACTACTGTTTTGCAATTGAAAATTTCTATGATTACTATGCTACATATGAGTCACCGGCCATACAGAACGGTATAAGTTACCACGAATTGAGCGAAAAGCTTAAAAAGGTCAGACAAAGCGAAAAGGAAAAAGATGAAGAAATTAAAAGAATTAAGGAAGAGCACGAGCTTGAACTTAAAAAGAAAGACGAGCAGTATGAGGCAAAGGTCTCCTCGTTGGACAGCGCTGTAATTGAATTGTTAAACAAAACATTTCAAAAGATGTTTGACGAGTCAATCGCCCAGTTCTTTGATGAGATGTTTGATCAAAATGCAGCGCTTACGGTGGAAATCCTCGAAGAAATCTCTAAATCTCCGTCTTCGTTTAAATTCCGCAACTTTGATAAATACGACAATTATCCCAAAGCGCAACTGTTGCACAGACTCTCTTTGGGCGACAAAGTGATATCGGGCGCTTGCGATGACTATGAGGAGATTTCCGCCCTTAGAGACATGGAAGAGAAAAAGGCTCAGATTAAGCGTAGCGCCAATGATGTTATTGTTGAAGAAATTGCTCGTCAAATTCAGGGAGGAAATAAATAATGGAACATATTATATCTTTCTTTTCATATAAAGGTGGTGCCGGCAGAACATCCGTGCTTTTGAACACTCTTCCGCTCATCGCAAAAGAACTCAAAGCGTCTGCGGAAGAGCCGATTGTTGTAGCGGATCTGGACATTGACAGTAAAGGTTTGTCATTTTTGCTTGATAAAAAAAGAGAGCCTTGTGCGTATAATGCAATTGATGTGTTAAAGGGAAGAACGGGGCTGGAGGTAAATACTTTTTTTGACGGGTTGATTTCGGTCGGAAAGCGCTTGGGCCTTCAAGACGATAAGGCGGTGCTGTTTATTACAGCTCATCCTCAAAATGACGGAAACCGTTATTTGGGTAATGGCTCCAACATTGATGCTTCCAACATAAGTTTGCGGTCGTTGGAGAAAAAGTGTATCAAGCGTAATTGTAAAGCATTAATCTTAGATACCCCTTCCGGAAATCAGTTGGCCGGAATTGCCGGCTTGGATATATCAAGCCATGTAGTTGTGGTGATGAGAATTACCGGCCAATTCAGAGAAGGAACCGAAGAGTTTTTAACAGCAGTTAACACAAAATATTCAGGAAAGAAATTTGTTGTTGTTCCAAACGCCGTTCCCGATGATACGGATACGGGTTACTCTGTTGAAAATATGGTCAAAAACATTTCATCATCGGTAAAAACAATTTTGAAAAGTAGCAATTCTGTAAATACAACATTGTTGGATAACGGGAATTACGGTATTCCGGAGGTGAGACAGTTTAAGTTTAGGGAAATGAACTTGTATGCCGAACGGGAACTCAACGGCAGAGTCCTTCGTGACGATGAGCTCGTTGCAATTAAAGGATATGAAGTATTGGCAAAGGAATTATGTCATGAATGATTGCAGTTATTCATCAAAAAGCACGCCGGAAAAAAAGGCGGCGTTAAACTTGTTAATCCCGGATAAAAACTTACAAGATATCCTTTTTAACTTTTCCGGTCAGACAGCCAGTTTTTTAACAAATGAAACTGAAAATACAATCGTATTATCAAGCACGTTGACGGTCATATCCTTGTTGATATATAAATCGTATACGCTATGGAAAATCAAGCATAATCATTCTGAGCAATTGGGCATGTATACAAACTCTATGCAACGTATTGCAACAATGTTGAATGGATTTTATGATGCAAAACGCTTCAATTTCACAACAATTGAAAATTTGTTTATTAACTTACAAATAGATTGCTCTCTGTCAGATGAAATGGAAAGCTCATTTGTTTCAATAATGGGCATGCAAGACTTTTTCAAATTTGATAGAAATCTGTCCAAATCACTGTTTCATTTTAAAAATTCAGCAATTTCAAGCAGATACGCAGAGGAAAATTGGAGAGAGTTTAATTTTGAGCATCTATGCAACTTTTTGACGAGTTTGCCCATCTTAAAACATCTTAAAGCTGAATTTGTCCCATACAAGATAGAAGAAGATATTACAGTGCAAAAGGTTATATTTCATGTGGATTGCGGAACATTTCCTTATGCCGATATAGACATGGGAGACTTGATCTTGGCAGTAGAGGACGAAAACGTGTATTACATGGATTATCTTGAAATTTTTGATCCAAAATCGTTTTCTCAGTCACACGAGAAATACCAGCACATTATGCTTTACTATTCCGGCATTATGAATCAGCAGGATCAAGTGTTGGCGGTTGTTCATTCTGATACAGCAGTACAAAAACAACAATTGATTCGTCAGCACGATATAGATGACAACATATATATTCTACAGGTTGTTTCTGATGACGCCGTGGAACGCCTTTTAATAAATATGGACATAGTAACGGTATATTCGGTTGATGATAAATCATATTTTTTCAGTGACTATGTTTTTTTGAACAATGGGTATATTCGAAATATTGCACTTGTTATTTCCGATACTATAACGGAAAACACCAAAAATAGAATTGTTAACGAATACAGAAAAAGATATAGCGCCATTTTTAAGAAATTTAATGTTCCTTCGTTATTCAATCTAAATGACGATGGATATCGTTGGGATGAGCTAATCATATTTTTGATGCTTGAAGTTGGTATATTTGATTTGTTAATTTTTATATTGCAAGGCGATGAATCTTACGATGATTTTCTTCGTTCATTCAAAAAAAGATTTGGGGAGGTTGCTAAAAAGAGCATAGATTCTATCCCCCAAGTCAAGAATCCAACTATGATCTTGCAAAAAAACAAAGATAATAACGCAGCGAAAGCCCAAGCAAAAGCGTTGATTTTACTTGCAACGAAGTTGTTCTCGGAAAGTGAACTTAACATGTCGCGCAGTTATTCTCCAAACTCGATTTTGGACATCATGGCAGATCTAAAACGGGTGGAGAATATGAGCACTATAAATGACGCAGACGGCAAATATAAAATTTCCTATGTGCTTAACAGTATCATTGATGTCAATAAGTTTATCTATATTTTCTATGATGGACTTATTGAATATACCAAGGAATTGAAATGGCTGGAGTTTAATGATGATGTGTACTATGAACATAATGGTGCTACTTGCCATCGCTCCAATTATAGTGACACGTATAAACATTGTTTGGAAAAATTCAAGGCAAAAACAGAAAGCAACAAAAAGTATAATAAAGATTTGATTGCATTGGATCGCATATTTAAAATGAAATTTATTAACGCTACATACTTGCACGACGCTAAAAAATGTATTGTAGATTCCTTTGCAATATTGAAGCGCTTTAACGCCGATTGTGCCAAAAGCAAGACGGAGCGCGGAGAAGCGTTTTATGAAGCAACCGGGAGAAAGCAAGTATTTTCTCCAAAATTAGCAGACACTCATTGCAACGCGATATTGGATGCAATAGATCAAATTACCGATCCGGTTAGTGCCGGTTGTGTTGAAGCACTTTATAATGCGGTTATAGACTATTTTGATTATCTTAGATGCGGAAACAGCCACTCAATAGACGTATTGGAAGACTCAATATATCCCATTTTCGGAACCTTTTCCGAAGGCGTTGTATCGAGAGACGGATATAGGTATTCACACATTAATACCTACCATTCGGATTCTAATATGCCCGTAATGATTCGTTGTATTTCTGAGGATGAATTAAGTTTTGAAGAAACATATTATTTTGTGCCAAACATCAATCGTGTTGCTGAAACTCATCGAACCATAAACAACGGGCTCTATGATGTAGAAAAGTTATGGATAAGGCCAATTTCCATTCCGTGTCGCACATATTCACCCGCAGGGCTTGTAGAGTTTATGCCTTTAGGTTCTTATTCGGATTATGCTACCACAGCTGAATTGTTATATCAAACAGACGAAACCATTTATCCCTGTTTATTTGGAAGCAAAGAAAACGCAAAAAAAGCATTGCCAATCATGTTTGACAATCCGGATTCAATATTCTCTAAGAATAATATTTTTATTGCCAAGATTGACGGAAAAGTCTGTGGCGTAATCTCATATTATGAAAAAATACCGCAATGGAATGAGAATATTATTAAAAATGATTTGCGAATGGCAGGTTTGGAATATTCGGACGAGGTGGGAAGCTATTTTTCCGATACATTTAACGATAGTCTCGGTACCGACAACGCGCTAATCTGCGATTTGTGTGTGGCAGAGTCATATCGAAATCAAGGAGTTGCCAAAAATCTGCTTAATAGTATTATCAAGCGCGCAGAAAGCAGAGGAAAGAATATCATAATTTCTACTTATGCAGACAACGATATTGCTCTGAGATTGTATGTAAAGATGGGGTTTGTTGCTTATCTGACAAGTAGCGATTCTCGTGGTGAGGCGGATGGAGAATATAAATATGTTCAACTGATTCGCTTCGTATAATCAAAACAAAACCGATGAATAGGATTAGACATGTTCATAGCTCTTTTAGAATGTTTGTTGTGTAATACATTCTATAAGCGTTTTGCGAACATGTCTATATCTTTTTGTTCGTTTTTGATCTGTGAAAAATATTATGTGCTATCTCGTCAACAAGTGGAATACATGTTTGCATATTTAGAGATTGCCTATTGCGCTGTGAATGAGACAATTCTTCAAGGGTGGGGGAGTCCGAGCATTTGCTTGTTCCGTAATCCAATCGCGTGGTGCATCGCCACACGATTTTCTTGATACAAAATAAGTAAAACTCCCACACTGACGTGCGGGAGTTTTATGTCTACAGGTCAATTTGGATGCCGAATTTGTGTTATCCAATTTAGATGCAGCGCGAAGAAACACTTCTCCCTTGGTGAAACAGGGGCTTGCAAGTGACCGCTATCTTCCGGGCTTGCAGAGCCATGTTTGTAAACGAGCTTATGTATATTACGTTCGAATCCAAGTTTCTTAGCGTTCATCCTTCCTTTACATAAAAATAAGCCAAACGCTCGGCTGAGTAGCGTTTGGCTATGTAGTTTATTCAGTTAGGTAAACTGGAATTTGTCGCTAACTACTACTTCTATGAATCAAAGAATTTTTCTGCAAACCATACATCCTTCAATCTGTCTACAAAATTCAAATCCATACTTTTTGTACATAGATAAAGGGCCGTGATAAGCATGATTTTCATTGTTTACAAATGGATACGCTTCTACCAAATCAAATCGATCGACTTTTGCATCCTTACATACATATTCAAGCAAGGCGGTGGCAACGCCACATCCCCTATATTTAGGTGTAACAGAAAAGCAAACGATGGATTTGATTTTTTCACCGTTGTCAGGTACTTCTTCTGCAAAATTAAAATTGACGTTATTGTACGCTTTTTTATTATTCGAATTGCACCATCCAACAACCTTTCCTTGAACATATGCTAAATATCCCTGCATGCGACCGCTTTTTATGAAGTTGATTGCTTGTTCTCTATTGAACTTAGCACAATCTTTATCGCAGTCCCATCTTCGTTTCTTTTCCAACTCGCTATCCCAATGATAGCACATACAATAACATCCACACCATTCATCATTGTCCGAAAAGGCATCGTTATCAAAATAAGATAACCAATCATCCAATAATTCAATAGTCAGTTTGCAAATAGATATTTCCATAATGATTCCTCCGTCAAATCCCGATTTGTCGATATCTTATTATACCATAAATCTTCCCGTTTTTCAATCTCAATCGCGCAAGAAACTTGGAAAGGAACACCGCCGAGCGAGAAAGTCTCTCAACAAACTGATAACAATCAAATTTAGCCCTTTTCGTGAGTCCGAGTCCGG
>ENA-ORMS01003037-ORMS01003037.1-human-gut-metagenome-genome-assembly--contig:-NODE-3037-length-11313-cov-2.623468_pt1 | contig 11313 bp, 12 predicted proteins | sample MGYA00242104_ERZ508997 | MGnify/ENA primary metagenome ERZ508997 (study PRJEB26280, sample SAMEA2338704) | human gut metagenome | biome: human gut; feature: human-associated habitat; material: faeces... | reverse complement strand
TCGATTTCTGTTCCCCAATGTCTTTCATGTCTTTTGTTGATTTTTCACAATTTGATTTACGTTATCTAAGAGTTTTGCAATTATCCTGAATAAACGTTGTAGTCCTATGAAAAGGTATCATGTTTTGAGGGAAAATGCAATGAAATAAATCAAAGATAGTATGTATATTTTGAGAGGTTTACATACATAATAAGAAGCAAGGTAATGCAATACGGTATGCAGGAATTATGGTTATGCGTATTGGAAAAATAGCTGATGCATCTATCAAACAGAAAGGACGAAATGATTATGAATTGTAAAAAGTATCGGATCTGTCTTATGCTTCTTGTGCTTGCACTGCTGGCAGGAACAGCGTTTTATTATATGACAAACGAGAAGGATGCAGGAGAGCCAAAGGATGGGATGCTCGTACAGGAAGTTATTTCAGAGGAAAGCAGGAACTACGCATGAGTGCAGGTGATACGCTTTATTTAAAGATTGGAAAGAATACTGTCGTGACAGACCGCCGGGTGACGCTCGGTGACGTGGCAAAGATGGAGTGCACGGATCAGGCGGCGCTGCGCCAGATCAGGCAGAAGAAGTTATATTCCTTCCGGGCGGAGGATGAGCAGAAGAAAAAGAATACGCTTGTCGTGTTTTCTGTATTAAAAGTGATCGAACTGATCCACGAGGACTATCCCAATCTGGATATCAGCAATGAAGGAGAATCAGACTTTATTGTCGAGTATGTGAAGTCCCCGGAAAAACCGGTGTGGATGAATTGTCTGAAGACAGTGATCTTATGTATCCTGATTTTCTTTGGAGCGGCTTTTACGATCATGGCATTTAACAATGACGTGGGTGTGACAGATGTTTTTGCAAAGTTTTATCAGCAGATCACGGGAATGGAATCAAATGGTATCACGGAACTGGAAATCTGCTACAGTATTGGACTAGCCGTTGGGATTATTGTGTTTTTCAACCATGTAGGACACAAGAAGATCACGCATGATCCAACACCGATCCAGATCGAGATGCGGAAATATGAGACAGATCTGGATACCGCTTTCATCAATAACGCAGAGAGAAGAGGACACAGTGTTGATGTGGATTAAACATTTATTTCTCGGATTTATCGGGCTTGCTTCCGGGGTGGGAGTGGCGGCTGGAACCTTTGCGTTTATCATTGTTATCGGTGTTGTACCAAGAATGATCGCAAAATGTAACCGTGCTGAGAACACGATTCTGTTTGAAAATATGATCGTGCTTGGTGGGATTTTTGGCACGATCATGTCGGTATTTACAGATATCAGCCTTCCGGTCGGGCACTGGCTTTTGTATGTATATGGTTTCTGTGCGGGCATTTTTGTGGGATGTATTGCAGTGGCACTGGCAGAAATTTTAAATACATTCCCGATCATCTTCAGAAGATTTCAGATAAAAGAAGGACTTTCCTGGATTATGCTGTTTATGGCACTTGGAAAATGCGCAGGAGCGTTCTGGTATTTTGGACATCACATGACACCGCCCTGATGCAGAAAGGACAGTCTGGAGAAAACATTTTCACAGGCATTTGTCAGAAGGACAGCACAGAGACATTGTTATATGGTCAGCATGGTATTTGACGAAAACGTGATTATGGCATAAGATAAAAAATAAGAACAGTCAGACACAGCCCAAAGCAGTGGGAGTATGTCTGCACAAGACGAAAGAGAGAATGACGGATATGGTCACATCCATCGCACGCCAGAGCGTGATCTTAAAATGTAATATGCAGAGAGCAGTAATGCTTGGAAATTATGAATTTTATTACGGGGCAGGGGTTGCCGGAAAAATCGGGGGATTTGAGATCCCCGATGATATAAAACCGCTGGAGCTCCGGGAACTTTTAGACAAAAATTTAGACCAGATCAGTCCCAAAGATGAAAAAGAGACTTATCTGATCCATATTTTAAAAGAATTCCGTCCGGATGAACTGTACGATGAGCAGATGAAGGAACTTCTTTTATGGGGAAAAGGAGAGCAGTATCTGTGGAGTGTCAATATTCCACAGTGACATCCTGCCGGGACATCAGAGGGTCTGATACTGGTCTCTTCCGTTTCCTTTGGCGGAGTACATAGCTTTATCAGCCGAAATATAGAGTTCTTCCATCTTAATATTTGGATGATCGGCAAACGAGATTCCAATGCTCGCAGAAATATTGCTCCATTCTTTTTTCATGGTGGAGAGTCCGCGGATGACCTGACACAGTTTTTCTGCAACGGCCATGGCATTTTGTCTGTCTGTGACATTTGAGAGGTACACAACAAATTCATCGCCACCGATGCGTCCTACAATGTCATAACTGCGGACAGATGTGCGGAGCGTGTCTGCAACCGCAATTAAGAGAGCATCCCCTTCTAAATGTCCATAAGTATCATTCACCTGTTTGAATTTGTCCAGATCGATACTGATCAGTGGACGTACACAGTCAGGATTTCTGCCATCTTCCTGCATCTGTCTTGTAATATGATCTTCGGCAGCCCTCCGGTTATAAAGACCGGTGAGGGCATCTGTCTCCGACATGACCCTGATCTCTTTTGTTTTTCGGCTATGGATCAGCAGAATACCAAGCAGCAGTGAGAGCAGTGTCATACTGACTGCCAGAATAATCGGAATGGAAATGCGCGGATAAGCATAAACAAGGGTAAAGAGGGACGGATCCTCCCTATAACTGCAGTTCTGAAGAACAATGGAATCCAGCTGTTCAGAGGAAATACACGCCAGTCCCTTATTGATAATGCTGAGCAGTCTTGGATCGCACTGGTCAGACAGACCAAAGGAAGCAGCCTCTGTCATGGCAGTGAGCGTTGTGGAGGACAGATTACGGTATTTTACCTGCGAGAGCAGATAGTTGGCACTATAGTTGTCGGCATAATTACAGTCTGCACTGCCGGACAGCACAGCCTGAAAACATTCCTCGATCGTATCATAGTAAACCACATCCTCGGTATCATATTCCGGATTGTCCAGAATGGAATTTGTGAGATTGAAGCTGTTCGGCAGTGCAACGATATCCCTCTCATGGCTCTGTGGTTTGCTATTCCGTACAACCACAATGGACGAGTTCAGATAAGGGGTTGTCAGAAGTGCATGATTCTGCTCAGCCCATGAATAATCGTGTGCCAGTGCCGTAAGCATATCAACCTCATGTGACTGAAGCTTCGACAGGGCATCGGAGAAACTGTCAGACTTTATATACCGGAAATGCAGGCCGGTATACTGGCTGACAAGATCGAGAACATCCGCAGCAATGCCGGAAGCGGTCTGTGTATTTTCATTGTAACCTTCAATTGGTGCATTCGAAGGGTCACAGGTCACTGTAATCTCCGGCGCTGTGGCAAGATAGTCTAACTCATCCCGGGTAAATTCGCAGCGGTAATTCCGGATATCCCGCTGGTAAGTGGTGTAGAGGTCGTGATCAAAGTTGGGATTGACGTTTAAGATCACAGTCTGGGCATAGTTTAAGTATTCCATGATCGGATTTCCCTTAAAAGTCACAAAATAAAGCGGGAAAGAAGGAAGGCTTGCAAGGATCTTTTTCTCCGAAGGGTGGGAAACATTTGTAGCATAAATGGCATCCACAGTGTTGTCCTCAAGCGCTTTTTCCAGCTGTGCTGTGTTCTCGAAGTATTGTTTCTCAAAGGAAAAATGGTGTGCATCCGCATAGTCATCCAGAGCATCTAATTTTTTACAGCTTGCAAGAACGCCAATGCTCATTCCATCGAAATCCACATAGTCGTTATAGTAATAGGTATCGTTATCCTTCAGCGCATACAATTCGTAATGGGTTGTGACCGCCGGCTGTGCAGAAAAGTCAAGAGTGCTTGTCCGGAAGGAAGAATAGTCTACACCGCAGACAAGGTCAATATTTCTGTCATTTAAGGATTTCAGGCATGCCGAATAATTCATCTGGATAAATTCATATTCCCATCCGGTATACTGGCTGATCTCCCGGAGGTAGTCCACAAAATAACCGCTGTAGTTTCCGTTCTCATCACACTCCTGATAATTAGCCAGTGTGTAAAAACCTACTTTAATGACTTTTTTGCCATCGCGGGCATAGCAGTTGACAGGGGAAAAAATGGTGAGAAACATCAAGGTTGAAAGAAAGAGACAAATATATTTTTTCATGGCATACTCCATTTACTTCATTCGTGATCGATCCGCAGCGTTTTCCTGAAACAGTGTATGCCGACAGATTCTATCAACATTATACTACAAAGGATAAATGATTCAACGGATAATGCGATTTCATTCTATTAGAATTACTTATATAAAACAAAGGAAAAACAAAAGGTACTTATTCTTTGGAAGTAAGAAAAAAATATTGACCGGTTCTTGAAATTACAGAACCTGTGTCATGCATATTTTACAGTAAAAAAGGCAAGATAAGAGAGAGGATTTATGCCGGACAAAAAACAGGAACATAAAATATGTGGATACAGGAGGAACAGAAAATGGCAGATAAAGAGACAGAGCAGATAAAGAAACTGAATCAGACCGTGCACAGCAAAGATAAGCAGGAACGCGATCAGGCATATAACGATTATGTGAAACAGGTGACACCGACGCACAATCTGATCTTTAATATGGTAAAGGCTTTTTTTACAGGCGGAATCATTTGTTGCATCGGGCAGTTTATTTTAAATACGTGTGAAAATTATGGACTGGACAAGGACACCTCCGGTGGCTGGTGCAGCATGCTGTTAATTCTGCTCAGTGTGATACTCACGGGATTTAACATTTATCCGTCAATTGCCAACTGGGGCGGCGCAGGTGCACTTGTGCCAATCACCGGATTCGCAAACGGTGTAGCTGCCCCGGCGATCGAGTTTCAGAAAGAAGGACAGGTTTTTGGAATCGGATGTAAGATTTTTACGATCGCCGGTCCTGTGATCTTATATGGGATAGTTTCAAGCTGGGTACTGGGGCTGATTTACTGGATGTTCTGGTAAGAAGCGTATTCCGGTCTTTTTCGGGGAAAAAATGATAGCTGGACCGGATGCCGTTTGCCGCATGAATGACGAAGAATAAAACGCTCCGCAGGAGTACAGCAGCCTGCGGAGCGTTTTTACATGATATTAATCATACAGTGGAGTGCCATGTTTGATCCTGCGCACAATCTTAACACCAAGAATCCAAAACATGGAGATCACAATGTAAAATGTAGAGGCAAGACCAATAATTGATCCAACAATTGCAAAAATAATTAATCCGATATTCATAATAACTTAGTTCCCTTCTTTTTCATTTCCAGAATCTGTTTTTTCATCGTGATTTTCAAACCACCACATAAAAATAGCAGCACCGATGACAGCAGCCGTTAAAACTGCAAATAAAATATGTTCAACCATAAGAACCATACCTTTCTGATACCTGCGCATTTGGGCGCAGATATCCTGTAAATGGGATTTTTGCGTACCAAAATAAGACCGCGGATAAAATGTGCGGTAAATCAGTAGGAATTATATGGTTTCATTATTTTTCTTGCCATCCTTCTTGTGGATATAACGAACGATGACATGATTGCCCGGTGCGTGATAAGTCTGACTTAAAACGCTGCATGCAAAAATGATGGGAAACAATTGTGAAAGAAGTTCCACAATCAGAAACAGACAGTTGACCGCACGGTTTGTGCGTGTGTTTATGCGTCTGCCTTCCTGACGGAGATATGCATTGGCTGAGATCATACGCTCCGTGGTATCGGTGGAAAGCTGCTCCGGTAAATCATCAACGCCGGAATTTACGAAAACACTGTCTGTGTGATGGAGAATTCCATACATCAGAGAAGAATCTGCCTGTGTGCTGCCGCAGCACATTCCGAGGAAAAACATAGAGAGGATGAGTATGAGACTGATATATTTTTGTCTGACAGACCGCATGCTATCTTTTTCCTCCTTCCTTCTTCTGACTAAAGTACCTGTGAGATTTTCCTGTTTGTACTTTACCATATGAAAAATCCGAGACTATTTTACCGCAAAAAGGTGAGCCAGACAATAGAAAATATATTTTTCCATGAAAAACAACTTTTCTTGTTTTTTAAGAATATTATGGTAAAATGAAGAAAAACAGCTTTGATCCGAAAATCAGGCTGGAAGTGAGAGAGGAACGGTTATGAACCGCTTATTTGATACATCTGTCAATGTTGGACTGAGACAGTTTTATGTGCTGGGAGCAGCAGGAAGTATTGGAAATCTGTTTGGATTTGTTGGAAATGTGTATATTTATGGACTCAGTGCGCCGACGATTTTTTGTGCCCTGTGTACATTGGTCATATTTGGAATGACATTTTGGGGTATCCGGTCAAGACATGTGAAGCGTGCAGCCTATGTCATCATTACACTGATCACTTTTTTCGAGTTCCCCATACTTTATTACATTTACCAGACGGGAACGATCGTGTATATGGTGCTCGCCATGGTGGCAATTGCAACCTTTCTTCCAACGACTGCGGCAGTGATCTTCGGATGTCTCGCTTTTCTGGTGGATATGTCAGCGGTCATCCTTGCATATTATCATCCGGTGGATGTGGAATTGGTAACGGCTGAGAGTGAGTTAAACTCTACGATCTGTTCATTGATGATCGTACTTTTCAGTGTGTTTACGATCACGATCATTTTAAATGTGCAGCAGAAAAAGCAGGCGGAAGAACTCACAAGTCTTAGCAGACAGCTGGAACAGGCGGCAGATCATGATGCGCTGACCGGGTTATATAACCGGAGATATCTGAACCGCTATCTTGAGCGGCTGGTACAGAAAGGGAAGAAAGACGTTTATGCGGCACTGATCGATCTGGATTTTTTTAAGAAGGTCAATGATGAATACGGACATGCTTTTGGAGATGAAGTGCTCATTGAATTTGCGAGGATACTGGAACGTAATCTGATAGCAGATGGAATCGCAGTGAGGTTTGGTGGAGAAGAGTTTATGCTGATCCTGCCGGATGTGACGGAGGAGGAGATTCGCCATATGCTGGCGAAAATGAGCGCAGACTACAGACTGTTTGGAAAACAGAAAAAGAACCGGGCATTTACATTCAGCTGTGGTGTGGAACAGTTTGCAGACGGTATGGATGTTTCGGACGTTTACCGGCAGGCGGATGAAAAACTTTATCTCGCAAAGGAGAGAGGCAGAGACCGTGTGATCATTGACAGATAAAAACAGAACATGATAAAATTTATCAATAAAATACGTTAGGCTTGTGTAACTGATATAAAGCGAATTATAATCGGTACGAAACACAGGAAAACATTGTGTTTTATGAAAAAATCATAATACGAATGAAGACAGCGGAAGAAGAAAACTGCTTTCATGAAATACAAAAAGGAGGATTTTATCATGGTAGATTGGAAGAAAATTGCATTATTTGCAGGAGGTACATTATTTGGAACAGCCGGTGTTAAGATTTTATCCGGTGATGATGCGAAGAAAGTATATACACAGTGTACAGCAGCGGTTTTAAGAGCTAAGGACTGTGTAATGAAAACAGTGACAACTGTTCAGGAGAATGCTGGTGACATCTATGAAGATGCAAAGACGATCAATGAAGAACGTGCAGCAGCAAAAGAGGCAGCAGTTGTTGAGGACGCAGAGAAAGCAGAGGAAGCTGTAGAAGAAGCTTCCGAGCCAGCAGAAGCATAAGAGGTGGATTCGTAAAGAGGCTGTCGCACAGGAAACGTGTGGCAGCCTCTTCCTTAAGTAAGAGGAAACAGATTGACATATGTGGTCTGGTAAGTACAGACCGCATAACTGGAAGGATGTAAGAATAATGAAATTTATGATAAAGCACGAGGCAAAAGGAAGAATGCGTATCCACGCAGTACAGAACCGCATGAGTTATGCACAGGCAGATACACTTCTTTATTTTTTACACAGCCAGAAAGAAGTAACATTTGCAAAAGTCTACGACAGAACCTGCGACGCAGTGATCTCTTATGTAGGTGACAGACAGACGATCATCGAATTACTCCGTGGTTTCCACTACGAGGATGTGGAAGTACCGGAAGGTCTGATCGAGAATTCGGGAAGGGAGTTAAACAATACCTACCAGGAAAAATTAATTGGTAAGATTGTGTTCCATTACGCAAGACGCTGGATCCTTCCTTATCCGATCCGTATCTGTCTCACTTCACTCCGCTCCGTAAAATATATCTGGAAAGGACTAACAACACTTGCAGCAGGAAAAATCGAAGTTCCGGTTTTAGATGCAACTGCCATCGGTGTTTCAGTTCTTAGAAGTGATTTTAATACCGCAGGTTCCATTATGTTTATGCTTGGAATTGGTGAATTATTGGAAGAGTGGACACATAAAAAATCTGTGGATGATCTGGCGAGAACCATGTCCTTAAATGTGGGAAAAGTATGGTTAGTAAGCGGTGGACAGGAAGTGTTAGTTCCGACTTCCCAGATCAAAGCCGGAGACAAAGTGGTTGTTCATATGGGAAATATCATTCCATTTGACGGTGTTGTTGCTGAGGGAGAGGCGATGGTAAATCAGGCTTCCTTAACGGGCGAGTCTGTCCCGGTGAGAAAGACCGTAGAGAGCACGGCTTACGCAGGAACCGTTGTGGAAGAGGGCGAACTTACCATTCTTGTAAAAGAGGTTGGAGGTTCCAGCCGTTTTGAGAAGATCGTAAAAATGATCGAGGATTCTGAAAAGTTAAAATCCGGTGCAGAGAGCAAAGCAGAGCATCTGGCAGATAAATTGGTGCCTTACAGTCTTGGCGGTACGATTTTAACTTATCTGCTCACAAGAAATGTGACAAAGGCACTGTCCATTCTTATGGTGGATTACAGTTGTGCCTTAAAACTTGCAATGCCGATCTCTGTTTTATCTGCGATCCGTGAGGCAAGTCTTTACAATGTCACAGTAAAAGGTGGTAAATATTTAGAGGCGGTTGCGGAGGCAGATACCATTGTATTCGATAAGACGGGAACGCTTACCAAGGCAAAACCAACGGTTGTAGATGTTGTATCATTTAACGGAGAAAGCACGGACGAACTGCTCCGTATTGCAGCATGCTTAGAGGAGCATTTTCCTCATTCCATGGCAAAAGCTGTTGTGGATGCAGCAACACAGAAAAACCTCGAACATGAGGAGATGCACAGCAAAGTAGAGTACATTGTTGCACATGGAATTGCTTCGACAATCAATGAGAAACGTGCCGTGATCGGAAGCGCGCATTTTGTATTTGAAGATGAAAATTGTGTGATTCCGGAAGGAGAACAGGCAAAATTTGACGCACTGCCGAAGGAATACTCTCATCTGTATCTTGCAATTGAAGGAAAACTTGCAGCAGTCATCTGTATCGAAGATCCTCTGCGTGAGGAAGCCTCGGCAGTTGTTCAGTCATTAAAACGGGCTGGTTTGTCCAAGGTTGTCATGATGACAGGAGACAGTGAGCGTACTGCAGCGGCGATCGCAAAGCGTGTCGGCGTGGATGAATATTATTCGGAAGTACTGCCGGAAGATAAGGCAAGCTTTGTGGAGAGAGAAAAGGCAGCCGGAAGAAAAGTCATCATGATCGGTGACGGTATCAACGATTCCCCTGCATTGTCTGCAGCCAATGTCGGAATTGCCATCAGCGACGGAGCTGAGATTGCAAGAGAGATCGCAGATATCACGGTAAGCTCAGATGATCTGTACCAGATCGTCACCTTAAAATTATTGAGTGACAGTCTGATGGAGCGAATCAAAAAGAATTACCGCAGAATCGTAGGATTTAATTCCCTGCTCATTGTACTTGGTGTGACAGGTGTGATCCAGCCGACCACATCCGCACTGTTACATAACAGCTCGACATTGCTGATTGGTCTTGAGAGTATGCAGAATCTGCTGGACTAAGATGACAGATGATTTTTAGAAGAGAGCAATATTTCGGAAATACAGCAATCAGGGCGATAAATACAGACTCCCGGGGTGGGTTTTTAGCAGGAATCCACACCGGGAGTCTGTGTTTATGCGGGCAACGAGCCAAAGTCTTTGCTTGCATGAGATTTTGGCGACTGCCGCGATAACTTGAGAAAAATCTTGACTTTAACAGGGGGTCAGGGGTTATCATATAGAAAAGCAGTAAAAGCAAAACCAAGGAGGAATTATGGAGAAATCGAAAGTATATTTTACATCTTTTAAGGCAACAGGCAATGAAAATCTGCTTCAGAAACTGCATCGTCTTATGAAAACTGCCGGATTTGAAAACATTGATTTTAAGGATAAGTATGCAGCGATTAAAATTCATTTTGGAGAATATGGAAATCTTGCGTTCTTACGTCCGAACTATGCAAGAGTGGTAGCAGACTATGTAAAGGAACTTGGTGGAAAACCATTTTTAACAGATTGTAATACACTTTATGTTGGAAGCAGAAAGAATGCATTGGATCATCTGGAAACCGCTTATGTGAATGGGTTTTCCCCATATCAGACCGGATGTCATGTGCTGATCGCAGATGGTTTAAAGGGAACAGATGAAACACTTGTGCCAGTCAACGGTGAGTATGTGAAAGAGGCAAAGATCGGTTCTGCGATCATGGATGCAGATGTATTTATTTCCCTGACACATTTCAAGGGACATGAGACGGCAGGTTTTGGCGGAACAATTAAAAATATCGGTATGGGATGTGGCTCGAGAGCAGGAAAAATGGAGCAGCATTGCGAAGGAAAACCAAGTGTCGCAACCGAAGCATGTATAGGTTGTGGAGCCTGCAGCAGAATCTGTGCACACGGAGCGCCGGTCATCACAGATCACAAAGCAAAAATTGATCATGATAAATGTGTTGGCTGCGGAAGATGTCTTGCAGTCTGTCCAAAGGATGCAATTTCAGCAGATTATGCGGACTCTGTTGCAATGCTGAATTACAAAATGGCAGAGTACAGTCTCGCAGTCTGTCAGAACAGACCATGTTTCCATGTTTCGCTGATCTGTGACGTATCACCAAATTGTGACTGTCATCCAGAGAATGATATTTCGATTCTTCCGAACATTGGGATGTTAGCTTCTTTTGATCCGGTAGCTCTGGATCAGGCATGTGCGGATCTCTGCAATCAGGCATCACCAGTAGAGAGCAGTGTTCTTGGAAAGAATATTGCGCATGCACATGAGCATCATGAGGAATGTGATCATGATCATTTCCATATGACGCATCCGGACACAGAGTGGAAGAGTTGTATTGAGCACGCAGTCAAAATCGGACTTGGCACCAACGAATATGAACTGGAAACTATCTAACCGGAGTTTAATTGACGTAGTGTCGCAGATTCTGTGGTGCTTTCTTAGGGTGTGAAGGGCAGATAT
>ENA-ORMS01003031-ORMS01003031.1-human-gut-metagenome-genome-assembly--contig:-NODE-3031-length-11322-cov-2.726902_pt1 | contig 11322 bp, 6 predicted proteins | sample MGYA00242104_ERZ508997 | MGnify/ENA primary metagenome ERZ508997 (study PRJEB26280, sample SAMEA2338704) | human gut metagenome | biome: human gut; feature: human-associated habitat; material: faeces... | reverse complement strand
CAAGTTCTGACGGAAACGACCTTGTTTACCTTTTAATGAATGAGATAATGATTTTAATGCACGTCCACCAGCACCTGTAATTGGTTTTGAACGACGACCATTGTCAATTAAAGCATCTACAGATTCCTGTAACATACGCTTTTCGTTTTGAACGATAATATTTGGAGTACCCAAATCTAACAATTTACGTAAACGATTGTTACGAGTGATAACACGACGATATAAGTCGTTCAAATCACTTGTCGCAAAACGACCACCATCCAATTGAAGCATTGGACGTAAATCAGGTGGTATTACCGGAATGTTAGTCAGAATCATCCATTCTGGTAAGTTTTCACTATTACGGAATGCATTGATTGTATCCAAACGTTTGATTAATTTCTTACGTTTTTCACCTTGTGCTTTCTCAAGTGCATCTTGTACTTCTTGGTATTCAGATTCTAAATCTACATCTTGTAATAGACGAAGTACAGCTTCAGCACCTGTTTGAGCTGTAAATCCTGTTGAACCATAAATAGCTTGGTTTTCACGGAATTCACGTTCAGAAAGAATTTGTTTATAAGCTAAACCAGATTCTTTTGGATCCGTAACAATATAGCTTACGAAATATACAACTTCTTCCAATTGTTTTGGTGTTACATCCAACAACAATGCCATACGGCTAGGAATACCACGTAAATACCAAATATGAGCTACTGGTGCAGCTAAATGGATGTGACCCATACGTTCACGTCTTACGCTTGCTTTTGTGATTTCTACACCACAACGGTCACATACAACACCTTTAAAACGTACTTTTTTATATTTACCACAAGCACATTCCCAGTCCTTAGTTGGACCGAAAATGCGTTCGCAGAATAAACCATCACGTTCAGCTTTTTGTGAACGATAGTTAATTGTCTCAGGCTTAGTTACTTCACCATGACTCCATTTCAAAATCGTTTCTGGACTCGCTAAGCGAACCTGAATCGAGGCAAAATTGTTAATACTCATATTTTATACTACGCCTCCTCTTCTTCGTTATTTTCTTCTTCAATATCGTCTACTAGCTCTTCCTTTTGTGTTTGTTCTGGTAAAGGTTGAGCTTGACGAACATCCTGGTCATCATCATCTAATGTGATGTCAACCTCGTTATTGTTTTCATCTAACAAACGAATATCGATTGCTAAACCTTGTAATTCGTGCATCAATACACGGAATGATTCTGGAACACCTGGTTCTGGAATATCTTTACCTTTAATGATGGCTTCATAAGTCTTGATACGACCTTGAATATCATCCGATTTGATTGTCAAGATTTCTTGTAATGTGTGGGCAGCACCATATGCTTCCAATGCCCAAACTTCCATTTCTCCAAATCTCTGACCACCATTTTGAGCTTTACCACCCAATGGCTGCTGAGTAACTAAAGAATATGGACCAGTAGCACGAGCGTGTAGTTTATCGTCAACCATGTGGGCCAACTTGATCATGTACATTACACCGACACTAATACGTTCATCGAATGGTTGTCCAGTTTGTCCATCATATAATACCTGTTTTCCATCGACAGTCATGCTTGCTTCGCGCATTACATCTTGTAAGTCTTCATTTGATAAACCATCAAATACAGAAGTAGAGAATTTAACACCTAATTTACGAGCAGCGTAACCTAAGTGGATTTCTAAAATCTGTCCGATGTTCATACGTGAAGGTACACCGAATGGGTTCAACAAGATATCAACTGGATGTCCATCAGCCATAAATGGCATATCTTCGATAGGTAAAATCTTAGAGATGACACCTTTATTACCGTGACGACCAGACATTTTATCACCTTCAGAAATCTTACGTTTCTGAACGATATATACTTTAACACGCATATTTACTCCAGGAGGAAGATCCGATCCATCTCCACGTTTAAATACACGAATAGAATGAACAATACCAGCACCACCATGAGGTACTTTCAATGAATTGTCACGAACTTCACGTGATTTTTCACCAAAGATTGCTAATAATAATTTTTCTTCAGGACTAACTTCACTTTGTCCTTTTGGAGTAACCTTACCAACTAAGATATCTCCTTCTTTAACTTCGGCACCAACCATGATGATACCATTTGAATCTAACTTACGAACTGCTGCTTCACCAACGTTAGGAATATCACGAGTGATTTCTTCTGGACCTAACTTAGTTTCACGACAGTCAATATCATATTCTTCTACGTGGATTGAAGTATACACATCATCACTAACCATACGTTCTGACATGATGATGGCATCCTCGTAGTTATATCCATGCCATGTTGTATATGCAATAACAACGTTTTGACCTAAAGCCAATTCTCCATTTTGCATACTTGGACCATCAGCTAAGATATCGCCTTTTTCAACCTTTTCACCAACTTCTACAATTGGACGTTGGTTGATACAAGTGCTTGCGTTTGAACGAGCAAACTTACGTAATTGATAAGTGTGGTTTTCACCTTCATTATCTTTAACTACAATACGCAAACCATCTACATATTCAACTACACCATCTTGTTTTGCGACAATACCAACACCTGAGTCCTTAGCAATTTTATATTCAATACCAGTACCTACATAAGGTGAATGAGGAACTAATAATGGAACGGCCTGACGCTGCATGTTGGCACCCATTAAGGCACGAGACGCATCATCGTTTTCCAAGAATGGGACACAGGCAGTCGCTACAGATACGATCTGTTTTGGACTGACGTCGGCAAGTTCTACTTCATTACGGTCAGCGATGATAGTTTCACCAGCCTTACGAGCTACGACACGTTCATTTACTAAATGACCATCACGAACCTCATTGGCCTGTGCGATTACATAATCTGCTTCTTCATCAGCACTTAAGTAAACTGTATCTTCACTAACAGTACCATCCGCATTTACCTTACGGTAAGGCGTTTGAATAAATCCATATTCATTGATACGAGCATATGTTGTTAAGTTGTTGATCAAACCGATGTTTGGTCCTTCTGGCGTCTCGATTGGACAAATACGACCATAGTGAGAGTTGTGAACGTCACGAACTTCAAAACTTGCACGATCACGACTAATACCACCTGGACCTAAAGCTGAAATACGACGTTTATTTGTCAACTCAGCAAGAGGGTTTTGTTGATCCATGAACTGTGATAACTGTGAACTAGAGAAGAATTCTTTAATTGCAGCTGTCAAAGGACGAATGTTTGTCAATTTTCTTGGAGTTAAGCTATCCATTTCTTGAATTGACATACGTTCTTTAACTACACGTTCCATACGAGATAAACCAATACGGAATTGGTTTTGAATCAATTCACCAACAGAACGAATACGACGGTTACCTAACATATCGATATCATCTGTTGTTCCTACACCTTCCATAACATTTAAGCTATATGAGAAGAATGCATACATATCTGAAACTGTAATTGTGTGTTTATTTGCGAATGGGTCATTTCCAGCAACACGGACTTCATCCCCATTATCGTCAATAATATATAATTCTTGGACACATGCACCAATCAACCATGCTGTGATATCTTCACTTAAAGCACGTTGTTTAACTTGTGTTTCAACATCACTATCGATGGCATCTGGAGTTACACCAACCATATAACGGTTCGCAACTAATTCCATATCTGCATCAACAATATCTTCACCTTGAGCATTTGTTAAACGTCCAAGAGCATATAAACGTTGACCATAGTTAAATACAGAATCCATATTTTCGGCTGTTAATTTAACTGGTTGTGCAAACAATCCTGCAAAAATATCAACATTTTCAACAACCTTTTGGATTGCTAAAACATCTTTTTCAGTTAATACTGTACCAGCATCTAAATAAGCATCTTCTGTTTCAACATCACTAGCTAATACACGACCAATTAATCCTGTAGTCCAGCTTGTTGGAATTGAAACGATATCTTCTTCATGGAATTCTGAGCGGAATGGATAAGCGACACAATAAGTACCCTTAGCCAATTCTTCACGTAATGCATTTCTTTCATCACGGTGAACCATAGTACCTTTTTCCATGAATACGTTGCCATTTACATCAACAATATCATGAGCAAGGCTCATACCATACATACGATCGATCGCATTTAATTTCTTACGTAATTTATAACGACCAGCCTTTGTCAAGTCATAACGACGGTGATCAAAGAATTTAGCCTGCATCAAAGTGATTGATCCATCTAATGTTGGGATTTCATCACTTCTTTGGTTTTCATAGAAAGAAAGTAAAGCTTCCTGAGTTGTTTTTACTTTATCGTTCAATAAAGTGTTTTCAATTTCTTCATATTTACCGAAGAAAGCAGTATACAACAACAAATACATATTCATGTATTCGCGATCTTCTGCATCTGTAGCTACATCAGACCAGTTACGTCCCATTGCACGAAGGAATGTTTCCATCATTGATGTATCGTGAGTATCTTCGTTCACTCCGATATTCAAAGACATACCAATCGCCTTGAATAAAATACTGAATAATACTTTACGGCGACGGTCAATAGAAACATTAATTAAACGTCCGTTTGTAGTTTTCTTTTGTTCAGTCATGAACTCTAACCAAGTACCACGACTTGGAATTAATTCACAACTATAGTTTTGTTTACCAGTTTTTTCATCATAACTGTCCGCAAAATATGCTCCTGGAGAACGTACGATCTGACTAACGATTACACGTTCTGCACCATTGATGATGAATGTACCAGTTTCTGTCATTAAAGGGAAATCCCCTAAATATACTTCTTCACTCTTAGTTACAACTTCCCCAGTTTCTGAGTCTGTAACTTCCAATTCCATATCTGCATATAGAGGTGCTGCAAAGTTGCATTCTCTATACATAGATTCTTCTGCGTTATATTTTGGTTCTTCAAAATGATAACGAAGGAAATTTAAGCGAATGTTTTTTCCATAGTTTTCAATTGGATAGATTTCTTCAAATACTTCTTGGATACCTTGTTGCGTAAACCATTTAAATGAATCTGTCTGGATTTCGACAAGATTAGGTAACTCTAATTTACCACTAACCTTTGAGTAATCTCGGCGGGAAGATTTTTTTCCACACGAGACAATACGATATGCTTTGTTGTTGTCCATGCATGCCATCCTTTCGTTCGAATTTGTACTATACTAGGTGGTTTTCATCTGAAAACACACACTATTATGCAATTTATTATACTACTAGTAAAACCACCAAATGTCAATAAAAACTTGACAAAATTTAAAAAATGAGTTATAAATATTGCCTATCCTTTTTAAGCACCTGCACAAAGTAGGTGCTTTTTCATTTGTCCATTTTGACATCCCCTTTAATTGTGCATACAATATAAACGTTTAAAGGAGTTCCGAATGAAAAAATTTTTAACCCTAATTATAACTTGTTTTTTATCGCTTAGCCTTGCAGGATGTTCAAACTCAAAAAACAATGATGACATCCTTACATTCTTTGATGCATTAGGTAATACATTAAATCTAAAAAGTGTCCAAATCAATGGAACATTGGATATGAAAGATTCAAAAATGAATATTGATGCACAAATTCTTCAAAAAGAAGATCTACAAGTTGCTACTTCAATAGGTTTAGTTGCAGGCGATCATGTGAAAAATAATTTTTTAAAATTTTACATTAAAGATGGAAAAACATATTTAAATTCTATGGGTACAAAAACCCAAAGTACAGTCGATAAGATTGGACTTAAAAAGAATTCAAAATTAAATACATACAACCCATTTCTAGATTTAACTGACGATCAATTATGCGAATTATTTGATTCCTCTAAAAAAGAAAATGATACATATACTTTTAAAGTCAACACATCTAAATTAGCCACCCTTCTAGATAATATGGGATCTATAAAACTAGATGATGCAACGCTTGAAGCAACTATCAAAAACAAAAAAATCTCACACATGATTTTAAACTTTACAGGTAAACAAACCGTAGATAAAGCAAGTGCAGATATTGATATTTCAATCGAACTTAGCATCAAAAAATTAAATAAAATCAATTTCCCAAATGATTTAGATTCATATACAAAAGAAACTGCAGAAGATTAATTCCTCTGCAGTCTTTTATTTATTCGCTTTTTTTTCAATCTCTTTTTGTTTTTGCATAACCTCATTAATTTTTTCTTGAATTAAATGAGCATATGCATCAGCGCCCTCTTCAATCGGATGAATTCCATCTGCTTCTAACAAATCTGTATGCTTAGAAATATAAGAGTTCCAATCTATAATCGTTACATTTGAATGTTTTTTAGCCAATTCATTCAGATATTTATTGTTGCTAGCTTCCCATTCAACTCCAGGCGCATACACATTGACCCAGAATATAGACTTATCTTTACCAATTATTTCTAACAGTTGTTCAACGGTATTCTCATCCAAAACACCATTTGTTCCAAGTGAAATCACAACTGTATTATGAATATTTCCTTGAGACTGATACCAACTTAAAATGTCTAGAGCATGATATATTTGTCTTGAAACAGCTGCATCTATTGTTGCATCCGGATAAATATCTTGAATATTTGTATATGCCGACAACATGACAGAATCCCCTAAACAAAACAATCCTTTATCCGATACTTTCTGTGAGTTTCCACTCGAAGCATAGTCGTCAACTTTGCCTTTTTCAACACTACCATCCGATTTTGCGTTTCTCTTATTTGCCTCTATTGCCTTTTCATTTTCTGCTATACGCTTCTGCAATTCTGTAGAATCTATCTCTTTTGAAGTTGCTAAAGCAATAACACCTGTGGCCTGAAATACAAACCCAACGATTCCACAAGCTAACACGGCTTTTTGAAATTTAGGTTTAATTTGTTTATATTTAAATACCTTCAAGAAATAGTTTGACCATATAACCAACAAAATCAATATCACAAGCTCAAACAAATACATCACAAAATTTGTATTCCAATCTTTATATTGAAATAAATAAATAACTGGATATTGCCATAAATAAATTTCATAACTATGTTGACCAATCCACTTTAACACTGGAACATCCAATGAGATTGAACTATCTGCCGTTTTTTCGACTATATACAAAGATAAAACCGTCATTAATGCGAGTACAAACAAATAAACAACTGGCATTCGCCCATCAAAAATAAAGCATGAAATCACAAACACTCCAAGCAACCCAATTGAGGTATAAAAATTCTTTTTAGTTGCTTCCCCTTTTGTATACATCCAACCTAGAAGCATGCCCGCAAACAATGAATAAATTCGCGTATCTGTTCCATAATATAATCGTGTAACATTCACTCTACATAAATATAGAATTGGCATCACAAGCGCAAAGCCAACTGTTACACCAAACATAGTTTTAATTGTGAATGATTCTCCTTTTTTATCTTTCAATTTATACATTCCAAACAATAATAATGGAAAAATCACATAGAACTGCATCTCTATAGATAAAAACCATAAATGCGAGAATGGCGAAGTATTCGCAATACGCGTAAAATAATCAATACTTTGCGAAATTTGCCACCAGTTATTGAAACCAGCCAAAATACTAAAAGCCTGCATTTTCATGTTATACAATGCGTCCTTAGCCAAAATAAAATAGATTCCCAATGTAGTAAATACCATCACAAGTAATGGTGGGTATATTCTTTTGATTCTGGCAAGATAGTAATCACGCAATGAAAACTCTTTTTGATTCATCTTCTTCTTTGCTGATACCACCAACAAGAATCCAGTTAATACAAAGAATAACACAACTCCTAAGTATCCACCCCTAAAAACACTAGGAAACATATGGAATAGTGTAATCGCAATAATCGCAACCCCACGCAATCCGTCCATTCCCCTTAAACGTCCGTCTTCTTTTTTCATATCTACATATCCCCTTAGATGCTTACTTTAAGCACCATCTATTTTAGCACAATCAAATCTTAATAATTATTAATAAATATATAATTTTTTAATATCCCTTTTTCAAAAAATACAATATAATATATTAAGATTCTGAAAGGAAAATAACATGCAAAGTATTAAGACAATTTATAAAATCGGACCAGGTCCAAGCAGTTCACACACATTTGGTCCAATGATGGCTTCTAAATATATCAATGAACAGTATCCAGAAGCTACAAACTTCAAAATCACATTATTTGGTTCTTTAGCGCTTACGGGAAAAGGGCACCTTACAGATAAAATTATTTTAAAAACATTGGGTGCTAGTAAATGCGAAATCATTTTTGATATGAAAACCCCTGTTGAACACCCAAACACAATGATCATTGAAGTTTTTGACAAGGATACAAAAATTGCAGAACATACATTCGTATCTATTGGTGGTGGAAAAATCGAAATCGATGGAAAAAAAGGAAATGTAGACCCAGAAATTTATCCACACACAAAGATGGATGATATTCAAGTTTATTGTAATGAACGTCATTTACGTTTAGACCAATATATCGATGAAGTGGAAGATTCTGATTTTGACTCCTACATGAATCAAATCTTTAAACAAATGCTAAAAACAGTAAATACAGGATTAAAGAAGACAGGTGTATTACCTGGAAGCTTAAAAATTGATCGTGTAGCCCATGCATTACACCAATCCGCACAAAGTTGTAGTGATATTCAAGATAAAAACAGTTTATTACTAAGTAGCTATGCCTATGCAGCCAACGAACAAAACGCTAGTGGAGGCATTGTCGTAACTGCTCCAACAATGGGTAGTTGCGGCGTTTTACCAAGTCTTGTATATCATTTCTATCACGATCAAAATTATCCTAAAAAGACAATTATCCAAGGACTTAAAGTCGCTGGATTGATTGGAAATCTAATTCAGACAAACGCAACCATCTCAGGTGCCAAAGCTGGATGCCAAGCAGAAGTTGGTGCTGCCTGCTCTATGGGCGCTGCTTTTGTCGCTTATTGTCAACTTCAAAATAACGAACAAATCGAATGTGCTGCTGAAATTGGATTAGAACACCATCTAGGACTTACATGCGATCCAGTTGGCGGATACGTAATGATTCCTTGTATTGAAAGAAATGCAGTAGCTGCCCAAAGAAGTGTAGATGCCGCAAGACTTGCCAAATATTTACGTAACGTAAAAAAGAATCGTGTTAGTTTTGATATGGTTGTTCAAACCATGAATCTAACAGGAAAGAAACTTCCAATTGAACTAAAAGAAAGTGCACTTGGCGGATTAGCCGTAGTTGTACCAGAAAAAGCTTAAAGGCCTAATTCATGTGAATTAGACCTTTTTTTCTATCTATCACGAACGAAGCACTCTAATACTTTATAGCCTTTACGCTCTAAATCTGCTTGTAAATCATCTGGTTCAGTAGTATCACAACGAATAACTAGATTGGCAATTCCATCTTCAAAAGAATACACACCAATATGATTGATATTCACTTTATTTTCAACAAAGATTTCCGACAACTTACCAATGGCACCAATCTCATCTTTTACGGCAACCGTAATTCTTGAACCCACTTCATCCCATCCAAGAACATTCAAGAAACATTTAAACACATCATTCTGCGTTACAATACCTGTAACTTCGCCAGAAGCATTTGTGACCGGCAAACATCCAATGTTGTTTTTCAACATTTTCTGTGTCGCATATTCCATCAATTCATTCTCATCCACAGAAATGACTTTTTTTACCATCACAGTACTTACAGTTGTTTTTGACAATAAATAATTCAATTCATATATACTTAAGCTTGTCGCATTCGTTGTACCCGAATTTGAAATCATACCCTCAGTAATCAATCCAACAAGTTGACCTTTTTCAACAACTGGAACACGGTGAATTCCCTTTTCCTTCATCAAATCAATGATTTGTGAAATCGTTGCATCTGGTTCAGCACATATAACATTTTTTGTCATATAATCCTTAACTTTAAACATACTTTATTATCCTCCTAGATATGCCTTTTGAACATCCGAACTCTTTGCCAATTCCTCACCAGTACCTGACATAACAACTTTTCCAGTTTCTAATACATAGGCACGATGCGCAATTGATAATGCCATCTTAGCATTTTGTTCAACTAATAAAACCGTAGTACCTGCTTTATTGATTTCTTCGATGATGTTAAATATCTCCTTAACTAAAATAGGAGCTAACCCCATACTCGGTTCATCTAAAAGCAACAATTTAGGTTTTGCCATTAGTGCTCGCCCCATAGCTAACATCTGCTGCTCACCACCAGATAAAGTAGAAGCATCCTGATTCATACGTTCTTTTAAGATAGGAAACTGCTCACAAACCTTTTCATAATCATGCTTAATTCCATCTTTATCTTTTCTTAAAAAAGCACCCATCATCAAGTTTTCATATACACTCATACCCGTAAAGATACGACGACCTTCTGGCACTTGTGTTAAACCCATCTCAACAATATGTTTAGGGTTTGCCTTCATAATTGATTCATTTAAAAAGTTGATTTCTCCACCCGACTTTTTAACAATGCCACTAATGGACTGCATCATTGTTGTTTTTCCAGCTCCATTAGCACCAATCAATGCAACAATTTCACCTTCATTTACTTCTAAACTGATACCTTTTAAAGCTTCAATTACACCATAATGTACGTGAAGATCTTTTATTTCTAACATTGCCATACTAGATCTCCTCTCCTAAATATGCCTTAACTACAAACTCATTTTGCTTAATTTCTTCAGGCGTACCATTCGCTATCATTTTACCATAGTTCAAAACATAAATACGCTCACAAATCTTCATAACTAAAGACATATCATGTTCAATCAGGATTACAGTTAATTTATATTTTTCTCGAATATGATCAATCAATTCTGTTAACTCTTTTGTTTCTTGCGGATTCATACCTGCAGCTGGCTCATCTAAATAAAGAATTTTTGGTTGAATTGCCAAGGCACGTGCAATCTCTAATCTTCTTTGTTTACCATATGGAAGATTTGTCGCCAATTCATTTCTTAAAGAATACAATCCCACTTCTTTTAATAATTCTTCCGCCTTTTCTTCGACCCACTTCTCTTCTTTATAATATGTAGGCAAACGTAAAATTGCAGCTAATGTTCCATAACGAATATTTTTATGCATCGCAACCTTAACATTTTCTAATACTGTCATTGATTTAAATAAACGAATATTTTGAAAAGTTCGTGCAACTCCTAGATTTGTGATTTTATAAGGCTTCAATCCACCAATCTGAATACTTTTATCCTGATCCATTAACTCAATCAAACCACTACTTGGTTCATATACACCTGTCAACAAGTTGAATAATGTTGTTTTACCAGCACCATTCGGTCCAATTAAACCAATAAGTTCTCCTTCGTTGATTGTCATAGATAC
>ENA-ORMS01003026-ORMS01003026.1-human-gut-metagenome-genome-assembly--contig:-NODE-3026-length-11327-cov-6.115596_pt1 | contig 11327 bp, 9 predicted proteins | sample MGYA00242104_ERZ508997 | MGnify/ENA primary metagenome ERZ508997 (study PRJEB26280, sample SAMEA2338704) | human gut metagenome | biome: human gut; feature: human-associated habitat; material: faeces... | reverse complement strand
ATCTTTTACCAACCCTTACCGAAGTAAGCGTTGCTTGTTTGTATCTGTTTCAGAATGCCTCGTTTATTCAAGTTTCTTAACCTTCAACTTAAAGTTGATGAATTAAACGGTTCGTAAATTACCCAAGAATCAGATTGCTCTGAATTCTTACTTCTTGTACTACTTGTCTGTTTATGTAAATCTTTTCAAAGAACTCTTTCTTTATTTAACGCCTTCTTAACACAACCGTAACTCGTTTTGCTTGAGGTTTCGTTTGTTCTCGAAAGCGTTTGCAAAGGTATAGCAAAAAAGTTAAACTCACAAGACTTTCGACAAAAAAGTTTGCTAAAACTTATACTTTTCAGGTTAAAATTGACCAAAATCAAGCAAAAGAACGTTTTTCAAGGGTATAAAGCACCAAAATGAAGGTTTGTTTGCTTATTTCCTATTTCTCCAGCGCAATCCTCGCCTCTTGCAGAACTCCGTCCAGGAAGCTGTCCGAGTTGACTTTCTTCAACGTATTCTTCATTTCATCGATGTTGGATATGCAGGTTTTCTTCTCGTTATCGGTGAGCAGTTTGTTATGCTCCTTACACAGACGCGCTATCTTCACCACTATACCGGTCTGCAGAGTCTTTGCATCGGCATCCTTTATGGCGTCGAGGAAAGCTACGCGCAGATTGCCGAACATGAGCATAAAGTCGATATCGGTCTTTACGTCATTCGTCACCTCAGACAACGGGTGCGACTTTACAACTCTCACGTTGCCTTCGTCATCATAAGTGGTTGTAGTCACCCTATTGTCATCTATGACAGTCTGCGTGCGCCGTGTCATACTCTTCGGCAGTGAATTGAATTTGAAATTTGAATTACCATCCAACTTCAACTCGTTGAGACGAGCCGGTATCACGCCATATATATTATAGTAATAACAATGATACTTATTGTTCTCATTAAACCAGATAGCAAGATAAGCGTGGCGGCGCATAGGGTCAGCAGCATCCTTGAAACACATACCATAATATATATGTGACTTGTGCGCACCGAGCTCTACGCTGTATTCATTGTTGGCTCCATAGGCGTAGATACGGTTATCTGTGAGCGAAGAACTGCAGCCCGGCTTCTTTATGAACACATCATAGGCATTCGCCTTTTCGAGAAGAAATTCTTTCTCTATTTGTGCGAACAACTTCTTCTTTTTAACTGGAATGGTGAATTCCGTGAACTTGCAATAGCTTGGAGCGCTATCCAGACAAACGACATTATAGTCGGTGTTTGCGAGAATCTCTACGGAAGGATCATGCAACACAATCCTGAAAACCTTTTCGATGTTACTCTGTGCGGAAGCCGCAAATGTCTGCAACATCAATATTGCCATTATTAAAATCTGTCTCATACATTATATATATTATAGGGTTTTGTTTTTATTCGATGTATTTCGTGGATTATTGTGTAATGCCATTGCCCGTGTCTTCTGCCTCTGACTCGTCAGCATCATACTCGTCTGCCTCAAACATCTCCATAGCCTGAAGCTCAAGCTGACCAATCTCTGCCGACTGATTTGCATTTATTGCATGCAGCAGAATGTCAGCCTGACGCACAGCCTTCTCTATATCGGCGCTGTCAGCAGGCATAGTTGCGTCCTTATCGGCATCAGCCACATACACCTTCGGCGGTCTTGGCTGCCAGTAAGGACGAAGCGCCTTACGCATACGCAGTTTCTCAGGCTGCTGCTTCACACTGTCTGCCACAACACGCTGCGGCTGTTCGGCTGAAATGCTGTCAGCAATAGAATCTGCCGGAATAAGCCTGCCTGTCTGCTGAGCCAACGGCTGCCCCGTCTGCATATTGTCGGGAAGCAATGCCGAAACAGCAAACACGAGCGAAGCCACTGCAGCAGCCGATGCCACCCAAAGAGCGACCTTACGAAGCGTGAAGCACTGCTTAGCATCAGCCGCAGCTTCCTCCTGTTGATCTTTAGCAACCGTTTCGGAAGCAAACATGCCGAACATCTCCTTATACGTTCTCCAGTCGTCGGCGGATATGGCGTCAGGACGGTCGGCATCAGTAGCCATACCGAAGAACTCAGCCAAGGCTGTTTCCTCTTCAACGGTGGTGGCGCCTTCCATATAACGCTTCAGAAGTGATATGATTTGTCGGTCTGTCATATTTTGTTCCTTTCCTTTATCTGTTTGAATAATTTTCGTCGTGCCGATGACAGCACAGTTGCCACAGAATCCTTACTGATACCCAATATTGCGGCAATCTGCTCATTGGTGCGGCGTTCTGTCTGGCGTAGGTGCATCACCTGCATCTCTCTCGGCGGCAACTGTTCGATGCGCTGCCTTAGCCATTGCTCGTCCTCCTTCCATTCTATTTGGCTTTCGGGAGTGGCACTGTCAGGCTTCTGCTGCAGCAGCCAGGATGTGTGCACCTCATCACCGCTTATGCTCGTTTGGCGTCTCCGTCGCAACATATCGATGGCCACATTGCGGGCGACGACGGCGGCAAGACGAGCGGCATGGGCTGTGTCGCGGAGAGAGTCGTGCACAGCCCAAAGCCTAAGCATCGCGTCGCTTGCCGCATCGTCCGCGTCATCGGCACACGCAAGATAGCGACGGGCATAACCTTGAGCTATGTTGCGCAGCTGTGGCGACATCTGTTCAAACTGTAGTTGGTCCACGGTTGTAGATATTCGTTAGCTATATTCTATTTTTATTTTTACAAGCATTAGCGTCGGGGCGACATCCTTACGGACGAGCGTTGATAACGCCGTCTGGTGAGTCCTGTCTGCGCGAATTATAAGTATTGCCTACATTCACATTACGTCCCAAATCAAGCAGCTTATCGTACTTCAACATACTGTCGTTCAGAGTGCCAGACCCAATCACCGTATTCTTGTAGCTGCCAACCTTACCCGAAACGGAAATACATCCAGACCCCGTAAGCACACAATTCAAGTTATCTGCCTTGCCAATCCGACTGGTGATTGTGCCCGAACCGTTCATCGTCAGTCCCACATAATCAGCCTTCACATCATCGATAAAAATTCTGCCCGAACCAGCATTGTTAAAGTTAGCATGGTCGGCTACGACTTGACTCACGGCAATCTTGCCCGAACCAGCCTGATTGAACGTAACAGCCGTCGACTTCATCTTGCCTACAACAAGCTGTCCGCTGCCAGCAATATTAAACACACTCACGTCCGGCGCCTTTACCTCTAAAATAACATCACACTTCTTCGACGACTCTGAAGTATCGACATACACATTGCCTATCATATTGCCTGTCTTCGAGATATTCAGATCAGAGCCGTTGCTCCCTACCTTAACCTGATTGAAAGCGGCAGCATCGCCCACAAGACAAACTTCATACGAGTTGCCTTGTTCATAGACAACCTCAACACTGCCCATAACGTTAATCACGTTGAAAGGTTTTACGTCCAACTTCTTCTTGCTCTTCTCTGTTCCGTACACCGACGTAGCAATCATAAACATCGCAGCCGTCAACATCAAAACAAACTTTCTCATAAGATTATCTCCTTTTAAATCTGATTACACATTATATATATGTATAAGAGAGCACCGAACCCATGGCTTCAGTTCTCAGTCCCTTCTATAAACAATAACGTAAAGACGTGAATTTCTAAATATCCCCCAATCGTATTTAACACATATTTAACATTTGAGAATTAATAAAAACTCAATTTGAACAGAACAAGCAAGACTTTGCTTTGCAGCTATCAATTATTTATATTAACTTTGTAAACAACAACATACTAATTCGGTTTTATTTAAAACTCTTACACACAAACAATGAAATCATTAAAAGAGCTATACAGAATAGGCAAGGGTCCTTCGAGCAGTCATACGATGGGTCCTCAGAAAGCAGCACAGACATTCGCTTCGCACAACAAAGATGCGGCAGCCTTTGAGGTGACGCTATACGGCAGCCTTGCAGCCACGGGCAGAGGTCACATGACTGACGTTGCCATTGACGAAGTGCTGCGCCCTATTGCTCCGTTGCGCATCGAGTGGCAGCCCCGCGTTTTCCTGCCCTTCCATCCCAACGGCATGAAGTTTGTGGCGTTCGACAAGGACAAGAACAAGACGAACGAATGGATATGCTACAGCGTCGGTGGCGGTGCCCTTTCCGAAGGCGAGAACAGCCGTTGGCTCAACAACCAGCGCGAGGTGTATCAGAAGAACACCCTCACCGACATCCAGCAATGGTGCGAAGAGAACGGCAGAGGATATTGGGAGTACGTCAACGAGTGTGAGGAAGAGGACATCTGGGACTATCTTATGGAGGTGTGGCGTGCCATGCAGGAGAGCGTGGAGCGTGGCATCGACCATGAGGGAGCACTCCCCGGTCCGCTCAACCTGCCGCGCAAGGGTCCTATCTATTACGTGAAGGCAAGCGGATACAAGCAGTCGCTCCAGTCACGCGCCCTGGTATACGCCTACGCCCTCTCCGTCAGCGAGGAGAATGCGTCCGGCGGCACCATAGTGACAGCGCCCACCTGTGGATCGTGCGGCGTCCTGCCCGCCGTGCTCTATCACCTGGCAAAGGGACATAAATTCAGCGACATCCGCATCCTGCACGCCTTGGCCACTGCCGGCATCTTCGGCAACGTCGTTAAGACCAACGCCTCCATCTCAGGCGCCGACGTAGGTTGTCAGGGCGAGGTGGGCGTAGCCTGCGCCATGGCATCAGCCGCAGCATGCCAGCTGTTCGGCGGCAGCCCGTCGCAGATTGAGTATGCAGCAGAGATGGGACTGGAACACCACCTCGGCATGACCTGCGACCCCGTTTGCGGTCTCGTCCAGATTCCCTGCATCGAGCGCAACGCCTTCGCAGCCACACGCGCCCTTGACGCCAACCTGTACGCTTCCTTCTCTGACGGCACACACACCGTATCGTTCGACCGCGTGGTGAAGGTGATGAAGCAGACAGGCCATGACCTCCCGTCGCTCTATAAGGAGACGAGCGAGGGCGGACTTGCAAGAGCGTACGAGATGCACCTCAAGCAGAAAAAAGAAAACAAGAAAATCTAAAACACAAGCATAAATGGATACAGACAATGAAATAACAGACGCAACACCCCTTGTTGACTTTGCCAACAAAGTGGAAGACAAGTCGAAGAACATCATTAAGGTTGTCGGAGTAGGCGGCGGCGGATGTAACGCCGTCGGCAACATGTACAAGGAAGGTATCGTCAATGTTACGTTCGCCGTCTGTAACACTGACACACAGGCACTTGCCAAGTCGGAAGTGCCTGTGAAGATTCCTCTCGGCGAACTCGGAGCCGGCGGCGATCCGTCCGTCGGCCTTGAGGAAGCACGCAAACACACGGACGAGATAAAGCAAATGCTCAACGACGGCACGAAGATGGTGTTCGTGACAGCGGGCATGGGAGGCGGAACCGGAACCGGTGCCGCCCCGTTCATCGCAGGCATAGCCAAGTCGATGGATCTGCTGACCATCGGCGTGGTCACCATCCCCTTCTTCTTCGAGAAGCGTCTGAAAATCATAAAGGCGCTGAAGGGTGTGGAGGAGATGCGCAAGAACGTGGACGCGCTGCTCGTCATCAACAACGAACGCATCTGCGACATCTACGCCAATTCGGACATGAGCGTTAAGGAATCGTTCAAGCATGCCGACCAGATACTCTGCGATGCCACGAAGAGCATATCAGAACTTATCACCATCAACGGCACCATCAACCTTGACTTCCGCGACATCGAGACCACAATGCGCGGTGGCGGCGGTGCGATAATGGCGATAGGACGTGCCTCGGGCGAGCTGCGTGTGGAGAAAGCCATCATCGATGCCTTAGACTCTCCCCTACTCTACGGCAACAACATCTCACGAGCCAAACGACTCCTCTTCAACATCTACACCAGCGAGAAGCATCCGTTGCTCGTGAAGGAAATGAAGGAGGTGGACTCGTTCATGGACGCCCTCAATCCGAACATCGAAGTGATAAACGGCATCAGCGACGACAACTCACTGGACGCTGACGCCAAGGTAACGATTCTTGCCACCGGCTTCGACGATGACTTCGAGACGGAGAAGGTGCCTAAGGACGCTGTAGGCAGCGACGAATACTTCAACAACCTCGTAGCCAAGCTATATAAACCCTACAAGAAGAAGTCGTGGTCGATAAATACTGACGCCTTCAAGGATGAGGAGCCAGCCTCATCAGACGCAAAGAAGGAGAACGAGACAAAAACGGAGATGCCGCCTCTGCACATCATAACCGAAGCTCCGGAGGACGACAAGCAAGACGACATCCACGAGTCTCACGAAAGCCCTCAAAGACCTCATCACACCCCATCGTTCCTCGACCGAGCAAAGAACATTCTGGAGAAACAGATTACGTCGCTGATGCAGGATTAGCGAAAAATGCCGTTTTTTATCCACTACAGCGTATTTATTGGATAAAAAGAGGGAAATAAACAAGGACGGACACAACATCAAGGTTGTGCCATTCATCAAGTTTTCAGCAACTTACTAACAGAGATATGGCTTTGATAAGGCATGTATAAATTATTTCCAACTGCCGACGTTGGTTTATTAACGAAAATGCAGTAAATTTGCTGATGGAATAACAAATACAGCATTATGATAGAAAAATACATAAATCCACATACCGATTTTGGCTTTAAGCGCTTGTTTGGCTCTGAGTTTAATAAGGATTTGCTTATAAGCTTCTTGAACGCTATGTTTCATGGCGAGCAGAACGTGCAGGATGTCACTTATCTCAATTCCGAACAACTTGGCGACCGTTCAGATGCCCGTCGTGCCATCTTCGATGTATATTGCGAGAACGACAAGGGCGAGAAGTTCATTGTAGAGATGCAGAACGTATACCAAGAGTTCTTCAAGGACCGAACAATCTATTATTCCACGTTTCCTATTCGTGAACAGGCGCAGCGTGGAGGTGATTGGGACTTCCATCTCAACCCAGTATACACAATAGGCTTGCTGAACTTCAATTTTGCTGATGGTCTTGAGAATGCTAAGCGCTGGCATCATGAAGTGAAGTTGATGGAGGTGGATACCCACGAGGTATTCTATGACAAGCTTACATACATATACGTAGAGATACCTAAGTTTGATAAAAAAGAGAACGAACTTGTCACTATGTATGACAAGTGGATGTACATACTGAAAAATCTCTCCAAGTTAATGCAGCGTCCTGCCGCATTGCAGGAGCGTGTCTTCACCCGTCTTTTCGAGCAAGCAGAGATAGCCAAGTTTAACAAGCAGGAACTAAAGCTATATGAAGACAGCGTCAATGCCTACCGCGATATAGTCAATGCCATAAGAACGGCAGAGAAGAAGAAATTTGCAGAAGGACGCGCAGAAGGCATAGCGGAAGGACGTGCGGAAGGACGTGCGGAAGGACGTGCAGAAGGTATTGTGGAAGTTGCGAAAAAAATGCTTGACAATGGTATGTCTGCTGATCTTGTTGCAGAAATGACAGGATTATCACTCGAGGAGGCATCTAGTTTGAAGCATTAAACAAAAAGCTTTACATCAGGTCTCAAGAGAACCATTTCTCAAAGGGACCTGATGTAAAGCCTTTTTTGTATTTCCGACTATAAGCCCATTTAGGTAGTGTAAACAGAACTGTGTCACGGCTCTGTTTACACTACCTGCGTCGGCCCTGCCCTTTTGGTCTATTCCCAGTATAATATTAATCTTTACACCTCTTTCCTTTTCTGCAAGAATGTATGGAGTCAATGCAGTTATTCCTCCGTAACTTGCAAAAGCAACAAGACATGTAAAAGAATCGTATCTTTTACTATTGAATTGTTCTATAAGCTCCTTGGCTACAGAAGTATCCGCATCAATATTATAACCTTGCCCAATTATTTTGGTATCCATTTTTTTCTTATTCTTTATTCTTTCTTAATTCCTCAATTTGTCCAATTTGCACGCCATCTTCATTCTGCCAATACTCCCAACCATTGCGAGATCCATGAAGAATGATAGCGGCTGTTGTGGAAAGCGCAGTCGCTTTAATCCTCTTAGGATAGAAGAAATAGTTTGTTGTAAACTTTAGTTGTCCTTCGCACTCTTCTATCACCCCATCGTCCTTCAATTCTGAGCGTAAAGCTTCAATCTCTGGGTATAACTCAGGAGTTGGCGAATCCATATAAAGCGTTGACCCTTCAAGAATTTCTACACTTCCGTTGTCAGGATAGTAATATCCTTGTGCATACGCATTCTGAGAGTCAATGTGTATAGCCACTTTAGCTATGGCTGAGTCCTTCGCCTCATAATAAGGGTAAAGCCTTGCAATATCAGCTATGAGTTGCTGAGTGCGTTCTTCAATATCCGTTAGTGTCCAATGCTCCTTTTGCAGAATCTCGTGATTTATCTTCAGATGGTTGGTAGAAGCAAGCACTTTGTTCTTGTATTCCCACACTTTGTTGCTCATTTTACTGTTGTCGTTTCGTGCTGCAAGTGTAAGATTGCCAAGCCGATGAACATTTTCGTCATAAGTGTCCTTGTCTGTGTTTAACGCTTCGTACCATTCGTGAGTAGCCGTTTGTGGCATCAAGTGTTCTATGCTTAGCTTCGAAAAATCGACAGGAGCAGGATTGTTCTCTGATTCCAATTTTCTGAAGAAAACGTTAAGCCATGAACGGAGATTGTACATGTTGGCATTTAGAATTCTGTCTCTTAGACGATTATCGTCTGGCATCTCCTGAGAATTTCCTTTGTTTCTATTCACAAGGTTCTTCTTGAATATCTCCACAATGTCAGCATATTTGCCGTCACAATCAGCAAGAGTCTCCTTCAGAAGCGTTGGAAAGTAACGTGTAATGTCACTGGTGTCCATTCCGCAAAGTGAACGACGCATCAGATAAGAGTTGAGAATGGTTATTATCTCAGACAATTGCTTTGCTGAGATACGAGGATTCCCTTTGTCATCTACACTCTTATGTATCGCGTAAAGTTCCATAAGTAATGGAGCTGGCATGTCTGACAAGATAAAGCGAAATTCTTCTACAGCTTTGTGCAATGCAGAATCTAATGAATCCACTGGAGCTTTATAGATAGCGTTGTAGTAAGAAGCATATTTCACAATCTCTTTGAATACTCCTTCCTCACCATAAGTGGCTACATTTTCGTCATACCATTCGGTAAATGCACGGTAAACCGCACTCTTGTTTATCAAAGACATTCGCTTCGCCATTATAAAAAAGCGAAAGTATGCTTCAAGTTTCTTAGAGTCACTATCAATCAGTTGTTCAAGTCGCTTCCAATACTTTTCGTAGTATTTATCCTGCAAGTCACTACGAATAGGCATGAGGATGAAGTTGCGAATCAAGTCGCTGGCAGTGAGCTTTGCACCAGTGGCATTGATACTTTCAAAGATTTTCTGAGGGTAATCGTCCTTACCTATGGGTACGCAGACAATATAGAGCTTATTCATAGCCTCAAGAATATCATTGATTGTATATGTGTCCAGCAATTCTTGAAGCACATTCTTTATATATAAGAAGTTGATATAGACATTTGCTTTCTTCTCTTGAATATTTTCAAAGTCACGTGTGACAATCTGCAGATAAACAGCATCATCCGACACAAGAGGCTTTAACTTGAACTTGTTAGTTTCATTAAACGGATTAATAAGATACATGTTTTCAAGTTTTTCAGCATCAAGATTCAAGCCTCTTTCTATCATCAATTCCTTAATTGCATAGAGCATAAGGAATATAGTGGTAAGACGTTGCTGACCATCTATGATAGAGCGTTCACGCTGAAAAGCAGATATGCTTGTTTCCAAGTAAATCATGATACCAATAAAATGCTTGGTTATTTCACCACTCAAGACCACCTTTATATCCTCAAGTAACTGTTTAACCTCCTTATTCGCAACCCAGGTATAGTTACGCTGATAGGCAGGAATCACAAACTGTGTTCCCTGACTTCCGTACAGTAGTTCCAAAAGTCCTACTTTTATTGGTATATTTTCTTGTTGCATAATAATTAACGATTATTTTCGGAACCGAATCCCTTAATCTGCAAATTTACGAAATTCAATTGGATTTAAGGGCAAACTCGTTCAATTATTATAAGGTTATTCTCACTTCATGTCTTCTTGTCAAAAACACGTCTTCATGTCTTCTTGTCAAAAAAAACATGCCTTCATGTCCGCCATGCAAATATCGTACAAAAGAGTAAAAACTTGTTACAAAATAAAAATCAATTCTAGAGTTCCAGTTTGCTGTTTTTACGGTGTTTTGCTGTGCAAACAGCACCCGAGCTTAACAATAGCGCCACTTTTACAGTCCAATAGTGCCACTATTAGAGTGTAAAAGTGGCGCTATTGCATGATAAAAGTGGCACTATTGTAGTGTAAAAGTGGCGCTATTGCAACCCAATGATGCTTTTTTGCTCCGTCATTCATTGCACACTTCTCTTCTCAGCAGCATAATCAGCTGTATGTCAGCACACTATCGCTGCACGCTCAAAACTCAAGAATTTCGCACCAAAGATTTCCTCGTGCGCCGGGCTCATAGTATTGAGCGTTAGAAATGCAAATATTGTCTTCGGCGAACCACCGATGAATTAGAAAAGAACCCGCTAAATGAGCTGTTTTAACCCCAATCGGTGCGTTACACAAGATCTTGTTGCAGAAATGACAGGATTATCACTTGAGGATATTTCCAATTTGAAGCAGTAAAAGCGCTACCGTTCTTAATATACAATTGATTATAAATAAAATGGGAAGAAAACGTAATGAAGTTTTCTTCCCATTTATTTTTATGTGAAATTATTTCACCTTTTACAAAAGATTATTTCACAATCTTAAAACTTTGTGTCTTACCATCTGCTTTCACAGTAACTATATAAGTTCCCTTTGCAAGATTTCTGAAATCAGCATTTGTACTTGCTATTCTTCCATCTATAGTGTAAACCATTACAACAGCATTATTAGGAATATTGCAGATACCGTTGATACTGGCAGGAACAGCCTCTGAAATTGCGAAATCGAATACGTATGTATAAGCATAGTTGCTGCTTTCAACGGCCTTGGCGTGGAGAGCGATATAGTATACACCGTCCTCAGGAACGGTCAGCTCGAACTTGTCGTTAGGATAATACTTGTTACCGTCCTTCTGTGCCGTAGCGAACTGTGTGAATGAAGATACGTCAGTGATGTCAGTACCGTACTCAAGAAGGATGTTGCCGCCTGTCTGGTAAGTCGTGTACGACATATCTACAGTGTAGGTCTTTCCTGCCTCAAGGTTGAATGCAGGAGAGATTAGATAGTCATTAGGACCGGCACCGTTGGGACCGCCGCCGTAGTCAGCTTGCATACC
>ENA-ORMS01003025-ORMS01003025.1-human-gut-metagenome-genome-assembly--contig:-NODE-3025-length-11330-cov-10.836984_pt1 | contig 11330 bp, 10 predicted proteins | sample MGYA00242104_ERZ508997 | MGnify/ENA primary metagenome ERZ508997 (study PRJEB26280, sample SAMEA2338704) | human gut metagenome | biome: human gut; feature: human-associated habitat; material: faeces... | reverse complement strand
TCTGTATAAAAATCCAAGAATGAAATCTGACAACGATTTAATCAGTGTTTCCCTAAGGAAACTTTGATGTCGCATTTTCTGAACCTTGAACCCTTCCCCGGCATGCGATATAATGGAATCAGGAAAGCCTATATTTTCATAATTCTCTCATTTAATAATAAGGAGGATTCAAATGGCAAAGGTATATACAAGAACGGGTGACAAGGGCAAGACCTCTCTCTACACAGGAGAACGCGTATCGAAAGGCTGTCAGCGTGTAGAAACCTATGGCACCATTGATGAAGTAGATTCTGTGCTGGGCGAGGCGCGTGCTTTTGCGACCCATGATAATGTCAAGGAAACGATCTATGCGCTGCAGAAAGAACTGTGGCTTTTGATGGCGGATGTAGCGAGCGTCGGCAAAGAAGCAAACATTACGCCGGATCATGTGACGAAGCTGGAACAGATCATCGATACCTATACGGATGAGCTGGCACCACTTGATCATTTCCTGGTGCCGGGGGATACCCAGAGCGCCAGCTTCCTTGATGTGGCGCGTACTGTTGTTCGCCGTGCAGAACGTGACATGTGGCGTCTTTCCGAAGAGGAAGAGGTGCATGAAGTGGATATCCGCTACCTGAATCGTCTGTCTGACCTTTGCTTCACTCTTGCCCGTTACGAAGCTGAAGTCAAATAAGAGATAAGTGACCGGAATGGTGGAACCGCCAAGCGACATTTTCTCGTTTGGCGGTTTTTGCATGTGGGTGGACAGGGGATTGGGGATCAGGATGGTTCTTCGCTTTCAGGCTTATCATTGAAACTATCCGGCTGTTAGTATACAATAAGACGAGTTTATTCATGGGGAGAGCGCCGGGGTGAAGCGCTCTCAGCAGAAATGCTGCGCCCATCGCAAAGCCACTTTCCCGGGGGAAGAGAGTACGTACGAGACGTGCGATCCCTGATCCATAATTCCTAGTCATCAGTAACTAGTTGCCATTCATTTTCAAAGGAGAAATATCATGGAACTTTTAGCACCAGCCGGATCTCCGGCGCATCTCATCGCTGCGCTCGATGCAGGAGCAGATGCTGTGTATCTTGGTGGGAAACGCTTCAGCGCGCGAAAATTTGCGGGCAATTTCTCTGATGAGGAGATGAAAGAGGCCGTCCGTATGGCGCATGGAAAAGGCGCCTCGGTGTATGTGACGCTGAATACATTGATCGGCGATATGGAGAATAAGGCTCTCGCAGAGTATCTTCAGTTTTTAGGGACGATCCCGATTGACGGACTACTGGTGCAGGATTTCGGTGTCGTTTCCATGGTGAGGAAGATCGCTCCACACATTCCGCTCCATGCCAGCACACAGATGACGGTGTCAAATCTGGATGGCGTTCGTTTTCTGGGGGATCATGGATTCCAGCGTGTGGTGCTTTCGCGCGAGCTTTCTCTGGCGGAAATCAAGGAGATCACCGACCAAACGAATGTGGAGATCGAAGTTTTTGTTCATGGGGCACTCTGTGTGTGTTACTCGGGGCAGTGTCTCATGAGCAGTTTCATCGGCGGGCGCAGTGGAAACCGTGGTTCCTGCGCGCAGCCTTGCCGCATGCCCTATGAGCTGGTGGATGATGCGGGCCGTCCTCTCGCGCAGGAGAAGGGGAAGTACATCCTAAGCCTCAAGGATATGATGGGGCTTCCTCGGATCCCCGACCTCTTGGCCGCCCATGTGTCCTCTCTCAAGGTGGAAGGCCGCATGAAGAGTGCAGAGTACGTCTATAATACCGTATCAGCGTATCGAAAAGCTATCGATGCAGCGAAGCAGCATCTTCTGATTGATACCGAGCCGTTGAAGCTCGATCTGGAAGAGGAATTTAACCGCGGCTATACGACGGCATATCCGGATGATACCGCAGGGCCGTCTATGATCACGGAGTACGCGCCAGGAAATCACGGTGTCGAGGCAGGACGCGTAGAAAGCATCGGGCGCGCTACCTTTGTGTTTAAAACAGAGGCAGATAGGCGTCTTGTGGATGTGACGGGTATTTCCTATGAGACAGAAGAAAGAACCATCGCCTTTATTCCTGTAGAACGGCTGTCTTCTCTGAAAAAGGGGAAATATCGCGCTCTTTTCGAAAAACGCCCTCTCGCGCATGCACATGTCTACTGGAATGTGAAAATACCGAAAAAGTCACTTGCGATGAAGGATCTGCAGGGAAAGATCCCGCTTTATCTCTCCTTGTCAGCGACTCCCGGGGAGGCACTGTCTTTGACCGCTGCCGATGATAAGGGGCATGCGGTGACGGTTATGTCCGATGTCCTCATGGAAAAAGCCAAAGCGCACGTGACGAGTGCAGAAGAGATAGAGAAGCAGATGAGCCGTCTTGGCAATACATGGTTCACACTTGCAGACATATCGGTGTCCAATGAGGGATGCATGGTGCCGAAAAGCATTCTGAACCATCTGCGGCAGGAGGCGGTAGAGTTACTTTGGGCAAAGCGAAGAGAGGCACATGAGGCAGGCATCCCGCGCCCACTCCCTGCCTCGATGACGCCTGCTTTTTCGAAAGTCCCTTCTGAGGAGGGCGCACATGTGACCGTCCGGACGACGCTTCTTTCTCATGTAAAAGAGGCGCTGGCAGCCGGTGTACGTCAGGTGATTTTTGGCGGCGAATCCTTCTCGCATAGGCCGATTCCATGGAAAGACTATGAGGAGGCGGTGCGTCTTTGTCACGAGGCGGAGGCAGAGATCCTTTTCCCCACACCGCGCGTGGTACGAGAAAAATATCAGGCCAGAGCGCAGGCGCAGCTGCGAAAGCTTTTGACGCTCCTTCCCGATGGCGTGGTGCTGGAATATGCCGGAGCCATCGAATGGGTAAAGGGGGAGGAAAGCCTCGCTGTCTGGGCGGGACCGTCCATGAATATTTTCAATAGAGAAGCTGAAAAAGAAATCGAAAGGCTCGGCTTTTCAGGTTGCTTCCTTTCACAGGAGCTGACGATCCCGCAGATCCGTCATATTGCGAAAGGATCGGACATACCGCTCGGGGCCTATGTGTATGGACGAACAGAGATGATGATTTCCGAGTACTGCGCGATCAATGCGGTGATGGGAGATAAGGACAAAAAGCACTGCTCTATGTATTGCATGCGGGGGCGCTTCGCCCTGAAGGATGGGGAAGGACGCCGTTTCCCTATCCATACCGATGAATGGTGCCATATGCATATCGGCAACTGCCATGTCCTGGATATGCGTCCGTACTTTGATGAATTGAAAAAAGCAGGCCTTTCTGCGCTGACACTGGACGTTCGCGGGAATGAAGGCAGCATCCTCTCGCTTTGTAAGGATGCCTGTGATATACTGAGCGGCCGGAAAGAGGCCCCCGGAGCAGGCAGGGGAGACGATGTCACCCGTGGTCACTTCTTTAGAGGAGTTTTATAAATGAAACAAGATGTACTGGAAACACTGGAGTTCGACAAGATCCGCGAAAAGCTCGCAGAGCTCGCCCCCTCGCAGCTTTCCAAAGCTATGGCACGGACGCTCATGCCGTCCGTAGAGCCGGAGATCATAGAGAAAAAGCTCACGGAAACAGAAGAAGCATCGATTCTTCTGGAGCGCGAGATCACGACCCCTTTGGGGGAGACGCATGACATCACCGAGACACTGGAAAAAGCTGGGAAAGACATGATCCTGATGGCGAAGGAATTCATTGATCTCGCCGCAACACTCGAAACGTATAAGAAGATGCATCACTATTTCGAAGGCGAGCGTCATCTGGTCTATCCCGCGCTCGAAGAGCTTGCTTCGCTCATCATTCCGCAGGAACAGCTGATTGCAAGGATCCATCAGGTCTTCGATGAGCATGGCGAGGTCAGTGACCGCGCCTCCCCGCGTCTTTCCCGCATCCGCACAGAAAAGGAAATGATCAAGAATCGTATCCGCAAGACGATCCAGCAGATCATCCAGGATAAGGATCAGTCATCCTATTTTCAGGACGCCATCGTGACGCAGAGAAATGGTCGCTATGTCGTACCGGTCAAGGAAGAATACCGATATAAATTTGAAGGGATCGTGCATGACAGATCATCCACCGGGCAGACGCTTTTTATGGAGCCGATGGTCTCCGTGCGCCTGAATAACGACCTCGCGGAGCTCACGGCTTCGGAAAAGCAGGAAGTACAGGAAATCCTCCGCGCACTTACCGAGCAGGTGAAAAAGACACGGGAAGTTACGAAGAACAACTGTCACCTTGCGACCGAGCTGGAGTTTATTTTTGCGCGTGCGAAACTGGCACTCTCCATGCAGGGAGTAAAAGCCATCCACTCCACTCATGCGCTCGACCTTCGCCGTGCTCGTCATCCCCTTATTCCTGCGGATAAGGTGGTGCCGATATCTTTGACGCTGGGAATGGATTTCCAGATCCTCATCATTACAGGATCGAATGCGGGCGGCAAAACCATTGCGATCAAAACAGCGGGGCTTCTATCACTCATGAATCAGTCCGGTCTCTTTATTCCGGCGGCTGAGGGCTCGATGCTTCCGATTTATAAAAATATCTATGCCATTATCGGTGACGAGCAGAGCATCCAGTACAATCTTTCGACCTTTTCTTCCTACATCACACAGCTCACGGCTTTTCTTTCTCATGTGGGGACAGAAGATCTTGTGCTTCTCGATGAACTGGGTTCAGGTACGGACCCTGTCGAAGGAGCCGCGCTTGCACAGTCCGTTACGGAGTATCTGCAGATGCAGGGAGTACCCGCTATCATTACGTCCCATTTCAGTGAAATGAAAAAACTCGCTTACGAGACGCGCGGCATCGAGAATGCATTCGTAGAGTTTGACGAAGAGACACTGACGCCGACCTACCACCTTATCATCGGCGTTGCGGGGAACAGTAATGCCTTCAGCATTTGCAAGAGACTTGGTATGCCGCTCCTTGTCCTTTCTCGTGCCAGCCAGCTGAAAGAAGGCTCTCCGCTTCACAATATGGAAGAAGTCATGGCACGGCTGAACCGCCAGACGCGTGAAGTCGCGCATGAAAAAGAAGAGGTGGAAGCCCAGCTGAAGAAGGCTGAGGAACTGCGGAACGAACTTAGGACAGAGACGGATGCTTTCTATAAAAAGAAAGACCAGATCTTGGAGAAAACCAGACAAGAAGCGGAGACTATCAAAAGGGATCTTAGAAATCAGTCGGAAGCCATCATCAAAGATCTCAAGAAAAAGGCCTCGGCGATGGCGAAGGATGATCTCCAGCAGCATGTTTCCAAAGTGCGTGGTGCGATCGATGCCATGGCGCTCCCCGGAAGAGAAAACCGAAGAAATCCGCTTCCCAAGGAGCAGATCAAAAAAGGCACCTATGTCTATATCGACACGCTGGACAGTGATGGCACCATCACCAAAGTGTCTGGGAATAAGATCACCATCGCCTGCGGTCTGATGCATGTCACCGTGACTCCGGAGCATTGCTTCGAGACGAAGAAACCGGTGAAGAAGGTCAGGAAGCCGGTCAGTCGTCCGTTCGCTACCCGGGGTGCGGCGAGTGTTCGTACCGTTCATACCACGCTCAATGTCATCGGGAAAACAGTCGATGAGGCTGTCCCTGAAGTAGATCGTTTTCTGAATGAATGTTTCATGGCAGGCGTTTCGCCGGTGCAGATTATTCATGGCAAAGGGACCGGCGCACTGCGTCAGGGGATCCAGGAGTATCTTCGTACGCTTAATTTCGTAAAGGAATTTCATGAAGCTGACTATAGAAATGGGGGCGCGGGCGTGACAGAGGTCTTCTTCTGATGGTAGACTGTAAGACAAGGAGGATATGATTTTCTCTTCATGGAAGCGTCAACAAACATAAAAAGGAGGGAGCCTATCCTTCATTTCTGATTTCTTAAAAACGAGCCTCTCCGGCTCGTTTTTTACGTTAAATTTTGCACTGGGTAAAGGAACGTGATAAAATAGGTAAAATATTTTTGTCAGCACGGTTCAGCTTGGCAGACCGTGAGTGAAATGAGGAGGAGTATCGTGGGCGAGCTCAATTTACTGCAGAAGAAAATTATGAAAGATGGCGTCATCAAAGCGGGAAATGTACTCAAGGTCGACAGCTTTCTGAACCATCAGATCGATGTCCCTTTCATTAGTGAACTGGGGAAGGAGTTCAAGAAACTTTTTGGTGACCGCCAGGTGGATAAGATCCTGACCATCGAAGCGTCCGGTATCGGCATTGCCTGCCTCACTGCAGTATATTTCGGTGTTCCGGTCCTCTTCGCCAAAAAGTCGGCAGGCAGCAATATGGATAAGGATGTCTATGCGACCGAAGTGAAGTCCTTCACACATAATAAAGTGAATCATGTCGTAGCCTCCAAGAAATATCTGAATGCCGGTGAACACATCCTCATCATGGATGATTTTCTGGCAAACGGCTGCGCTGTGCAGGGGCTGATTGACCTTGTCAAACAGGCCGGCGGCATCGTAGAAGGTGTCGGTATCTGTATCGAGAAAGGATTTCAGGGCGGCGGTGATGAGCTCCGTGCTTCCGGCATTGATGTGAAATCGTTGGCTATTATCGAAAAGATGGATGCAGAAACAGGCACGATTACTTTTAGATAATGCGCAAAGATGCAAAGCAGTGAATTTCTGTAGAGAGTCCAATAATTATTATAGTTAGGAGTGTATTGTGGAAAAAGATCCGATTTATGAAACCAATGGGAAAATCACAATCAGAAAAGCGGTTCCTTTCGGACTGCAGCATGTACTTGCCATGTTCGTGGCCAATATCGCGCCGATCCTCATCGTAGCCGGTGCTGTCAAAATGGATCCGGCGGAGTCGGCGGCACTCGTGCAGTCTGCGATGATCGTAGCCGGCATCGGCTCTCTTCTCCAGCTTTTCCCGATCTGGCGTTTTGGCAGCGGTCTGCCGATCATCATGGGGATCAGCTTCACCTTCGTTTCCGTGGCCTGCATCATCGGTACCAAGTATGGCTATGGTGCAGTCCTTGGTGCTGCGCTCATTGGCGGTATATTGGAAGGTATCCTTGGCCTTGGCGCCTCCTGGTGGAGGAAATTTATCCCGCCGATCGTGTCTGCGTCCGTCGTGACGGCCATCGGTTTCTCCCTGCTTCCCATCGGGGCCAATTCTTTTGGCGGCGGCTTTGGCAATCCAAATTTTGGCGCCCAGAATTACCTGATCGTCGGCACCATCACGCTTGTCGCCTGTCTTGCGTGGAATCTTAAAGCACACTCTTTCTATAAGCAGCTTTCCGTCCTCTTCGGGCTTGTCGTCGGCTATATCGCCGCGTACTGCTTCGGCATGGTCGATCTGTCTCGTCTGACGGAAGTCCCGCTCATTTCCCTTCCCGGGATCATGCCGATCTCGCTTGAATTCCATGGAGATGCCATTTTCTCCTTCTTCCTGATTTTCCTCGTCTCCGCAACAGAAACGCTGGGGGATACCAGTGCTCTTGCTATGATGGGGTATGGCCGCCAGGCGACGAGCCGTGAAGTTTCTGGCTCCATCGCGGTCGATGGCTTCGTAAGCTCACTGTCTTCCCTTTTCGGCTGCATGCCGATCACATCCTTCAGCCAGAATGTCGGTCTTGTCGCTATGACCAAGGTCGTAAACCGTAAGGCTATCGGATGCGGTGCGGCACTTATGATTTTGGCAGGCATTATCCCCGGCCTTGGCGTCATCCTGGCGTCCCTTCCGGATGCCGTTCTCGGCGGCTGCACGCTCATGATGTTCGGCTCTATCGTTGTTTCCGGTGTCCGTATGCTCGGAGAATGCGGTTACTCGCAGAGAAATATGAGCATCGCGGCCCTCTCTCTCAGCATTGGTCTCGGTTTCACACAGACCCCGCAGATTTTCCATATCTTCCCGGAACTCTTCCGCAGTGTTTTTGCGGAAAACTGTGTGGCTGTAGTCTTTGTTGTCGCTGTTATTCTGAACCTCGTCTTCCCTAAAGAAGAAAAGGAAAATCTGATTGTAGAATAATCGAATTTAGAAAAGCCGCCCGGTCTTTGAGGCCAGGCGGCTTTTTGCGGGGGCGAGAGGCCCATTCGTACCTTCTCTGGTTCAGCTTTTTTCAAACGCACCCTTCTGTTTTACAGGTGTATTCTCATTTAAAATCAAACATAAAAAATGTTTAGATATACTATAGCAACGTTCCTTGAAAATATACCGATTTCCTTGAGAATATCAGTACAAAATGGTGCAAAAAACTTGACCAAAATCGGCTTGGGCGATATAGTTAAATACAGTGGATAAATATAAAATCGAATAGGTGATAAAATGTTTAATTTACCAGAAAAATATGTCATGATTGACGGCTTCAAGATTCCTGCAGACAAAGGCGAAGAGTACAAGCGTCTTCGCGACAGCATGGCGAAGGAAGCAGATAAGTTTTTCCATACCTTCTGTGAAGAAGTGAAGAAGCAGAAGCTGGTGGACATCCTTGGCGAAGGCATCGTCGGCTATTCTTCGACCGGTGAAATGCTGGCAAGAATTTCCCTCGATCCTTTTGAGCTGTCTGCGCTGAATGTAGCAAAACAGAGAAAAAAGCTGCATGAATATATGCTTGCGACCAATGGTTACGATGATGATGACTACCAGCAGCTCCTGAAGGAATTCAAGGAACGTCAGGCGGAAAGAAAAGCAGCCAAAGAGAAAAAAGCGTAATGTGTTTCAGGGCATCCATGCATTTGACCGGCATGGATATGTTTGATATGAGAAATGGCATTGTGATCTTGCGGAAAGACGCGGATCGATATGTCACTTCTGTCATGATGCGCTCTTACAGAAGCCTGCCAGCTCTTAAACGCTAACATAATAACAATAGGAAGGAACATACTGCTATGATTCATTTGATTCTGGACAGTACCTCCGGCGTTGGTGCAGATTTTCTAGCCCTTCACCCGAATGTACACTGTATTTCCCTGACCATTGAAATGGGAGAGAATTACGTACCGGAAAGCGAGGCAACCATTAAGGCTGTCATCGATTATTCCGAAGCGACGAAGAAATCGGTACCTACGAGCCAGCCGAGTACCGGCGATTTTCTGAAGCTGTTCTCCGATATTCCTGCCGAAGACCCGATCATTGTGCTCTGCATTTGCTCCACCATCAGCGGCACGTACAACGGGGCGCTTTTGGCTGCCCGACAGTCGGGACGCAAGAATATCACGGTCATCAATACGAGAACGACGGCGATCGGCATGATCCATCTGCTGGAGGATGGTCTGGATATGATCGAGAAGGGGCTTTCCTATGAGGAAATCGCGAAAGCGCTCGAAAAAGCCTCGATGCGGACGGGACTCACCGTCGCGCTCGATACCATTGACTATCTGAAGCGCGGAGGACGCATCGGGAAGGCTGCCGGCCTCATTGGAAGCATTCTCAAAATCAAGCCGGTGATTTACCTGAATGAAAACAATGAAGTAGATGCTTTAGGGAAGGTGCGCACGACAAAAAAAGCAAATGCGCTCATGATCGATTACCTGAAAAAGCAGGAGCCGCTCAAGAGACTCGGCATCGTACACATCGAAAATGAAGCCGGAGCGAAGGTGCTCTATGACAAAGCGAAGGAAATGTATCCGGACATGGACATTACACTCACGACGGCGACCCCGGTTCTGACAGCCTATCTGGGACCTGGTCTTACTGGATTCATTTTTGAAAGAGCCAAATAAATGGGGGAGAGAATGATGTATACCGTTATTGATGGGAATTGTTTCAAAAATATGCTGGTAGGAGCGTATCAGCTTTTCCAGAAGAAATATGAAATTATCAATCAGCTGAATGTTTTCCCTGTGCCGGATGGCGATACAGGGAATAACATGCTGAATACCTTGAGGTCCATGTACAGCATGATTGCAGAAGTTAGCCCGGAAGAGCCGGTTGGCATCATCGCTGAGAAAGCTTCTGCTGGTGCTATCATGGGGGCACGCGGAAATTCTGGTGTCATCCTTTCGCAGATCATTCATGGCATCAGCCGCGGCCTGCATGGCAAGAAGACCGCTTCCTGCGGACAGATGAGCAAGGCTTTCCAGTACGGTATCCTGTATGCGTATCGTGCTGTCACCAAGCCGGTGGAGGGCACCATCCTTTCCGTAGCTCGCGGCATTGCGAAAGGGACACATGATGTATACCGCGTGGAAACGGATTTCAGCAAAATTTTGGAAGCATCTATCGATGCGGGAGAAGAAGCACTCGCTAAGACGCCGGAGCAGCTGCAGATTTTAAAAGATGCGAATGTTGTTGATGCCGGTGGTCAGGGACTGATCTTCTTTTTGATGGGTTGTCTGAATGGTCTGACCGGAAAAGTCGAGGATATCGAAGTCGATGTGAAGCCGGTCATCAGCCGTCTGGAAGCAAAAGGAGAGTCTTTCTCCATTGAGTATCCCTACTGCACGGAATTCATCATCAGCCCATGTAAAGTAAGTGCTCGTGAAGTCCGCCAGAAGCTTTCTTCCTGGGGTGAATCTATGATCGTCGCTGCGGGTGATAATCTGGTGAAGGTCCACATCCACGCCCAGCGTCCGGGCCATGTCTTGGACATGGCAGCGGACTGGGGTACGCTCCATGACATCAAGTGTGATAACATGGTCGACCAATTTCATAGAAATAAAGAAAAGCAGCAGAAGATGGAAAAGAAACCGCTTGGTGTCCTGACCGTGGTCTCTGGGGAAGGCTGGACAGAGCTTTTCGAAAAATCAGGCTGTGATGTAGTCTCCGGCGGCCAGTCCATGAATCCATCCGTACAGGAACTCTCGGCAGGTATGGAAAATGGACAGTATGAGAAATATATCATCCTGCCAAATAACAAAAACATCATTCTTGCTGCGCAGCAGCTGAAGAAAATGCTTGGTGAAAAAGTCCATATCGTACCATCCACGAACCCGATGGAAGGGCTGGCAGCTGCTATGGTTTTTGATGGTAAGGCTACTATCGCGGAAAATCTTGATGCCATGGCCGACCGTCTTTCAGACATCAGGAGCGGTATGATCACGACCGCTGTACGTGACAGCATCGTCGGTGAATCCACCATTCACAAGGACGACTTCATGGGCCTTGTCAAAGGTTGTGAAGTCATCTCCGTACCGGAGCTTTCCGACTGCTTCATGCAGGTACTTGGTGAACTTATTGATGAAGATACCGAGATCGTCACCATTTACTACGGAAAAGACCTTTCGGAAGAAGACTGTCAGGAAGAGATTGAAAAGGCAGAAAAAGCCTACCCGGATGTCACCTTTGAAATGTACGAAGGCGACCAGCCGCTGTATCCGATGTTTATCGCAGCAGAATAAGGAACAAGAAAAGGAGCTGTGAAGAAATGAATCCTCATTTCTTCACAGCTCCTTTTTACTTTG
>ENA-ORMS01003019-ORMS01003019.1-human-gut-metagenome-genome-assembly--contig:-NODE-3019-length-11361-cov-6.989917_pt1 | contig 11361 bp, 14 predicted proteins | sample MGYA00242104_ERZ508997 | MGnify/ENA primary metagenome ERZ508997 (study PRJEB26280, sample SAMEA2338704) | human gut metagenome | biome: human gut; feature: human-associated habitat; material: faeces... | reverse complement strand
GTCAGAGCCGGATTGAATATAAGGGGCTGCGGCCCCTTATCAACCCCGGGATTTTTCGACAGACTGAAATGACCGGAGCGCCGGTCATTTTTTATGATATAATAAAATTAAAGCAATATGGCAAAATAGATTTAAAGCGCAAAGGAGACAAATATATGGCGGCTGAGCTCAAGGCACGTAAGGATATGGACAAAAGGTATATGTGGGATCTTACACAGATATACAAGACCAACGAGGACTGGGAGAAGGCATTTGTGGAGCTGCAGGCCAGGATTCCTGAGGTGGGCAGATACTCCGGCACCATGGGTACCCCGGCTGGGGCAAAGGCGGCGCTGGACGGCTTTTACGACCTGGTTTACAAGTCCATGCTCATGTATCTTTATGCGGAACTCAACAAGTCGGGTGACAACGGCGACCCGGAGTACCAGGCCATGAACGAGCGGGCCATGATGCTGCTGGTGCAGCTGAACACGGCCGCAAGCTACATAACCCCCGAGCTTGCTACGCTCCCCACAGAGACCCTGCAGGCCTACCTTCATGCCCCGGAGCTGGAGCTGTACCGCCACCAAATAGCGGATATAATCCGCGTGCGCAAGCATGTGCTCTCCCCTGAACAGGAAAAGATGCTCTCCATGCTGGCGGATGCGGCTCAGACCCCGGACAACAGCTTTACCATGCTGGAGAGCGTGGATATGACCTTTCCCACCATAAAGGACGAAAATGGCGAGGAAGTGCAGCTCACCCACGGCAACTTCGGCGTGTACCGCGAGAGCGCCGACCGCCGGGTGCGCAGGGAAGCCTTTGAAAAATACTTCGGGGAATTCAAAAGATACATAAACACCTTTGCGGCCATGTACGGCGGCAGCGTGAAGTTCGACAATTACTTCGCTGACGTAAGGGGCCACGAGAGCGCCCTTTCCGCCGAGCTTTACGGCAACGACGTGCCGGTGGCGGTGTATGACAGCCTTATTGAGGCGGTGCATGAGGCGCTGCCCGCCATGGGCAGGTATATCGCCCTCCGCAAGAAGGCACTGGGCCTTGAAGAGCTGCATATGTACGACCTTTACAATCCTATGGTAGAGGACGCGGGCATGAAGTTCACCTTCGAGGAAGCAAAGGACATAGTAAAGAAGGCCCTTGCCCCTCTGGGCGAGGAATACGGCGGGCTTCTTGACAGGGCCTTCAGCGAGGGCTGGATAGACGTATACGAGAACAAGGGAAAGACCACCGGCGCATTCTCCTGCGGCGTTTACGGCGTACACCCCTATGTGCTGCTCAACTTCACCAACGAGCTGGACGACGTGTTCACCCTTGCCCATGAGCTGGGCCATGCCATGCACTCATATAAGTCCGACCATGCCCAGGCTTTCGCCAACCACGATTATTCCATAATGGCGGCGGAGGTGCCCTCCACCGTAAACGAAGTGCTGCTGCTGAAGTACCTCATATCCAACGAGACCGACAAGAAGCGCAGGGCGTACCTGCTGAACCACTTTATTGAGGGCTTCCGCACCACCCTTTTCCGCCAGACACTGTTCGCGGAATTCGAGAAGGAGACTCATGCCATGGCCCAGTCCGGCCAGCCCCTGACTGCCGACAGCATGAACGCACTTTACAGGCGGCTCAACGAGCTGTACTATGCCGGCGCGGTGGTTGATGATCTTCAGGATATCGAGTGGGCCCGCATACCCCATTTTTACAACGCCTTCTACGTATACCAGTACGCCACGGGTTATTCTGCCGCGGTGGCCATCGCAGACAGGATACTCGCCACCGGCGACGCCTCGGATTACCTCCGCTTCCTGACCACGGGCGGCAGCGACTACCCCATAAAGGAGCTGCGCATAGCAGGCGTCGATCTGGAGAAGCCCGAGGTAGTAAGCAATGCGCTGAAGGAGTTCGGCAACAGCGTGGACGAGCTGGAAAAGCTGCTGGGCCAGCTCAAATAATACAAACCAACGTATAATTATAAAGGAGATATATACATGACATACGATGTTGATCTTAATGAAATGAAAGCGTACATACTCAATAAGTTCAAGAACGAGGGCGATTTCGATTTTCTCAAGGAAGGCCTTATGGAGGAACTGGTGGACGAGATGATGTCCGTGGATCAGGCCTATCTGGCCAAGCTTTCGGAGGACGACGATTACGAGGACGACGACGTATACGAGATGCTCATCGCCGCCCTTCAAAATAAATACCCAAACTACAAGATGTATGCCATGCGCCTTGCCGAGGACTATCTGGACTTCTCCGAGGAGTACCTCGTCAGCGTGGATGCGATAGAGTGGGAATAAATATTTAGTGTTTTCTGAATCCTGAAAAACGTTGGTAATACAGCGTTTTTCAGGATTTTTCTTTTTTGACGAGAAAGACCCCACCATCTTCATCCGCACCCACAACACCGACCTCAAAAACAGGCTGACCGCATACAGCCGCAAACACCCTGCCGTCTGCAAGCTGACGGACGTAGACCAAGACGCGGGCTGCAAGGAATTTGAGATTGAAAAGGGACGCTTCTCATTCCGGCTGACTGCCCCATACAGAGAGGAACGCCGCAGGGCGGCAAGCGAAGCGGCGAAAAACGAATAAAAGGGTTTTAGGGCTTCGTTGATTGTTGCGTTGGCAACCCCACCGCAATGGTAGTGCCCTTCTCTGAACTTTTCTCTACCCAAACGGAGCCGCCGTGGAGGTCGGCGATCTCCCATACCAGTGAGAGCCCCAGTCCTGCGCCACCGTATTCCCGGCTGCGAGACTTGTCCACCCGGAAGAAGGGCTGGAAGATACTGCGCTGATACACCTCTGGGATGCCGCAGCCGGTGTCGGAGACGCGGAGCAGGAGCTTTTCCAACTCCTGAGTGACAGAAACCCGTACCGAGCCGCCCGGCCGGTTGTACTTGACAGCATTCTCCGTCAGGTTGAAGATCAGCCGGTAGATCAGTGCATCGCTGCCGGTCATAATGCCGTCGCCCTCCGCCGTCAGCGTGACGCCGAGCTTATCTGAGAGCGGCGCAAGATCTGTGAAGATCTCCTCGATCATGGGAGCGAGCTGGATCCGCTCGTTCCGCGCCACCTGCCGCAGATTGCTCATCTCCAGCAGTGTCCTGGTCATCTGTATCAGCCGTTCCGTCTGCTCACGCAAAAGCGTGAGGAACTCCGCCGTCTCCGGTCGCACATCAGGATGCTCCGCGGAAAACAGCTCCAACTGCGCCTGCATTAGTGCCAGTGGCGTGCGCAGCTCGTGGGCGGCGTTGCCGGTGAACTGCCGCTGGGCGGAAAAGGCGTTGTTCAGCCGCTCCAGCATCTGGTTGAACGAGCGGCTCAGCTGCCGGAACTCCGAAATAGCATCTTCATCGATCCTCATATCGGCAAGATTGTTCAGCTGCACCTGCTCCACCTGCGAGGTAAAGCTGCGCAGGGGCTTGAGAGCGCGTCCGCTGACGAAATAGGCGAGGATGCCGCTGAGCAGCGTTACCGCCGCCGTGATGTACCAGTTGGTGGTGCGGAAGCGCCCTTGCGCCCCATCGACAATGATTGTCAAATCCTCGTCAGGTGCTATGAGTTGCGGGTCAAAGCTCACTTCGCCTTCACCATCGATAAGAACAGTGCCACCCTGAAAAGTGTTCGCAATCGTGTCCATATAGTACATGCCGGAGGAACAGAGCAGCAGATTCATGGAAATACAGGTAACTCCGATGAGCAGGACGCTCATCAGCGTGATGCGCCACTGCAAAGAAAGGTGCTTCATGTTTCCTCGCCTCCCATCAGATAGCCTTCGCCGATGCGGTTGCGGATGGGGTCATAGCCCAGTGCGGCACGCAGTTTTTTGCGCAGAGCGGAGATATGTACCCGGATGGAGTTGCTAAAGCTGTCCACGCTGTTGTCCCAGACATGATCCATCAGCTCCTCCTGACTCACCGGTCGCCCCTGATGTACCATTAAATATTCCAATATCCCCGTTTCCTTGCGGGTCAGCGTCAGGGCCTGAGCATTGACGGAAGCGGTGCGGGAGCGCGTGTCGAAGGCTAAATCCCCGCAGGTCAGCAGCACGTCCTGCTGCGTGAACTGCCGCAGGGTCAGGCTGCGGATACGGGCTTCCAGCTCGGCTAAGTGAAAAGGCTTTGCCAGATAGTCATTGGCACCCGCGTCCAGTCCCTCCACCTTGTCCTCTACCTCGCTGCGGGCGGAGAGAATCAGGACTCTCGTCTCCCGGTCTGTCTGCCGCAGGGTGCGCAGCACCGTCATGCCATCCTTGCCCGGCAGGTTCAGATCCAGAAGCACCAGATCGTAGCGCTCCACGCCAAGAAGCTCCAGCGCCTTCTCCCCGTCGTAGCAGCAGTCTACACTGTATGCCAAACGCCGCAGGCTGCGGACGATGGTCTCGCACAGAGCGCGTTCGTCTTCAATAACCAAAAGATGCATGAAAGCCCTCCTTTATAAGCTTCATTCGATTGTCTTCAGTATAGCAGAAACAGATAAGGTTTGTGTTAAGTTTCTGTTCTTAACAGGGACTTTAACTCTCCCGTGCTATGATGGAAACACAAAACGGAAAGGGTGATGAAACTTGAGTCACGGAAAGAAGGCGGCGGCGCAGATCACGCTTCTGCTCGCCGGAGCCGCCATGCTGTGCTTTGGCGTATGGCGGGGCGAGGCGGCGACGGTGCTGAGCAAAGCAATCAAATTATGTCTGGAGTGTGTGGGCATTGGGTAAAAAGTTTTCAGGCGTTTCACAGACCATGTCCCGCTTCCGGGGCTGGATTCAGGCGGGGGCGACGCTGCTGACCAACCTGCACCTGCCGAACTTCCTCAAGGGAGGACTGTATCAGGGCGCTGGGAAAACCGTCTGCGTGCCGGGGCTGAACTGCTACTCCTGTCCGGCGGCCTCCGGAGCCTGCCCCATCGGGGCGTTTCAGGCAGTGGTGGGCTCGTCCAAGTTCAGCTTCTCCTATTATATCACAGGCTTTCTCATTCTGCTGGGCGTGCTGCTGGGGCGCTTTATCTGCGGCTTTCTGTGTCCCTTCGGCTGGTTTCAGGAGCTGCTGCATAAGATCCCCACGAAGAAGCTCTCCACAAAGAAGCTGAGGCCGCTGCGATACCTCAAATACGCCGTTCTGCTGGTGATGGTCTTTCTGCTGCCGGCATTCCTTGTGAACGATGTGGGCATGGGCGACCCCTTCTTCTGCAAGTACCTCTGCCCCCAGGGCGTGCTGGAAGGCGCCATTCCGCTGTCCCTCGCCAATTCCGGCATCCGGGCGGCGCTGGGCAGCCTGTTTACCTGGAAATTCAGTATTCTGCTGGCAGTGATCGTGCTGAGTATCGTATTTTACCGGCCCTTCTGCAAGTGGCTGTGCCCGCTGGGTGCGTTCTATGCGCTGTTCAACCGGGTATCTCTGTTCCAGATGAAGGTGGATAAAAACAAGTGCGTCTCCTGCGGGAAATGCGCGAAGGCCTGCAAAATGGATGTGGACGTGACAAAAACGCCCAACCACACCGAGTGCATCCGCTGCGGGATGTGCATCCGCGCCTGCCCTACCAACGCCGTCAGCTTCCGCTACGGCTTTGGAGACGGTAAAAAAGAACCTGCAAATGAATTAAAAACGGAGGAAACAAAATGAACGTAAAGAAAATCATCACACTGCTGCTGGCGCTGGTGCTGGCCGCCGGTACGGTCGCCTGCGGCGCGAAGCAAGCGGGGAAAAATGAGGACACGGACAAGGAGCCGCAGACCGCCGAGGAGGCGGCAGCGCTGTACGATGAGCTGATGGCACAGGAGAACGCCATTCAGGCGGAGAACACCGAGCTGTGGGAGAAGGTCTTTCTGTCCGCCGACAAGGGCATGGCCACGATGGAGAACGGCAAAAACTACGGCGAATTTCTGCTGAGCACCATTGAAGCCGCCAAGGAGCAGTTCACCGATGAGGAGTACAAGCTGCTGAAGGAAAAAGCCACGGAAATCAAAAATATCGAGGACCGGCTGGCCGCATTGGAGGAAAAATTCCCCAGCTTATCCGGGACGCCCGCAGAGGATGGCAGCATGAGCGTACCGGCGGGCAGCGATATGACCACGCCGCCTGACGATGGCAGTATGCAGAAGTTTCCCGCCTTTGAGGGCAAGGATCTGGACGGTAACACGGTGAAGAGCAGCGAGCTGTTCGCCAAAAACGCCGTCACCGTGGTGAATTTCTGGTTCACCACCTGCAACCCCTGCGTGGGTGAGCTTGCCGAGCTGGACGCGCTGAACAAGGAACTCGCGGAGAAGGGCGGCGCCCTCATCGGCGTCAACACCTTCACGCTGGACGGCGACGAAGCGGCGATCTCTGAGGCAAAGGATGTACTGGCCAAGAAGGGCGCGGCCTATCAGAATGTGTATTTCGCTTCCGACGGTGAGGCGGGAAAGTTCACCACCAATATCTTTGCCTATCCCACCACCTATGTGGTTGACAGGAACGGCAACATCGTGGGCGACCCCATCGTGGGTGCGATCACGGAAAAGAAGCAGGCGGAGGCACTGCAAGCCCAAATCAGCAAGGCTCTATCCGCCGATATGGGCTGACAAACAGACTTGTAGATATCTCCTGTACCTGTTTGCGGCCTGATTTCAGATACATATCAACAGAAAAAAACGGGACGGCTGTTCTTTTGAGGAACAGCCGTCTTTTTCTGGGAAGACAGCGAATGGGGCGCGGGGCTATTTGCCCGCGCCCCTAAAGAGCGGCGCAAAGCGCCAAAAGTGATCCTGTGAGTAGTTTTTTCCCTGTTTTCATCTTCTTTCCTCCGTTCAGAATTGTTTATCACGGCGAAGCTCACCCGCAGCAAAGGGCGGAGGACAGCCTGTTGATGACAACTGAGATCGCAAAGCATATCAGTTGCATGTGCAGCCTATCCAAGGTGCTTTTTGTTGAGGTGAGGTCACACTTCGTCCTTTTTCCTCTGCTCCAAAAGCCAGGCTGTCATGTCCCGCAAGGTCTCCTCCAGCGGGCGCGGCTGATATGCAAAGCGTTCCGACGCAGCAGCATGGCTGAAGCGGCCGTTTGAGGCAAGAACGGAAACGGAATATGGGGTGTAAAACAAAGGCTTTCGATCCTTCAGACTCCGGCGTTCGTAGTACGGAGCGGCCAGCTTTGCAAGACCCAGAGGCAGGCAGATGGGGCGATAGTTCAGCTTTGCAGTCTTTCCTACAAGCTGAAGCATCTTGCGGATGGTGACATAGTGGCCGGACAAAATGTAGCCTTTACCGGGCTCTCCGCTTTCGGAGCAGGCGAGAAGGCCATTTGCCACATCCCGCACATCCACAAAGTCATATCCGCCGCGAACGGCTAAAGGCAGCTTCCCGGCAAGAAAGGATTTTGCCATTGAGGTGAAGCTCCCTCCCTGTAAATCGCCCGGTCCGATGATGCCGGAGGGGAATACAATGCTGGCATTCAGTCCGCGCTTCGCTGCATTGAAGACCAACTCTGTTGCAGTTGCCTTGCTCTTGGCGTAATCTCCGTCCACAAGCCCCGGAGAGAATTCGCAATCCTCCGTAATGATGCAGCCCTTTGGCTTTTCCGGTATGGCATGGACGGAACTAACATAGACCATTTTGCCCACATTACGCTCCATACATTGCCGGAGAACGCTCCATGTCCCACCTACATTGACCTGATAGAGCTTCGAACCGGGTCTGGACGCGACAGAGACGACACCGGCGCAGTGAATCACACAGGTACGGCTGTCCGCATCCGCGAAGAAGTCTGTCAGCGAGTTTTCCGCACACACATCACCGATGACGGTATGGACTTCTTTGGGGAGCAAATTGATATAGGGGTCATCATGCAGCACAAGCGCATGCACCTGCGCCTTGCGGCGTACTAGCTCCTCCGCAACAGCCCTGCCGAGGAAGCCGGTGGCACCTGTAACAAGATATTTATCATACATGTAAAAAGCCTCCTCAAATAAGCATACAAGTGTTGATTATCTTTCACGAGTACAGTATACTTGAGAAGAAAGGCAGAAACAATCAGCACTTGCCATACGGCTGAAAGAAAAGCAACACTTTCTGTCAAAGCGTTGCTTTTCTTTGTAAACTTTTTTTGGAGGAGCTCTATATGGAGAAGATGGATGCAAGGAAACGCTATACGCAAATGGTGCTCAAGCAGTCTTTTCTGAAGCTGCTGAAGGAAAAACCTGTAAACAGAATTACGGTGAAGGAGGTTTGTGCGCTGGCGCAGCTTAACCGTGCCACCTTCTATGCCCATTACAGCGATTGCTTTGCCCTGATGGAGAGCATTGAGAATGAACTCATCGACGCATTTGAGAAATCCCTTCGCTATGTCAATTCGTTTGATGTGACGGCGCTGATCGAAGCCATCTACGATATGGTCGATCAGAATCAAACGGCGTGCCGCGTCCTGATTTTGGGGAATACAAACTCAACGGTCCTCATGCGGATGATTGCCCTGGCCAAGGAGGACAGCATTGCCTACTGGCGGAAAGAGCTGCCCAATGCCAGCGAAACAGATCTTGAGATGATGTATACCCATCTGTCAAATGGTTTGATGCATGTCGTTGTGGAGGGCTATGACAAGTACAGCAAGGATGAGATAATCCGCTTTGTCAGCCGCGTGGTGAAAGCCAGTCTTTCACTGTTCCGATCGCCCCAAAGACCTCTTGCTTAACATAGACCTTATGCTTGAATGGTATAATAAGCTTTGCAAAATGGTCGATGGTCAAAGGAAAGGATGGAGCAGATTATGAAATCATTTCGGCAGACAATACTGGCTATATGTGTTATTCTTATCGCTTCCGCATTCGCGGGCTGCGGTGCGGATACTGATTTGCCAGATAAGCGTCCGGCATTGGAAAAAATTGAATACACGAACCTGAACGACAGTGGATCGAGGGAGCTTTTGCAGGAGCTGCTCTCCGATGCAGGCGTGTCAGATGGGCGTATTCAGGGCTTTTTCCGCCGTGTGGACCACTTTAATGACAGCGTGAAGCAGGAATGGCTTACGGATGGCTTTGAGGAAGCAGGGATGCTGTATACGAAATATGACCCTTATACAATGCAGGACGAATGGACGGCGAAGAACGGGACGTTTCCGGGCTATAACTGCCGGATCACCGCCATGAACTTGTTTGGGGACTTCCTCTCCGTGAGCGCAGACTCTCAAATCAATGCTGGTGAAGATGTGCTGTTTGTGGACGAGGAAACGCTGAAAACAGATCCCGATGCGCTGGGCGGAAGCAGCCTTGCAGATTTCCGCGCACTGTATTCCTCCATGAAGGCGGAGGATACCACGGAGATTAAGCGTCATGTACAAACCGTACAAGAGGAATGGGCTTCCCGCGGTGTTAGCTTCCGGGAGAATGAAAGAATCCACCTCATCACGGTATTCTTCCATGATAAGCCGACCGAGGAGGAATCTCTGCTGTTTGTCGGGCATGTTGGCGTACTTTTGACGGCGGAGGACGGAACGCTGTACTTTGTAGAAAAGGTTGCCTTTCAGGAGCCGTACCGGATGCTGCGCTTTGCCGACCGAACGGCACTGAGCGATTACCTTATGGGGAAATATGACACCTCATGGGGACAGGATACGGCGAGCCCCTTTATCATGGAGAACGACAAGCTTATGGACACAAAGTCCCCTCATTCTAATTAATAGCAGAGGGCGGCAGCATTTTGTGCTGTCGCCCTCTTGATTACCGAACAGCAAAGACGGGCGGGGCTGTCAACGGTGGGCGCAGCCCATTCACTTGCCGTTGACTGGCTTGGCTGGGTTTGCTATTTATTTCCTCACCATTCCTGTGTCTTGGCTTCCTTCCGGATTTTCATTATCTGTATTTGATATATACTGCCAGGAATTATAGAAAACAACGCAAAGATGCCAAAGATTATAGATTGCTTTGTAACTGCGAATAGTGCAAACATGAGCAGTAGAAATAGCCACGGATTGCGTAAGTTGCGATAATATTTTTCTTTATCGTCATAAGAGGTATGGAGTTCAAACGGCTTTCCATCATTTGCTTTTTCCACAATCAATAGTTCTCGGTTAAAGGTTGTTGCGTTTGTCGCAATACGCCCGCCCCGTTCTGCCCATGGACGCCAACGAGCCTTTCCAACAGAATAGTTTAGATTGATATTTTTGAAAAACACCTTATATCCAATATCCTCCAAAAAGTTAGCATAGTCTATTGAACTCTCTTTTGATTTTTCTCCGATAAACTCTACGCAATAGGTTACTTCATCAGGCTTGCATTTTTCAAATTCGTATAGCAGTTTTCCTGTCCGAACAAGTCGATATCCCTTTTCAGCCATTTTGTTTAGCCATTTTGCCTGCGTATTCAGCAACCCACCAAAATAGCGATAACACTTTTTGCTCATATCGCACCTCCAACAATTTTACTTGCAACGCTTACAAGTTCATTTAGCCTTGCAAGCTCTTTTTCTGCAATTTCTTTTCCCTGTGCTGTAATGTGGTATTCTTTTTTTCTTCCCTCACTATCTCCATAAGGCTCGATCCACTTCTTGTCCTGCAAAGAGTTTAATGCTCCATATAAAGTGCCTGCTCCTAACGAAAGCCGCCCGCCCGTTTTTTCTTCAACAAACTGCATAACGGCGTATCCGTGTTTTGGTGCATAAAGAGAGAGTAAAATATAAAAGGTCACTTCTGTAAGTGCGCCACCTTTTGCATTGTCTCTCATAGTTCCTCCTCCTTATTACGGTTACTGTAATAAATATATCACTAACCGTAATATAAATCAAGCAGATTCAAGGAAATTATTTAAGGGGCATGAAAATGGAGCAGCAACATTTTCGTGTTACTGCTCCACTTTGATACAGAATAGTAGGGTACGCTGTTCTTGTTTTGTGTTGTTGCTTCTCTATCGTACATGAACACTGCCCTTGGGATAGAACGATAGACGACCGTCTTGCTGGCGCGATCATGCAGACTGACGGCATTGCCGTTCGCGTCATGTAAAGTAAAGTCAGGGACTTTCATTCCGGGTTCGAGCATATGCATCCTCTTTGTTTTTGTACACTGCCTATACGCAGATTGGAATGTGGTTATTTCTCTCTAAAGAGCGAAACAGAGTTTAATAAAATCGATATTCCTACACATACCCACAGACCCACAGAGCTTTGCTCATGGTTGGCATGATATCCATCAAGCCTCCCCAATCTTCATTTAGCACACGCATCGCTCCGTCTGAATAAAAGGAACATACGGTCAATGCAGTGAAAGATAAGGCTGCGAATCTAAACCATTTTTCGTTCTTATTTTTAAAAGAGTAAATCAAATTGAATCCTGTAAAAATGATCGCAGAAATTCCGAAAAACAGCCACATATATATTATCTCCTTAAATTCTTGTACCCT
>ENA-ORMS01003009-ORMS01003009.1-human-gut-metagenome-genome-assembly--contig:-NODE-3009-length-11375-cov-2.513251_pt1 | contig 11375 bp, 8 predicted proteins | sample MGYA00242104_ERZ508997 | MGnify/ENA primary metagenome ERZ508997 (study PRJEB26280, sample SAMEA2338704) | human gut metagenome | biome: human gut; feature: human-associated habitat; material: faeces... | reverse complement strand
TTCGAGCTGGCGCGGATATTTCTCGTAGTCTTCGTTCGGACCGAATTGCGTGGGGTTTACGAAAACCGAAACTACCACTACATCCGCAAGCGAACGCGCCTTGTCGATAAGGCTCAGGTGTCCGTCGTGGAGTGCGCCCATCGTGGGCACGAGCGCGATTTTCCCGCCATTTGAGCGGGCCGACTTAGAAAAAGCCGTCATTTCTGCCGGAGAAGATATTATTTTCATTGATTTTACTCCTACACTCTTATTTTTTTTATACTTGTTATATTTTTTGAAAAAATCAACCCATTAAAAAAAACAATAATAACAAACGCAAATGAGCGATTCATACATACAAAACCTATTTGCCGAAAGAATCGGCGGAGTCAACTACGGGAAAAGCACGGCCATATACAAGTTTGAGAAGATTAAGAGGGCCAAACGCGCGGCCAAAGCCGCCAAGCCCGACGTTGAACTCATAGACATGGGAGTGGGCGAGCCCGACGACATGGCGTTTCCCGAAGTGGTAGAGGCGCTGTACGCGGCTGCGAAGAATCCGGCAAACCGCGGATACGCAGATAACGGCGGCCCCGATTTCAAAAAAGCTGCGGCGGGATACATGAAGGCCGTATTCGGAGTAGAGCTCGACCCCGAGACGGAAATTCTGCACTCGATAGGCTCGAAAGCCGCCCTAAGCATTTTGCCGAATTGCTTTATAAACCCCGGAGACGTCGTAATCATGACGGTTCCCGGCTACCCGATATTCGGGACCCACGCAAAATATCTCGGCGGCGAAGTTTACAATTTGCAGCTTAAACCCGAAAACGATTTTCTGCCCAATCTCGACGAAATTCCCGCCGACATATTAAAGCGCGCGAAAGTCATAGTTGTAAACTATCCGAACAATCCCACCGGCGCAAACGCAACGCCAGAGTTTTTTGAAAAGCTCGTAAAATTTGCGAAGGCAAACAATCTAATAGTTGTTTCCGACGCCGCGTACGCCTCCTTGACGTTCGACACCCCCGCCCTCTCGATACTCCAAGTCGAAGGCGCCAAAGACGTTGCGGTGGAGCTTCATTCGCTCTCGAAAAGCCACAATATGACCGGCTGGAGAATCGGCTGGGTTTGCGGTAATCCGCTGATAGTAAAAGCGTACGGAGACGTTAAGGACAATACGGACTCTGGGCAATTTCTCGGCATACAGCTCGCGGCCGCAAAGGGTCTGGAAAATCCCCAAATCACGCGCGCAATAGCAAAAAAATACTCCCGCAGAATGGATTTGCTCGTCGATGTCCTCAAAAAATCCGGCTTCTCCCCGAAAAAGCCCAAGGCGGGATTCTTCCTCTATATGGCGGCCCCGAAGGCGGCAATTCTGAAAGACGGCACCCGCAAAGAATTCAAAAGCGGTGAGGATTTCTCGCAGTGGATGATAACCGAACACCTCATAAGCACGGTTCCGTGGGACGACGCCGGCCCATTTGTCAGATTCTCAGTGACGTTCGAAGCGCACGGAGAAGATGCCGAAAAAGCGGTCGTTGCCGAAATCGAGCGCAGGCTCGGCGAATCCAGATTCGAGTTCTAACAACTTACCGCCCCGCACAGCGCGCATTTTTGCGCGCGCAGGGCGGACAAAAAAATGGAGATTTTAATGCAGGAAGAAAGAATCATAGCGTTGTTGCACGGTCCGGACAGAGCCGGAATAGTCGCGAGGGTTTCCGGTTGGATATACGCGCGCGGAGGAAACATTCTTCACGCCGACCAGCACAGAGACAGGCAGGAGGGCATATTTTTCCAGCGCGTGGAATGGATTCCGGTAGGCGATATTGATGAGGAAATACGCCTTTTCGAGGAGTTGGCCCACAAAGATTTGGATATGCGGACAACCGTAATGAGGTCGTCCAGAAAGCCGAAAATCGCGCTGATGGTCTCCAAATTCGAACATTGTTTTAGCGACATCGTGCTGCGCTGCCGCTCGGGCGAGCTCAACTGCGAAATCGCATGCGTAATCTCCAACCACGAAGATTTGCGGGAAATGTCCGAGATGTTTGGGCTAAAATTTTATTACACTCCAATATCGAAGGAAACAAAGCCGCAGACGGAAGCCGAACAGCTTAAAATAATCCGCGAAAGCGGCGCCGAGCTCGTCGTAATGGCGCGCTACATGCAGATTTTAAGCGAAAACTTTATCGACGCCTGCCCCGCTCCTATAATAAATATCCACCACAGCTTTCTCCCTGCATTTGCCGGCGCCAAGCCCTACCACAAGGCATACGAACGCGGCGTAAAAATCATAGGAGCCACAGCCCACTACGCGACAAAAGACCTCGACGAAGGCCCGATTATCGCGCAGGTAGTCACGACAGTGAGCCACCGCGACAATGTCGAGGATTTGATGCGCAAAGGCAGGGAACTTGAGCGAGAGGCGCTCGCAGAGGCCGTGAGGTGGCACATCGAAGGCCGCATTCTCACCTACAAAAATAAAACCGTAATATTCGACTAATCCAGGCGTATGTCAGAGTGTCCTCTGCCGTTTAAAATAAGCGTATTGGTGTTCGTGCGCAACACCGAAGGAAAGCTTTTGCTAATACGCAGGAACAAGTCGCCCAATATGGGAATGTGGAGCCCGATAGGCGGCAAGCTTGAAATGTCAGAGGGGGAGTCGCCTTACGAATGTGCGATAAGGGAAACGCGCGAGGAAATCGGAATGGAGCTTACCGAATCCGACCTCAGAATGTTTTCTATGATTAGCGAGAAATCCTACGAGGGCGGAACCCACTGGCTGATGTTCCTCTTTGACGTAAGAAAGCGCATAAGCGAGCTTCCCCAAAATATTTCCGAAGGCTCGTTCGGGCTGTTCGAGCCCGCTAAGATAGATTCGCTATCAATCCCCGAAACAGACAGGGTTTTGCTCTGGGACGTATGGAAGAAATACTCGGAAAACGGCTTTGCGGTAATGCGCGCGGAATGCGCCGACGGCGTAAAGGCCGTATTCGAACAAACAGATATTTATAATAAACAATAAAAATGAATTCCGAAAACGAAAAAATACTCGATATTTTTAGGGAAACAGGCGCCCTGATGGAGGGGCACTTCATACTAAGAAGCGGTTTGCACAGCGGGCACTTTTTCCAATGCGCCCGCGTTTGCGAGCACCTCGACAGAGTGACGGAGCTTGTTGAAATGCTCGTAAAAAAGCTTGGCGACATAGAATGCGACACGGTGATAGCGCCTGCGCTCGGCGGGCTTGTCCTCGGACAGGAAGTTGCCCGCCAGCTAAAAAAGCGCTTCATATTTGCCGAGAAGGAAAACGGGGCTCTCGTTCTACGCAGAAACTTTAAAATTTCCGAAGGAGAAAAGATTTTAATAGTTGAAGACGTCATAACGCGCGGAGGCCGCGTGCAGGAGTGCATAGACATCGTAAAGGCCCACGGGGGAATTCCAGCAGGGGTTGCAGTGCTTGTTGATAGGAGCGACGGCAAGGCAAAATTTGAAGTGCCGTGCAGGAGCCTTCTTGAATTTTCTTTCCCGACGTACGAAGCCGATAAAATCCCGCCTGAGCTTGCGGCAATTCCGGCGACCCACCCCGGCTCGTAATTCTGCGCCGCGGCCGCGCTTAGAATCTGGCGCGGCCCTACTGCTATTGTTTTGAAAGCAAAAATCCTTTTGGCTTTCGGCGCATAAAGTGTATTTTTTTGAATTTGCGGCGGTGTTTTTTTGCAAATGCGCGCCGCAAATTTTATATTCGGAAAGATATTTTCGCTCGGACTTCTATGCTGCGAGAATTTTTTAATTGGCTATAATTTTTCCATGCAGGTATGCGCAATTTCGCCAAGCGCGCATAAAATTTTTACTAATTCGTATATTTGCCTTTCTTTATTTTTACATATAAAAGAATGTTCGGCACTGAGTTTTTCCAAAGTATTTTTTATTACCGGCATCCCGCCCTACTCTTTTTCATAAAAAAATTCCAGTGTTCCTAATTTTTCCAATAGCGTATCATTATAAGAGTAAAAAGATGAGGCCTTTTTTGCATACAACTCTCATCAATAAAAAAACAATTTGCCTAGCATTATTTTAATCGAACAAAAGTTTAAATGCGCGGCTTTTATAATGCAAAACTCCACTTATATCTGAAACGTAATTTTCACTAAGCATTTGTGAAATTTTACGCTTTACCCCCACAGCACAATCCGAAAAAACTCCATTCGTTTTGGAACACGCCAATTTATAAAGCGCCCACACACCCCACAGCGCAATCGAAACCTGTATTTGTTTTCCGCAAAATAAAACAGAAAAAAGCCGTTTTTTTAATATCGCAATTTTTAAAAAAAATTCCCCGGCATTTAAATAAAAATAGCCCTTCCACAAAGCCACACAAAGCCGCAACTGAATATTTTTTCACCCGAGTCTGCAATTGGCGGTCGCCGCATTTGAGTTAGGCGGCGTCTCATTAAAGAAAATGTCCAACTTGCAGGCAGGCTCGGAACCTGCCGCCAATCGCAGCCCTATTCAAGCCTACCGGCAATCGCGAGCAGGCTCTATGCCTATACTGCTAACCTCAATTCTATTTAAGCCTACCCGCAATCGCGAACAAGTAAGCAAAAAATCGCAAGCAGTCTCGGAGCCTGGCATCATCAGCAAGCAATCTCGAAACCTGCTGTTATTCGCAGACAAGCTCGAAAAACACCGCCGGAATTTTTATTTTTGAAGTGTCAATAGACGCCCTTAGAATCTCTCCGTCAACCCGCGTGTTAAGCTCCTGGACTCTCTCGCCGTCCATGCCGAGAGCGTACAATTTGAAATTGTCGGCATTTTTGTTTTTTAGCCTGAACGACAGCTTTGCGGTTTGATATAGAATCGGAATTTTTCCGTTTGAAATGAGCCCGCGCATAGTATCGTCCTCAAAAACCATTCCGCTGTTCAGAGCGTTTGTGGCATAAACCAAAACCGCGCGCTTCGATTCCGAAAGGGGCAACCCGTCGACACTGACTATCGCAACGCACCCGCGCGCGCCCATTCTCGTTACGGCAAAATCTGAGAGCTCGCATTTGCTCTTTGCCTCGGCGCATAGCCCTTGGAGCCTCGGAGTGTCAACAGTCATGTAATTTTTATACGAATCCAAAAACAATTCGCCCGTTGCGCTTTCAAAAATCCCGTCTTTTGCGTTTGTGCGGTTAGACTCCGGGATAAGCCCGCGCTTTTTAAACTGCTCGACAATAGAATCAGTATCAAAATTGTCTTTGTAGTCTGCCACTACGGAATATCCAGGATACGTTATTATCGCCGCCCCTTTCGTTGACTTTATTGCTATCTCGTCCTTGCCTACCGGGGCGTCGGAGTCCGGGAGCAGCGAGAGTTTTGCGATGAGCGACAATTTCGACTGGCCGCCTGTCAGCCCACCGTTTATATTCATTTTTTCAAGGGCGTCGCGCGTGGAAAAATCTATGCGCACAGAGGGCTTTGCCTCCGAAACGTCCCGCCTCAAAAGCATGTGTGTAGCCAAAAATTCGCATGCCTTGTTTATGGGGTCGGGCCCGCGCCCGAACGGGTATATGACGCTCTCATTAAAGGTCACCGACTGCGCGTGCACCGTAAGAGCGCAATGGCCTTGCAGAGCGGCGTATGCCGCCATAGAGAAAGCCTGTTCGTAGCGGTATTTGTTCCAGAACACATGCCCATACTCGGTTATAAGGAGAGGTTTTTTCCACAGAGCAGTCCCGGCCACTCCCCTAAAAACGCTGTTTGCGTCCGATAGCGACGATGATTGGGAGATTCTTGAAACTCCGCCGACAGTTGGCGACGGGTGGGCATGGTAAGAGTGCATTGTCACTATCGGCATATTTTTTCTGACCGATGCGTATCTTAGGGATTTTACCATGTCAAAGTTGACGCAAAGCCCTTTGTATCCGATTTCCCTGAGGCTTTTCTCAAACCACTTCCACATTTCGTTCTCGCGCTCCAGCTTAAAAGTGGCAATATCCCTCGCGCGGGCGTCTGTCCCTAAAGCCAGGGCTCTATTGAAGACTTTTATTTTTTCCCAGTCGGCGACCGACTCTCCCCACGCGGCATTATATTTTGCGATATCCCCGCCGTACCTGTTTTTCAAGAACTCAATCCAGTACGGCTTCATGCGCTCGGGGTTTTTGGGTTCTCTCAGCATGCCGAACTCCTGTTCGTTTTTGCCGTTTACAATCGCAAGAACAGGATCATCTGCGAGCTTAGTATTGGTATATGGATTTACATGCGTCAAAAGTTTCTTTACGCCTTCGTACCAATTTTTGCGCGCGGCGGGCTTAAAGAAAAGGTCGTAGTTGTAGTCCCTGTCCGAGTTGTCGGGCGCCCATGTGTTGCCGAGCTCGAATCCGTAGCGGCTGCACATTGCGTCGAGATTTAAATATATTCCGTTTTTCTTTAAGCAATATATGTAATAGTCTATTCGTTTTAAGAGGTCTTCGTTGAACTGCAAAGGCTCCTTTGCCCCGCCCATTAGCGCGAAATCGAAATAGTGGAAGCGGACCATATTGTACCCTTGCACACGCAACTGTTTTACGTATTTTTCGGTGCTTTCCTTCGTAGCTGTGTGGATATTGTACGTAGTGCCCTGGTCGGCGACAGTCTGGAACGCCACCGGAACTCCCGGGTTGTCCTCAAGCTCCAAATGTCCGTCTTTTGATGCAACCACGCGCGATTTTACTTCTTTGACTGGCCATAAATCGGAGCAATCGAGAGCCGAGCCTTCCTTTACCGCATAATCCTCCAAATGCGGCATTGCCCGCCAGTGTTTGCTTTCGGACGTGACGAAGCGATTTTCTGATGGGAACGGGAATTTTTCGTCCGACAAACTTGCCGCGACAACCATCCACCCTACACTTGCCTTTCCAAACTCTATGGACTCTATTCTGCCGAAGTCTTTTGGGATTTTCAGCCTGGTAGAATAAAGCCCGTTCGAGCGCCTCCAGCCTTTGTCGGCGAGCCATGCCGCCCCGATTGCGGCGTTTTTAAGGTCTTTTTTCACATTTTGCCACGGCGCCACATCGACGCCTCCCTGAAGTTTGAAGGCGTGGGATTTCCCGTTTTCTCCAAAAATAGTTATTTCCCCGACCTGCCCGCTCGCGGACGTTTCAAGGGCATTTAATACATAAAGATACTTTGCATTTTGCGGTGCGGCAAATCTGATTTTCGCAGACACTGCCCCAGCCTTTTTACTATCCGCAGGCTTCAGAAGCAGCGCCGACTTCCCTTTGTTTGAATCCGGATATATTATGGAATACGGCACATTTCCGAATAATGATGATTGCTTGTAATTAAATTTAGAAGCATCTTCGCCCGGCTCCGCGCCGAACCACCCGCTTTCCACGCCGTCTTTTGAGCCGCACGCAAACCCGACGTTCGCAGACTCGCGCAGGTCTATGGGAGTGATTGTCCTTTCAAGCTTTATGTTTCTTATCCATATAGAGCCCCTCGACTCTTCAAAACCGAGGTTCAAGCGTCCGCCTGTCGCGTCGTACGGAACCCTTATAAATAGTTTAACTTTTTTCCACCCGAAGTTTCCTGTCGGCATCTGGCTGCCGCCGTAGATATTTCCCGACGGAGAATTTATTACCAACATAAATTTTGCGCCGTTATAGTATTTTGGGCCGGGCGCAATTTTCTCGCCCTTCATCTCGCCAGACAGCTCCAACACGCTACCGCGCAATTTACGGGCGTCAACCGGCAGGGACAACCCGCCAAAGTGTACATTTTCAGACGCCTCCATTTTTAAGGCTCCACCTTCGCCCTTTTCGCCCTTATCAAAACTCACCTTAACGCCCGACGGATATTTTTCGACCGATTCCGGCGTATTGAATGCTTCCTGAATTAATATTTCGCCGGCAAAAATCGGCAAAAAAACACAGTGCAATACAAAGAAAATCAATGCGCGTTTCATACGATAAAAAATGCAGAAAATTCCCGTTTTTTACAAGCTATTTATATGAAACTAAGAGTAAAGCTCCGAAAATTTTACCTGCCATGAAAGGAGAAAAATTGGCAAATTTTTTCTATGCGAAAATTGAAAAAAGCTTCCCGCATATCCCAAGCATGCGGGCGCCGACTTTTCTGCACTTATTTGTGTAAATGCGCATCGCGCACTCCAATCACGCGCACTTTTCGCAACGCTGCAATTAGATTCTGTCCGACAATCCGTCGGGCGACACCCCCTGCAAAGCGGCGAGAACCTCGCCCGCCAGATAAATCGAACCCGTCGATACAATGGTTTCGCCAGCGCCCGCGTATGCGCAATTCCAACCGGGCTTAAAGACTTCCCCCACTTCGCATTCAAGAATCGGGACGTCGCACTTTCCTATGCACTTTTTTAAAGCCTCGAAATTCAGCGCGCGCGGCTCGTGCGGGACCAGAAGCAGTATTTTGCCCGCGTATTTTGAAATCACCTTAAACAGCGGCACAGCGCGCTCCTCCCCTAGAACCCCTACCGCTATTGTGGGCTTTTCGACGCCTAGACCGCGCAGATTGCTTTCAAGCGTTCTCGCTCCCTCTTCGTTGTGCGACGAATCCAAAATCAGCGTCGCTCCGTTGGAGAGCTTTATCTTTTGCCAGCGCGCCGCCCATGAGACGTCTTTTAGGGCTTTTTTTGCGACATTTAAATCGAGCCTTTCAAATACGCCCGCTGACTTTCCGCAAGCCGCCCGCTCCTTCAATATTTCGGCGCAAAGAAGCGCAACCGCCGCATTCCGCCGCTGAAATTTTCCGTAAAGCGATGTCTCGGGCAGCGACGCATCGCAGGAAAAATAGTCGCGCACGTCGTAAAATGGGGCGCCTTTTTTATCGGCTACGGCCTTTATTACATCAAACGCTTCGTCCGGAACAAAGCCGCATACGATAGGCACAGATTCTTTTATTATACCCGCCTTTTCCGCCGCAATTTGCGCGTATGTGTCGCCGAGAATAGAGGTGTGGTCGAGGCCTATTGAAGTTATTGCGCATATATCGGGGCGCACTATGTTGGTGGAATCCAATCTTCCCCCAAGTCCGACTTCGACTCCAGCCGCATCGACTTTCGCATCGGCAAAAGCCGCAAACGCAAGAACTGTCATATACTCAAAAAACGACGGGTACGACGCCCTTTCAGAAGGGTTGAAAATGCCGTCCGCTACCTTGCGCAGCGCCTGTATCCGCCTTAAAATTTCCGCGCGCGAAAGCTCCTCGCGGTTTATCTGGACTCTCTCCCCCAAATTCACCAAATGCGGCGACGTAAACATGCCCGTCTTCAATCCGTGCGCGCGCAAAATGCGCTCTAGCATCGCGCAAACCGAACCTTTGCCGTTCGTGCCCGCAACGTGTATGACCGGATATTTCAGATGTGGATTTCCAAACGCCTCCGCAAACTTTGCAATCCTATCTAGCGAGAATTTCGACCCCGCATTGCGCAGGTCGCAAACGAAATCGAGCGCTGACTGGAAATCGGAAATTTCTTTTGCCACTGTCGGTTGATTAAGCATTTAAGCGGAATACTCAACCACCCATTGCCCGCATTGTAAAGAACAATGATTCCCAAACTAAAAATAAGCTTTAAAAATCACTGTAAAAAGGCATAATTTTAAGGCATGAAAAAAGTCCTGCTAATAAACGGAAGTCCCAACGAAAAGGGCTGCACGGCGCTGGCCCTTGAAGAAATAGCATCCACTCTTAAAAAACGCGGAATAGAATCCGACATAAAGCAAATCGGCAAAAAACCTGTCGCAGGCTGCATCGCATGCTACTCGTGCGCCCGCACAGGTAGGTGCGCATTCAACGACTCCGTAAACGAAATAATAGAATCTCTCGACTCTTACGGGGCGTTGGTTGTCGGGTCGCCGGTCTATTACGGGTCTGCCACCGGCCAGATTTGCTGCCTTCTCGACCGTTTGTTTTTTGCCGGCGGAAGGCTCATGGACGGGAAAGTAGGCGCATGCGTAGTCTCCTGCCGCAGAGGGGGCGCGAGCGCCGCATTTGACAGATTAAACAAATACTTTTTGATGAACAATATGCCGCTCGCATCCTCCCAGTACTGGAACCAGATACACGGCAACACCCGCGAGGAAGCTATGCAAGACGCCGAAGGTTTGCAGACAATGAGGGTACTTGCCGATAATATCGCAACCCTTATGATTTCTTTCAGCGAAGCTGAGAAGGCTGGCTTCCGGTCGCCCAAACGAGAACTGCGAATCTTTACAAATTTTATAAGGTAGCGCGTTCGGCACACCGCCTCTGAACGCCTAATAGCTGATTCTCGGCAGATCTTTTTATAAAATAAAAACGTTGAATACGGGTTAATAATACATTGTTGGCGCAAAAAAGATAAAAACTCGGCGCGCCAATTTAGTTATTGCGCCCGCGCATTTGCAACAAGCGCCGCCTTTTTGCCGACGGCCTCCCCCATCGCAACCGCATTGCCGGTTACGCGATAGCTTGCGTGTGGTATGAATCCCCCGCTTATGCAGCGCCCTGCCATAAACAAATTTTCAAAATCCGCGCTTTCAAGCGCGCGCATCGGAATATCGTACGGCTTAGATTTAACTCCGCCATCGGAAAACGCATGCGCAGAGCTGTCGAGGCCGTGAATGTCCGTCCAATACTCTACCCTGCATACGGCGTCCTCAAAACGCGCGCCCCTTATTACGTCGTCGGCGGTAATTTCGTATTTTCCGCGTAGGCGACGTCCCTCGCGTATGCCGATGTGCGAGGCTGTAAGTGCAAGCCTGATATTTTTCCAAAGGCCTCCGCGCACCCTCAGCGCATCGACAATTTTATTTATTTCCGCTCGCGCTGCTATTGTATGTGAAGTATAGGCGTCGGCGTCGTCGCACCGTACTCCAAACTCGTGGTTTACCATAAATACGGTCCAGCCGTCCCGTATTTGGAAAAGCGAAGCCCCCGAATAGCTCGCAGACGCTCCTGCAGCTTTGATGTGAGCCATAAAATTGGCGCGCCACTTTGGCGAATCTATTAGGCCGGCCTCGCGCAAACGGGCCGCTTCAAGCCCGGAAACAATCGCGAATAGGGTTGCGGGCTGGCACTTTCCATTTTCGTTTCCGATAGAAAAATTTCCGCCGGCGTAGGCTCCGACATCCCCGTTGCCAGTGGCGTCTATAAAAACCTTCCCCTTCCACAATTCCCTGCCCGAAACGCTCTCTGTTTCGACGGACTTTATGCGCCCGCTATCTGCGTTGACGGAGCATACGCGCGTATATAGCCTGATATTTACTCCCGATTCCGCGCAGAATTTTTCGAGCAAAACCTTCATCGCCTCCGGGTCATACAAATGCGGGACATTCTGCGCGCCGGTTTTAGCGAGCGCGCCTATTAGCTCTTTCATGAGGCCGGATTTATTCTGCCAATCGATAATTAGGCACACC
>ENA-ORMS01002997-ORMS01002997.1-human-gut-metagenome-genome-assembly--contig:-NODE-2997-length-11402-cov-3.896537_pt1 | contig 11402 bp, 6 predicted proteins | sample MGYA00242104_ERZ508997 | MGnify/ENA primary metagenome ERZ508997 (study PRJEB26280, sample SAMEA2338704) | human gut metagenome | biome: human gut; feature: human-associated habitat; material: faeces... | reverse complement strand
CGACCTCAAGTCGCCCATCATCTGCCTCTACGGCCCTCCGGGAGTGGGCAAGACCAGTCTCGGAAAGAGCATCGCAGCAGCAATGAAGCGCAAGTATGTGCGCATGTCATTGGGCGGTCTGCATGACGAGTCGGAGATTCGCGGACACCGCCGTACATACGTGGGTGCCATGCCGGGACGTATAATAAAGAACATACAGAAGGCAGGTTCAGCTAACCCCGTATTCATTCTTGACGAGATTGACAAGGTGACGCAGAACACCATCAACGGCGACCCGTCGTCGGCTCTGCTTGAGGTGCTCGACCCAGAACAGAACAACGCCTTCCACGACAACTACCTCGACGTGGACTTCGACCTCTCTAAGGTGCTCTTCATCGCCACAGCCAACGATCTCGGTTCCATTCCGCGTCCATTGCTCGACCGTATGGAGCTGATAGAGGTGAGCGGATACATCACCGAGGAGAAGATAGAGATAGCCAAGCGCCATCTCATCCCGCGTGAGATTGACAACTGCGGCCTTACAGCCAAGGAGGACAAGCCGACATTCACAAAGGCTGCCATTGAGAAGATAATAGAGCAGTACACAAGAGAGAGCGGTGTAAGACAGCTTGAGAAGCAGGTAAACAAGGCTCTGCGCAAGCTCGCATACAAGAAGGCTCTCAATGACGTGCTCCCCTATGAGAAGATCACCCCCAACGAGATAGAGGACCTGCTCGGCAAACCGCCATTCTATCGCGACATCTATCAAGGCAACGACTATGCCGGTGTAGTAACGGGTCTGGCTTGGACAAGCGTAGGCGGAGAGATTCTCTTCATCGAGACTTCGCTGAGCAAGGGCAAGGCTGGCAAGCTGACGCTGACCGGAAACCTCGGTGACGTGATGAAGGAGTCGGCGGTAATAGCCCTCGAATACGTAAAGGCTCACATCGACTCTCTCGGCGTGGACTATCGTATCTTCAACAACTGGAACATCCACATACACGTGCCGGAAGGTGCCACACCAAAGGACGGTCCTTCTGCAGGTATCACTATCGCCACTTCCATAGCTTCGGCTCTTACCCAGCGTAAGGTTCGCAAAAACACAGCGATGACGGGAGAGATAACTCTGCGCGGCAAGGTTCTGCCTGTAGGCGGAATAAAGGAGAAGATTCTCGCTGCCAAGCGTGCCGGCATCACGGACATCGTGATGTGCCAGGACAACCGCAAAGACATAGAGGAAATCCCCGAGATTTACCGCAAGGGCGTAGAGTTCCATTACGTCGAGAACGTACAGGACGTATGGAAGTTCGCCCTCACAGACGAGAAGGTGGACAATCCCATCGACCTCAGCATCAAGGAAGAAGAAAAGAATTAAGTAAAAAAAGAGACAAGAAAAGCAGAAAATGACATTCGAACTCCAACATACAGACAGTGCCTCAGACGCTCGCACCGGTATAATAACAACCGACCACGGACAGATAAAGACACCTATCTTTATGCCCGTGGGAACGGTAGGCTCTGTAAAAGGCGTACATTTCCAGGAGTTGCGCGAGCAGGTGAAAGCCCAGATTATCCTCGGCAACACTTATCACCTCTACCTGAGACCCGGACTCGACACTATACGCAAAGCAGGAGGCCTGCATAAGTTCAATACATGGGACCGTCCTATCCTTACCGATTCGGGTGGTTTCCAGGTATTCTCGCTTACAGGTATCCGCAAGCTTCGTGAGGAAGGATGCGAGTTTCGCTCACACATTGACGGATCAAAGCATATCTTCACTCCTGAGAACGTCATGGACACGGAGCGCATCATCGGCGCCGACATCATGATGGCATTCGACGAGTGCCCTCCTGGAGAGAGCGACTACGAATATGCCAAGAAGAGCCTTGCCCTCACACAGCGCTGGCTCGACCGCTGCATAAAGCGATTCGACGAGACAGAACCGCTTTACGGACACCGCCAGAGCCTCTTCCCCATCGTACAGGGATGTAAATATAAGGACTTGAGAAGAGAGGCTGCAAAGTTCGTGGCAGACAAGGGAGCAGACGGCAACGCCATCGGAGGATTGGCTGTAGGCGAACCGACGGAGGTGATGTACGAGATGATTGAGGTGGTGAACGAAATTCTCCCGAAAGACAAGCCCAGGTATCTTATGGGAGTGGGAACACCGCAGAACATTCTCGAGGCTATAGAGCGCGGAGTGGACATGTTCGACTGCGTTATGCCGACACGTAACGGACGCAACGCCATGCTCTTCACCTACAACGGCACCATGAACATGCGCAACAAGAAGTGGGAGCAGGACTTCTCTCCTATCGATCCCGACGGATGCGACATCGACCGCATCCACACAAAGGCGTACCTCCACCACCTCTTCAAGGCGCAGGAACTTCTGGCTATGCAGATAGCGAGCATACATAACCTCGCCTTCTACCTACGACTCGTCACAGACGCACGCACCCACATCGAACAAGGCGACTTCGTACAGTGGAAACGCAGCGTTATTGACAATCTCGGAAGAAGGATTTAGGAAAAAACAGTAAGATGAAAAGAAAGAACATCAGACGCTTTCGCCACCTGCTCCACGTCGCACGATGGTGGGAATCGCATACAAGGACACTAAGGAAGGCAATGGCATGGACTGCACGCAAGCTTGCCTTCCTTAGGGTATTGAATGTCCTTAACCCGCTGAGATACATAAAGATTCTCGACTGGTATATCATACGTAAGTTCATCGGTACGTACATCTATTCCATATTGCTGATTATCAGCATCTCCATCGTCTTCGACGTTAACGAGAACCTTGCGAAGTTCAGCCAATACCATGCGCCTCTCAAGGCCATCGTATTCGACTATTACGCCAACTTTGTGCCTTACTTCGCCAATCTCTTCAGCCCGCTCTTTGTCTTCATTGCCGTGATTTTCTTCACGTCAAAGCTGGCATCCAACTCGGAGATTATATCGATGCTGGCAGCAGGCGTGTCCTTTAAGCGACTCATGAGACCATACATGATATCGTGCGTGCTGATATCCACTCTGTCGTTCTTTCTCTCTGCCTACGTCATTCCGCACGGAACAGTGGTAAGGCAGAACTTCGAGTCGATGTATAAGAACAAGAAGAAGAACACCAGTGCGGATAACGTAATGCTGCAAGTAGACCGAGGCACGATAGCCTACATACAGCATTACGACAACAACATGAAGCGTGGATTCGGATTCTCGCTGGACAAGTTTGAGAACAAGAAGCTCGTCAGTCACATGACGGCAATGGAAGCACAGTACGACACCATCTCCGACTCGAAGTATCATTGGACACTGACCAACTGGAAGATACGAGAGCTGCACGGACTGAAGGAGCACATCACCAGCGGAGCAAGGCGCGACACGCTGATACAGATGGAGCCGACTGACCTCGTCTACTCAAAAGGTCAGCAAGAGACGTTCACGTCGCCGGAGCTGAAGGAATATATATCGAAGCAGATTGACCGCGGTAACGGCAACGTAGTGCAGTATCAGGTGGAGTATCACAAGCGTATAGCCTCATCCTTCGCCTCGTTCATCCTGACCACCATTGGCTTGTCGCTGTCATCGCGCAAGAGGAAAGGCGGCATGGGTATGTATCTGGGAATAGGATTGGCGCTGAGTTTCGGCTACATCATGCTGCAAACAGTATCTGCGACATTCGCCATCAACGCCGGAGCTCCACCAATGCTCGCGGCATGGGTGCCTAATATGATTTTTGCTGTAGTGGCATACTTCTGTTACAGAAAGGCACCGAACTAAAAGCGGTAGGCACAATTTCTACGTGCCTTACCGCTACGTAAACTTATAAACATTATTCAATTAAACATTACAAGTAATGTATTTCGACGAAACAGAACTCAACGACCATGTGCTTGACGCACTATATGATATGCGTTTCGACAAATGCACACCTATTCAGGAAAAGTGTATTCCCCCAATACTTGAGGGACGCGACCTCCTCGGTGTAGCACAGACCGGAACGGGAAAGACAGCTGCTTATCTACTTCCTATCCTCTCGAAGCTGGACGACGGAGGATATCCGAAGGATGCCATCAACTGCGTGATTATGAGTCCGACACGAGAACTGGCACAGCAGATTGACCAGGCTATGCAGGGCTTCGGCTATTATCTCTCAGGTGTAAGCAGCGTGGCTGTGTATGGCGGCAACGACGGCAACCGCTATGATCAGGAACTAAAGAGCTTCCAGATGGGAGCCGATGTGGTTATCGCTACACCCGGACGACTCATCAGTCATATTTCGCTCGGTAGCGCCGACCTCAGCAAGGTGAGCTTCTTCGTACTTGACGAGGCTGACCGCATGCTGGACATGGGCTTCTCCGAGGACATCAAGATGATAGCAAGCAAGCTGCCCGCCGACTGCCAGACCATCATGTTCTCCGCCACTATGCCGGAGAAGATAGAAGAACTGGCAAAGACTCTGCTCAAGAATCCGGTGGAGGTAAAGATTGCCGTGAGCCGTCCTGCTGAGAAAATCAAGCAGAGCGCTTATGTCTGCTACGAAACACAGAAGATTGGCATCATTAAGGACCTTTTCAGAAAAGGCGACCTCAACCGCGTGATTATCTTCTCAGGAAAGAAGCAGAAGGTGAAAGCCATAAACCGCACCCTGCAGCAGATGAAAATCAACTCAGGCGAGATGCACTCCGACTTGGAGCAGGCTGAGCGTGACGAGATTCTCTATAAATTCAAGACAGGTCAGATAGACGTACTCGTGGCTACAGACATCGTTGCACGAGGCATCGACATCGACGACATCGCAATGGTCATCAACTTCGATGTTCCGCACGATCCGGAGGACTATGTTCATCGTATCGGACGTACGGCAAGAGCACAGCGCGACGGCGTGGCTATAACCTTCGTGGCTGAAGACGAAATCAGCAGCTTCAAGCAGATTGAGAAGTTCCTCGGTAGAGAGGTGGAAAAGAACCAGCTGCCTGAAGGTCTCGGCGAGGCTCCTGACTATAACGCAGCACGTTCCAACGGACGTGGCGGCAAAGACGCGGTGGCAACGGTGAGAACAACGGAAGAGGACGTGGCGGCAACGGAAGAGGACGCGGAAAGAAACGCAACGCAACCGACAATCAGAACAAGACTGATGGCAAGAACGCTCCTACAGATAAGGACGCAGCTGCCACAAGCGCCAATAACGAAACAAAAGCGCAGGACAACACCAACCCTGAAAACTCAGAGCAGAAGCCACGCAAGAAGCGCTCAAGAGGACCACGTCAGAAGAAAGACGTAACTGCAGAGAATGGCAAAAACGAGGCAACAAACAAGAAGCCGCAGCAAAACAGACGCAAGGAAAGACCTCAGGGTAACGGACAGAAACAGCAGGACGAGAAGCGTCAGAACAAGCCACAAGCCGATCGCCAAGACAATAAGCCGCAGACGGACGGTCAGCGTCGCAAGCAGCGTCGCCCTTCCGGTAGAAACAATCGCAATGGCGAAGGCAGACAGAATTCTGCAAAGACGGAGCAGACAAAGCAGCAGACATCCAACGTACCCGCTGTGAAGCAGACAAGCGCCATCACACAGATTCTGAAGAAGCCAATCAGCTGGATAAAGTCTCTCGGAAAGAAAAAAGACTAAAAACAGAGCAGTCTAAAATTTTGCACTTATTACTATTTGTAGTATCTTTGCATTATTCAGTGACAATCCGACAAACAAATCAATAACAAGAAAACACTTAACATGCCAGAAATATCAGTACGCGGACTTGAAATGCCCGAATCGCCAATCAGGAAATTGGCTCCCTTAGCGTTAGACGCAAAGAAACGCGGTGTAAAGGTGTATCACCTGAACATTGGTCAGCCTGACCTGCCGACACCGCAAGTGGGACTGGACGCTCTGAAACACATCGACCGTTCTGTCCTTGAGTATTCGCCATCACAAGGCTATCTCTCATACAGAGAGAAGCTGACGAATTACTACAAACGATTCAACATCAACGTCAGCGCAGATGACATCATCATCACGGCTGGCGGTTCGGAAGCTGTGCTTTTCGCTTTCATGTCATGTCTGAACCCTGGCGACGAGATTATAATCCCGGAACCGGCATACGCCAACTACATGGCGTTTGCCGTCTCTGCCGGAGCAAAGATACGCACCATTGCCACCACCATAGAGGAAGGATTCTCGCTGCCTAAGGTGGAGAAGTTTGAGGAGCTGATTAATGAGCACACACGTGCCATCCTTATCTGCAACCCCAACAACCCTACCGGCTATCTCTACACACGCCGTGAGATGAACCAGATTCGCGATCTCGTGAAGAAGTACGACCTCTATCTATTCTCTGACGAGGTATACAGAGAGTATATCTACACCGGCTCGCCATACATCTCGGCTTGTCACCTTGAGGGCATAGAGCAGAACGTCATCCTTATCGACTCAGTCTCAAAGCGATACAGCGAGTGCGGCATCCGCATCGGTGCCTTGATATCGAAGAATCCGGAAGTACGCGCCGCAGTAATGAAGCTCTGTCAGGCTCGTCTTTCTCCCCCACTCCTCGGACAGATAGTAGCAGAGGCGTCCCTTGACGCACCGGAGGATTATTACCGTGACGTGTATGAGGAGTATGTGGAACGACGCAAATGTCTTATCGACGGTCTTAACCGCATACCCGGAGTCTATTCGCCGATACCGATGGGAGCCTTCTACACCGTGGCAAAACTTCCCGTGGACGACTCGGAGAAATTCTGCCGTTGGTGTCTGGAAGAATTCTCGTACGAAGGCGAGACCGTCATGATGGCTCCAGCCGCCGGTTTCTACACCACCCCGGGAGCCGGACGCAATCAGGTCCGCATCGCATACGTCCTCAAGAAGGAAGACCTCGAGCGCTCACTCATCGTGCTGCGCAAGGCTCTGGAGGCTTATCCGGGACGCGTGGAAGACGCTGACTGATAATTAAGAAAACAATACATTTAACAACAACTTAAATTAATGTTTGATATTTAATGTTTGGTTTTGGCTACAGAATTTACAGGCAAAGCCAAACAATTAAATATCAAACATTAAACATTTCTAAAAATGAACTTTCCCCTTTTTATAGCACGCCGCATACATTCAGACCATACTGATGACAAGCAGAAGGTATCGAAGCCGGCTATACGTATTGCCACAGCGGGTGTGGCAATCGGACTTGCAGTAATGATAATCAGCGTCAGCGTGGTGCTTGGATTCAAGCATACCATAAGGGACAAAGTAGTGGGATTCGGTAGCCACATCCAAGTAGCCAACTTCTACGCCCTACAGTCGTCAGCCACAGACCAGCCGGTCGTGATGAACGACTCGATGATGAACGTGCTCAACAAGACGCAAGGCGTGGAACACGTTCAGCGATTCGCCACCAAACAAGGTATTCTTAAGACCGACAACGACTTCCTTGGAGTGATGTTCAAGGGAGTTGGTCCGGAATTCGACTCCACGTTCATCCACAAGAACATGGTGAGCGGCAGCATACCCGTATTCTCAGACAAGGCAAGCACCGGCAAAATCCTTATCTCAAAGACTATGGCTGACAAGCTGGACGTGAAGAGCGGGGACCGAATCTTCGCCTATTTCATCGGCGAAGGCGGTGTGCGCACGCGAAAACTTACCATCCAAGGCATCTATCAGACCAACCTTTCTCAGTATGACAAGATAACTGTGTTCTGCGACCTCTATACTGCACAGAAGCTGAACGGCTGGACCACCGACCTTGCAAGCGGAGCGGAGCTTACGGTCAGCGACTTCAACAAGCTCTCGGAGACAAGCGACATCATAATAAGAAATGTAAACCGCACAACAGACAGTTACGGCAACACATATTCGTCAAAAAACATACGCGAACTTTCGCCACAGATATTCTCATGGCTCGACCTGCTCGACCTTAACGTATGGATAATCCTCGCCATAATGACAGCCGTGGCTGTAGTGACAATGATAAGCGGCCTACTGATCATAATCCTTGAGCGCACCACAATGATAGGCATCCTTAAGGCATTGGGAGCACGTAACGACACCATACGCCACATATTCCTGTGGTTTGCAGCATTCATCATCGGCAAGGGACTCATCATCGGCGACATCATCGCTCTGGCATTGCTGTTCCTGCAAGAGACAGCAGGCATATTCAAGCTCGACCCTGCAACATATTATGTCGACACAGTACCGGTGGAAATCAACTGGCTTTTCGTGCTCCTGCTTAACGTCGGCACGCTCCTCATAGCGCTCTTCGTACTTATAGCGCCAAGCTATATGATTTCGCACATACATCCGGCCAAATCAATGCGATACGAATAGGCTTGGCAAAAACTGGTCTAAAACGTATAAAAATAGGGATATCTTGAACCAAAGAAACCAATTACCGCACAAAAGTTTTGGTATTGTGCAAATAATGACGTACCTTTGCACAAAATTTAGAAGATTGTGCAATGGAAGGAATACCCAGTTTCAACTCTTATATAGAGAACAGTATTATTAAGTATTGGGAAAAAGACGCTTTTACAGACTATAAGGGAGCGACACTCCAATACCATGATGTAGCAAGAAAGATAGAGAAGCTGCATATATTGTTTGAAAACAGCGGGGTACAGAAAGGTGACAAGATAGCCCTTTGCGGACGAAACAGCAGTCATTGGGCAGTGGCTTTCTTAGCCACGCTGACATACGGAGCCGTAGCAGTACCTATACAACATGAGTTTACGCCAGATCAGATACATAACATCGTAAACCACAGCGACTCAAAGCTATTGTTTGTCGGCGACATCGTTAAGACACAGATCACCCCTGACGCCATGCCGGGACTGGAGGGTATAGTCTACTTACCAGATTTCTCCATTGTCGTAGCAAGAACAGAAAAGCTCGTCTTCGCAAGAGAACATCTCAATGAGATCTTCGGTCAGCGTTATCCCAAATACTTCCGTAAGGAACACGTACATTACTATAAGGAGCAAAGCCCGGAGGAACTCGCAATGATAAACTACACGTCGGGCACAACCGGATTCTCCAAAGGAGTGATGTTGCCCTATCGTGCCATCTGGGGAAACCTCGACCATATCCTCAAGTGCCTCTCTCCGAATGTCAAGCCGGGAAGCAATCTGGTAAGCATTCTGCCTATGGCACACATGTACGGACTGGCTGTGGAGTTCCTGTTCGGATTTATCGGCGGATGCCACATCTACTTCCTCAACCGACTGCCGTCGCCGTCGCTGATAGCAGAAGCCTTTGCGGAAGTGAAGCCCCGACTGATCGTTGCCGTGCCGCTCGTCGTAGAGAAGATCATCAGACGCAAGGTGCTCACAGAAGTGCAGACCAGCCGTATGAAGATTCTGCTCAACATGCCCGTAATAAGCAAGAAGATAAAGCAGCACATACGCGAGCGCATCATGCAAGCCTTTGGCGGCAATGCCTTTGAGATAATCGTAGGCGGAGCTCCTCTCAATCAAGGTATTGAGAAATTCCTCAACGATGTCGGCGTACCCGTAACCATCGGATACGGCACCACAGAGACAGCGCCACTCATCACCTTCGCCAACTATGACAAGTATCGCATATCGTCATGCGGACCTGCCGTGGAGCACATGGAGGTGAAGGTTGACAGTCCTGACCCTGCCAACAAGCCCGGCGAGCTGATCACAAGAGGCACAAACGTGATGCTTGGCTACTACAAGAACGAGAAAGCCACGCAGGAAGTGATAGACAGCGACGGATGGTTCCATACCGGTGACCTTGCCACCATGTCACCAGACGGCTACTTCTACATAAAGGGACGCAAAAAGAACATGCTCCTCGGCGCCAACGGACAGAATGTCTATCCGGAGGAAATAGAAGACAAGCTCAACAACCTGCCGCTCGTAGGAGAGAGCATCATCATACAACGCGGCAACCGACTCGTTGCCCTCGTACATCCTGAGCAGGAAGACAAGGACGCCATGGACTTCGACGACAACGACGTACAGGGAGTGATGGACGAAAACCTAAAGACGCTCAATTCACAACTACCACCCTTCTGCAAGGTCTCAGCAATAGAGATACATAAGGAAGAATTTCAGAAAACTGCCAAAAAGAGCATAAAGAGATATCTTTACAAGTAAAAGAGATAACACCTCATACCAAAATCAAGACAAAGGATGAAAATACCGAGTTATAACGAACTGATAGAAAAAAGTATCGTATCCAACTGGGAAAAGGACGCACTTACCGACTTTAAGGGTGCAACACTGCAATACCACGACGTGGCTCGCAAGATTGAGAAACTTCACATCATCTTCGAAAGCAGCGGCGTACAGAAAGGCGACAAGATTGCACTTTGCGGACGAAACAGTTCCAGCTGGGCTGTGGCTTTCCTTGCAACACTGACATACGGTGCTGTGGCTGTGCCCATTCTGCACGAGTTCACAGCAGACCAGATTCACAACATCGTAAACCATAGTGAGGCAAAGCTGCTCTTTGTGGGCGACTACGTGGCTACGGTCATCGACCAGACAAAGATGCCACATCTGGAAGGCATAATTTACCTGCCAGACTATTCGCTCGTGATTTCACGCACGGACAAGCTGACATACGCCCGCGAGCACCTCAACGAGCTGTTCGGAAAGAAATATCCCAAGTATTTCCGCAAGGAGCACGTCAACTATTACAAGGAACAGTCGCCGGACGAACTCGCACTCATCAACTACACCTCCGGTACAACCGGCTTCTCAAAGGGCGTAATGGTACCTTACCGCGCACTTTGGAGCAATTACGACTTCGCCATGACTGTGCTTGGCAAGATAATCAAGAAGGGCGACAACGTCATCAGCATCCTGCCTATGGCACACATGTACGGCATGGCGTTCGAGTTTATGTTTGAGTTTATCTTCGGTTGCCACGTCTTCTATCTCACACGTGTGCCCAGTCCTGCCATCATCGCAGCAGCCTTCGCAGAGGTCAAGCCAGCCATCATCATCGCCGTACCTCTGGTTATCGAGAAGATCATCCGCAAGAAGGTATTCCCGAAGATTCAGAACAATCGTATGCGCCTTCTCCTCAACATGCCTGTTGTAAACAAGAAGGTAAACCAGAAGATTTGCGACCAGGTGGTTAAAGCTTTCGGTGGCAACTTCTATGAGATTATCGTCGGAGGTGCAGCCTTCAATCAGGAAGTGGAGCAGTTCCTCAAACGCATCGGCTTCCCATATACCGTAGGATACGGAGCCACGGAGTGTGCACCGATTATCTGCTACGCTGACTATCACGATTTCGCCCCCGGTTCATGCGGAAAGCCCGTCGTTCACATGGAGGTAAAGATTGACAGCCCCGATCCCGAGAACGTCCCTGGAGAGATTCTCGCACGCGGTCTGAACGTAATGCTCGGCTACTACAAGAACGAAGAGGCTACAGCACAGACTCTCGACTC
>ENA-ORMS01002991-ORMS01002991.1-human-gut-metagenome-genome-assembly--contig:-NODE-2991-length-11415-cov-3.438468_pt1 | contig 11415 bp, 13 predicted proteins | sample MGYA00242104_ERZ508997 | MGnify/ENA primary metagenome ERZ508997 (study PRJEB26280, sample SAMEA2338704) | human gut metagenome | biome: human gut; feature: human-associated habitat; material: faeces... | reverse complement strand
AGAGGAAATTTAAAATAATTTTCCGACCGCGCACTTTTTATTCTTTATGCTTATTTCAGCGTCGGTTTGTCGGTTAAATGGGCGATTTCTCGGGCGAAATTCGCCACCTGCTCCCAATCGGTATAGACAACTTCTTTGCGCGTATCCGTTTCACCGCCTGACATCTTCATAATCAGTTTGATCATAAAGCGGTCGTACCAGCGATAACGTGGGTAACGCAGCGCCCCGGCAATGACCGCGCAGCGATCGGGACGCCATTGCGAGTTCATCAGAAACTTGCGCGCGTAGCTGTTGGTCTGTGGAGTACGCTTCTCCGGTTTACGCGCCACCAGGTTTACGGAGTAAAAGGCGCTCGGCATCGAATTCAGCCGCGTCGCATGCTTTTTGACAAATTCCTGGAACGCAGAGTGGTAGTGACCATAGCGAATAGAAGCACCAATGACCACACGGTCATAGTTTTCCCACTGTGGTTCTTCAATGCGGTGCACATTGGCGACATCCGCCTGGATCCCCAGTTCTTTCAGTTCCGAAGCCAGGTAGGAGGCAATCTCGCGCGTTTGTCCGTCCCTTGTTGAGAAAAGAATTAATGTTTTCACGTATTACTCCATCATTCACGCCAGAAAGTCGGGGTAAAGAGCACCAGCAATGTAAAGACCTCGAGACGACCAAACAGCATGTTGGCAATCAGGATCCATTTAGCCACCGGGTTCATACTGGTAAAGTTATCAGCAACCACGCCAAGCCCTGGCCCCAGGTTATTCAATGTTGCAACAACCGAGGCAAAGGCAGAAAAGTCATCCACGCCCGTGGCGATAATCGCCAGCATACTGACAATAAACACCAATGCATAGGCGGAGAAAAATCCCCAAACGGCTTCGAGGATACGTTCCGGCAGTGCGCGATTCCCCAGCTTAATGCTGTAGACGGCGTTCGGATGCACCAGTCGTTTCAGCTCACGGTTCCCCTGCTTAAACAGCAGCAGGATGCGGATCACTTTCAGGCCACCGCCCGTTGACCCGGCACAACCGCCGATAAAAGCTGAACATAAGAGCAGTACCGGCAAAAAGAGCGGCCAGCGGGCAATGCTGTCAGTCGTAAACCCGGCGGTTGTCGCCATCGACACCACCTGGAAAAACGCCTGGTTAATTGTCATCAGCGCCGAACTGTAGACATTATGAAACCACAGTACGAGTGTACAAATAACCACCAGTGAAAACTGTACGCCGATAAACATGCGAAATTCCGGATCGCGCCAATAAACCTTCAGACTACGCCCACTTAACAGTGAAAAGTGCAGACCGTAGTTACAGCCGGAGATCAGCAGGAAGATAGCAATGATAGTGTTAATAGTCGGGCTGTCGAAATAACCGATACTGGCATCATGTGTCGAGAAGCCGCCAATAGCGATGGTCGCAAAGCTATGGCCGATGGCATCAAAGGCATCCATTCCAGCAAACCACAACGCCAGCGCACAGGCGACGGTCAGCAAGACATAAATCAACCACAGGGTTTTCGCCGTTTCCGCAATTCGCGGGCGCATTTTGTTATCTTTCAGCGGGCCGGGCATTTCTGCGCGATAGAGCTGCATCCCACCCACGCCGAGGATAGGCAGTATCGCAACCGCCAGCACGATGATCCCCATACCGCCAAACCATTGCAGCATCTGGCGATAAAAGAGGATGGCATGAGGGAGCGAATCCAGCCCCACCAGCGTAGTGGCCCCCGTGGTGGTCAGGCCAGAGAAAGATTCAAAAAACGCATCGGTAATCGTGAGGTTCGGGCTTTCCGAGAAGATAAAAGGGAGCGCACCGACGCTACCCAGCACGGTCCAGAACAGCACCACTATCAGAAACCCCTCACGGGATTTCAGTTCGCCCTTCTCTTTGCGGTTCGGCCACCAAAGCATAGAGCCAATGGCGAGGGCGACAAAAAAGGTCTGGGTAAAAGCGCGGCCCGCTCCATCCCGGTAGATGAGTGCTACCAGCCCAGGGATAATCATGGTCCCTGAAAATAAGATGACCAGTAGTCCAACGATTCGGGTAATGGCGCGAAAATGCATCTCTGCCGCTTCCTTAGTTCTGCAAAACGAAGTGGGGATTATTCTTCAATCGCTAACAATTGCAATGAACCACGGCTAAAATCCGCCAGCTTTGCGGAAAATTCAGCCACTTTCGCCGCCGGAAGCGCCACCCGCAGCAGAACGAATGCCTGATAATCACTGTTGATAATTTTGCCGTCACACTGCCCCAGCAACGCTTCAATGCCGGTTAACTGACTATATTCACATTGCAAAGTATATTCGGTTAATGGTGTCTTGCGTTGGGTCGTTAGCTGGCGCAGCGCCTGATTCACGCCGCCGATTCGCTCTTCATAGGCGCTCAGCCGCCGATCCATCGTCTGGCGCATATGCTCCATGCGTTCCTCTTCCTGCCTGCCGGCCGCGCGGAGCTGACCGCCCAGCGCGTCCATCTGCCCCTGCTGCGTGCGGGTCATTTCCCCCATCATACGCATCATGGAATCGTTGACGCTTTGCACGGTTTCGCTCAATTCCTTCCGCGCCTGAGCGCTGTTCTCCCGTCCGGCCTCATCCGCCTGCGCGAGCTTTTCCTGAACGGCAGCAGCCATCTCCTTCACCTGTTTTTCGGCCGTAGCTGATCTTCGAAACATCAAAATCAACGTAATCGCCATCATCAGCACCAACGCCAGACACACCAGCACAACGACGTAAAGCGCCAACTGTTCAGAGAGAAAAACCATGAAGGGACACCCCGCTTTCTTCCCGGCAGTAGCGCGCGGGAGCTAAATGTGTTATAATCAGCTTGCCCGTTTGGGCAAAGGAGGTAAACCATGGCTCAAAAACGCAGAAAAGAACAGCTTATGAAACGCAGGGAGCGCAGGCTGACCGCGCTTTGCATCGGCGGCGGCATCGGCGCCATGCTGCTGAGCCTTTTCGTCTGTATGATGATTTTCGATATTCGCTCGGATGAAACGCCCGTTTCCGCGCCCGCAACGACCGCGCTGCCGTATGATTCTACGCAGCCCTTTTCCGCAGGCGATCGCACGAGCACGCAAATGAACGACCTTCGCGCAAACGGCCGCATATCCGTCAGCGATGGCCCGCGCGGTGTCAGCATCGGCGATTCACTCGATACGCTGCTCTCCCGCTACCCGAGCACCTACACCAATTCCGAAACCACGGGCGACCTGACCGGCGAACAATCCAACGAGGAGATGATCCTCTATTGTGCGCAATACTTCGAGAATCAAAACGGCGTGATGACCGCCCTGCCGCCGCGTGGGCTGCTCACCGTCGATTCCGGCTCGATCATCGTGACCCTGATGGCGCCGACCTCCGCCTATCCGGCCGGAACGCTGGAGCAATACAGCCGGTATGAGCACGTCTACTGCATCTACACCGTTTCGCCCGATACCATGACCGTTCAATCCATCGTGCTCGGATTGAGCCGATAAAGATGGTTTCATTATAGGAAAGAAACGCCTTATTGTCAATTCCCCGCGTATAAAAGGTCTTTTTCGTCATGCACCGCTCATGCGAAAAAGACCTTTTTTGATTTCAGCGTCGTTCAAAAACGCCGCCCGTTTTTTTTCGCAAGTTCCGCCCATGTCATCATTTTCGGCACAGAAAAAGTTTTTTCGTCTCCCGTTGTGATGATCTTCAGTTCACCTGTCTGCGCATCAATGGGAATCTGCGAAAAACCGTATGTTTTCCAGATCGACCGTTCCGCATTTTCCTGATTTTCAGCTTCAAAAATATCCGCTGTCCGCTGGTTTTCCGTCGTCAAATATCGGCAATCCAGTACCCACGTCGGCACAGCACACGCATACTCCGTCATATCCGGATTCGAATAACGCAGATAACCCAAGCGAAGCGCATAAACCGCCCGAATATTTCCCGCTTCAATTTCCCTCTCAATGCGCTTCAGTATTTCTTCAAGCGGCGCAAGCGGAATATCATCGATCTCCACCGTGCGAACCCGATTCACACCGATGTGCACAAAATAATCTGACTCATCCGACGCGGCCATCTCCATAAAAATCTTCGTATTCCAGAACGAACCTTTTCTGTATGGTTTCAAACGCCGTTCTTCCGGATCGTCTTTGTCTGTTTTCGTATAAGGCACGGTAAAATGGTTTTCCGCCTGAGAGGACGCGATGGCTCCGATCATGGGGATTCCTTCTATGAGCTGTTCTGCTGTAATCTGATAAAATCCCGTTGAATCACCATTTTCATATCTGCAAATCTGAATCCGTTTAGGCGCGATACGAATGGATTGCCCCGGATATACAGAGTTCAAGATATTCTGCCATTTCTCCATGGTCTGCTCAATGGTCCAGTTCTTCCCCGGAATATAGCGCTGCCGCATATCCACTTCCCAAGGATATTTCCATTCGACGGCCATCTGCCGATCACCCGCCGCGTATTGTCCCGCTTGAATTGTCACGTCTTTCACGGCTTCATACTTCGTCGTACTGCCGTTTCCATTTGTCAGAAGCTGAATTTCAACCGTTTGTCCATCAATGTCATACGAACAGAATGTCTCCCCCGCCTCTTTTTTCCGTTTTCTTCTGAATTTCTCGGATCATTGTCTCATTCCACGGCTTTTGATTCTCCAACGTTACCACCGGGCAGCGTTCCACCTCCGGCACAATAATCGGAACATCGATGCTCACCTCACCGTTTGCCGTGTCGTATTTTTCTTTCCATCGCCCCATCTGCTCGACCTGCCCCCGCAGCTCCGAGATGGAAACCATCTCGCCTTGCGCCATCGCCAGCGTTGGCATAAGCAGCATCACGCCAAGCGTCGTAATCCATCGTTTCATCCGAATCCCTCCTCGCTGCTTTGTTCTCATGTGTAGCGGAAATCCTCATCGTTTCTCCGTTCGCTTATTAAGACGTAAAAAGCATCGGATTTTATATACCCATTTTTCAAGTCTTTTGATTATTCTTTTTTATTGTCCGATTATGGCGAATTGCGATTGTTTTCGTTTATAATATTAAGTTGCATGTTGATGCAGCACAAATCTACCGACGTCATTTAGCCAAAGTCCAAGCATACACAAGACGCGAAAAGCATCGTTCTTCGCGCCTTGTGTGCTTATCTGCTGTGGTACCAAGTCGGTACCACATTCTTCATTCCGTCATACCATTCCAGCACCTGCGCAGCCTGCTTCCGCATGACCTGAATTTGTCCCTCTCCAAAGGGCATTGCCCACGGAAGCGAACCGAGAGTATTTGAGCAGATGTAAAAAGCAAGCAGTTTCCAGAATTCCATCGGGATATTGCCGCCAAAGTAGCCATCCACCATACCGGCAGCAAAAGCCGGCGCTGTTTGCGCGCACCAGACAACACGGTTAAATTCCTCCCATGGATCGCCAAAATCGTCCCGGTCAAAATCAATGATTGTCAGCACACCGTGGCTGTCGATCATCATATTGCCGATGTGGTAGTCGCCGTGTTGATAGCTCTGGGGTCTATTCTTCAGTAGATGCCGATTCCGGGTAAGGTAGGCAAGAAATAAATCCCCACCGCCATCATACTTCAGCTCGCAGTTTTCATACATAGCGATTCTTCTATCAATCTTAGCGTTAAATCGAATTTCCCAATCGGGAGCATTCGCCGGAGCCGGAATGGTATGGATTGAAGCCAATATGCGTCCTGCATCCAGACCATAGCTATACTGCTGCTCGGAGCACATTGCCATCATCGCGTCCTCTGCATCTACGCCATCAATCCAGCTTTGAATAGAGTAAACCCCTTCGTCGCAGATTCCAAATTCCACAGGCAGACACATGGGGATATCAAGCTGTGAAACTTCACTCATTTTCTCGTATTCCCGGCGCTTGCGTTCCAGTCGATCAATAGACGAAACCCGAAGAAGGTACTTTGTGCCATCAGCGGTAACGGCACAATATTTCTGATCTCCCGACCAACCTTTGACTATTGGTGATTTGTTTACAATCGACTCAAGAATCATGTATTATCCCCCCTGTAAATCCTTCAGCCAAGCGTAGTTCGTCCTCTTCGCAGTAGTCAAGTTTTCCCGGCCTGTTGCTTTGTACATCCCTCTCACCTCGTTTCTCATGTTTTATAACTGTAGATGAGCAAACAAATAAAGACATCCCAACGTGGTGAATGGTACAACAAAAACTCATCCAACCACCGCCACAAAAGGAGATGTCTCATACCTACAGTGTAAAGCAATCGGAAGAAATTTGCAAGATCTTAAACGCGTTGCAGCTCAGGAATTTTTATCCGATGTCTATCTAGAACATGTAAAGACCATGGCCCGCTCTGTCTGACGGTTGCAAAGCAAAACTTTTCATGGAATTCAGCAACGTCCTACTCTCCCAAGTGACTTTTCCTGCCTGAATCCCGTACAGCAGGCGGCAGAAAAAATCCTAACCAAGTACAATGTCGCACATTGATTGAAGACGACTAGCGAGATGGTCGTAACGGATGCACAAAGTTTCTTCCGCGCCTTTTCTCCTACTCTCCCAGGTGTTCCTGTTGCGGCGCGCACTCCTTGTCACGCCGCGCGCGTTTTGTGTCACGCTTCAAAATCCTCTGAATATGCAAAAAGCCGCCCGTTTTATGCAACGAGCGGCTTTCTCATTTATGCGGTTTTTACGCCGTTTCAGGCTTCGGATTGTTGATCATTTCCACCTTCGCATCGGCGAGATAGAACGGCTCCATGTTCTCCATCTCTTTGATCTGCGCGTCAATCATCGCTTTAAGCGTCGCCGTGTCGAGCCGGATGCCATGCTTGCGGAGAATCTCCTCAGCATAGACCAGCTTCTGGTCGCCATTGCCTGCGCCGTAGAGCTTCTCAGCCGCAAAAACGGCAATCTGTACCCAGCTCTTTGCCTTGGAAAGCTGCTCGTTCGTCAGTTTACTGCGCAGCCACGGCACCAGATACAGCGACACAATGCCCGCCGCAAGGCTGATGACCGCCTGCGCGAGCTTCGTCAGGTCCAGCAGTACGGCTTCCTGTCCGTCCTGCTCTTCCGCCAGCACCGGCAACGCAAAGACCAGCGCCAGAAGTACCATCATCACGACCAACATTTTCAGCTTCTCTTTCATATTTTAATCCCCTACTTTCTTGAGCGGCACAGACAACCGCTGCGCCGCGCTCTTTGCAATTTCTTCGGACAGCTCCACGCCGACCGAATCGTACCCTTCCAGCTCCGCCGCCGCCAGCGTCGAACCGCTTCCCGCAAATGGGTCCAGAATCCGACCTCCCGGCAGACAGATTTTGCATATCTGCCGCATGATCTCTTCCGGTTTCTGCGTCTGGTGGATGCGCTGCATCCCCTGCACGTTTGCCGCCTTAAACACACCCGGCAGCACCGACACAGGGCGATCAATCGGCAATTTTCCGTTGCTCGCCCAGACCGCAAACTCTGCCTGCTGCCGAAACCGTCCCTTCTGCGGGCGGCTGGTCAGTTTGTCCCAGACCAGCGTGCCGCGCCACTGCCAGCCTGCCCACTGCACCGCATCCGTGAGCAGCGGCATCTGCCGCCAATCGCAGAACGCCACCAGAACAGCGCCATCGTGACAGTGAACGCGCGCATCCGCGAATACATCTGCCATCATGTGCAGCCAGCTACGCGCATCCATCTGGTCACCCATGAAATCCGGAAACGGACAGGCTTTCTTGGTCGCCGTGTACTTCTGAGACGTGCTGGCTCTCCGTTCGGATAGCGTCGCGCCGCCGCTGGCATACGGCGGGTCTGTAATCACTGCGTCAAAACGCTCTCCATTATAATTGGAAAGAAACGCTCGACAATCGCCATTGTAAAGCTCAATCATGGAAGTGCCTCTCATTCTCCAAAAAATTTTTCGGGTCATACAGTTCCTTACATTTCCATACAGCAGCGCTTCTTGCACCAAAATCCGTATGGATGATATAATGATTTTGCACATAATCAGACTAAAAAAGGAGCTGACACCGCACTTCCAACTGCGTCAGCTCCCTCGCGGCGCGCTTCCTGTCCGAAGAAGCTCGCCGCAGGCGCTCTGCTATGCGCACGGGAGACGGTTTTCCGCCTCCCTTTTCTTATACCTGCGTCTTAGTCGTTGCCCGTAGCTTTGCAGCAATACTCCGCGCTGACCCAACCGGTATATCCCTTGTAGGTCGTCTTGAACCAGCCTGCCTGCTCCTCAAGCACAGTAATCACCGCACCGTCCGGCAGCATCTGCATGTATTCGCCGCGAATATCGGGTTTTTTCCGCATCCGCAGCCCCTTCTGCGCGCAGACGATGTATTTCGTCCCCACCTGAATGTCTGCTGTCGTGTCCTCGTCGGCTTCTCTCCCGACATTGATGTTGCGATGCACGCCCAGCCCGTTCCAGCCGTCCTTGGCGGTCAGCTCGGTTTCCACCACGCCGCCCCGGCTCTTGCTTGAGTGGATGACCGTGCCCTGCTCCGTCACCAGCCCGGTGTGGCTCACGTCGCTCGTGCCCACGCCCATGAACGCCAGCATGCCCGCCTTCGCGCCGGAAATGCCCGCCTGCTTCCACGTCAGGTCGCGGTATTTTCCGCGCTTGCTGTCGCTGTCCCACAGGGCGTTTGTGCCTGCCGTCGTGTAGCGCTTGTCGCCGCCCGGCGCTGTGCGGATGACCTTCTTGACGAGGTTGATGCAGTCCAGCTCGCTGTACGCCGTCCCGATCAGCCCCCGCGCCACGCGGATGGCTTCTTCCGCCTGAATCAAAGGATTTCACACTCCTTCCGCCTTTATCCGAGCATGTGCCCTCTAAGACGATGAAACTTTTTGAGTTCTCGTCTTCTAGCGCGTGCGTATTCCCGGATAGCTTCATCGGTTGGTTTGGTGTGCAGGCACTCAACAAGATATCTGATTGCCCATTCTCGCGCCTGCTGTTTTCGTTTTCTGTACTCCATTTTGCTTTTCATTTTTCAGTCCCCGGTTTTCATACATCGTCAAAACTAGCTATTGATAGTTGACAATAGCGCCCTTAGATAAAATAAGCAGATGGTACAAACGGCTAATGCCACATGCCTCCCATCAGGAACCGATGCAGCGCGGCGATGGTGCCCTTGCGTCACTCCGTCACGAGGTCTTCGCAACCGCTGTCGATCAGGACTTCCCTGACCTTCTCCTTGAGCAGTCGCGGCACCTGCGCAAAAGTCTTCTTCCCAAGCATAATCTGCTGTGCCCAAATCATAGCCATCATATCTTCTTCCTTTCCGCTCATCACGAGCAATCCAAAAATTTTAAGCATATACAATCTCGCTCATCTCGAGGATGCATTGCAGTAGGGTTTCGTTCTGGTCTTCGAGCGCTTTAATGCGCTCCTCTTGCGTCGGTTGCGGTTCTCCCGGCACTGGCGTGTCCGGCACTTCCGGCTCGACGTACACACTGCCGTCGTCGGAGAGCTGCACCGCGTTGTCAAGGGTGCGGTAAACGGTCGTGTAATCGCTAAAATCGCCGAGCTGGGTCACGCCGTCCATGCGCCACGTCGTAAAGCCTGTTGTTGGAGCGTCGGCGATACCGCCAAGCTCAATAACATGCTCACTGTGCCGCGAAAACGTTACTTCCCGGATTTCGTCCGAGGCGTTTATCTTGATTTTAATCATTGCATATCCTCGTTTTCACAGTCAATTCCGTTCCTATTCGGTTCATATTTTTACCCATGTAATTTGTTTAGCGCCGTTTATTTGTACGCCCAAAAACGCCTCGCTGCCGGCACCAACGCCCACATAGTATGTGTCCGAATAAAAACTTCCCGGCCAGCTTCCGCCACTAAGTCGGATAAAACCGCCATAATCAACAGGCACCGTATTTCCTTTGCTTTTTTCTGCATAAAAACTACCTGACTTTATCGAGCCGATAGCATTTTTTATGGATTTAACCGCTTCGGCGCTGGCGACTTTTTTAGACAAGTCCGTGCTTGCCATAATCTCTTCTAACGTCAGTGCGTCGGATTGATTGACTTTATCGTCCTTTAGCTGATTAACTGTCTCCTCATCCGCCGCGCCGATGTTCTCCCTCGCCTGCGTCTTTTGCGCATCATTAAGCGTCTGCGCCGTATACAGCACCGCTTCCTGCGGCGCATCCCTGCCGGGGTCGCCCTTCTCCCCCTTCTCGCCTTGCGCGCCGGGGTCACCCTTTTCCCCTTTCTCGCCTTTTGCGCCGGGCTCTCCCCGAAGCGACGCTATCTGCTCATCCGTCAGGCTTTCAAATGTCACCTCGCCGTCCTTGCCCTTTGGCCCTTGCGGGCCAGTGGCTCCGGTTTCGCCCTGCGGCCCCCGCTCGCCGGTGTCCCCTTTTTCGCCCCTCGGTCCCTGTGCGCCGGTGTCGCCTTTCTCGCCTTTCGGGCCTTGCGCGCCGACAAATTCCCCGTTGTCGAGCTTCTTTTGCACGTCGTTTGCAACCTTCTGCGCACCGCTCGCAGCGGAAATGGCCTTTCCGGCAGCCGTGTTCGCTGCGCCTGCCGCCGCCTTGCAAGCGTCAAACTGCGCCAATAGCTCGGCAAGCGACGGAATCACCTTTTCCTCGTCGATGATCGTGTCCGTGCTGTCCTCCATCACCCGTATCACGCAGCCGTAAAGCGGGATCTGCGTTTGCCCGTCCTCGTCCATCAGCGACAGGATAATCGACACGTCGCCCCGCTCTGCGTAACCGATCTTCGGCAGCGTCACAGATACCACGTTGGCCTGCACACTGCCCACCTGCTTTTGCAGGCTTGCGCGTCCCGGCAGGATCATGCTCAGCCACGGCTGCATCCCGGTCAGATCGGCGGGCTTGCCGCCGTCCAGAACCACGATCACAAAATCGTGCGCCTGACGGCTCGAAAGCGTCGCCAGCGCCCTCAGCCGTTCCACCGGCGGCGAATCCTCCTGCAGATCGACCGCGCGGCGAATCTTCCATCCGTCCATCTTCTCCTCCTCAATACTGTCTGCCCGTCTGGCAGGATATAAAAACCTGCGCGCTCCAGCTCGCGCGAATGTGTGCCAGTCCCTGCGCGTTTCCGCTCTGGGGCTTCGGGCGCACGGCAAAGCTGTGGAATGTTCCCCGGCTGATTCTCCCGTCTGCGTCCGTGGAAAGATACGGTGCAATATCGACGACGCCATTTTCAAAGGCGCTGACCGGCACCTCTTTCCCGTCAACCTCGACCGTGTATGCGCTCGTCATCGGCCCGGAATAGATGCCGTATTCAATCCCATGCAGGTGCTCCGGAAGGGTCACGTCATGCGCATGCGCCGGAATGTTTACGCTGTGCCGATGTTCCGGCAGATTGAGCGTCTGAGACGGAACCAGCAGGCTGATATTCATCTCGTGGTAGTGCGAAAATTCATGCCGATGAATCATGCCGTGCCGGTGGCCGCCGAGGCCGTGCGTGTGGCTGTCAAAGCTGTGCCAGTGACCCATGCC
>ENA-ORMS01002987-ORMS01002987.1-human-gut-metagenome-genome-assembly--contig:-NODE-2987-length-11426-cov-11.626858_pt1 | contig 11426 bp, 5 predicted proteins | sample MGYA00242104_ERZ508997 | MGnify/ENA primary metagenome ERZ508997 (study PRJEB26280, sample SAMEA2338704) | human gut metagenome | biome: human gut; feature: human-associated habitat; material: faeces... | reverse complement strand
TAGCGAACCCGAGAAGTGCTGTCCGACAAAAAGAACTATCGGTAGCTTGCTATCACAGATAAATACTAAAAGATAAAACAGAAGTACATCAAATACAAGACTTTTTTCTACAAGCTGTTAACATAGATTATCCCCTTACGGCATATAACCGATTTTTGATTAATTTTACTTAATTTACGGCTAAATAACCGTGTAACAATGTTACAATAGGTGAATATGTGGAAAATATTGTGTGCGTTTTGTACAAAACGAACAAAAAATTGAATTTGCTTTGTTGACATTGCCTATTGATTATAAAATCGTTTTCATTTATAATTGAGATAGCAAATAAAGATATTTGCGAAATCGCAAAACGAAATTAACGGAGGACATTAAAATGAAGTTAAGAAAAATTATGGCAGGTATTGTTGCTACATCAGTAGCAGGTACAATGGCTGTTGCAGCATCAGCACAGTATGATGCATTCCTTATGTACGCATCAGGCAACTGGTATCCCGCACTTATTGCCGATGCCAGCGGTCATTTTGAGGACCCTAATTCAGGCGCAGTCACAGAGTGGACATCAGGCACTGCAGAAGTTACTAAGGACGGTACATACACAGTATCTCTCTCTAACATCAAGGGTACCGGTGTTGATGAAGAAACAGGCGAAGAAACACTGCTTCCTGCAGCGTGCGAAGGCGCTGCAGTATTCAACGTTGATATCCCTGACCTCGCTACAACTTTAGGCATCGGCGGAAACAGCGAAGGCTTTGATGCGAATATGACACCTGCTGAAAAGATGGCATTTGCTAAGTCTAAGGGCGTTAACGTAACCGACGTTAAGATCTCAGTGGTTACGGACGGCGAAACAACAGAAGTTGCTGTTGATTCAAGCAAGATCCTCTTCGGTGATATCGAAAATAACGGCAAGCTCCGTATCGAGCTTTACAACCAGTTCGGTGACACATCGAAGGATGCTCCTTTAAATACTTCGGACATCTTCTTCAATGATAGCCTGAATGTTACATTCACAATCACAGGTATCGACGCTATCACGGGTGGAAACATTAAGCCCGCTCCTACACCTGCTCCCGCTGACACAACAGCTCCCGCTGATACAACAGCTCCCACAACAGGCGATTCTACAAAGCCCAACACAAACACAGGTGTTGAAGGCGTTGCAGCAGTTGCAGGCGTTGCACTTCTCGCAGCCGGCGCTGTAGTAGTTGCTAAGAAGAGAAAGTAATTTCTGTTCACGGTAAATTACATTAATATGTAGCAAAAGCCCACGCATTTCGGTGCGTGGGCTTTTTGTGCGTAAAAGCACCGTAAAGCCGGATTTCGCAGGCAGAAAAAACAGAGCATATCGGTTATCCGTTCCGATATGCTCTGTACTGCTTAAAATGTCCGATATAATTGCTTACGGCAACATATTCCTGTGCTTAGTTCTGTGGCATTATGACTTTAACCGCAGAGATTACGGCAACAGCTTACTGTGCGCTGATAACCATCTTGTATCTTGCAAATTTTTTGCCTTCGAGTATCTGTATACCCTTCTTTTCCTTGAAAATTCCGCTGTCATCATCATAATCGTCACTGCCGCACCACGGCTCAATGCAGATGAATCCTGCACGTTTTCCCGCAGGTGTCCACAGCCCGAGCGTTTCGAAGCCCTCAAATGCTATGCAGGCAAGCGTCTTTTTGCCCTGAACGAGCTTTACGGCTCTTGACTTTATGTTATCGAAATAAACCACATCGTTATCAAACATATCGTAGCTCAGCGGCAGCTTTGACGAGCCGTCAAGACGCTGTATGCGTTCCTTGCTTCTGAACAGCCTTGTATTAAGATCCATAACCGGAGTTGACGCTTTCTCACGCTTTTCAAATACCAGCGTGCAGTTGTCAAGATCATCGCAGGCTATGGCAGGATGCGCTCCGATGCAGAACGGTATGCTGTGATACTCAGGATTGAAAACGCTGTAGCAGATTTCTATCCTGTCGTCAAACAGATTGTACTGTAGGCAAAGTTCAACGCTATATGGATAGCCGTTTTTCACGGGTGCGTACTTGTACTGCAGAATAAGCGAGTTGCCGCTTTTTCTTACTGTTGTAAATGTATTGTCACGGGCGAATCCGTGCTTTGTAAGAGAGATTTCCTTCCCGTCAATTATGGTCTTGTTGTTTTTTACATTTCCTATCGCAGGAAAAAGCACGGGCGAAGTCTTTCCCCAGAAAGCAGGGTCGCCGCACCACATTATCTCTCTGCCGCCTATTACAAGCGATTTAAGCTCTGCGCCTTCTGAAGCTATTACGGCTTTGGCATTTTTTGTTTTCAGCTCAGTTGTCATTTAAGTACCTCGTCTTTTACTGCTCGTAAGCTGTCAGCTTATCGTTTTCGATTGTCAGTTTCGGATTGTTGAACTTCCAGCTTTTGATAAATTCGGGTATTTTCTTTGTCGTACCCTTAAAATCGGGTAATTCGCTCAGTGTGATAACCTTTTCACTTGAATATACGCTCTTGAGGAATTCCTCAGACATACGTTCCGTATTTACCGACGGAGTGCCGCCAAGCTGTGTTATAACAGCTCCCGAGCCGTTTGAGGCGCATACGAATTCCTTGCACCACGGAGCGTAATAAAGCCATTTTACTTTGCTGTCAGCCTTGAACACTTCTTCGGGGTCGGGTATGTATCCTACCTCAGACAGAGCGGACATTTTTCCTTTATCGTCGGTGTACTTGGAAATCGTGTTGTATGAAGCAATCTGCGCCGAGTGATCCTCTGAGGACGGGTATACGTCCATACCGCCTATATCATAGGTGTTAGCGTTGACAGTTGCTTTTTTCGACTGACCGTTCCATACCCAGATAAGATTTGTCAGCTTATGGTAATTCTCAAGGCGATCATATAATATGTACCATAGCTTCTGATAAAGCTGTTTGTCAAAGGTATCCCTGTCCTTAACGCCCCACCAGAACCAAGCGCCGCTTGCCTCGTGCAGAGGTCGCCATATAACAGGAACGCCGGCTGTTTCAAGACGCTGTAAATAAAGTGCAATAGTATCAATATCCTTGATTATTACCTTATATTCATCGGTGCCGGGAGTTACCGCTTTTTCAAGGCTGAAGTCCCGTATCTCATCGCTGTAGAACGCTGTGCCTTTGACGCTTTTGTCGCTCATATCAACGGGAACCTTCCAGTGCCAGCAGAAAGCAACGATGCCGTTCTGCTCGTTGTGCCACTTTATCGCTTCTTCAATCTGTGTGTAATCGGGCGTGTCCGTACCCTGAGCGTAAAGGAAGTCAAAGCCCATGATAGCAGGCATATCGCCTGTTGTGTTGTAGTACATTATGTTCTCGAACTGGTTTGCGTCGGAATACTGCTGACCTGAGATAATCTGCTTTCCGTAGACGCTCTTAAGGTAGTTGAAAAGCTCCAGTGTTTCTTCGTTTGTGTTCTCGGATACAGGCTTAGAGCCGTCCGGGGTTTTTGCTTCAAGCTTCTTTATAAGTGTGTCAACATCGGTTTCGTACTTTAACGCAACATCCATATCTATGTTGCCGTCAGCATCGACAGCAATGGGATTTGAGCGGAGCTGCTCTGTGTTTGCGTTGTCGGTTGCAGACGAGGTGGTATTGCCGGAATTATCCCCGTTTCCTGATGCGGTGCTGTCATTGCAGGCTGTCACTGACAGTATCATTGACACGGCTAAAATTGCCGCAAGCGTTCTTTTCATTGAAAAAATCCTTTCATTTTAGCTAAATTTAATCTTGATTATGGCGGAATTTAATCCGCATAAGCTAATTATAACAAATCCACAAATAAAATTCAATAGATAATGGAAAATGTGTTGAAATTCTGTCTGCATATAGCCGGAATATTTGTAAATCATGTCAAGGAAGCTTACCGTTCTTGTATTCCTTCGGGGTAACTCCGACCGCCTCGCTGAACGCACGGCAGAAATGGCTCTGTGACGAGAAACCCAGTAATGATGCGATGTCAGCTATGGTGTGAGTGCCATCCTTAAGCATACCTTTTGCGGCATTTATACGGGAGGCATTGATGTACTCGTGGATGCCCATACCGATCTCAGCTTTGAAAAGGCGGTGCAGATGGGAGCGGTCATAGCCTGCTTCATCGGCTATCTGCTGTACGGTAAGGCGCTTTCCTGTGTTCTCGGAAATCATCTTTATAGCGGTGCGAACCGGCGCTGAGAGCCGTTTTGTACGTCTTAGCCGTTGCATACGGACGGCATAATCCATTACCATTTCGTTATTAAGCTCTATAACCTGTTCAATAGAAGTGCATATATCTGCTCGTCTTATGTATATATCACTGAGAGTATATGCGGTTTCCTCAGACATACCTGCGGCTATGCAGGTACGGGCGACTACGGCGGCGCAGACTACAAGGTGATAAATCTGATTGCGGAGTGGATCGTCCGAAAGCTGACCTTTTCCGCTTTCAATATCAGCGTCATATTTTAACTTAGTTTCTAATAATTGGTTAATATCACCTGATGCAATAAGAGCGAATACCGAGTTTTCATTTTCGATAGGCTCGTGGTAAAATTCCTGAGCCTGCTGTACATAGAGCAGCTTTTCGGGTTCGGTATTTTCATTTTTTTCATCTTCATCAGTGATGCGACAGGTTGTAGTTTTATGCTGATTGTAAACGTTATTTTCGGTGTTTGCAGTGGTTTTCGGTACATTTTTTGCCATAATATTCCTCCTTAATCTTTAAATCGGTCTTTTTATCATTATACAACAAAAGTGCAAAAATAGCAACATTTTTGATAAGGGTAATTCTGGGAGTTTTAATGTATACTATTGATGAATTATCAAAGTAGATATAGTTTAATGGTAAGGAATAATAATGATTGCAAAAGGTTAATTGCGTGAAAATATTAAAATATTGTGTAGTGGTGTAACGTGATAGTTAAGAATGGAATTAATTGTGTAATGTTGTTATGTAACGGGCGAGAGATGGCGGAACAATCCCTCCGTCTTGACGGCAGAAAAGTTTGCAATATAAAAATGGTGGGCTTATCGCAAGCAGAAAGCAACAAAGCAACAGTTTGTGCCTTGCCGTCAATCCACCTCACTTTGACAAGGGAGGCAAGAATATGGTGTTTTTCGAGGGATAGTGCGTTTTTCGAAGGGTCAATGTCAGTGCAGTTGTACCGGTACACTCACGAAATTATTAATAACTTGTCGATACAGAAATTGTTTTAAGCGGTGTTGGCGGTACGTTTAGATGTTCAACTTTAATAATAATTGTTTTTTGGCATAGCACAACCCCGACAGAGTTTTCTGTCGGGGTCGATGTTTTATTGACAGGTATTGAATATAGTAGTATAATTTAACTGATACCGTTAATAGCGGAAACTATTTTGAATCAAGGATGGTGTTACATGGGCGCTGTACTGACACTGGGCTGCGATATGATACCGAAAATCAATTTCGCAATGCAACAGAATTACATACCTTTCATAAGAAACCTTACTGTCGGCAACGAGGGCGATGAGGATATAAGCGATGTAAGGCTTACTATCGCTTTTGACCCGGCTTTTGCAAAGACCTTCACATACGATATAAGTTGTGTGCCGTCGGGAAAGTCGGTTGAAATTTCGCCGCTGAGGATAATTCTCAGCACGGAAATGCTGTTTTCACTGACAGAGGCAGTGTCGGGTACTGTAAGCTTTTCGCTTTCAAAAGACGAAAAAGAGCTTTATAAAAAGGATGTTCCCGTTCAGCTTCTTGCGTTCAACGAATGGAGCGGTCTTGCATTTGATCCGGAGCTTATTGCGGCATTTGTGACACCGAATCACCCGGAGATAGCAAAAGTCATTTCAGAAGCATCGGTCTACCTTAAAAAGTGGGCGGATACGACTGCCTTCAGCGCATATCAGCGGCAGAATCCGAACTTTGTAAAACAGCAGATGGCGGCTTTATATGCGGCGCTGTGTGCAAGAAGGATAGCGTATAATATGCCGCCTGCCAGCTTTGAATATATAGGGCAGAAGATACGTCTTGCAAGTACCGTGCTGGAGCAGAAACAAGGCACTTGTCTTGATCTTGCAGTGCTGTATGCGTCCTGCCTTGAGACTGTAGGTCTTAATCCTATCATTATATTCATAGAGGGTCACGCTTTCTGCGGCTGTCATCTTGAGGAGGAAACCTTTGCGGACTGTGCTACCGATGATGTGTCGGCTATAGAAAAGCGTATTGCGGCAGGGGCGGAGGAGCTTCTGCTCGTGGAATGTACGGATATGACAAAGGAGAATGTTGACTTTGACAAGTCGCTGAAGCACGGCAGGGATCACATGAATACACCGGGCAGCTTTATATGTGCGGTCGATATTGCCCGTACAAGAGGAAGCGGCATCCGTCCGATACCGCTGAGGCTCGAACAGGCTCTGACGGCTGAAAACACAGAGAGCGACGGTGCAAGGCGTATAAGAATGAGCGCACCGAGCGAGCTTGATATGTCGCTGTACGGAAAAGTGGCGCAGGGCAGTAACGAGCCTATGACAAAGCAGAAAATATGGGAAAGAAAGCTGCTTGATTTTTCTCTGAGAAATTCTCTGCTGAATTTCAGAATAAATAAAAGCACGGTCGAAATTATGGTGTCGGATCTGTCGCTTCTTGAAGATAAGCTGTCTGACGGAACGGATTTCCGCATCCTTGAGGCACCGTCCGAGTGGACGGTTTCTATGCGAGATGCTAAAACGTTTGAGATAGAAACCGATAAGGACCTTGTAAGGAATATAGCCGAGCAGGAACTGAAAAGCAAGAGGATAAGGACGTTCATGGACGCAACAGAGCTTGAGGAGAGCCTTAAGAAGATGTACCGTGCGGCTAAGGTGAGTATGGAGGAGAACGGCTCGAACACGCTGTTCCTGTCGCTCGGAATGCTCAGGTGGTTTGAAAGTGAAATGTCGGAAAAGGCGAGATATGCGCCTCTTGTGCTTATACCGATAGATATAGTCAGAAATGTCCGTGACAAAGGTTATATAATCAGAAGCCGTCAGGAAGACGCTCAGATAAACGTAACGATGATAGAGTATTTACGGCAGGATCACGGCATTGAGATAAACGGTCTTGATCCTCTGCCCGAAGACGAGCATGGCATTGACCTGCCGCTTGTTTTCAATACCGTAAGACAGGCGATAATGGGCAAAAAAACGTGGAATATTATCGAACACAGTTTTATCGGGCTGTTCAGCTTCGGTCAGTTTGTAATGTGGAACGATATAAGAAACCGCAGTGACGAACTTAAAAGCAACAAGGTGGTATCCTGCCTTATGGAAGGTGCGACAAGCGACGCACTGACGGGGGACTTTATTGCGGATACCGATATTGACAGCAAAATATCGCTTACGGATATTGCCGTCCCTGTTGACGCAGATTCTTCACAGCTGAGTGCGGTGGTTGCGGCATCGGCAGGAAGGAGCTTTGTGCTTCACGGTCCTCCCGGAACGGGTAAATCGCAGACTATCACCAATATGATAGCAAATGCGCTTTATCACGGAAAAAGCGTTCTGTTTGTGGCGGAGAAAATGGCAGCGCTGAGCGTTGTACAGAAGCGTCTTGCTAATATCGGGCTTGACCCGTTCTGCCTTGAGCTTCATTCCAACAAGACAAGTAAATCAGTTGTTTTAGCGGAACTTAACAAGTCGCTTGAAACGGCAAGGGTAAAATCTCCCGAACAACACGCCGCAGTTGCACAGAAGCTGGCGCAGGAAAAGGCAAAGCTGAACTTTGTGATAGAGGCTCTGCACGAAAAGCGCAATTTCGGTGAATCGCTGTATACGGCTATTGAACGCTATGAGCAGTGTATGGCTGAAAAGGGGAAAATATCTATCGGCAGAGATGCTTTGCAAAATGCCGACGAAGGCACTATCGCACGATTTGAGGAAATTATATCGGAATATGTTGTCGCAATATCCGAGATAGGTGTTTATGCACAGCATCCGCTTATAAGATACGGCGGATGTGAATATTCCACAGAAATGCGTGACAGCTTCAAAAACGGCCTTGACAGACTTGCGGAGGAATACGGCAGGGCGGATGAGGCACTGAACCTTATAGCAACTGCTGTCGGTCTTGACGGAAATGTCAGCCGTGAAAAGCTGAACGCCGTATCGGGTCTTATAGATGCCTGCGGCGAGGACGCACCTGTAATAAACGAGATATTGGGTACGGCAGATTTTGACGCTGTCGTTTCAAAGCTGAAAACGCTGTGTGAAACGGGAAAAGCATACAATGCGCTTTGTGCCGAAATCGAAAACGGCTTTGACAAGGCTGTGCTTTCATATCCTGCACAAAGTGCAAGGGTAAAATGGAAACAGGCGGAGGCTAAGTGGTTTTTACCGAAGCTGATAGGTCAGAACAGGCTGTATAAGGAACTTAAAGTCTACAGTAAAAATCCTGCCGCATTTAAAAAGAGCGATGTATGCGGAGTATATGACAGGCTGATTGAACTGTCGGAAAAATCGGAGCAGATGGGGCAGATAATCCCGACGCTGAATATAGCGGGCGGAATATTGTCTGGTATGGCGACCGACTGGGATATGCTTTCAAGGGCGGTGCATAAGACAGAGGCTGTTTATGGGACGGCGGCTTCAGACAGATTCAGCGACAGCGAAAAACAGCACATTATGAATGTGTTCGTAAAATGTTCACCGCAGGAAATTGCCGGATGTGCGAAAAATCTTGAGGCGGTAAGAAGCTATACGGAAAAATCCGACAGACTGGCTGAACTTTATTCGGTGAACACGGAATTTGAAGAAAGCGCCGATTGGCTTACAAGCGTCAACTCGGTATTTAAGGCGATTTCGGACAATATTTCGCTTGTAAAGAGCAAGGCGGCGTTCAACTTAGCGGATAAGCGGCTTTGTGACGCAGGGCTTGCGGCTGTGAGCCTTGCCTATAAAAACGGCACTGTATCGGCAGATAATATAAGAGCGGCTTATCACTGCGAACTTTATTATCAGCTGGCACTTATGACTATCGCCGCAGACAAGCGTCTTGCCTCATTCAACGGAAAGCAGTATGATGCTCTGATTGACGAATACAGAAGAACAATAAAGGAATATCAGAGGCTCACTATGCAGGAGCTTGCGGCAAGGCTGTCGGCAAATATACCCGTATCAGACGGTACGAGCGCCGCATCCTCCGAGATGGGAATACTGAAGAAGGCTATCAAAAACAACGGCAGAATGATGCCGCTCAGAAAGCTGTTTGATCAGATACCGACACTGCTCAGAAGGCTCTGCCCGTGTATGCTTATGAGCCCTATCTCAGTGGCGCAGTATATCGACCCGTCATTCCCGAAATTCGACCTTGTGATATTTGATGAAGCGTCACAGCTTCCGACAAGCGAGGCTGTCGGCACTATAGCAAGGGGCGAGAATGTCGTTATAGTAGGCGACCCGAAGCAGCTGCCGCCTACGTCATTCTTTACAAGCAACCGTATTGACGAGGACAACAGCGAGCTTGAGGATCTGGAGAGCCTGCTTGACGACTGCCTTGCAATCTCTATGCCGCAGATGTATCTCAAGTGGCACTACCGCTCACGGCACGAGAGCCTTATCGCATACAGCAATATGAAGTATTATGACAATAAGCTGTATACTTTCCCGTCACCGAACGACCTTGTATCGCAGGTAAGGCTTATACGTCCGGAAGGCTTCTATGACAAGGGCAAGACAAAGCAGAACAAAGCTGAAGCGGAGGCTATAGTCAATGAAATTATCCGCAGGCTGAGCGATGAAAAGCTGAGGAATGACAGCATAGGCGTAGTAACGTTCAGCTCTGTTCAGCAGAATCTTATCGACGATATGCTGGTTGACGCATTTGCGAAGAACCCGGATATAGCTGATTTTGACGCAAAGTGTGACGAGCCTGTGTTTATCAAGAACCTTGAAAATGTACAGGGTGACGAGCGTGACGTTATACTGTTCTCGGTGGGTTACGGTCCTGATGAAAACGGAAAGGTTTCGATGAACTTCGGTCCGCTTAACCGTGACGGAGGATGGAGAAGGCTTAATGTTGCAATCTCAAGGGCAAGAAAGGAAATGATAGTTTATTCCGTTCTGCGTCCTGAGCAGATAGACCTTACGAGAACACGCTCGGAGGGTGTTGCGGGGCTTAAGGGCTTCCTTGAGTTTGCAACGAGAGGTACGAATGTAATCGCAGGACGCACGGATATGTTCGCAAAAGCGGATGACAGTCTTGTAAGCGATATAGCGAAGGGCATTGAAACGCTCGGATATAAGACGAGGTGCAACATAGGCTGTTCGCAGTTCAGAATGGATATAGGTATAATAGATCCCGAAAACCCCGAAACATATATTCTCGGTATTATGCTTGACGGTGAAAACTGCCACAGAAGCGCAACCGCAAGGGACAGATTTGCGGTTCAGCCGGGCGTGCTTGAGGGGCTTGGCTGGAGCGTTATGCGTGTATGGACGCTCGACTGGCTTGACGACAGCAACGGAGTTTTACAGCACATAAAGCAGGCTGTTGAAAATGCACAGCATCCGCAGGAAAAGCCTGTCGGGGAAGTAAAGACAAAGCAGGCACCGGTATTTGAAACGGTCGAGAAAACACCTGTGCCGAATAAGGCAACGCTGTATGAAACGGCAGATATAGCGCCTGTCGGAACGCCCGAACAGTTTTATCTTCCTGAAACGGTTCCTGTTATACAGTCGCTTGCAGTGCTTATTTTGTCGGCAGAAGCGCCGATAAGCCGTAACGCTCTTGTGCATAAGCTGATAGGTGCATGGGGCATAACAAGAAGCGGCGACCGCACGGACAAGGTGCTTGCCGATGTGTTCAGAATGATCGACAAGCGTATAACGATTGATGAGAACAATGCGTTCTTCTGGCTCGGCAAGCAAAACCCCGATACTTATGACATTTATCGCCCTGCCGATATTCAGGGCAACAGAAGGGAGCTTACGGAAATCCCGTCGGAAGAAATAACCTCCGCTATGACGGAGGTGCTTTCAGAGCAGATAGGACTTTCAAGGGCCGACCTTATTCGTGAAACCGCAAAGAAATTCGGCTACACAAGGCTCGGTACGGTGATGACTTCTACAGTCGAGTTCGCAGTCGATAAGGCGGTAACGGGTGGTAAAATCAAGAATAACGGTGATAGATACACGCTCTGATTTATGGTGTGTCTGCCGGAGATTTGCAAAACGATGTATGATAATAAAAAGCACCCCGCTATGTCGGGGTGCTTCAGACTGTCGAAAAAGTCTTTCATTGGGATATACTTCTGCTATATCATTCAGCCCTGACTATGATAATAGGCTACCGATAGTGCTTTTTGTCGGACAGCACTTCTCGGGTTCGCTATTCGAATTAATACACTTGTCGATATGAAAGAGGGAGACAACCAAAGGGATCAGGTGCAAGTCTGAGCCTCGCTTAC
>ENA-ORMS01002981-ORMS01002981.1-human-gut-metagenome-genome-assembly--contig:-NODE-2981-length-11458-cov-3.359028_pt1 | contig 11458 bp, 9 predicted proteins | sample MGYA00242104_ERZ508997 | MGnify/ENA primary metagenome ERZ508997 (study PRJEB26280, sample SAMEA2338704) | human gut metagenome | biome: human gut; feature: human-associated habitat; material: faeces... | reverse complement strand
CAAATATCGCAGGCATCGGCATACTGAGGAAGGCGGGCTACGAGGTAAAGAGCAGCACATTTATGAAATACGGCGTGCCCTTCACCCTCTCGGCGGTCGTGACAGGCTATCTGCTTATCTGGTTCATCTGGAGATAAGTAAACAGGATATAAATAATCAGCAGGTCAAGCGTTTAAGCTCGGCCTGCTGAATTTTTATTGCTTATTCTTCTGTCTTGCCTTCGGGCTCGTCGATCTCCGCCGCTTCATCGGCAGGATCCTCGGCGTGCTCGTCGACCGCCTCCTCGACCTCGGCCTTTTCGGTTTCGTCGGTCAATTCGGCTTCTTCTATTTCTTCATTTTTTTCGACTTCATCAACCGCTTCGGCGCTTTCGGCTCCGTCGGTCTCCTGAGCTTCGTCGGTAAGCCCGTCAAGCTCCGTAGGCTCCTCCGACGTTACAACGGGATCGGTCGGCTCGGGTGCGGGCAGCAGGGCTGCCTTCTTCTTTCTGCGTGAAGTATAGACCCAAAGCGCGATAAGGATCACAAGCGTTACAGCAGATATCGCGGCGCCCTCGGCAAGGCCTCTCTGCCTGAACGAAAGCTCCACGGTGTGCTTGCCCGCGGGCAGGTTGAAGCTCAAATAAGCCTCGACGAGCGAGATATAATCGTCCTTGTCTATCTCCTTGCCGTCTATCTTGACCGTCCAGCCCTTGTCATAGGGGATCGAGGTGTAGAAAACGCAATCCTTCGCCGCCTCGACGGTGCCGGTGATTCGGGTGTCGCTGAACGAAGTCACATCCAGCTTGCCCCTGCTGAGTATCTCGTAGCCCTCCTTGAGAGCGTCGTCATTGACATAGTAGGGATAAAAGTCGATGTAGCCGTATTCGCTGTCCTCTATCGAAACGAGCACGGACACGGTCTCGTCGGGGTTCAGAATGCCGAGATCGTAGATATACGGCTCGTCGGTATTCTGGGTAACGCTCGTTGAGCCCTTGCTTATCGAGATGCTGTCGAAGGAGGAGGAATTGACATACAGGTAGCAGTGCTTGGTCTCGGGCACGGTGAGCACAAAGGTCAGCTCGCCCTTGCCGCTGCCCGTCTTGGTAAAATAGATATCGCCCGTGTCAAGACCCGAGGTTATTTCATCCATATTATAATACTGCACGTCGTCTATCGTCATCATCGAGAATACATCCGACACGCCCGTTGCATATTCAAACCAGTCGCTCTGGACGGTAAACGGGTTATTGTAATCGGTGTACCACTCCTTGATGTCGCTGTTCACCGCCATGCCCATCGGCAGCCAGTATTTATTCTCGTATGCGGTGAATTTGCCCGAGGTCATAAGCTCGTTGAAGTAGTCGTTCTCAACGGTGACGTCGGTGTTGTTATTGACCACATACTTGAGCGAGTGCATCATATTATAAACGGGAGTTTGCAGATTATAGGTGTAGCTGTTGATATAGTTGCCGTTGAGGCCGAGGTCGCTCTGCACGTTCGAGAGCTTCTCGTATGCCATTGACGAGAAGGTGGAGACGCCGTTGTAGCCGAACCACGCGGGATCCATCCTCGCACGGTTATAGGTCAGCTCCATGCGGTAATCGTCGCTGCCGTCGTATTCGTCGAGCTTGCCCTTAAGCTCCCTGAATTCGGCATAGTCGCCGACGAAATTTGTTTTGGTCTGGCTCATGCTGTAGCGGTCGGTATTGGCGCAGGCGACCTCGCCTATAACGCAGCAGAGCAGCAGCACCGCTATCGCCGAGCGCTGATATTTCTCGTCCTTCATCAGGAAGAACACAAGGCAATAGGTCACAACGAAGATGACGCTGATGATGACGGTGATATCCTCCACATTCTTGGAGCCTATCTTCTGAATGAGGATTATCGCGCCCAGCACGGCAACACCCGTGCCGAGTATCTGCCTGCCGGTGAATTCCTTGAGGCGGATGAACGCTTTATAAGCCATCGTCAGCAGGATGAACGAATACATGAACGAGAAGCGGTATGGCAGGTCGTTCGGGAAGTGGAAGCCGTGCCAGATATAGTTGAGCACATTGATATTGAAGCTCATATAGAGCACGCCGAGCATACCGACATTCGCTATCTTCTCCTTAAGAGATATGCTCCGGGTGAAAAGATAGAGGGGCACGAGCATCACGGTCGCAATGCCGCAGTAGACATTGGGCAGCACGTCGTCGCCGCTGCTGCGTATGGTCGGCACTACGCTTGCAAGGTGATTTGCGAGGAAGTCGAATATATCGTAATACGATTTGAAATTCTGCGGCATCGTGCCGGAGGTCGCAGAGCAGCTCTTGAGGATGATGAAGGTCGGTATCAGCGCAAACGCCGCAAGGCAGGCGGCGGCAGCGCTTGAGAACGCAAAGGCAAAGCCGCTCTTGAGGAAGATGCTGTGCTTCAGCTTCTCCCTGCCCTTTATCTGCTTCTTGCCGTTCTCATCGACGGTGAACGGGGTGTTTGCGTCGAGCGTCGTAAGATCGTATTTGCCGAGATAATACATCAGGAAATACAGAACCGAGAATATACAGGTCATATAACCCATATAATAGTTCGACAGGAGCGTGAGCGCAAGGAACGGGATATAGACCTTGGCGTTTCGCTTGTTGATGATATTCTCAATGCCGAGTATCACGAGCGGGAAATAGACCATGGCGTCTATCCACATCACGTTCCAATAATACGCAACGAAGTAGCCGCACATTGCATAAAGCACGCCGAAAGCGGCGGTTATGAAGTCGTGCCTGCCGTGCGATTTCTTGAGGTAATAGGTGAATGCTCCCGCGGCGAGGGCAGCCTTGGCGATTATCATGCCGGCTATCGCCTCGGGCATATTCTCGTGACCGAGGAGAAGCATTATGACGGCACTCGGGCTGGCAAGATAATTGAAGTAGTTGCCGAGGAACGGCGAGCCGAGACCCGTCTGCCACGAATAGATAAAGCTCTTCAGCCCAGTAACTCTGTCATAGAATTCGGCAAAGAGTGGGCCGTACTGATGGTAAAGATCCATGCGAAGTATGGTCGTGTCGCCGAAAGGGAAAAGGTCGTAACAATAATACACCAGCATCATTACGCCGACCGTGCACAGGCACGCCGCCCAGCAATAGGAATTGCCCGCAAAGAAGCGGGATAAGCGGGAGCGCTTTTTGTTGTTAAGCTCAGACATTGCTGACTCCTCCGAAAGCAGTAATTTTAAACGCTATCCATAATATAACATAATATTGACCCGAATTCAAGTTAACAATCTGTAAATAGCTTCCTTTTGAGACAATATGCAAAACTTTTTCTTGATTTTTACCGCTCGGTGCGCTATAATAAAAAAGTTGATACGCCGGTGTGATGGAATTGGCAGACGTGACGGACTCAAAATCCGTTGATGGCGACATCGTGTGGGTTCGAGTCCCACCACCGGCACCAACAAAAAGGGAATCGCATCAGCGGTTCCTTTTTTTATTCGGAACGCATGAGTGGGGCTCGAAGGACGAGCGGCACAGAGCAACAGTCCGGTGGACTGTTGTGACCGCGAGCGACCAAGCGCCCGCAGGCGCGCGAATCGAGTCCCACCACCGGCACCAGAAAAAAGCACTTCTTCGGAAGTGCTTTTTTCAACGAAATCCACCCTTCGGGTGGGTGAAATATTGCTATGCAATGTGAAATTCGCCTGACAGCGCGTGAAATCGCTGCGGCGACGGGTGGATTTTATTTCACTTTCTGCGGAGCAGAAAATTTCACGACCGCGGAGCGGTTATTTCACATTTTGCATATGCAAAATATTTCACTTTTCTTTGAACTTTGAGCCGCTTCGGCGGTTCTTTTTGTTTATTAGAAAGCGCGGCTCCGCCGCACGGAGAGGTGTGAGCGCTTCGCTTCATTTTCACCGTCGGCAAATACTTTATTGACAGTTTCATATTAATCACACAAAAAGCGGTGCACTGTGTTTTAAGTGCGCCGCCTTTGTCTTTAATATCATTATCCGTAATGGGTCTGTCGAGATTATTTTTCAAATGCGCTTCGGATATCATCATCGAGAGTGGCTGCATCGATCGTTGCTCCGAAAACCTTTCTCTTTCGGAGTTGAAGGAATAATATCAATGCCATTATCACCAAAAACGAAATTCCAATTGCAGCCAAGGCGGCATTGGGAAGCATAACGAGCGCATATACAACATTGTGATTGCTTTTATATTTGCTTAAACAGATTTTGAATTCCGCTTTGCCTGCGTCTGTGCCTCTCAGACCAGCCTCGGATGAGGCGGAATCTATTTTAGCTTTTTCAATCGTACCGCTCGCTTCTCTGCATGCGTCTTTATATGCCAAGTCGCTGATAAAATAATAATCTTCTCTATTTTCGGAGCTCAGCGAAAGGGTGTCAATGTATACTTCATTATTAAAATCTTGATCAATTCTTGCTTCTACCATACTGTCAGATTCCGGATCGTGACGCAAAAATTCTTTCGCATTCTGAATCAAATTCAAAAGTATATGTGAGCGTTTGTATTCTTCAAAGCTCTGCTCAAAGGCTTGCTTGTGATATTCCCGATATGAAGCCAAATAGTCTCGTTTCTTATAGCCATAGCTTAGAGCCGTTCGATATTGCTTCGCATATATTTCAGCATAAGTTAAGTCGTCCGAAACCGGAATATACTGATATGTTAAGCTGTCAAAATATCCGCTTTTCTTCAGGGTCTCTATACTTTCTTCAATCTGTGCTTGTCTCAGTGAGATTTCGTATTCTGACGGTTCTGAATTTTGATAGTTATTCTCCTGTTCTTCCGCCTGCATTTCCTCAAGCGCACGCTTGATTCGCTCCTTGCCGTTTTCTTCAAAATCGGCGTAGGTCAAAACAGTCGGCATTGAAGCGGCTATGACGAGAGCAATTAACAGTGCAATTATTCTTTTCATAATCATTTCCTTAACTCACATTCAACACATTTCACAATGCGATTAGGCTTCAGTTTCACCTTAAACACATTCGTCACTTTGTAGTATTTTCTCTTTTCCGTATTTCCCTTAGTGTCAACGACCATTAAGTGGGGACGCTCGCCGTTTGAAATTACATAATATGTTCCTGCAGGATAATCGGGAGAAATTTTGTATTCTTTGCAGTTCAATTCGCTGTCTGACCGCTCGCCAGACGCGGATTCAGCAACTTTGAATTCTTCTTTATTAACCGCTTTTTCGACATTGCTTTCAGGTTTACTATTGTAATCATATGCGGCCTTTTTTTCAGGATTTGCTTCAAAAATAGTTTTATCTCTCAATTTTTGAAGAGTATTTGACGTTGGGTTGGCGGTACTTTTTAGATCCGAATCTATTTTGACATTGTTCGGACTTTCTTTTCTCCTTTGGAATATCGCAAGTGCGGCGATAACAGCCGGAAAGGCAAAGACTATAATAATCGAAAGGTAAAAATCAAAGTTATAATTTTTGTCGCTTGTCAGGGTCGCAATTGAAAAAATCAAGCAAAGAAACCAACAAATAAAAGAACCTGACAGTGCACAGAGCCTCCCGAAGCCGAGCTTTCCGCCATAATCTTTTCCATAGATTATAAACGCAAGAACAGATCCGGAGGCAAGAAGAAGCCCCTTTAACATTTAATACACTCCTTTTGAAACTGTTTGTATTCTGTTATCTTAAACTTAACGGTGCAATCGCCAGCAAGCAAAAAATATAGGTATTCTTTGTGTAGAGACGATTATCATAATATTCTTTGAGTTTTTGATATTGCTGTACTCTTGCATACAGAAAATTATAGCTGCGGTCATACTCGGCTACAATGTAATCCTCAAAGTTTTCGAAATCGTTAAAATCGAACGGTTTAACCCTGAGCTCATCTACAAAAAAACGGTCGTACTCCGAGTAAGAGTAATATTTGTAAAGTCTGCTGTTGTCCTGAAAAACTTGCGAGAATAAATTAACGATATAGAGAGAACCAAAACCGACGATAAGATTTGCGACAACGACCAACGCCATACCCCACCAAGGGAAAGAGCACCTATTACCTAACCACCATAAAAATATAAAGGCGTAAGTAAGAAAGAAGGGCAAAATGATTTCAAAACCAGAGTTCATCGGAATGCCGGGACTTTTGGTGTGAAATTTTGCATCCTCAGCTTCAGCCACCTGATGTCTCAGATTGCCATACAATTCTTTGTATTCGGCAGAGCAACGTTCTCCGTGCTTTCTATAAATGAGTTCAAGATAATCATAAGAGGGTGGAGTCCATTCACTTTCATTTAAATAGGTAATTCTGGGGATTGTTACATAATTTAACTCAAACAACAAAAACAGAAAGAGGCTTAAAAGAGAAAAAAAGATTGCATTTGTATACACAATATCAGCTCGCTTTCTTGTAATAATTATTAGTTCGCAACGATGGACGAGCAGAAAAAAAGAAATGTCAAAAAACACCCGGCAGAAATGACTGAAGAAAATAAGTGCGAATGTCGTCCATGAAATAACAACTCCCTAATTGACTTATAAAAAACGCCTTTATATCGCTGAATGAGACTAAACAATCAGAATATATTTTTTCAAATTCAGCTTTTCTTCATCCTATCATAATAATATCAAAAAAGCAAGAAAAATGTGCAAAAAGCACCATTTGGGCGCTCTACATTGGTATGCTTTTTCCCTTCTCAGTGAAGCAACAATATTCTCAGCCCGTATTATTCGCCTACGCATCTTTGCCGCTTCGGTCACAATTGTTTCGCAGGTTTTGTATAATTAAAAATCAATTGCTCGATCAGCGTGTCCTCGGCATTTTTTTATTGCTCAAGTTGCGCAGGTATGAGTAGACAAAAGCGATATTTTATGGTAGAATGATTATATATTTACCACCGAAAGGACGGGATGACATGACCGAGCTTAAATACTGGGAGAATCCCTACATCATAAAGGAGAACAAGGAGGACGGGCACAACACTGCGCCCGCCTATCCGACCGCGAAGGCGGCTCTGGAGGGCGGCGAGCCTCCGCTGCGCCTGTCGCTGAACGGCGAATGGAAATTCTACTGGCAACAGGGCGTTGACGACGTGCGCACTGATTACTACGCCGACGGCTTTGACGACTCCGCATGGGACGACATCACCGTGCCCTCCCTCTGGCAGCTCAAGGGCTACGGCAAGCCCATCTATCTCTGCGCCTATCTGCCCCACGCCCTCTCGACCGTCAAGAGCGAGATCCCCAAGATCGACCATTCGCAGAATGAAATAGGCATCTATCGCCGCAATTTTGAGCTGGGTGAGGAATTCGCGGGCAAGGAGCTTTTCATTCATTTCGGCGCGGTCAAGGCCGGCTTCTTCCTCTATATCAACGGCCACAGGGTCGGCTATTCACAAGGCTCGATGACCCCCGCGGAATTCGACATCACCGAATACGTTAAGGCCGGCAAAAATCAGATAACCGTCGAGGTATTCCGCTACACGGACGGCACCTACCTCGAGGATCAGGATATGTGGTTTCTCTCGGGCATCTATCGCGACGTGTATATCTACGGCGAGGAGAAGCTCTGCATCCGCGATATCTTTGCGAACGCCTCACTCGACGAGAGCTACACAAACGGCACTCTCGGGCTTGAAGTGACGCTCGGCAATTACGCCGCGCCCGCCGAATGCACCGTCGAAGCCTCGCTCTGCGTCGGCGGCAAGATGAAAAAGATCGGCTCGGAGAAAGTGACCGCTGCGGGCGGCAGGACCGTGCTGCGATTCTCTCACATCGAGGAGAACGTCAAGCGCTGGTCGGCCGAGGAGCCGAATCTCTACAAGCTCGTAGTTACCCTCAAATGCGGCAGAAAGACCCTCAGCGCGAAGTGCATCCGCATCGGCTTCCAAAAGATAGAGATAAAAGGCAACGTGCTGCTCGTCAACGGCAAGCGCGTCGTTATCAAGGGCGTCAACAGGCATGACTTTGACCCCGACAACGGCTGGGCAGTGCCCCGCGAGAGATATTATCAGGATCTCTACATGATGAAATGCGCCAATATCAACGCCATTCGCACGAGCCACTACCCCAACGCCGAGATATTCTATGAGCTTTGCGACGAGCTGGGCTTCTATGTGATGGACGAAGCCGATGTCGAGAGCCACGGCGTGCGCCGCAAGAACTGCCCCGGCGATAACCCCGAATTCAAGGAGGCCGTTGAGGACAGGGCAAGGCGCATGGTGCTGCGTGACAGGAGCCACGCCTGCGTTTGCTTCTGGTCGCTCGGCAATGAAGCGGGCGACGGCAAAAACTTCACCTATGAGAAAGAGGCCATTCTGGCGCTCGACAAATCAAGACCCATCCACTACGAGGGCGATTTCGACTTCACCAAGAGCGACTTCATCAGCCGCATGTATCCCGTTGAGTCGATAGTCGGCAAGCTCCGCCGCAAGGAGGAGATAAAGACCACCCTCTACGACAACGTCGCGAACACTCTCGCCGCGGATAACAAGCCCGTGCCCGCCGAGGTATACGCCGATCACCCCGTCATTTACTGCGAATACGCCCACGCCATGGAGAACAGCCTCGGCAACTTCAAGGAATACGTCGATGATTTTGAGCAGTTTGACCATATGTGCGGCGGCTTCATTTGGGACTATGTCGATCAGTCCATCCGCCGAGTTGAGGACGGCAAGGAAAAATGGCTCTACGGCGGCGACTTCGACGAGGGCAACACAAGCTATTATTTCTGCGCCAACGGTATCATCACGGCGGACAGAATGCCTCAGCCATCATACTACGAGGTCAAGAATGTTTACTCGAATCTGGAAGCTGCGGACTGCGATTGCAGGAGCGGCAAGATAGTCATAAAGAATAAAAATCTCTTTGTATCGACCGCCGACGTTGCGATCCGTTGGAGCGTCACCGTTGACGGCGACACGGTCAAGAGCGGGGATATCACCGACTTCACCGTTGAGCCGCTCTCGGAGAGGGAGCTTCAGCTCCCCGTCAGCCTCGACGACTACCCCGAGGGCGAGGTCATACTGACCGTTTCGTTCATTCAGAAGAAAGACAGACCCTGGGCAAAGGCGGGCTACGAGATCAGCTTCAATCAGCTCATGCTGCGTGAAGCCCCCGCCGCCAAGAGGCGCCCCGCGGTCGGCACGCTTAAATTCGCTCAGAACGGGCAGAATATCAGCGTGGTCGGCGACGGCTTCAGCGCCAAGATAACCGCAGGCGCGCTCTCCTCTCTCGAATACGACGGCAAGGAGCTTATCGAGGCGGGCTCTCCGCTGCGCCCCGACTTCTTCAGAGCCTTGACCGATAACGACAGGGGCTATCTGAATTTTGCCCCCGCTCTCGCAGGGATACATCCTCTCTATCAGTGGAAGCGCTCGACGAATATGACCGTCGCCTCCTCCGTCAAGGCCGCCTCGACCCCGTCGGGCGTTGAGGTCGTCGTCAAGTGGAAGGCGCCGTTTGTTGCGGGCGTTTCGACAAGATATCTCTTCTCCCCCGCGGGCGAGGTCACCGTGAAGCACACGGCGGCAGGCCTCTTTCTGCCGATGCTCAAGGTCGGCATGAGAGTGGGCATAAAGAGCACGCTCGAGAATGTCGAATGGTACGGCAGAGGCCCGCAGGAGACCTATTGCGACCGCAAAACGGGCGCCAAGATCGCCCGCCACTCCTCCACCGTTGCAAAGCTGGAGCACAGATATATGCGCCCGCAGGAGAACGGCCACAGGACGGACACCCGTTCGCTCGAGATAACCGACGCGGCAGGCTCGGGCATTGTGATAGACGCAATGGATATCCCGTTCGGCTTCAACCTCGGCTACTACACCCCGGAGAAGCTCGACAGGGCAAAGCACCTCTTTGAGCTTGAGAAGGATAACTGCATCACCCTCTGCCTTGACGCGGCGGAGAGGGGCGTCGGCGGCGATATGCCCGGCTGCGCCTATCTGACCAAGCCCTATAAGCTCAGGAGCGGCAAGACCTACTCCTTTGAATTCAGGATATCTAAGAAATAAGGTAAGGCAATGAATAAGACCAATGTGATCCGCCTGCTCGAGGCGGCAAAAATTCCGTATGAGCTGCTCGAATATCCCGTGGACGAGAGCGATCTCTCGGGCGAATCGGCGGCAAAGAAGCTCGGCAAGGACCCGGCGCAGATATTCAAGACGCTGGTCTTTGCGGGTGAAAAGAACGGCTTCGGCGTCTGCTGCATCCCCTCGTGCGAGGAGCTTGACCTAAAGAAAACAGCCAAAATCTTCGGCGAAAAAAAGATAGAGATGCTGCACGTCAAGGATCTGCTCAAGACCACGGGATATATCCGCGGCGGCTGCTCCCCGATAGGGATGAAAAAGCAGTTCCCCACCGTCATTGACGAGACCGCCGTTCTCTTTGACAAGATTTATGTCAGCGCGGGGGTCAGGGGTGAAACGGTCGGCGTTGAGCCGAACACCCTCGCCGAGTATATCGGCGCCCGCCTGCTCGACGTGACAGCGGAATAAAAAAGCGACCGTATCGCCGATTTTTTCGGGATACGGTCGTTTCGTTTTCGGTTGTCAGGCGGCGGTAGTGCCGTCCATAGCGGTGGTCCCTGCGGGGGCGGCGCTGTTATCGGTGAGCATTTGCGACATCTCGGTGAGCCTCTTATCCGTATGGTTCGGGTCGGTCACGGTGCCGTTATTTGACTTGTTGCAGCCCGTGAGGATTGCCGCTATCAGCAGCAGTGCGGCTGCAATGGCTGTCACCGTCTTTTTCATTTATCTCATACTCCTTTTCGTTGAGTTAACCGAGCGGCCGAGCCGCTCCCGTTTGCAAATAGTTTGCGCCGGAGCATGAGGATTTATTCATTTTTTTAATTTAACGCCGTCGTGCTCTCTTCGGTGCGATATTTCACCGTGTAGTCCTTACCGAGCAGCTCGAGATCCGCTTCAAATTTGCCGTAGGCCGCAAGCCCCTCGCCTAGGGAGACGAGCCACGCCGAATCGTCAAACTGAGCGGTGGTGCCTTTAAGCTCCGCCTTTGCCTTGCCGTATGCTTCTTCATTATTATAGAAATAATATGAGCATTCGGCGGTCTTTTTTTCGTTCTCATAGTCAGCGACGACATATTTGACATAATTATTCGCATGGGCGTAAACGACTATGCGCTGGGTCTTGTAGGTGATGCCGAAGCTCGCTATTTTGTCAAGCTGGGCGTCGTTGACGGGTATCTGTGATATCTCTCCGTCGCCGTTTTTGCCCGAGCAGGCGGTGAGAGCGCCGAGCACGGCGCAGAGCAGCAGGATAACGCTGATAAATTTTTTCATATCAATTCTCCGTTACGCTTATTTTGCGTTTTCATTATATATAATACTCGCCGAAAAGTCAAACGGTTGTTTGCCGCATTTTCAGGATAAAATGATTTCGCTTGAATTCAATCAGACCCTCGCTCTGCATTTTGCCAAGCTCCTGCGACAGACCGCTGCGCTCGACTGAGAGGTAATCCGCCATTTGCAGGCGGGGGAACGGGATATCGAATTTCGCCGAGCC
>ENA-ORMS01002978-ORMS01002978.1-human-gut-metagenome-genome-assembly--contig:-NODE-2978-length-11462-cov-4.359516_pt1 | contig 11462 bp, 8 predicted proteins | sample MGYA00242104_ERZ508997 | MGnify/ENA primary metagenome ERZ508997 (study PRJEB26280, sample SAMEA2338704) | human gut metagenome | biome: human gut; feature: human-associated habitat; material: faeces... | reverse complement strand
AGAAATAACATATACCGCCGCTCCATACTCTTTCGATGCTATTATTTTTAATAATTCTGGTGCAAAAATAATTAACATCAAAATAACAAATAACATAACTAAACATAATATATTAGTTACTTTTCTTATATCTTTTGTTTTTCTTTCTTCTAATACCATTTGTTTGAAGCTCACATTTTCGGGATATTCTTTTTCTTCTGGTAAATATATTTGAACTGATTCATTATGTTCATCTATGTTGTTTCCATTAAAATCGTCTATAGTACTTTTCATTACAACTGCAACTTGTACTTGATTAATAGAAAAGTCTGACATTTCATGAGATTCTTGGGGTTTGCTTGTATTTCCATTTTCACTATATTCGTATATATCGTCTATCCCTGGTTTATAATCACCAATTAATACATCTGTTTCTGTAATATCTTTTCTGCTTCCAGCCCAACTATGTTCAAATATATCTTTATTTCTTCTTGAACTTTTTTCGAAGTCATATGGGTTAGTTGTTGTTATAATTTGTGGTATATTTTGCCTGAATGCAGAGGTGTAGCAGGCTATGTCAACTGTATTTAGGCAAATTCAAGAATACCCTGGCATTCTTGCTGCGAGATGAGCAGATTACAGGAACGATTTTCCAAACACACTTTAGCTCTTTTGCAAATCTTAATTACTGTTCTTTCTGTTCTTCTTTATTCGTAGAAAGACTTCCCGTTACACGGTTATAAAGTTCCTGTGCTGCATTATATCCCATTTTTTTCGCACGATAGTTAATCGCTGCGGACTCTACGATAACCGCAAGGTTACGACCCGGACGAATTGGAATAGAGTAGCAGACAACCTTATTGCCGAGGAACTCAATATATTCTTCATCAAGGCCAAGTCTGTCGTAGTTTGCTTCTCTGTTCCAGTCTTCTAAACGGATAACCATGTCAATTGTCTGGTTATACATTACACTTTCCACACCGAACAATGTCTTTACATCAACAATACCGATACCACGAAGTTCGATAAAATGTCTTGTAATATCTGGTGCTGTACCGATTAATGTTTCATCACTTACTTTTCTTATCTCTACAACATCATCAGTTACAAGTCTGTGTCCACGCTTAATAAGTTCAAGTGCTGCTTCACTCTTACCAATACCACTTTCACCCATTATGAGTACACCTTCACCATAAACATCTACTAACACTCCATGTATCGATATACAAGGTGCGAGTTCTACATTTAACCATCTTATTATCTCTGCCATAAATGAAGATGTGGTCATATTAGTTACGAGTACAGGAACACCATATTTATTTCCTGCTTCTAATATATATTCATCTGGTTGTATACCTCGACAGAAAATCATACATGGTATGTTAGCACCAAATATCTGGTCATATATATATTTCTTTCGTCCCTCATCTAATGTTGTCAGATAAGTACTCTCAACATGTCCTATAACCTGAACTCTGTCAGTTGGAAAATGTTCAAAGAAGCCTGTCAATTGTAATGCTGGCCTATTAATATCTGTCTGTTCAACTTTAATCTGACTTACATCTATATCGGGAGTAAGATTTTTAAGACCCATTTTTTCAATAATTTTGGATAAACTTACTGATTGCATATGCCTTCTCCTTTTCTTTCGCTGTCATTATATTATAGCATATCAATGGAAAAATTGATAGACTTTTTCGGCCGCTGCCTGATTCATTGATGGAATTTTTTTAAGTTCTTCCACGCTTGCCTCTTTGATTGCCTCAAATGATTTGAATTCACGCATAAGTTCCTTTCTTCTTACATCACCGATTCCCTCTATATCGTCCAGGATAGAATGTATCTGTTTCTTACTTCTTAAATCTCTATGGAATGTTATGGCAAATCTATGTGCTTCATCCTGTATACGTGTTATAAGTCTGAATCCCTCGCCTGATTTATTAATCGGTATCTCAATATTATTAAAATATAAACCTCTTGTTCTGTGATGGTCATCCTTAACCATACCACAAACCGGAATATTAAGGCCTAATTCATCTAATACTTCAAGGGCTATATTTACCTGTCCTCGTCCACCATCCATCATAATAAGGTCTGGAAATCTCGTAAAACTTCCGTATTTTTCTTCCATATTATTCTCTTTTAATTCTTCAATTTCCTTAAGTCCGTGTGTAAAACGTCTTGTCAGAACTTCTCTCATACTTGAATAATCATCTGCACCTTTTACCCATTTTATTCTGAATTTTCTATAATCATTCTTACGTGGCTTGCCATCTTCATACACTATCATTGAGCCTACTGATTCAAATCCATTTATATTAGATATATCAAATGCTTCTATTCTCTTAGTATATGCTATATCTAATAAATTATCTATTTCTGTTACAGCTCCTTTTGTTCTTCTTTCTTCACTCTTTATCTTATCCTTATCCTGTTCAAGAACAATTCCAGCATTTCTTGCAGCCAATTCCACAAGTTTTTCTTTTTCACCTTTCTTAGGCTGCTTAATCACAACCTTCTGTCCTCGTTTTATGGATAACCATTTTTCTATTACTTCCACGTCATCTATCTCTTCCTGGACTAATAATTCCTTAGGAATAAATGGTGAATTGCCATAATATTGCTTGACAAAATTCGTAAGAACATCTCTCCCTAATGCCTGTGGTGCAAGTTCCACATGAAAATGTTCTCTTCCAAGTACTTTACCATTTCTAATGAAGAATACCTGAACAACCGCATCATTGCCTTCCATCGCATATGCAATAATATCTCTGTCCATATCTTCATCCGTGGTTATCTTCTGTTTATTTGAAATTGCTTTCACACTATTTATCAGATCTCTGTATGTTGCTGCTTCTTCGAATTCCATTTTCTCTGATGCACTATACATTTTCTCGGTAAGCATATTTAATACCTTGGTGTAATTACCATTTAGAAAATCTACTACTTCTGAAATATTCTTTTTATATTCTTCCGATGAAATATAACCCATACATGGTGCATCACATCTTTTTATCTGGTAATTAAGGCAAGGTCTGCCAATTCCTATGTTCTCTGGAAGTACGCGTGAACACGTTCTTATCTTGTATATCTTTGTAAGCAGCTCTATTGTATCTTTTACTGCACCCGCACTTGTGTATGGACCGAAATATTTAGCCTTATCCTTTTTCATATTTCTTGCCATCATAACTCTTGGATAATCCTCATTCACTGTAACACGAATGAATGGATAACCCTTGTCATCCATTAACATAGTATTATATTTCGGTCTGTATTCCTTAATCAGATTACATTCTAATATAAGTGCCTCTAACTCAGAATCGGTAACAATATATTCAAAACGGCTAATTCTCGAAACCATCTGTTCAATCTTAGCCGTTCTTGTTCTGCTTGTCTGAAAATATTGTCTTACCCTGTTCTTTAAGCTAATTGCTTTGCCTACGTAGATGATTTCGTCTGTATCATCATGCATCAGGTATACGCCGGGCGAACCCGGCAATTTCTTTAACTCTTCTTCAATACAAAACATTTTTATTCACTTTTCTCTTAATTATATTTTATAACTGTTTTCCTGAACTTAATTAATTTATTTAATATATTTTGTCAGCTTTTCTTAATTTATATCTTCACTTACTGCTTCGATAATATCTTCTGAACTCTCATCAGAACCATTAATTTCATTATAAATCTTCATAAATTCTTTACCTGTTATGGTCTCTTTCTCATATAAGAATTCAGCAATTTTATCTAGAGCGGCTCTGTTTTCACTCAAAAGTGTCTTAGCCTTTTCATAACATTGTTTTAATAATTTCTTGACTTCTTCATCAACTTCCGCTGCTGTTACATCAGAACAATTTAATCTGGCACTTCCTGATAAATACTGATTCTCTACAGTCTCTAATGACATAAGTCCGAACTTATCAGACATACCATACTGTGTAATCATCTCTCTTGCAATCTGTGTAGCTTTCTCCATATCATTTGAAGCACCTGTTGTTATTGATTCAAATACAATCTCTTCAGCAGCTCGTCCACCTAATAATGTAACTATTCTTGCAATCAGTTCATCTTTAGACATAAGATATTTTTCTTCTTCAGGTACCTGCATTACATAACCCAATGCACCCATTGTTCTTGGTATAATAGTTATCTTCTGAACTGGTTCTGAATGTTTCTCTAAGGCTGTTATAAGTGCATGACCAACTTCATGATATGCAACAGTCTTTTTCTCTTTCTCGCCTAAGATCCTGTCTTTCTTTTCTTTTCCGGCAATTACTACTTCAAGCGATTCAAGTAAATCGGCCTGTGAAATAGCTTTTCTTCCATGTTTTACAGCATTAATTGCCGCTTCATTAATCATATTTGCAAGGTCTGAACCAACGGCTCCTGATGTCGCAAGTGCTATTTCATTAAGATTAACAGTTTCGTCCATGGCAACGTTTCTTGAATGTACCTTTAATACGTCTAATCTTCCCTTTAAATCAGGTTTATTAACTATTATTCTTCTATCGAAACGTCCCGGTCTTAACAATGCCTTATCAAGCACTTCCGGTCTGTTAGTCGCAGCTAATATAAACAATCCTTTAGATGTATCGAAACCGTCCATCTCTGATAACAGCTGGTTAAGTGTCTGTTCTCTTTCATCATTTCCTCCGCCATATTTTGCATCTCTGCTCTTACCTATGGCATCAATCTCATCTATAAAAATGATACATGGAGCTGACTGCTGTGCCTGTTTAAATAAATCTCTTACTCTTGATGCTCCGACACCGACAAACATTTCCACAAAGTCAGAACCTGACAATGAGAAAAATGGAACTTTTCCCTCACCTGCTACAGCCTTAGCAAGTAATGTCTTACCTGTTCCAGGTGGTCCAACTAGCAATGCACCTTTAGGAAGCTTTGCACCAATAGAAGCATATTTACCAGGATTATGAAGAAAATCAACTATTTCTGTAAGCGATTCCTTAGCTTCGTCCTGTCCGGCAACATCCGCAAATGTTACTCCCGTCTCTTTCTCAACATATACTTTTGCATTAGATTTACCAACACCCATCATACCTGAACCATTACTTACTTTTCTAAATAATAGTCCCATAATGAAATATATAAGTGCAAATGGCAATATCCATTCAAGTATAAATGTTAATACGCTTGACTGTTTGTCTGATAGCTGACCTTTATATTCAACGCCTGCTTTATTTAATTTAGGCAATAATTCCTCATCACCATTTATCTGTGTTGTATAATATGTCATTTTGAAATATTCATCTTCCTGCTTCTTTGGTGTTATATAGATTTTACCATCATCAGAGAATATTATTTTTTTGACTTCGCCATCATCTACCATTTTAAGAAAATCATTATAATAGATTTCCTTAGATGTAGCATTTTCAAATACCTTTGACATAAAAGTTGATGCAATTATTGTAATTAATGCAGCGATAACAATAATAATTATGGTCTGGTTACGCTTTTTCTGCTTATTATTGTTATTATCATTTCGATTATTATTCGGACGGTTGTTGCCTCCGCCTCCATTCATTTGATTATTTTCCATAAATACCTCTTTATATTATATTTCCCAGACATTTGTTTAGCATTAATAATCTTTAAAATGTCTGTCTTGTCATAAATAAATTTCTTGAATTTCTTAACTATTATAAAAGTAGTTTTTCCATAAATCAATAGTGTTATTTCTTATTTAATATTTTTTTAAGTTTTTTTATTTTTGTCTAGCATTTATTTATTGTGCGTTGTATAATTGATTTTGTGTTTTATTTTTTCGTGTGATTTATTAGGAGGAAAATTAATGCCAGTAAAATATGTATTTGTAACAGGTGGAGTTGTATCCGGTTTAGGAAAAGGTATAACTGCCGCATCCCTTGGACGTTTATTAAAATCAAGAGGATATAAGGTAACCATGCAGAAATTTGATCCTTATATTAACATTGATCCTGGAACTATGAACCCTGTACAACATGGTGAAGTATTCGTAACCGATGATGGTGCGGAGACAGATTTAGACCTAGGTCATTATGAAAGATTTATAGATGAAAGCCTTACTAAGAATTCTAATGTAACAACCGGTAAGATATACTGGTCTGTTCTTCAGAAAGAACGCAGAGGCGACTTCGGTGGAGGAACTGTTCAGGTTATTCCACATATTACTAATGAAATAAAGAGCAGATTTCACAGAAACTACTCTACTACTGAAACTGAAATTGCTATAATTGAAGTTGGTGGTACCGTCGGCGATATCGAAAGCCAGCCTTTCTTAGAAGCAATAAGACAGTTCCAGCATGATGTCGGACATGAGAATGCAATTTTAATTCATGTAACTCTAATTCCATATCTTAAAGCTTCTGGTGAGATGAAGACAAAACCTACACAGGCAAGTGTTAAGGAATTACAGGGAATGGGTATACAGCCGGATATAATTGTATGTCGTTCTGAACATCCTCTTGACAAAGGTATCAAAGAAAAGATTGCTTTATTCTGTAATGTTCCAACATCTCATGTTTTACAGAATCTTGATGTTGAATCTCTATATGAAGCACCTTTGGCAATGGAAAAAGAACATCTTGCTGAAGTTGTATGCCAGTGTCTTGAATTAGAGAACCGTACACCTGATCTTAAAGAATGGGAAGATATGGTTAAAGCAAGCAAGAATCTTACTAAAGAAGTAAATATAGCTTTAGTCGGTAAATATATCTCCCTGCATGATGCATATATAAGTGTCGTGGAATCTTTAAAGCATGCCGGTATAGCTAACAGTGCTTCTGTTAATATCAAATGGATTGATTCAGAGACTGTAACTGCTGAAAATGTTGGTGAACTCTTATCTGACGTAACAGGTATCCTAGTTCCCGGTGGTTTTGGTGACAGAGGAATTGAGGGTAAGATTCAGGCAATCAGATATGCCCGTGAGAATAACATTCCTTTCCTTGGCTTATGCCTCGGTATGCAATTATCTATCGTGGAATTTGCAAGAGATGTATTAGGCTATGAAGATGCTCATAGTGTAGAATTAAATCCACAGACTACTCATCCTGTTATCCATCTTATGCCTGACCAGGATGGCATTGAGGATATCGGTGGAACATTAAGACTTGGTTCTTATCCTTGCGTACTTGATAAGACATCAAAAGCTTATGCATTATATAAAGAAGAAACTATTCATGAGAGACACAGACATCGTTATGAAGTTAATAATGATTACAGACAGGTTCTCACAGAAAATGGAATGAAGTTATCAGGTATCTCTCCTGACGGAAGAATTGTTGAAATGATTGAACTAGAAAATCATCCTTGGTTCATTGGTACTCAGGCACACCCTGAACTTAAATCAAGACCTAACAGACCTCATCCTCTTTTCTTAGGATTTGTAAAAGCTTCTATCGATGCCCAATAATAAAGGACAGAGATTTATTTATGAAAGATTTACTTAATAAGATTAAAAATTATATATATGAAAACAAACAGTTTATAACTGCAAGTATCTTATCGGCAGTTGCATTAATAGCTATAATAATTACCATTTCTTTTCTAAAAGGAAATAATAAGACTAATATAGCCTCAGGCGGTGAATTTTATTCAGATTATGAAACCACTTCACCTGATGATGAAACCCAGTCAGATAAGACAACTAATTTACCTGATAACGAATCAGTTTCAGGAGAAACAACAGGATTATCTGATTTAGAATTTACATTGCCTGAAGATGAGACATCAGAAACTGAAACAACTATGACTTCCGATAAATACCCTTATTTAGTCAAGGTTAATCGTGTATTAAACTGTGTAACTGTATATACTAAGGATTCAAACGGAAAATTTACAGTTCCTTATAAATCAATGGCTTGTTCAACCGGAAAATATATTAACAATACTCCACTTGGAACATTTAAGGTATCATCACGTTATACATGGAGATTAATGGTCGATGGAACTCATTCACAATATGCCACAAGATTCTATGGTGGAATATTGTTCCATTCAGTTCCTTGCTATTCTCCACACAAAAACCAATTAGAATATGAGGAATTCAACAAATTAGGTTCTCCTGCTTCTCTTGGTTGTGTAAGATTAAATGTACAGGATGCCAAATGGATATATGATAACTGTCCATATGGTACAACTGTTATAGTCTATGATGATGAGACATCACCTGGACCACTTGGTAAACCATCAGTTATTAAGATACCAGAGGACAGTCCATACAGAGGCTGGGACCCAACGGACCCCGATTCATCCAATCCATGGAATAACTGTTCTCCAAGCATAGAAGCCAGCGATATGACTATTGCTGCTAATTCAGGTATTAACTTATTAAATATGATTAAAGCTAAAGATACCTGTGGAAATGATGTAACATCTACAGTTAAAATATCAGGTGACTATAATCTTACTGTACCAGGTTCATATCAGGTCACATTCAATGTAACAGATCTGTTAGGAAGAAGTGCAGCAAAGACAATTATCTTGACAGTAACCGGTTCTAACAACAACCAGAATAACAGTACCAATCCTACTTCAACTACTGATAAACCAACAAAACCTAGTGTTAAACCAACTGAAACTACAACTAAGCCTACACAGTCAACTACTGAATCGTCTTCTTCTACCGAAAACCCTTCTTCTGAAGAGACAACAGAACCAATTACTGAAGTAACTTCTGAGAGTTCAAGTGTATAATATAAAATATCAGTTGTAAGATATTTTATTACAATATAAAAGGACTATCCATATTGTAGGATAGTCCTTTTCTTATATCTAATAAAATATATCTTACAACCGATATTTCAATTTTTCTAATGCCGTATATGTCTCATCAGCTATCTGTGCTCCGTAGATTGTAAGCTGCACACATATGTCTGCAATATTAAATGGTGTAACAATTGCATCCATTGATATCATAATATCGTCACCATCAAGTACTATCTTGCCCCATCTATATCTCTGGTTCATCTTATTAAGCAGGAAGAATAAATTACCCGTCTTATCCTGTTCTTCAACTTTATAGAAATTATAAAATCTTACTGATACGGAATTAGTCTTATCTTCAGTCAGAAATAATACAGTAGTTGTAATCTTAGTTTCAGGTAATTGCTGCATCATTATTACACCTTCCTTATCATCTCCATGTACAGAATGTTTAATTTCTTTCTTATCAAGTTGCAAACTTAATGCTTCTGCTAAAATACTCATTTAAATGTTCCTCTCTCTCTTATGTTTTATTATCAGATTCCATATATCGTTGTATGAATATCTAAAAGATTGCCTTTTTCGCAAGGTTGTCGGCCAAATCGTTATATACATCGTTTGAATGACCTTTTACTTTGACAAAACTGATTTTAACTTCTTTACTAATTTTATCATAAAATTCTTTATATGCAATCGTTCCCTGCTTATTTGTTTTCCAATAGCCAAGGCACCAGCTTGCTATTCCCTCATAATCGTGATAAATCACAAGCTTTTTAACTTTATTATCTAATGCATACTGCATAGCTGCTTCTGCACCTTTAATCTCGCCTGCTACATTTCTCATCTCTGCTAATTCTTTATTATCAACTTTCTGTGAGAAATGCTTTTCACTTCCATTATGAAACATTACAACTCCATATGAAAATTCCTTTGTCACATTGTTATAACTTCCATCAACATATGCAACCGCAGTATCTTCATCAGTTACAGGTCTGCCAGCCTCATCGGTACTTATTCCTGTATTAACTTTGTTATTAAGAAAATCAGCAGCATCTTTAGGGCTTAAAAAGCTTTTATATTTAGCTCCTTTATATCCCTCTACCTGCCTCTTACAATCGTCCCAGTTAAGATATATTCCTGGAGTTCTGCCTACTCTTACGGCATAATATTTCTGTTGTGCAGCCATACTAATCCTCCTATCATCATTATTTCAGGTACGCAATATATCTATGCTATTATACACATCAAGTGTTCCATATCCCCATTCTCTGTTAGGATATGATAACGTCGGCTTTCTGCTCGCACCTCTTACAAGATAATTCTTAATTTCTATTGTGTTCATATTAACTCTGTTGCCTCTTAATATACCCCACTCCATAAATTGTGCCATAACACCTGCTGTTATAGCTGCTGAGATACTTGTTCCCGATAATCTGATATATGAATTATTCAATGTCGGTGCAAGGATATTAACTCCCGGAGCAACAAATGTTGGTTTCATCATTGTGCCTATTACATATCCTCTTCCTGAATTAATATAAAGTCCTGCTGTAGAATGGTTATATGCACCCACAGATATTGGTATAAATGAATCTGCCGGACTCGTTAACGTAGTAAATGGATCAGGTTTTAGAAAATACACATCATCGCCTACAAATTCCGTAATAGGAAGCCATATATTAAATGTTCCCGAGATTACCAGCTCACCATATACACGTATAGTCCAGACTCCTTCTGTAGGAGCTTCTAATCGTATCTGTATTAATTCCTCACCGGTAATTCGCTCTACAAGTTCATATTTTACATAGATAACTGTACGTTCTAAAAATAACTTAAATACCTGCTCCTGACCTGAAACCGCTTGAACTCTTTTCACTCTTTCACCTGTCGGAGAAATAATTTCGACTTCAAAAATGTCCGGGGATCTTCCCCATAATTCTATCGTAAATCCTGAAATATTTGCACCGACTCGTATCTGTACATCTTCAAATGCATCTACTTCTGTAATGCTCCCACTAAAATGATGTCTGCTATTTCCCTCATTTCCTATTGGACATACAACAGCTACTCCAGTTCTTATTGCATAACTGTTTAAAAATGTTCCAAGCGTACTTATTCCACTATGTCCACCCTGATTGGTTCCAAGTGGTACACAAATTATAACAGGTTTATTATACATATCAGCTATGTTGCTTATATATACAACAGCATTAATAATATCATTTTCCTGATATGCTTTAGCGCCTTCTCTTATAAAATAATAATCTTTCTTCATAACTAGCATTTGCAAAAGATGCCTTTAAAGATAAATCTGGCCCAAATATATTTACAAATAGCTTATTTGTTCTATCTTTTATTAAAGTAAATTCTTCTTCATTAAGTTTTAAAATATCTTTTTTAAATTTTAAATTAAATAAAAACTATATTGCAAAAGAAGTAGTAGAAGAATTCGAAAAAGAAAAGCAACATTTTGGAGCTGGAAAACTTGAAAAAGTACAAAACATAGTTATAGACTACTCGGCACCAAACATAGCAAAACCATTTCATATAGGACATCTACGTTCAACAGTAATAGGAGGAGCACTATACAATATATACAAATATTTAGGATATAATGTAACAGGTGTAAATCATTTAGGAGATTATGGAACACAATTTGGAAAATTAATAGAAGGATATAAAAGATGGGGAAAAGAATATAACATAGAAGAAAACCCAATAGACGAATTAACTAAAATTTACATAAGAATTAACAATTTGTGTAAAGAAGATGAAAG
>ENA-ORMS01002975-ORMS01002975.1-human-gut-metagenome-genome-assembly--contig:-NODE-2975-length-11470-cov-7.214805_pt1 | contig 11470 bp, 10 predicted proteins | sample MGYA00242104_ERZ508997 | MGnify/ENA primary metagenome ERZ508997 (study PRJEB26280, sample SAMEA2338704) | human gut metagenome | biome: human gut; feature: human-associated habitat; material: faeces... | reverse complement strand
TGCTCTGCCATCTTGATGCCGCCGTAGGGCATGAAGGCGCGCTTGAGGGGCTTGTCGGTCTGCAGACCCACGATCTGCTCCAGATCCTTCAGGCTTTCGTCGATATAGCCGGGGCCGTAAGCAGTCAGGCTGCTGACCACTTCGGTCTCCATATCCAGCACGCCGCCCTTGGCGCGCTCGGCCTTCTGCAGCTTCTGCAGGGCACCCCACAGCTTGTCGGTCGCCTCGGTGGGGCCGGCCAGAAAGCTTTCGTCGCCGTCATACGGGGTGTAGTTCTTCTGGATGAAGTCGCGCACATTGACTTCTTCTTTCCAGATGCGGCCCTCAAAGCCTTCCCACTGTTCAAAATTGATCATTGGAACCTCCTTGCTCCATTACGCAGTTAGCGTTTTCTAACTAATGAGCCTTTGAAAAACCGCTCTGTATGGCGGCTTTCTGGGGGCAAAACGGTCTTGAACTGCCGATTGCGGCAGCCCCGACTACAAGGTGTAGACAAAAATGAAAACCTGCCCACAAAATCTTGCGTTATTATAATAGCAAGAACCACTTTAAAATGCAATAGAAAACAAGTGGGTTTTCTTCCAAAGCAAGGGGCTTTCTTTGGGCAGAATGTAGAAAAAGCGCCGAAATCCCGGCGGTGCACCTATTTTGCGAAAAAAATCGCAAAATAAGGGTTGACAAGACTAACCGGCTGTGGTATTCTGTTCTCGCAACGAGGTTAGACGAATCTAACCACGTTGCACCAGAAAAGCAGATGCTTCTGCAAAAGCGTCTGTGAAAAACCGGTTTGTGTAATGTGCACAGACCCCAAGTTTGTCGCGGCGGGGCCGCTCCATCTTGCTTACGCAAGACCGCTTTGTGGCTTAAAAGCCCCACTGGGGCTTTCATTGCTGCGCAAACGCCAATTCCTCCATTCCATTCTCTTTTTTCAAGTGAGCTGTGGTTTTAGTTTGCTCCCACGGCTCGATGCGCGGCATTCGGTGTGATTGGTACCGCACCAAGTGCAAAAGAAAAACAAAAACGGGACATGCAGCTTGACCACCTGCGTGCCCCGATTTTTGTTTTTAACTCCTTCAGTCATGGCTGACACCATGCCAGCTCCCTCAAAGAGGGAGCCCTTGGCAGTGCGAAAAACTTTACGGTTTTGCCAAAGCCTCTCTCATTGAGGGAGGTGGATGCGAGTGCAGCGAGCAGACGGAAGGAGTTTTACTTCACGATCTCCGCCAGCTTTTGATACACTTCCTCCGCGCCGCCTTTGGGCGCTTTGACCTTTACGAACTGGCTGTTCACGATGGCGGTGCCATCGGAGTAGACGGTGAACAGGAGGTTATTGTTCTCGGCATCATCGTAGTAGCTCACAGTGACGGAATCCACCGGGTATTCGTGGCTGTAGGAGGAATACTGCTGGTTGAACCGCTTGACACAGGTAAGGCCGGAAAGCACGTTTGCGATCTGCTGATAGGCAGGGTCGTCGGCAGAAAGCAGCTGAACATCCATCTCTGCGGAGCGGGCAAAGTTCTGAATGTGTTCCACCCGGACACTGGCCTGTGTGCTGGCCTTGATCCCGGATGCAAGATCGATCTTTGCGGAAGGAAAGATCAGCACCAGTGCAAGCAGCACTAAAATGACAATGCCGAACCGGGACAGGATGCGCTTATCTTTCATGGCGGGTCAATCCTCCTTTGGCGGCTCCAGATCGGTCAGATGCCGCTGGGCAAAGAAGAAGCCCACGGCGCTGGCGGCGAACACCACATAATAGCTGGCGATGCGGTAGAGCATCATCACGCTCATCACCTCGCCGCGCTCCAGAAAGCTGCCGAACACCAGCAGGAATGCCGTCTCGATGGAGCCCATGCCGGCCACATTGGGCAGGGCGTTGGACAAAAACAGCATCAAGCTGGTGAGCAGCTGCACCTGCAAAAAGCTCAGAGGGGAAAGCCCCATGAACCGGATGCACAGGTAGGGCAGGCAGAACAGCCCGAACAGCTTGACTGCCTGCAATGCCAGAATTTCAGCGCAGCGGGGCTTATCCGCCAGCAGACGGCGGCTCTCCTCGCCCAGAACATCCAGCTGCTGCTGCCAGTCGGCGCGGCGCTGCTGCCATTTTTCCGTTTTGGGCAGCAGACGCATCAGCCAGCGGGCAAGGTCCTGCACCAGCGGCGATACGCACACCAGCACCAGCACCACAATGATGGCCGCCACTACAGCGTATGCCATGGGCAGATAATTCATCACACCGGTGGTGTTGGCGGCAAGCCATCTGTGCTGAAACAGCAGCATCACCGTGGCATACAGCAGCACGGTGGTTTTGTGGAACACGTACTGCAGGGTCATCAGGCCCACGCCCGGGCCAACCGGCAGGCCGCAGCGGTGCAGATACCATGTCTGCACCGGCACTGCACCTGCGCCCAGCGTGACCACATTGCCAAAGGTGCCGCACCACGCGGTATCGATGCCCTGCCAGAGCCTGAAGCCCGGGATGCGGCTGCGCACGATGACCCACGCCACGCACCCCTCCAGCAGCGGGTAGCTGAGGCCGATGGCCAGCACCACCAGCACCTGCCATGCGGACAGCTGCGAAAGCGCTGCGGTGATCTCGGCCCAGTTGTCCTTGAACAGCAGCACGATGATGCCGGTAAGTGCGGCGAGCACCAGCAGCGAGATCACTGTCTTTTTGCGGGAAGGTGCGGCAGAGGCGGGTTGGCTCATAGAGAGAACAGGCTCCTTTCAGGCGGAATGATTTGATAAAAGTATAACACACGCGGCCTGTGTCTTTGTGAACGGAACTGGAATTTTCTTGTGCAATTTTGATGGAATGATAAAAAGGCAAGGGCAGATGCGCGCATCGACCCTTGCCTTTATCTTGTTTTTAGTCTGTTGATTCGTTCACCAGCCGTGTCAGGGTGGCAACATAGGCTTCGTTGGAATAATATTTCTCGTACATTTTCCGGCAGTCAGCTTTCATGGCGGCCAGCTGTTCCGGATGCAGGATAGCATGCTCCAGCACCTTTGCCAGCTGATCCGGGTCGTCGTCTTTGTACACAAAGCCGTCCACGCCCTCGGTGATCAGCCCGGCGGTGCCGGTGTGCTCCGACACGATGGAGGGCTTGCCGAAGATCAGGCCCTCGGTGACGAAGGTTGGCATGGGATCATCGCGGGAAGCGCATACCACGCAGGTGCACTGATCCATCAGGGATTTGATCTCGGGCCGTTCCAGACGCTTGCGGTAGAAAACGGTGTCCGGGTAGTCCTCCACCAGTGCATCCACGGCGTTCTTCAGGCTCTTGTCCGCCGCCTTGCCCACGAACAGGAAAGCAGCCTTCTGGCGCACCTCGGGCTTTAGCAGGCGGATGGCGTTGCAGAAAATATCCTGACCCTTGCGCGGCTCAAAGGAACCTACGGTCACGAACAGCGGCCTGCCGCCGGCATAGCTGATATCGTAGGGCGGGAAGCTTTCCTGCGCATAGTCCGGCAGACCGTAGATCAGCTGTTCAATGCTGAAGTCCGGCCGCACCGAGTGCATGGCGGCAGTGGCGTGGGAGCCTACGGCGCACACATGCACATTGGAGCCCAGTGTTTTGGGAATCTTGTGCGCAATGAACGGGTAGCCTGCAAAGGCATCGTGCAGCCACCACAGCACCGGCACGAAGGAGCCGTTCAGGGTGCTCACGGCGGCAGCCTCTACCACGGTGTTGGCCAGCACAAAATCGGCACTGGTGGCAAGGCCCCACAGCGACGAGTTCATCACGCAGTCGCTGCGGGTCACTACGGCGGCACCGGCATCCAGAAACAGCGGCAGCGAGCCGTCGTCCGCAGGGCCAAGCACCACCACTTCAAAGCCCATGCTGCGCAGCACCGGCACGGCACTTGTCAGCACGATGGGCGCACCGGTCATGGTCAGCTCGTGGCTCAGGATCAAAGCACGCTTTCCGTCTGCAGAGAACACATCGTCGGCACACAGCTCCCGCCGGAAGTGCAGCAAAGACTGCGGGATGCGGTGGCAGTTTTCCGCCATGGCGGTGGCAAGGCGCAGCAGCTCGGTCACGCTGTCCCTTCCGCGCGCAGCGGCACGCACCCGGTCCAGAAGCTTCCGCGATACCATGGCGCAGCGGCTGCACGGGATGTGCTGGGTGCTCAGATAAAGGGCGGTGGAGCCATCGAAGCCAAAGGCGGCATCACACACCACAAAATCGGCACCGGTGCGCAGGGCGGCGGCAAAATAGGTCAGGGCGGTGGAGGTGCACTCCAGATCTTCGCTGACCAGCAGCACGCCCTCCACCGAGTCGGTCAGGGCGGGGGCCAGCTCCGTCACCAGCCGGAACTTGCGGTGCAGCTGGTTTTCCAGTGCGTGCTCCAGCGCCTGATGACGGCCCGGTGCATACACCAGCAGATAGGTGCTCTGGGTATCGGTATAAACCTGCTTCGTCAGCTGCTTACGCTGCAGGGTGCTGTAACTGCTGTACATGTTGACAACTCCTTTAGCGATCCGATTCAGCCGCGCAGCAGGCGGCGCAAAGCACGCAGCGGTGCGGTAAGCCGCCAGCTGCTGCTCTCGTACAGGTTTTCCAGCGAATCTTCATAGGCAGCACGGCTGTTCTGCAGTTCTGTCAGCTGATTGTTCAGCCGGGTGTTCTCGGCAAGGGCAGCCTGCAGCTGTTCCAGGACATCGTTCTTTTCGGCCTCAGCCTGCAGCTTGATGGTATTCAACGCGCTGAGCAGGGCCTTGCCGGGCTGCTCGTGCTGGAAGCGGCCCAGCGGATAGTAATGATAGGTCACGGCAAACTTCATCCCGGCCGCAAAGGGCACGGTGCTGCACACGGTCAGGTTGGGGTCCACATCCAAAAACAGCAGGCAGTCTTCCTGCAGCCGGATGCCGTTCATGGCGCGGCATTCCAGCCGCTCGTCCGAGATGCTCAGGTCAGTCACGCAGCAGGCCAGCTCACCGGGGTCCAGCCGCAGCGCACGGGCATCCGTGGGCAGGGTGAACACCGCAGAGACCTCGTGGGTCAGTTCGTCGTAGGCATCCTCGGCAACGGTCAGGCATTCCCGCGGGGAATAGCCGGAGCCGGAATCGTAGAACAGCTGCGGCAGGGTCAGGGCAGCAGGCTCGTTGTCGCTGCCGTGCCTTGCCAGTGCGGCCTGATAGTTCAGCACCTGTTGTTCCAGCTCCAGACACCGCTGTGCCAGCCGGGATACACCTTCGTCAGAGAGCTTGAGCTGCTGTTCCAAGTCAGCAGCGCGGCTGCGGGCCGCAGCAAGGGTCTCGGGGACATCGTTGTTCATAACCGGATTCTCCTCTTACTTTTATGATGGCTGCACCGCAGCAGCCGGAAAAACATGTCAGTGCCGGGAGGTATAGTGCACGGCGGGCGTTCTGCGCTGTGCAGGGAAAAATCGGATGATGAGTGCGCGGCGTACACGCAGCAGCTCACACACCAGCCAGATAGAGCCCAGAGCGATGGCATATTGCAGCCACATGCCCAGCACCGGCTGCGCAGAGAACTTTGCTACCATCAGATACCACGGAATAGCGATGATCTCCACGGTATGTACGCAGAAAATGTTCAGCGAACGGCGACCCACCGCTTCCAGAAAGTGCACGATGGGGCCATGGCCATGGCTGAGCCGCATGAACAGCCGGATGAAAAGCAGGCCTGCAGCACCGTCCAGAAAGATGCTCAGCGGCCCCAGTGACCACTCGGCCAGCGAGATGCAGTCGGTGGTGCGGGTAGCAAGAGCGCCTACGGCAATGAGTGCTGTGGCGGCCAGCAGCCCGGCAAAGACTTTGGGCGGCAGGGGCTCGTCCAGCAGATGCTTCTTTTTGGCAAGGAAGCCGATATAGAGGTAGGGCACTACCACGGCACCCTGGATCAGGCAGAAGGGCAGCTCCCACACAAGGCTCGCGCCCCAGCCCAGCAGGACGCAGCCTGCCACAGCCCATGGAACATAGCGCTCCGGGAAGATGTTCAGGATCACATCCAGCAGCACCCAGCCTACCATCAGCGCCAGCAGATACCACATCGGCCCGCAGGAGAAGAACTCCTGCCCGAAATACTCGGCCGTGTGGGGCAGGCCCAGCAGAAAGCCGCCGGTGACCTTGATAGACTCGCCGATGGTGCCGGGCAGGTACTGGAACGTCTTATAATGAATGATAAAGTGCAGCACGCAGGTGAACAGCGCCGTGTAAGCATAGGGTTTGAGCAGGCTTTTGAGCTGCTGGTGGATGCACTTGTGGATAGCGCTTGCGGAAGCCGTAGCCGCTGGCAATAAAAAAGGCGGCCATCAGCGCTTCGCGGTAGATGAACGGGAAAAACGCGGTCAGGGACAGGCCGCTGACCGCCTGCATGGGATAAAGCTCGGCGGTATGCGCAAAAACGATGGTCAGCATACCGGCACCCTTGAGCATGTCGAACATGCCGATGGAGCTGGCGGTGCGGGGCTTGGTTCCTTCCATGGAGGTTCCTTCCTTGCGCGGGACATTCCATCAGAGCCGGACGCCGCACAATGCGTAGATTTTGAATGAAAAAGATAAAATTTTGTATGGATATGAACCCAGTATAATGCTTTTTGCACAGACTGTCAATTTTGAATTGCGGTCCGGCGGGCGGGGACACATTGCAGCCTGCAATAAAAGCATAGCACAGGCAGGGCGGCTTCGCAGCGAAAGGCAGAATTTACATCTGGAAACGACATGATGTGCAAGATTTTATTGTCAATGTTTGGAATTAAATGTTGCAAAACTCTTGCATTGACACGGGCCTTATTGTATACTGGGCACAGTTGGAAATGACTGGAAGGATCTGTGTTGGCCTACACAGGAGCGCCGGATCGGATGATAAAAATGGAGGAAAAAAATGATTACATCGCTGTATCAGTCCCTTTGCAATATGGAAACCAACATTGCAGACCGTGTGGCTCTGCGCTGGTATGATGAAGAAAAGCAGGGCGTGGCCGAGGTGCACTACGCACAGTATGCCCAGGATCTGCGCCGGTTCGTGGCGTTCCTGCGTGCAGAGTATGGCGATGTGCGCGGCAAGCGTGTGGCGATCCTGGCCCGCAACAGCTACCAGTATGTCATCTGCATGTACGGCACGGTCATTGCCGGAGCCGTGGCTGTGCCGCTGAACCTTGGCAAGGACTGGGATGCTATCTCCTATGAGCTGGGCCTCACCGAGCCGGTGTGCATCCTGCAGGATGGCGAGTTCGCGGAGCGGGAGCCTGCCCTCGCTGAGACCTACGGCAGCATCCTGAAGCCCATGGATGTCTTTGCGGCCTATGAGCCTGCCGAGGACGTGACCGAGGTGGAGGACCTCTCTGCTCTGGCCTTTATCATGTTCACCTCCGGCACCACCGGCCGCAGCAAGGGCGTTATGCTGAGCCAGAAGAACCTGTTCAGCGCCATGCCGGCTTTTCTGGACCCCTTTGACGATGTGAAGAAGTACACGGGCTGGAACACCGACGAGTTCTCGTCCCTGTCCGCCCTGCCCATGTTCCACATCTCCGCCATGACCAGCCTTGTTTCGTGGAGCATCACCGGCCACTCCATCAACCTGTGCAACAACCTGAAGTATTTCTACCGTGATCTGGGTGCCATGCACAGCGAGGTGATGGCGGTGGTGCCGGTGCTGCTGAAGAGCATCTACAGCGATGTGATGAAGGGCCGCCGCGACCGCCTGAACGGCCTGTGCGTGCTGACCTGCGGCGCTGCCATGTTCGACCCCAAGATTCTGAGTGATATGATGGAGAAGGGCTTCTTTGTGGCCCAGATGTACGGCCTGACCGAGACCTGCGGCGACGGTGCATGGAACTCCTCGCAGGAGGCAAAGTACCTGACCAGCGTGGGCCATGTGGACCTCAGCTGTGAATACAAGCTGGACGACGGCGAGCTGTGCATGCGGGGCGACCCCATCATGCTGGGCTACTACAAGGACCCGGAAGGCACTGCAGAAGTCATCGATGCAGACGGCTGGTTCCATACCGGCGACATTGCCCGGGTGGAAGAGGACGGCTACATGTACCTGACCGGCCGCAAGAAGAACGTGATCATTCTGGACAGCGGCGAGAACGTGAACCCTGAGGAGCTGGAAAAGCTGCTGGTGCCCTGTGCGGACATTCAGGAGTGCATCGTGAAGGAAAAGGACAAAAAGATCTGTGCCCTCATCTACTGTGACCCTGCAAAGCAGGATGCGGTGAAGGAGTTCGTCACTGGGGTCAACCGCGGCCTGCCGCTGTACAAGCGCATGGTGACGGAGTTCAGCGCACAGCCGCTGCCCCGCAACGCCATGGGAAAACTGCTGCGCTGAACACAGGAGGAAATAGAACAATGCGTAAGATCAGAGTGCTGGATAATGTCTACGACCTTATCACCATCAACATGGAAGACCGCTTCAAGGATAATGTGGCCTTCCGCTTCTACGACACCGCAAACGATGCCGTGACCACCATCCTCTATAAGGATTATGTGCAGGATATCCGCAAGGCGGTGAATTACTTCCAGTCCACCATCCCGGAGATCAAGGGCAAAAAGATCTGCCTGCTCACCAAGAACAGCTACGAGTATGCCGTGAACACCTTTGGCGTGGTGGCGGCCGGTGCGGTGCTGGTGCTGCTGAACCAGCGCAAGAGCTGGGACGAGCTGAGCTATGAGCTGGGCCTTGTGGAGCCGGACGCCATCCTGACCGACGGCGACGACTACGGCTTCAACGACCAGCTCAAGGCTGCCTACGGCGATATCCTCCGCCCCATGGATGGCTTCCGAAGCTATGAGCCTGCGCAGCTGACCCGCTGCATCGACCACGAAGCCCTGATGGTCCTGATGTTCACCTCCGGTACCACGGGCCGCAGCAAGGGCGTGATGCTGAGCGAGAAGAATTTCTTCTCGGTGATGCGTGCCCACACCCAGATCGGTGAGCACATGATGGCGTATAAGCACGAACCGGACCTCGTCATGAGCCAGTACACCGTGCTGCCCATGTTCCATCTGGGCGCTTTCATCTGCCTGTTCTCCTGGGCCCACGCAGGCTGGGCGCTGAACGTCAGCAGCGACATCCGCAGCTTCTATAAAGAGGTAAAGCGGATGCCCAGTCAGGCCATGGCGGTGGTGCCGGTCATCATGAACTCGCTCCACCACGATGTGATGCGCGGCCGCAAGGACCGTCTGGGTGAGCTGTGGGTGCCCATCTGCTCCTCTGCCATGTTCGACCCGCAGGTGATGCTGGATATGGCGGAACACGGCATGTTCGTGGTGCAGACCTACGGCAGCACCGAGACCTGCGGCGACGGCATCATCAACTACGCACAGGACGCAAAGCACATCGGCGCTGTGGGTCAGGGCAACGATTATCTGGACTACAAGATCGCCGAGGACGGCGAGCTGTGCATGCGCGGCGACAGCATCATGCTGGGCTACTACAAGGACCCGGAGGCCACCGCCGAGGTCATTGACGCGGACGGCTGGTTCCACACTGGCGATCTGGCCCGCAAGGACGAGGACGGCTACTATTTCCTGACCGGCCGCAAGAAGAACCTCATCATTCTGGACAGCGGCGAGAACATCAGCCCCGAAGAGCTGGAAGGCATCGTGGGCAAGTGCGAAGCCGTGAAGGAATGTGTTGTAAAAGAAATGGGCAAGAAGATCGGCGTGGTGGTCTATTGCGACGAGGACAAACAGCAGCAGGTGCGGGACTTTATCACCGAGGCAAACCGCACCCTGCCGCTGTACAAGCGTATGAGCGCAGTGGAGTTCAGCACCGAGCCGCTGCCGCGCAACGGTGCAGGCAAGCTGCTGCGCCAGTGATACGGATGCGATCGAATGCCCGGATGCATAAATGGGCCGGCAGACCGGCAGACTGAAAACAGGAGTTCCGACAAAAAACAAAGCTTTGTTGCCGGAACCCTTGCGCACAGGAGAGAATCAGGGTATTATTATGGAAAGGCATAGGAGATTGTGCCTATTATCCGTCACGGAAAGGAAGAAAATTTCTATGGAACGAGCAGAGATCATTTCCCAGATCCTGGCCATCCTGGAGGATGTTGCCGAGGTCTCTCCCGAAGATGTGAATGAGAACAGCGTCCTGATGGACGATCTGGATCTGTCCTCAATGGAGATCCTGACCATTGTGGCAGACCTCGAGGAGACCTTCGGCCTGCGCATCCCTGAAAAGGAGCTGCGCAACTTTGTGACCATAGGGGATCTGGTGGATTATCTGGCGGCAAACGCGGGGTAACAGTTCATGAATGAGTCGCAGCGCTCGACGGAGTACATCTTTCAGGGAACGATGTACTTCTTCCGTCGGGAGAAGATCCTGTGTCGGTACCAGTTTGCGCTGCAGGATGCGGTGGAACCCGCTCTTTTGCAGCGCGCACTGGAGGCGGCGCTTTCGGCCGCACCGTACTATCGGGTACAGCTGGTGCAGGAAAAGCGGAGCTTTTTTCTGGAGCCGAACCCGAACCCCTGCCTTGTGTATCAGGGCAGTGCACAGCGCGATATCCCGGAGGAAACGAACGGCTATCTTTTCAGCGTGAGCTGTGAGGGGGACACCGTCTATTTTGACTGGTATCATTTCCTCATGGACGGCCACGGGGTGTCGCCCTTCCTCACCCGCATTCTGGAACAGTACTGCAACCTGCGCTATGGCACGGCGTTTGCAAACACGCCCATCGTGTGCAGCCCGGCCTATGACATCGAGGCCATGATGGAAAAATATCCACCCCTTACAGCCACCGAGAGCACGATGCAGAGGGATGTGGTGCAGACATGGGAGGGCAGGATGCGCCGCACCCGGGTGCGGCTGACCAAGCAGAGCCTTGTGGACCGGGCAGTGGAGAACGGCGTCAAGCCCTTTACAGCGCTGGCCGGTCTGCTGAGCCTTGCGCTGCGCAACTATCTGGGCAAAGACGAGATCCAGTATTCCTACTCGGCAGATACCCGCAGGGAAGCGGGCGTGCCGGATGCCCTTTACAACTGCGTGTGCTCCTTTCAGAGCGGCGTGAAGCTGAACGATGACACCCGCCTTGCGGACATCGTGCCGGAAATGGATGCCGAGGTGCTCCGCACCCTGCAGCCGGAGGCAAAGCTGCGCCAGATGGCCCAGCAAATGAGCTGGGTGTACAAGGTGGACCAGCAGAAAGCGCCCCTGCGCATCAAGCAGAGGGTGTTCCAGATGGGCGAGTACATCAGCGGTGTCTCGGCGGATTTCTGGCTCAGCTATCTGGGCAATCCGCTGCTGCCGGCCACGCAGGAGCTTCAGAAGTACACCAAAGACTTCAACGTCTGGGTCCCGCCGGATGGCGGCTCCATGGGTGTGGAAGCCTCCAGCCTGAATGGCATCATCACCCTGTGCATCGAGAACAAGGCCGAAATGCCAGGCCTTGCCGGGATGATCCGCACCGCCTTTGAAAAAGAGGACATCACGGTGCTGGAAGCCGTGGATCTGGATACATAAGTGCAGAACATAAAAAGCACTCTTTC
>ENA-ORMS01002971-ORMS01002971.1-human-gut-metagenome-genome-assembly--contig:-NODE-2971-length-11476-cov-3.075563_pt1 | contig 11476 bp, 10 predicted proteins | sample MGYA00242104_ERZ508997 | MGnify/ENA primary metagenome ERZ508997 (study PRJEB26280, sample SAMEA2338704) | human gut metagenome | biome: human gut; feature: human-associated habitat; material: faeces... | reverse complement strand
AACAATAGACGTATTACGAATCAAGCCGGTCAGCAAGTCGACCACGAACTGGCATTGCAACAACGAACCGGCCTTAGAAGTCAGAATCGTACTTTCCTGATTCTTCGAGATGGTAAAGTCCTGCTCTTGCCACCGGCCTTCCTGTCCCGGCACAAACACATCGCTCCAGAAAAGAGCCTGCAACGTATAAAAATCCACACCGGCCTGCTGCAAATAAGGCACGTCCGCGTAGTCCACCTTTACGTATTCCCTTCCCATCCGGTTGACCATCATCATATATTGGGGCGTAAATTCCAGACGTCCTACTTCCATAAAGCCCATGGCCACAAGCGAAAGCTGGATCACCTCATCCCGTTTCAAGTTACAGCTTCCGCCCACCGACAAAGATTTCCCGCCCAAATTCAAATCAAGGTTCATCTTTGAAGTGACAGTCCCCTCCTTCAAACCGGACAACGCCATCTTATCTACCCATTCTACGGCACTTCCTTCACCTTGCGGCTCCGTCTGCGTTATGTTTTTAGTGGAACGGCAAGCTGAGAGCAACAATACAAAAGCGGCAACCAGGACGCCCCATACGAAATTCATTCTCTTCATTCTTCAATATACTTTTTCAATTGAATCTTCTTTTTCAAAAGCTGGGAAACATCTCCCCCCTTTTCCTGCGCCATCTTCCAATACTTCAAGGCGCCCTCCATGTCACCGCATTGTGCATAAATATCCCCGGCATGTTCCAAGACCCCGCCGGACACTTCTTCGTCTTTCTCGATATCCCCTACAAGGACACGGTCCATATAAAGCTTGGCTTCGGCATACTTTCCCTTGATAAAAAGAATCCAGGCATAAGTGTCGATATAGGTCTTGTTTCCCGGTTCCGCCACAATCGTGCGGTGGCTCATTTCTTCAGCCTTGTCCAAATCCTTTTTTTCCAATGAGAGATAATAAGCGTAATTATTCAGACAACCGACATTCTCCGGGTTGTACACCAGACAGGAGTCGTATGCAATGAAAGCCGAGTCTTTCAGTCCGTTGCTGTAGTACAAGTCGCCCATGATGGAATACATATCGGCCACAATGCCGTGATCCGTGTCCGGTTTAATCTGCCGCACGCCTTTGCGGAACACATCCAGAGCCTTGTCCTGACGCTCAAGCTGATAATAAGAAAAACCTAAATAGAAATAATAGGGTAATTGTTCCGGATAGTGCATGATGGCACGCGTACAAATGTCCGCCACCTTCGGATAGTCATTGGCATGGACAGCCAGTTGCACCAACTGGTACAAAGCTACCTGATTGTCCGGCTCAAGCTTCAGAATACGTTCCAAAGCCGGTTCGAGCTGGTCATTTATATGTTTCATTTGCAGATAAGAGGCATAAAGCGTCAGCATATCCACCGTCTCAGGGACAGAATCGAAAATGCGGTCGAAAACGGCTAATACCAAAGTGCTGTCGGCATGCGCATTCTCTTGGTCTACGATATAGTTACGCATGAGCATAACCCTGGCCCGTTCGTCAGTCTCTTTTCCATATAAGATCGCATCCAACTGGGTTTGATAAAGCGAATCTTGGCCCGTCTGCTTATAATAATCGAGCATGGACATGCGTAAAGCCTGGTTTCCCGGCTCTTTTTTCCGGACTTCCTCATAAACGGCAAGAGCTTTATCCGGCTGTTGCAGCAACAGATATTGATCGCCGATTAATACGCGATAAGCCAAATCATTAGGATTCTCCCGCGCCAGACTTTCCAATTCGGCAAAAGCTTGATCGTCTTCCTTCAATTCACGATAAAGACGAAACTTTTCCATGCTGATGGACAGATTCTTGCCTTCAAGCGTCTCTATGCGGTCGAGTGCGCTGATTGCCTCGCGGTATTGCTCACGATCCATGTACATATTAACCAACTGCGCCAATACATCCGAACGGGTCGGATTGCACCGCACCATATCTTCGAGTACAGGCACGGCCTTCACATCATCCCGGTTGCGCAAATAAAAAGACGCAAGGGCTTCCTTATAATATATATTGTCCGGCTCCAAATCCACCGCACGGGACAGATGCGACGCGCATCGGGCAGAGTCGTCCATCCCCAGATAATACAATCCGAGATTGTATAACGCCTCGGCCGCATCGGGCTTGATGTCCAAACAATGTTTATACAACTCGAAAGAATCATCGTAACGCCCGGCCAACTTGCTCTTCACGGCCTCGGCATAATAATAATCGAAGCGGCGTTGTGCCTCGGCCGATATACCTTGCGTCTTCTCTCCCGTCGCACAAGACGTGAAACAGGCAGACCACATGGCCCAGACTCCGCATATCAAAACTGTAATCTTCTTCACTGACTTTATTTTTCTCCCGAATGGCCGAAACCACCCGCACCTCTTTCCGTCTCATCCAAACTCTCCACAGGCTTCCATCCGGCCTGCTCATAACTTGCCACGACCATCTGCGCTATCCGCTCTCCGTCCCGTATCTCGAACGGCTCGGACGACAAATTGACCAGAATGATACAAATCTCCCCCCGGTAGTCCGCATCAATCGTCCCCGGTGAGTTCAACACGGTAATCCCTTTTTTCAAGGCCAGTCCGCTCCTCGGCCGGATTTGTGCCTCCGTCCCGTGCGGCAAGGCGATATAGAGTCCCGTCGGTACCAGGCAACGCTCCAGAGGTTTCAACACGATGGGTCTGTCCAGATTGGCACGAAGATCCATTCCTGCAGAGTCCGAAGTGGCATATTGAGGTAACGGATGATGGGATTTATTAATAACACGTACTTCCATTATATGTAGAAATGATTGTTTTTGAGGTACAAAAATAACCAATTCTCTGAACACAGCCATTGATTTTTAGCTAAAAAGAGCGAATGTCAACCTTTTTAATTACTTTTGTGAAGAATCTACAGGAATGAATATGAATTGGCAGCAACTGATATCCAACAAACGACTGGGATTGGAAAAATATCACCAGGTCCGGAAAGACGACCGCACGGAATTCCAACGCGATTATGACCGTCTTATATTCTCTGCACCGTTCAGACGTTTGCAGAACAAAACGCAGGTGTTCCCGCTCCCGGGAAGCGTATTCGTCCACAACCGGCTGACCCACAGTCTGGAGGTGTCCAGCGTAGGACGTTCCTTGGGCAACGATATCTCTCGGGCACTCCTGCAAAAGCATCCGGAGCTGTCCGGAAGCCACCTGAGCGAAGCTGGTGCCATCGTATCGGCCGCCTGCCTGGCACATGATTTAGGAAATCCGCCCTTCGGACATTCGGGCGAGAGAGCCATCGGGACGTTCTTCAGCGAAGGCAAAGGCAACTGGCTGAAGACCTACTGCGACCCCACGAACGGGGACCGGCTCAACGAACGGGAATGGAACGACCTGATTCATTTCGAAGGAAACGCCAACGCATTCAGGTTGCTGACCCACCACTTCAAAGGCCGGCGCGACGGAGGGTTTGTCATGACTTACACCACTTTGGCTTCCATCGTCAAATACCCCTTTTCGTCCAATCTGGCTGGCGGACATGCCAAATTCGGTTTCTTTCAAAGCGAAATCCCCGTCTACCAACGGATAGCTGAAGAACTGGGCATTCCTCGTCAGGCCAGCGTAGAAGGCAGCCTGCGATATGTGCGCCATCCCTTCGTATATTTGGTAGAAGCGGCCGATGACATTTGTTATGAGATTATGGACATCGAGGATGCGCATAAACTGAAAATCCTCAGTACGGACGAGACCCAAAGCTTATTGCTGGGCTTCTTCGAGGAAGAACGCCAAAAAAGTATCCGAAAAAACCTGCAATACGTCAGCGACATCAACGAACAAATCGTCTACCTGCGTTCCTGTGTCATCGGTTGCTTGGAGAGTGAATGCGTAAAGGTGTTTTTGGACAATGAAGAAGAAATCCTGGCCGGTACCTTTGAGGTGTGCCTCATCGACCACATTTCCGAAACGCCGCGAAGGGCTTACAAAGCTTGCGAAAGCATGGCATACGCCAAGATTTACCGGAGCAAGGATGTCGTGGATATCGAACTGGCCGGTTTTCAGGTTATCACCACGCTGTTGGAACTCATGACAGAAGCGGTATGCCACCCAGAAAAAGCGTATTCGCAGTTACTTATTAACCGCGTGTCGCAACAGTACGACATCGGCGCCGAACGGCTCTACGACCGCATCATGGCCGTATTGGATTACATCTCCGGCATGACGGACGTATATGCGTTGGATTTATATCGTAAAATCAATGGCATGAGCCTGCCTTTCGTATAACCGAGAGGATCAGGCCGCCCTCCTCCGTTATCCGCGTCCGGAGAAGGTTTCAATGTGCCGCCTGCGCTTTTCCTCCCGAATCTCGTCCACGGCAATCAGGATGCCGGTCTCCTCCACGTCGCCGAATTCGTCGTTGATAGCCGTGCCGAACATCTTCATCGTGGGCGACAACCCCATGTAAGCGTTCACCAAAGGCGGGATATTATAACCCAGCTTGCGAACTTCCGAATTCAATATCTTATAGTCTTCCTTGAAATCCTCGTAAACGAACAATTTACGCAATTCTTCCGTATCGGCTTCCAGTTGCAAGGGATGAATCGGCACTATCAGCCTGTCCTTATCCTCGAAATGCTTTTTCAGAAAATACAGAATCATATCACGCCCATAACGGTTATAAGACGGGTACATGGTCATCTTGCCGAAATAATAGCGTACGTCAGGCACTAAAACCGTCAATGCCCCCAGACCATCCCACAAGTTGTCCAAAGTGAATAAGCCTTTTGAACCTTGGCGCGTACTCTGGTATTCCAACGTCACGAACGAACGTCCGAGTTCTATCGTATAAGGCATATAGTTTCTCATAAAGTTTTCCGAGAAGTGGAACATGTGGGAAGTAGCCAAAATAGGTTGCCCGTCCTCCCTCAGCTTCACCTTTGCCCCCAACAGGTAACGATAGCCGCCTAAAATGGCTTCTACATCGGGGTCCCACACGATCAACTGCTTATAGGGTTCTTCCATCATGTCGAAGTCATCCAAATCGAGCGACATCCCCGTACCTCCACCGGCAGCCCGGAAAGCGATTTCACGCAAACGGCCGATTTCACGAAGCACATTCGGTGAATCCTGCCACGTCACCACGTATATCTCATTGTGGCTTTTGTTCGTATAACGCAACCTCTTATCCGCGGTCAGTTCTGCCTTCAGCAGTTCTTTACTCACCGGAGCTATGATTTCTTCCATATCATCAATCTGTTTTCTTCTCTTTATAACTTATACACTTGTTCCTTCACTTCCTGCGCCCACTGTTGGGGGCTTTTGGATTTGTCGAACGTGCTCCATGGTATCGGTTTCCCGATTACGACCCGATACTCGCCATGCCTGCTGCGGTACATCTCATCGGGTAAAAACAGCATGGCCAGGTTAAACTTGAGATGCAACCGTTTGCACCATTCCGCGATGGAATAAAAGCGGTCGGAATTCTGCCCTATAAAATGTATAGGCACCACATCCCGCCGGGTAGCCACACTTTTCACGATAAACGTCTTGTTCCATGCCAAGTCCCTTATGCTACCGTCTTTCATACGCCGCGAACAAATGCCGGCCGGAAACATGATGACCTGGTCGTCGGAACGAAAAGTATTCTCTACCATTTGAGGGAAGTTACGCGCCTGTTTCCCCAACTTATTGATAGGTATACATAGGGGAGCCAATCCTTTCAGGTTCATCAGAAGGTCATTCACCAAATACTTAATCTTCCCGTCGTAATGACGGCCGAGCACCATTCCCAAAGTCACCCCGTCTATGGCTCCCAACGGATGGTTGGACACAAAAGTATATTTTCGGGATAAATCGGAAATGTTTTCCAAACCGTCCACCTTTACCTTCACATCCAAATAAGCCAGTGTGTGTTCACAAAAGTCAACACCGACATAACCTTGACGCAGATACTCATTAATGAAATCCTGATGAATGAGACGTTTGAGCCCGTTAATCAGAAAACCGGGAATATATTTGGCTTTCTTTCCGGCACGCGTCCGTATGATGTCATCAAGATCGATTAATGTCACAGCTTTATCCGGCATGATTCTTTCCTTTGTCTCCATTGCAACAGCAAACCTCCATCTTTAACTTAATCTCCCATATTCGTAAAGATGTCTCACGATACCGTCACTTTAGAGTTGTTAATGATATAAGTACCCTTCGGCAATCCACTAATCCAGTTTGTCCCTTTGTTCAGTCGGAACAACCCGTAAAATACACCATTGCCCTTATACACCGGAAGCATCTGGGAATGTTGGCTCGTAACCAACAACGAACCTCCCTTCATCTTAATCTTAATCGGATAAGTCGAAGAGACCCTTTTCGTTCTGTAAATATGAGTATATTCGGAAAAAGACACATCACGTCCTACCGAATCGGCTTTGGCCCGGATGGACACGCGGTCTACAGCCGAAGCGCTTACGGTACTAAAGAACGTCAATAGTGCCCACAAACTAACCTTTTTCCAACTATACCTACACATTACGTTTAAAATTAACTTCTATTTTGCAAAAATAGAATGAAACTATCAGTATACAAGATGAAGGCCGAATATTTTAAGAAATATTAGACATATAAGGTTTGAAATCCCCGTTCCGCTCTCATTTCCGTTTCAATACCCCGCCCTTCAAAACCGGATAAGAACCAACAAAAGCCGGATGTCACTCTACTTTCATTTCGTATCGTTACATCCGGCCTTCGTTAATTTTATGCCCAACCGTCAGGCCAATAATTGCTTTACTAAGGCACTGATAGCCTTACCGTCAGCTTTGCCCGCCAACTGTTTCGTGGCCGTACCCATCACTTTGCCCATATCCTTGGCACTCGTAGCGCCCACGGCAGCTATGATGGCTTTGATTTCCTGTTCCAGTTCTTCTGCCGAGAGCTGTTTGGGCAGGTAACGGCTGATGACTTCCACCTGGGCCAGCTCTTCATCGGCCAAGTCCTGGCGTCCCTGCTCTACGTATAAAGCCGCAGTGTCCTTACCCTGCTTGGCCAGTTTGGCTAAAATCTTCATAGCCGCATCATCCGTCAACTCATCGTTTGCCCCCGGAGCGGTTTTGGCTTCCAGGAAGAACTTCTTGATGTTCCGCAACGCTTCCAACGCGACTTTATCCTTGGCCTTCATGGCCACTACGATATCCTTGCTGATTTGTTCAAAAAGTGCCATATCTTATTCCTTTTATCATATACTAAAAAACTATCATCGACTTTTCCTCTCCATTAGTTCCTGCCGCCATGCTATCGGCCGCGTTATCCATCCCGGCCGTCTTGCTCTTGATGCTGGCCAGCACTTCCTTGCTACGCTTGTAGGTAGGCGTATCTTCCACCATGGAAATCACATCGTCATTATCCAAATCGTCTTCTCCGAAAATATAAAGATGATGCGGACGCTTGATTTCTCTTTGATTCATGTCATGCGTGTAAAACTCACGCCGACGTTCGGCCTTCTTTACGGCTATTTCCTCTTTCTGAGCTCGCGCCTCTTCGTCTTCAATGCCATGCTTGGCCATCACGTTATCCATGCCCGGCACGTTCTTCAGACCGAATCCGGTAGCCAGCACCGTGATCTTCACCTTCTTCTCCAACGTGGCATCCGTGGCCAGTCCGAACTTCGTCTCCACATCGTCACCGAACTTACTCATGAATTCATGCACTTCGTTCATCTCTTCCATGGTCAACTGGTCGCTCTCTTCCTGATCACAGAACGAAATGCTCAGCAACACCTTCTTGGAGTTGAATATGTCGTTGTTATTGAGCAACGGAGAATGAAGCGCACTTTCGATAGCTTGGCGCACACGTCCTTCACCCTCTCCGAATCCAGTACTCATGATGGCCACACCACCGTCTTTCAACACCGTGGTCACATCCTGGAAGTCGAGGTTTACAATACCATGTACCGTAATAATTTCGGCTATGCTCTTGGCGGCAACGGACAACGTATCGTCTGCCTTGGCAAAGGCATTCAGCACCGTAAGCTCCGGATAAATCTCGCGCAAGCGTTCATTATTGATAACCAACAGCGCATCGACATGCTTGGATATTTCCTCCACCCCGTCCAATGCCTGGTCTATTTTCTTCAACCCCTCAAAACGGAACGGTATAGTCACGATACCGACCGTCAGGATACCCATTTCCTTGGCACATTGCGCTATCACGGGAGCTGCACCGGTTCCGGTACCGCCTCCCATTCCGGCCGTAATGAAAACCATACGAGTTCCGTCGTTCAGCATTTCTTTTATACCGTCCAGACTCTCCATGGCCGCCTGACGCGCACGCTCGGGGCGGTTTCCGGCTCCCAAGCCTTCTGTCCCCAATTGCAGACGTGTCGGGATAGGAGAGTCGCTCAAAGCCTGATTGTCGGTATTACACAGCACAAAACTCACATCATGAATACCTTCCTTATACATGTGATTGACGGCGTTACCTCCGCCACCTCCCACTCCGATCACCTTAATGATGCTCGGACTGTTCGTTTTGAAGTTAAACCGAATATCTGTTTCTTCTTGCATAATCTATTTTGTTTTTCTATGTTATTCTTCAGTTACCGTTTTAGTCAAATCCACAAGTTTCTCCTTAAACTTCTTCCAAATTCCCCCTTTATTCTTCGGTTCCTCTCTTTCGTAGACTTCCTTATGCGTTTCCTCTACCGGAACAAAACTGGGAGCAGTCTGCGGTATTTCCTTTTCTTCTACAACCTCCTCGGACACTTCCTCCTTCACTACGACCTTGGGTTCCACACAATTCTGGTTTCCTTCGTTCATCAACGCCAACAAAGTATTTAAAGAACCGTCCTTCACCAGCTGCTCGGCATGAACAGCTTGTAGCGCAAAAGGTACGATACGTGCAAAACGCGTTTTATCCGGATGAAGACGGACTGAAGCCGCTTTATCGAGATTCTTCACATTGGATGCCGCACCCGAAATGACAATTCCGGCCAACAACTTATCCTGATAGCCGCTATTACGAATCTGCGCTGCCACATTGCTCAAGATTTCTTCCTCACGAGCCTCTACAATGTCCACCAACAAACGTTCCTCAATCGTACGACCGTTGTTCACCAAAAGATTCTTGGCCAGTTCTTCACTGCTCAGATCGGAATAAGCCGAACCGTATTTCATTTTCAGCCCTTCCGCTTCATCCTCATCAATTTGCAGGCTGCAAAGATCCTGAGTGATATTATTTCCTCCTAACGGTATCACTGCCAGATGACGCAACAAGTTGCCTTTATATACTGCGACAGTAGTCGTTCCGTAACCGAAATCCACAAGAGCACAGCCCGAACGCTTCTCCGTATCCGTCAGCACGCAGCCGGCTAAAGCCATCGGTGCCACAAACATGCCGGCCACGTCAAGCCCGACCGCCTCCACACATTTCAGAATATATTCTTTGATTTCCGTTTTAGCGATGATATTCAGATAGGTTCCGTCTATCTGGCTGCTCAAGACCCCGACCGGGTCTACCGTAGTATCCAAACCCACATGATATTCCTGCGGAACCACTTCCAGTATTTCATAGCCGGCATATACCGTATTCCTGTTGGTTTTGAGCAAAGAATCCACCAACTCTTGCGAAACCACGGTTTTTGTGGCAAACTGACGTGACACCGTGTTCTTCTTTGCCCGTAACGACTGGCCTCCTATTCCGACAAAGACCTTACGCACACGCATATCCAGTGCATTCTCCATCTTGTCGACAATGTGTTTCAAACACATCACGGTCTTGTCTATATTATAAACCACACCCTTTCGGATACAGTGCCGTGCATCTACCTGTTCGATATCCAGCACCTGCACACTGCCGTCTATATTCTTGCACCCGGCCACACCTCGTATCTTCGAGGAGCCGAATTCTACCGCTACAATGATTTCTTTCTCTACAGCCATATCATTTCTTATTTTTCTTGCAAATAATTTGATTGTTATACTTCAGGCTGATCTGGGAGTACTTATTCCACCCCACCTTGTTCAGTCCTTCCGTATAAAACTCTTTCATCCTGCCCAGTTTGTCTTCCACATTTGTGGGACGCCCCAAAAGGATCGTATGTTCCCCTACTCGGGGCACTAATTCCACCTCGCCATTCTCCAGCACATGAATCTGCTGGATTTGGTGGTTCCAGAACGGGTTATCTTGTATCAGCCTCCCCAGACGAGTCAGATTCTGCCGGGCATACTGCGGTGTGATATCTCCGGTCGCCACGACCAAGTCGGCGTAATAGGACGATTTCGGCATCTGCCGGCCCGCACGGTCCAGATAGTAGTTCTGTCCGTCGGAAGACATGACATGCAATATAGGCAGACGCTGCTTGACGCGCACACACACCTTCCCGCCGGGCGTCTTATAGCTTGTTACGTCCTCGATATAAGGATTCTTCCGCAAAGCCTCTTCTATCCGGCTCAACATCACCTGGTCCATTTTTTGTCCCGTCGGGTTGCATTTACGGCTTTCCAACAGCCTCAACACTTCTCCCGACTGGATAAAACCGGTCTGCAGACTGTCTTCGACCACAACCTCCACGCCATTGCACACAAGCCCTTCCTTGGGTTTGTTCAACACCGTGACTGCTGCGATAAAATAGCAAAACAGTCCCACCAACAACAATATAATGGCCAGCTTCTTAATCATCTCTCTTTCAATATCTCCGTAATCTGCGGAGCATAGGATTCCAAATCCCCGGCTCCTAATAATATAAATACATCCGCATCCGACTGCCGCACTATCTCCGGCACGTCTTCCTTCCGGCACAGGCATTTCTTCACCGTAGGAGCCAGACGGTCATATATCAACCGGCTCGTCACGCCCGGGATAGGCGTTTCACGGGCAGGATAAATATCCGTAAGAATCACCTCGTCCAACAGCGAGAGGCTCTCGGCAAACTCTTTATAAAAATCACGCGTACGCGTATAAAGATGGGGTTGGAATATCGCTGCAATCTTCTTTCCCCGATACAGTTCGCGGATGGATATCACGCTTTGGCGTATCTCGGCCGGATGATGGGCATAGTCTGTCAGGAAAACGGCCTTATCGTCTTTCAACCGGAAGTCGAAACGGCGGTCCACTCCTCTGAACGAAGCCATACCCCGCTTTATCTCTTCCGGTGTCACGCCGCTGATTTGCGCCAAGGCCATAGCCGCTATCCCGTTCTCGATATTAATGCTTACGGGAACTCCCAACTGCACATCCTTGATATGCCCTAACGGAGAGATAAAATCAAAATATATTTCACCGTCACCGATACGGATGTTCTCCGCATGGAAATCCCCGTGTCCCCGGCTATAGGAATAGGTCGTCACCCCCTCTTGTACATCCGGCTGCATCTCCAGTCCCTCGTGCAAGACCAGGAAACCTCCCGGACGAATCAAGGAAGTATATTTTCTGAAACTTTCCAAATAGGCCTCTTTCGTCCCGTAGATATCCAAGTGGTCGGGGTCGGTGGCTGTAATCACAGACGCGTA
>ENA-ORMS01002967-ORMS01002967.1-human-gut-metagenome-genome-assembly--contig:-NODE-2967-length-11482-cov-3.887022_pt1 | contig 11482 bp, 7 predicted proteins | sample MGYA00242104_ERZ508997 | MGnify/ENA primary metagenome ERZ508997 (study PRJEB26280, sample SAMEA2338704) | human gut metagenome | biome: human gut; feature: human-associated habitat; material: faeces... | reverse complement strand
CCACCATGAGCAGCTGCTTGAGCGTCTGCGGGCTCTGCGGGAGCGCGTAGAACTGTCCTGGGTTCATGCGCGAAGGCACGACAAAGTCGCGTGCGCCCTCGGGCGTGGACCCGATGAGGATCGGCGTCTCCACCTCGATGAAGTTTTGCTGGTCGAGGAAGTTGCGGATCAGGATGGTCATGCGGTGGCGCAATTCCAAATTGCGGCGCACCGCCGGACGGCGCAGGTCGAGGTAGCGGTACTTCATGCGCAGGTCGTCGCCACCATCCGTATTGTCCTCGATGGTGAACGGCGGCGTGAGCGACGGGCTGAGCACGCTGAGCTCATCGACGACGATCTCGATGTCGCCCGTAGGTATCTTGTTGTTCTTGCTCTGGCGTTCGTTGACGACACCCTTTATCTGAATGCAATACTCGCGTCCCAACTTATTGGCCTCTTCGCAAAGCGGCGCGTTGACGGCCTCGTTGAATGCCAGCTGGGTGATGCCGTAGCGGTCGCGCAGGTCAACGAAGGTCATTCCTCCCATCTTGCGCACGCGCTGCACCCATCCTGCCAGCATCACCTGGCGGCCTGCGTCCTCCAGACGAAGCTCTCCACATGTGTTTGTTCTATACATATATATAATAGGTATAATTGATATTTCTTTGCAAAGTTAGCATTTTCCACTCAAAACGCCAAAGAATTTCCTATCATTTCGGTCTTTTTGTCTTTCTACCCCTTTTTCGCCTATCCCAAGGTGGGGACGATGGCGAGGTAGAGCGCGTCGTGGTCGGTGCGATTCTCGAAGGCGTGGGTGTGTCCCTCGGGGCAGTAGTGAGCCTGTCCCACGCGGCAGACCTCCTCCTGACCGTCGTAGCAGAAGGTCAGTTCGCCGCTCAGCACGTAGATCACCTCAAAGGTGCCCTCGTGGCGGTGCTCTCCGGACCGGGCGCCCGGGCGAAGCGTGGAGTACATGATGCGGGCGCGGTCATCGACGTAGTTGCGCGTGTCGAGTTTGCCCTCACCTCCCTTGAAGCCCTCGATGTGGGCCTCGGCTATTTTCTCAAAGTCTATGATCATACTATTGTTGTGCTTGTTGTATAGTTAGAAAAATGACCTCCAAGGCCCATCGCGTGTGAGCCTTGAAGGTCAGATGATAGGAACTTCTGTTTTAGAACGTGTATTTCAGTCCGATCTGTCCGCGCCAGCGGCTGTAGTACGTGCTCGGATACTTGAGTATATAGTCGGCATCCTTCAGGAACTGATACTCACCCTTGTTGTAGGTGACGGGCGACATAAACTCGCTGACGTATGAGCTGCTGTAGGTGCGGCCCCAGTCCTTGTTGAGCAAGTTGCCTACGTTCATGATGTCGAGCGAGAGCTCCAGCGAGTGGACGTAGGTTCCCACCTTGAGGTTGAACTTCTGGGCTACGTGCAGGTCGAAGTGGCTCTCAAACGGCAGGTTGTCGGCGTAGCGCTTGTAGTACTCGCCGCGGTGGTCGCGCAGGTAGGGCGTGTTGGCCAGCCACGTCTTGAGGTTGGCGCGCTGCTGGTCTGCTGAGAGCGCCTTCGTGGCCTTGAACGGCATCTGGTCGATCTGCTCGTCTGTCGGAATGAAGAAGAGGTCGTTGCTCGTGGCACCATCGCCGTTGATGTCGCCGCTGTAGAGCATAGAGTAGGGCGATCCGCTCGATCCCTGGTAGATCAGACCCACGGTGGTGGTGAACATCTTGTTGCGTCCGTAGTCGATGTGGTAGAAAGCGGAAGCCTTCAGCACGTGCGGGATATTGAAGGCGCTGTTGGCCAGCTCCGGATGGTTGCTCTGGCGGTAGGTGTGGGTGTTGCGCCAGTTGCTCTGTGCCACGGAAGACGTGGGGCTACCCATGCTCTTCGACTTCGTGAAGCTGTAGCTGGCCATGAGGTCCAGGCCGAAGTTGAAGTGCTTCTCGGCCTTGAGCGAGAGGTTGTAGGTGTAGCCCTTGCTGGTGTTGCGGAGCACGTAGATGTTGTTGAACGGCGTGCCCTTCGATGCGCGCTCGTAGAGAGGACGGTCGTCCCAGGCGAGGCCCGTTTGGTCGGCGAGCGTCTTGCCGCTCTCCTTGTAGGCGATGTTCTGGTAATAGACGTCGTTGAGGGTCTTGGAGTAGATGGCCTCAGCGGTCCAGTTGATGCCCAGGGCCTCGAAGTCGAATCCGAGGTTGAGTCGGAAGTTCTGTGCAAACTTGAAGTCCTTGTCGAAGACGTTGATGACCTGGCTGCCGCTGGCCTTGAGGTTCTCGGCGTTCTCCGACTGGCGGTTCGGGTCGAGGATGAGGGAAACGTCCTTGTTGTTCTTGACGTAGTAGCTCTCCATCTGGACACCCGTGTTGGTGAAGTTGTTGCTCAGCCATACAAACGGGATGCGGCCCGTGAAGATGCCGGCACCACCACGCAGGATGTAGCGCTTGTCGCCGGCGATGTCCCAACGGAATCCGAGGCGCGGGCTCACCATGAGCTTGGAGGCCAGTTTGCGGTTGGTCTTGAGGTCATAACCATTGGCCGCTGCCCACTCGTTGAAGGGAGTGTTCTCCGTCGGCGTGTCGAAGAAGAGCGGGATGTCGAAGCGCATGCCGTAGGTCAGCTGGAAGTTGCGGTTGACGTTCCACTTGTCCTGTGCGTAGAAGCCGATCTGTCCTGCCGAGAAGGCGGAGCTCCATCGCGGGTCGCCCGTGACGGCGACGTTGGCGCGTCCGAAGTTGTAGGTGTTGATGAGCGTGCCGATGGGGTTGAGATGGCCCTTGCTGTCGGTGTACATGCCCGTGCCGTCCAGGACGCCGTTGTAGTAGGTGAAGAAGTCGTCGGCACTCAGGAAGTTGTAGCTTCCGTAGAGATTCTGGATGAAGAGGTTGTCGAAGCTGTAGAGCTCGTTGTGCGTACCGAAGGTGAGGGTGTGGTTGCCCTTGTACCAGGTGAGGTTGTCCTCCAGCGTCCAGACGTCCTGGTCGAGGCCGTTGGCCATGGAGCTATACTCGTTGCCGATGTTGACCGTTCCGTTGCCCACGTTCTTGATGGTGATGGAGGGGAAGGCGGCTCCCGAGGTGCGCTTGTCGCGCACGCCGACGTAGCTCAGACGGGCCTCGTTGCTCAGGACGGGCGAGAGGCGCGACTGCAACTCTGCCGTCACCGTGTTGGTGTTGGACTTGAAGCGATAGAGGTGGTCGATGGTGTTGAGCGTCGAGATGCCGCCTCTGCCGTTGAGGGTGGAGGCGTTGACATAGCTCCAGCGCACCATAAACTTGTTGAAGTCGTTGATGTTCCAGTCGATCTTGAAGCCAGCCTTGTTGCTCCAGGTGTCGGAGTCGGAACTGTCATACTGTCCGTTGTAGTTGATGCCCTGTCGCTGCGCCAGGTCCTTGATGGCGTTGAGAATGCTCGTGGCCTTGTCGGCATCGACCTTGGAGTCGGGCGTTCCCAGTCCGTACTCGTTGGGATAGGACTTGTAGGAGCGTTCGAAGTTGGCGAAGAAGAAGAGCTTGTTCTTCAGGATCGGACCGCCGAGGGTGAAGCCAAACATCGACTCGCTCTCGTCGGAATAGGGATCGGCATACTTGCCACCGGGCAGCTTGTAGTGGCGGCCTACCAGCTTCTCGTTGTTGCCGTAGAGATAGGCCGAACCGTGGAACTCGTTGGTGCCGCTCTTGGTGATGGCGTTGATGGCGCCGCCGGTGAATCCGCTCTGGCGAACGTCAAACGGGGCGACGTTGATCTGGATCTGCTCCACCGTCTCCATGGAGACTGGCTGGGCCTGCCCGCCGTTGCTGCCGTTGGCGGTCAGACCAAACATGTCGTTGTTCATCGCGCCGTCGATCTGGAAGGCGTTGTAGCGGTTGTTCGTGCCGGCAAACGACATGGCTCCGCTCTGTCCGTTGGTCGTGATCTGCGGGTTCATGCGCGCGATGTCGGCGATGCTGTGGCTCACCGTTGGGATCTCGCTGATGCGGCGAGCGTTGATGCTCTGCGCCGCTCCCGTCTTGGTGGCATCTACGCCAGCCTGGCCCGTGACGACGACCTCCTCCAGCTCCTTGGAGTTGTTGGAGAGCGAGCAGGAGAGGTCCTCCGTCTCACCCAGGGTGAGGCTGACATTCTCAAACTTCTTGGTCTCCATGCCGATGTAGGAGACCTCCACGGTGTAGGGGCCGCCCACACGCATACCTTGGATGGAGAAGCGTCCATCGATGTTGGTCACTGCGCGATAGACGGTGCCCGACGGCTTGTGGGTAGCCGTGACAGTTGCACCAATGACGTCGTCGCCGGCGGAAAGGACCTTTCCGCTGATGCCGGATGTCGTCACTTGTGCGAGTGCCGAGGCGAAGATCGCCGTCAGCATCACAACGAGGGTAAACAGTCTTTTTTGCATAATCAGTTAAATTAAATAAGGTATTATAGTAAGACTCTCTTGAATGGTCTGTTTGTTCTCTTTGTCTTGCCGCTGCTCGTGGGCGCGCTACCTGCGGCGGGCCAGCTGGGCCATCACGACCGCCGTCAGTCCTGCCGTCTCCGTGCGCAGACGGCTCTTGCCCAGACTCACGCTCTCATAGCCCCGGTCCAGGGCGTAGCGCACCTCCTCTACGGAGAAGTCGCCCTCGGGACCCACGAGCACGGTGATGTCGTCGGAGGCGCCTGCGGCGTCGCCCTGCTGCGCGGTGATGGCGTCGAAGAAGTCCTGGCGCGCTATCTCGGGGTAGCAATGGCAGATGAAGCGCCGGCCCTCCTGATGGGCATCGACAAACGCACGGAAGGAGGCCATCTCGTTGACCACGGGCTTCCACGCCTTGCGGCTCTGCTTCATGGCCGCCACGACGATTTTGTCGATGCGATCGGCACGGAGCGACCTGCGCTCCGAAAACTGCGTGTCGAGGAAGCTCACCTCGTCCCATCCCACCTCGGTGGCCTTCTCCGCCATCCACTCCATGCGCCCCATGTCCTTGGTCGGGGCAATGGCCAGATGGATGTGGCCGCGCCACGTGGGCTGCTGGGCCTGCGTCTCCTCCACGCGGTAGGCGCAGTGGTGGGGTGCCGCCAGCGTGATGGTGCAACGCAGAAAACTACCTGTGCCGTCGATGAGGAAGATCTCGTCTCCCTCCACCAGCCGCAGCACGCGCACGGCGTGGCGTGCCTCCTCGCTGGGCAGCTCGTCGCGCTGTCCCGCCTGGGGCACATAGAAGTATCGGGCTTCTTTCATTGTGGGTCCTCCTCGGAACCTTGCTCCTTGCTGCGCTTCTCCAGTTCCTTTTTGATGTTGGCGGCGTCCTCGTAGTACTCGTCCGCCACGGCTCGCTTGATATGCTCGCGGAGCTGCTCGGTGGTCATGGCGTTGACGGGCATTCTGAGCTTGCCCTTGGCTTGGTCAAACGGCAGGGCCTGCTTCTCGAAGAACGCATGGCTGGTGAGCAGGGGGAGATTGGCGACCATCGAGAGGAGGACGGCGTCGGTGATGCGGATCTCGGTCTCTTCCGCCGTCCTGCGGTTGACGAGGTGTACGTGATACGTCCCGTCCGTGATGTCATAGACATAGAGCGCGTAGTCGTCGCGACACAGTCCGGGCATCAGGGAGCAGAGCACCTCGGGCAAGCGTCCCTGGCAGTCGGTCTTGTGCATGCGAAACACGAGTTCCTTCTCCACCGCGCGGTCGCAGATGGCGGAGAGTTGTCGTTTGCCCACGGAGTCGGTGAGGATCATCAGGCGGAGTTCGTCGGCGCCCACGATGCAGACCACGTCGTGCAACTTCAGTTCAACACAGTCCGTCAGCATGCTGTTGACGCGGGCGATATCTTCTGGGTTATTCTTCATTGTGCTTTTTTGTTTTGGGTCGGAATATCAGCGCAAAGGCGACGGCCACCACGAGGGCGTAGCCTGCGAAGACGTACCAGCACGCGGCCCACTGCGTCACGCCATCGACGGTGTAGGCGTTGACCACCGCCTGGGCGGAGAGTGTGCCAATAGTCGCGCCGATACCATTGGTCATCAGCATAAACAGTCCTTGGGCGGAACTTCGCTGCTTCGTGTCCGTGTTCTGCTCGACAAAGAGCGATCCGGAGATGTTGAAGAAGTCGAAGGCCACGCCATAGACGATCATCGAGAGAATGAACATCCACACGCCACTGCCAGGATTGCCCAGGGCGAAGAGGCCGAAGCGCAACACCCAGGCCATCATGGCGATGAGCATGACGTTCTTGATGCCGTAGCGCTTCATAAAGAAGGGGATGAGGAGGATGCAGCAGGTCTCGCTGATCTGGGAGAGCGAGATGAGCATATTGGCATGGTTGACGCCGAAGGTGTCGGCGTACTGGGGTATGTTTTTAAAAGAGGTGATAAAGGGGTTGGCGAAGCCGTTGGTGATCTGCAGACTCACGCCCAGGAGCATCGAGAAGCAGAAGAAAATGGCCATCTTCTTCTGTTTGAGCAGGGCGAAGGCACGCAGTCCGAGCGCGTCGGCGACCGACTTCTTCTCGCCGCTCTTGACCACGGGGCAATGGGGCAGCGTGAAAGTGTAGAGGAAGAGGAGGAGGCTGACCGCGGCGGAGGCCACAAACTGGTTTTGGTTGGCCTGGAACCCCAGCACATCGACCAGCCACATCGTACAGATGAAACCGATGGTGCCGAAGACGCGGATGGGCGGGAAATGCTTGACGGTGTCCATCCCGGCCTGTGTCAGTCCGTTGTAGGCCACGGAGTTGCTCAGGGCGAGCGTGGGCATGTAGAAGGCTACGGAGAGGGCGTAGATCGGGAAGAGGAGGTCGTGGAGCCCCTGCTGCCCCGCATAGGCGGTGGCGAGCATCAGTAGACCAGCCAGCAGGTGGCAGTATCCCAACAGGCGCTGAGCGGGTATCCAGCGGTCTGCGACGATACCCATCAAGGCGGGCATGAAGATGGAGACGATTCCTTGAATGGCATAGAACCAACCGATCTGCGTGGCCATGCCGATCGTGACCAAATACGTGCCCATCGACGTTAGATAGGCGCCCCATGCAGCGAACTCAAGGAAGTTCATTGCGGCCAGACGAACTTTTAAATTCATAACACTATATGTTAACCGAGTGCAAAGTTACTGAAAAAGTCTGACCCGTCCAAAGTATATTGAATAATTATTGCTACAATTCGACTACAAGCCCCCAAGGGGGCGGATTTCCTGATAACTCTATGTATGGAGATGTGTTTTAAAGGATGTTAATTTTTAAACAAAACTAAGAGAAAAATTTGGTGGTGTCGGATAAAACGTGTAACTTTGCACCCGCTTTTGAAAACAAGCGGGCGTTTAGCTCAGTTGGTTTAGAGCATCTGCCTTACAAGCAGAGGGTCGGCGGTTCGAATCCGTCAACGCCCACAGGGGTGGTTCCCGTGGCTTCATTCGTGGGGCTGCGGGAATTTTCTTTTTTTCCCCCTGACAGTTTCCCTCAAAAGGCCTCTCTGCAGACGATTTTTTAGGATAACATAGACTGCACAAACACAAATGAAGAAAGGACTATTTGCCCTTGCCCTGGGCACGTTCACCCTGGGCATCGCCGAATTTATCATCGAGGGCATCATTACCGACATTGCCCACAACATGCATGTTTCCATCCCAGAAGCAGGCCACCTCATCTCGGTCTATGCGCTCGGCGTTTGTGCCGGAGCCTTCTCGCTGATCCTCATGCACAAGTATCGGCCCAAGCATATACTGATGTTCCTGGCCTCGCTCATCACCTTCGGCGCCATGGCCGCCTCTGTGGCGCCCACCTACTGGATCCTGCTCTGCGCCCGGTTTGTCGCAGGACTGCCCCATGGCGCCTACTTCGGCACGGCCACTATCGTGGCGGTGAAGATAGCACGGGAGGGCAAGGGGACCAATGCCGTGGCGATGATGTGCGCAGGCATGCCGGTAGCCAATTTGCTGGGCGTTCCCCTTGGTACGTTTCTCAGCCATACATTCAGTTGGCGCGTGCCTTTCGCCAGCTGCATCGTCCTCGGACTCCTCACCCTGTATATGGTCCACCGATGGGTGCCCGATGTCGAGGCTTTGCCCAACCATGGCATGAAGGCGCAGTTTCGCTTCCTGCGCAACCTGGCGCCCTGGCTCATCATTGCGGCCACCTTCCTGGGCAATGGCGGCATCCTCTGCTGGTTCAGCTACATCTCGCCGCTGCTGCAGACGGAGGGCGGATTCAGCCCTGCCAGCATCTCGCTCCTGATGATTCTTGCTGGTGGCGGTATGGTCGTGGGCAATCAGGTGAGCGCCCTGCTTGCCGACCGCCTCATGCCGGGCCGTTTCACCTGCTACCTCCAGTTTTTGGCGGCGGCAGCCCTCCTGCTCACCTTCTTCCTCGCCCCCATTGGTTGGGTCTCGGTGGTGCTGATGTTCGTCTGCTGTGTCTGTCTTTTCGGCATCGGGTCGCCTGAGCAGTTTCTGATCGTGAAGCATGCCGAGGGTGGCGAAATGCTGGGTGGCTGCTGCATCCAGGCCGCCTTCAACCTGGGCAATGCCGTAGGCGCTTTTCTGGGCGGAATCCCCGTGGCGATGGGGTTGGGATACAACTTTCCCGCCCTTATTGGCGTGCCGATGGCGTTGGCTGGCGCCCTCTGTCTGCTGGTCTTCCATCGGAAGTATGAGCAGCGGTAGAGGCTAAGGCGAGACGATCTGCGTCTCTTTGCTGGCAGTCGCCTTGCCAAGGCTTGCCCTGATGCTGCGTCGGAAGGTCTGGCAGAGGTCGTGGCTTTCTCCACCACGCTTCCTCCAAGTATCCGCCACGCTTCCTCCATCTACCCACCACGTATCGTCCTCCCTTCCAGCATATATCGATCTCATATTGTTTCCGTATTGTTTCCGTATTGTTTCCGCTTCCGGAAGCGAGAACGATAGGAGAACAATAGGAGAACGATACGGGATCGATACGGGATCAATACGTGATCAATACGTGATTGATACGAGACCGATACGAGAACGGTCTTTTCCGACTCCCAACCGAAGATATTGATAAGAAATTTAACTTTTTCGTCATCGTTTCTTTTGATTATATTTTACATTCCAGCCAATCGACGCGCCCTGCAATTCATGTGATTGATGGCTGGCTTGCAAATTGCCATGGCGCAGCCACTATACAAAAATAGCCTTCCGTCCAGCCAAGTGCAAGCCGATTAGCATGAATTAACGCCCCATTAACTATTTCTCCGTATCCATTTAACAAAATCAAAATCAGGCAAAAAGCCCTTGCTGCGCCCATCTTCTTCGCCCTTTCCCGCATTTCTGTCAATGAGAAGGCCGCTTCGTCCGTCTTCTGCGTGTTGTCATAATACGTGGTTTTGGATGGGTCTTAGTGGTAAACAAAGCCAACAAAGTGTTTTTTGTGATATCATGCAATTGAGGTCGTGATGGTTCTCCAAGCCTCCTTTTCATAACGAGCTATATAGCCGTTGTCTATCCTGTATTATTAAAATGGCATTTTATATTTTGCCACAAAAGTTTAAAATGCCATTTTAATAAGCGAGTAGTTTTCTTCATCTTGCTTTGTTGTTTTGTCGTCTGTGTTGGGCTCGTGGTGAAGCTTGGTACAGATGCTTGCAAAATTAAATATTTTTTTGGGGGAGAAAGGAGACGTTGACGAAAAGAGGCGAGATTTTAAGGACTTTTAGCCACCCGTATGGCAGCGGAACGGAATAAATTTCGTAATTTTGCAGCGTTTAATATATATAATGATGAAGCTGGATACATTGACCGCCATTTCTCCTATTGACGGACGCTACAGAGGCAAGACCGAGCCCCTGGCCGACTATTACTCAGAGTTTGCGCTGATACGTTATCGCGTCCGCGTTGAAATCGAATACTTTATCACGCTCGTGGAGCTCCCCCTGCCGCAGCTCAAGGGCTTTGACACGGCTCTCTTCGATCGTCTTCGCAGCATCTACCGCGACTTCACGGAGGAGGATGCCGCCCGCGTGAAGGACATCGAGAAGGTGACCAACCATGACGTCAAGGCCGTGGAGTATTTCATCAAGGAGCAGTTTGACGCCATCGGCGGACTGGATGCCTACAAGGAGTTTATCCATTTCGGACTCACCTCGCAGGACATCAACAACACGAGCGTGCCCTTGTCCATCAAGGAGTCGCTCCTGGAGGTCTATTATCCCCAGGTCGAGGAGCTCATCGACCAGCTCCAGGCTTATGCCGAGGAGTGGAAGGACGTACCGATGCTCGCCAAGACCCATGGCCAGCCCGCCTCGCCGACGCGCCTGGGCAAGGAAATCGAGGTCTATGTCTATCGCCTGCGCGAGCAGCTCGACGCTCTCAAGGCCTGCAAGTTCACGGCAAAGTTTGGTGGCGCCACGGGCAATTTCAACGCCCACCACGTCGCCTACCCCGAGTATGACTGGCGCGCCTTCGCCAACCGCTTCGTCTCCGAGAAACTCGGGCTGGAGCGCGAGCAATGGACCACGCAGATCAGCAACTACGACCACCTGGGCAGCATCTTCGACGCCATCTGCCGCATCAACACCATCATGATCGATCTCGACCGCGACGTCTGGATGTATATCTCGATGGAGTATTTCCACCAGAAGATCAAGAAGGGGGAGGTCGGCTCGAGCGCCATGCCCCACAAGGTCAACCCCATCGACTTCGAGAACAGCGAGGGCAACCTCGGCGTGGCCAACGCCGTGCTGCAGTTCCTCGCCGCCAAGTTGCCCGTGAGCCGTCTGCAGCGCGACCTGACCGACAGTACCGTGCTGCGCAACGTAGGCGTGCCCGTGGCCCACAGCATCATCGCCATCCAGAGCACCCTCAAGGGACTTCGCAAACTTATATTAAATAAGGAGAAAATCGCACAGGATCTCGACAATATGTGGCCCGTCGTGGCTGAGGCCATCCAGACCATCTTGCGTCGCGAGGCTTACCCGCATCCCTACGAGGCCCTGAAGCAGCTCACCCGCGGCAACGAGAAGGTGACGGAGCAGACCATCCACGACTTCATCGGCACGCTCAACGTCAGCGACGAGGTGCGCAAGGAGCTGCTCGCCATCACGCCGCACAACTACACAGGTATCTAATCAAGACAATTTTATATATTACTTGGCCGTGAGGCCATATCTATCATTCAAAACAATACTGTTATGGCAGAAGAATTAGAGAACAAGCAGGAACCCGTTTACGGACAGGATGAGCGTGGCCGCGAGGCCAACTCTTCTGAGAGTCAGGGTAATAGTGAGCAGAAGGATTATCGCTCATCGCGGCCTCAGCGTCCGCGCATCCACTCGCAGCGCGCTTACAGCAGCGACCGCAGCAACCAAGGTGGCGAGGGCGGCTTCCGTCCAGAAGGCTTCGGAGCAGGGCTCCAGGGCGCGCAGGGCGGACAGTATCAGGGCGGCTATCGCCCGAGAAACAATTATCAGGGTGGCTACCAGCAGCGTCAGCAGGGTGGCTATCAGCCCCGTCAGCGTCAGCAGGGCGGCTATCAGCAGCGCCAGCAGGGTGGCTACCAGCAGCGTCAGCAGGGCG
>ENA-ORMS01002963-ORMS01002963.1-human-gut-metagenome-genome-assembly--contig:-NODE-2963-length-11495-cov-3.316783_pt1 | contig 11495 bp, 10 predicted proteins | sample MGYA00242104_ERZ508997 | MGnify/ENA primary metagenome ERZ508997 (study PRJEB26280, sample SAMEA2338704) | human gut metagenome | biome: human gut; feature: human-associated habitat; material: faeces... | reverse complement strand
GGAGCCTGCAAATAAATTTGCGCATAAATCTTGACGGGACCTTGACATTTCCAGACGGTTACGTTTATTGCGCGCCCCTGAACATTATAGTGTCGGGAAGCTGAGAAGCTTCCCGACACTATTGTCCCATGCGTAATCCAGCCACCGTCAGCCTTGACGGTTACGACCCAAGTGCTTGTGTGTGGTATTGCAGCTCCAATCCCTCCCTGCAGCGCACGGGTGAGCAGGCTAATTATTGCTTACCCTATCCTCTCTTTAAAAACGCAGTGATGCAGTGCAGAGAACCACGACCCTTGAGAATTTCTGAGATATCCACGGTATCAATATTTACGCCATGCTTGTCCAACATTTCCTGTGTACGGGGATTCCCTTGTGCCATAAGGATGTGATTAGGCTCCAACGCAACAAAGTTGCATGCCAATGTTCTGAATTGCTCCGTGCGGGAGGGAATCTCAAGAATCTCGTAGCCCTTTTTCTTGAGCATATCAATGATGTCATAAGGCACCTGCGCTGCATGAACAAGGACCTTGTCATGACTAATTGCGTTCATAATACCATCAATGTGGATGTTGCTATACGGCTGCTGCATATGATAAACAGTAACGCCCATACGCTCAAGCTCAGTTTTAACCTGCTCATAGCCGCTGCGATTGCAGCGTGACCCCGTTGAAACAACACAGGTATGTCGATCGACCCACATAGCATTTGCTCCCTCAAACATACCATCACCGGCAATTGTTTTGAGGATTGGAACTCCGATTTTAGCAAGAGCTTCGGCAACATAGCGTTCCTCGCCGCGACGAGCTGCCATGCCGGGGCGGGTAATGATTGCCCCCTCCGGCGTCATAAACATCAAATCACGGCAGAAAACAGCATTTGGCCTGTCTTCAAGCTGATGCTCTACATAGTAAACCTTTGCGCCAAAGTCCGTATAGACCTTAGCCACATTATCGTGTTGTCGGCGCATAAGCTCAACGTCGATCGGCTCGTCTGAAAAACGAACTGCTTTTGGATCAAAGCTTTCAACTTCCTTCCCGGGGCGACGCATCAAAACTGCACGCAGCGTTTCAACCTCAGAGCAAACGCCCCATTCACCCCAATACTCTGTAATATCCTCCTCAAAGGATGTTTCCTTTGGGAACCATCGCTCACCGAGCAACGCGTCAATGTCCATTTTCAAGGTGTCCATCATGTTATGTATTCTCCTATGAGTTGTATTGTTATCGCCCGTTCACCAAGTGGCAAGCCACAAAGTGACCCGGTTCCGTCTCCACATATTCCGGTGTCTTTTCAAGGCACTGCGCCATGCAGTGCTCGCAGCGGCCAGCAAATCGGCAGCCTGGTTTTGGGTCGATCGGGCTGGATACCTCACCCCGAATGAGCTGGAAACCCTTTTTGCGACTCTCCAAATCAGGCTCCGGGATAGCGGCCAAGAGGGCCTTTGTATAAGGGTGGAGCGGCTTTTGAAACAATTCGTCAGAACTTGCAAACTCAATGCAGGTTCCTAGATACATGACCATAATTTGGTCTGAGATATGCTTGACAACGGATAAATCGTGCGTGACGAACATATAGGACAGATTTAGTTCATCCTGAAGGTCCATCAAAAGGTTTAGTATTTGGGCCTGAATTGACATATCAAGTGCAGAAACAGGCTCATCACAAACGATGAAGCGTGGCTGCAGCGACAGCGCACGCGCAATGCCGATACGTTGACGGCGCCCTCCGTCAAGTTCGTGAGGGTAAGCATCAGCGTAACGTCTGGCAAGCCCAACCATATCCATCAGCTCAACCGCCCGGTTCATAATTTCGCGCCGCGTCGGATAAGACTTATGGATGAACATATATTCCGAGATCGTTTCAATCACGGATTTTCGTGGATCAATGCTTGAGTAAGGATCTTGAAAGATGATCTGCATTTCGCGGCGCAACGGCCGCATCTTACGGATATTGAGGCTGGTAATGTCTTTTCCGTCGTAGATAATATGACCGGCGGTCGGCTCAATAAGCTTGAGGATTGTACGGCCCAATGTGGACTTTCCGCAGCCTGACTCGCCAACAACACCAAGCGTTTCACCCTGATAGAGCTTAATGTTGATTGAATCAACAGCATGCAGTGTGCCACCTCCCACCTTAAAATACTTTTTCAGGTCTATTGTTTCTAACAGAGGTGCGTTGCCCTTATCATCCATTCGTATTCCCTCCTACACCTGTTTTTTGCCTATCCGGATCAAATAGATGGCAGTAGAGCTTATGACTCCCCTCGCCGCATATTTTTGGCTTTTCCGTTCGACAAATCTCCATGCACTTTTCACAGCGCGGTGCGAATTCGCATCCCTTTGGTAAATTTGTAGGATCCGGCATAAGACCTAAAATAGGTTTAAGTCGGCGTGCCTTTGTTGTCAGATTTGGAATGGAACCAAAGAGACCCTCTGTATAGGGGTGGTGCGACGGCGCGAGAAAAATATCCTCTACGGTACCAGCCTCTACGATTTTTCCTGCATACATCACGCACACATCATCACAGGTTCGCGCAACAATGCCCAAATCATGTGTAATCATCAGCATTGAGGTTCCGAGCCGACTCCGAAGTTCCGCGATCATGGCCAAAACCTGAGCCTGTATCGTGACATCCAATGCAGTTGTCGGTTCATCCGCAATGAGCAGCTCTGGCTCGCAGCACAACGCCATAGCGATAACAACGCGCTGCTTCATACCGCCTGAAAACTGATGTGGATACTCGTGCTTTCGCGATGGCATAATGCCGACCAACTGGAGGATCTCGTCGATTCGCTGCTCTACGGCATCATTAGATAGTTCAGGCCTGTGAAGTCGAATTGCCTCTCCAATTTGATCGCCGACTGTGTAGACCGGATTCAGCGAAGACATCGGGTCTTGAAATACCATAGAGATGCGGTTTCCTCTCACGCCCCGCATTTGCTCCTCGTCAACATGGAGCAAGTCTTCGCCTTCAAAGCGGATTTCTCCGCCTTTAATACGACCTGTCGTTTCCGGCAAAAGGCGAAGAATACTCAGCGCTGTTGTCGTCTTGCCAGCGCCGGTCTCGCCGACGAGACCGAGTGTTTTTCCCTTTTCGATTTGAAAGCTGATACCGTTGACAGCCTCCACAACCTCTATGTCAGTTTCATAAGTAACCCGAAGATCCTTAATCTCCAAAATCGGGCTTTTTTCATTTTCCATTATAGCTCCCCTCCCGTGGCGTACCTTATGACTTCAAATGCGGGTCCAACGCATCGCGCAGACCATCGCCGATAAGATTCACTGAGCAGGCCGTAACAATGATAGATAGTGCGGGGAATGCCATCAAATGAGGCGCTTTTCTCATAAATTCGCGAGCCTCCGAAAGCATCTGCCCCCACTCCGGCTGGGGGGCCGGCATACCGAGGCCCAAGAAACTCAGTGTCGATTCATAGATAATAATTTTTGCGATGTTCAACGTGGTGTTGACAATAATAACGCCAATTGCATTGGGGATAATATGTGAGAGAATGATGCGAAATCCGCTCGAACCGCCAGCCTTTGCCGCCTCGACATAGTCCTGTTCAGAAAGCGTAAGTACCTCAGAGCGAACCAGCCGGACATAGTTGGTAAAATACGCCAAAGTCAGCGCAATGATCAAATTGGTAAAGCTGGCACCCAACGCATATACGACCGCCATGGTAAAAAGAATGTCAGGAACCGACATAAAAATATCCAGCGACCGCATGATAATGCTGTCTACCTTGCCACCAAAATAGCCAGCGACTGCACCGAGAAGGCTGCCAAACAGGCATGAAGAAATCGTCGCAAGAATCGCAATAGCAATGGAAACACGTCCACCGTAGATAATACGCGCGAAAATGTCGCGTCCGTATCCGTCGTTGCCGAAAAGATTCCCTACGGAGGGCTTTGCAAGCATTAAATCCATATTCTGTGTAATTGCCTTATCATAGGAGATAAACAGTGGCGCGCCCACCAAGATCACCGTCAGCACGACCAGCAGCACCAGTCCAATCACGGCTCCCTTATTCTTTTTGAATCTGCGCCATATCTCTTTCCATTTCCCGTCACTTTTGTAGTCTTCATTCAAGCTTTTTTGGGCCGCCATTTGCTCACTTCCTCCCAGATTTTGTGTATTTGGCGCGAATGCGAGGGTCGATCATCGCATAAATCAAATCCACGACCAGCATAACAACGGTAAAGCAGATCGAGATCAGAATCGTTCCGGCAATGATGACCGGCTCATCCTTATAAGTAATACGCTCGACAATCAGGCTGCCGATACCTTGCACAGAAAACAACTCCTCTGCAACCACAGCGCCACACAGCAGAAGGCCGAGGCTCATGCCAACTTGTGTGATAACAGGAAGAAGCGCATTCTTCAACACATGCTTCCAAATTACAGTACGTTCGCTGGCACCCTTAGCGCGTGCAGTTCGGACATAGTCCTGACGAATCGCATCTAACATAGACGACTTGGTAAAGCGGAAATTCTGTGCGGCAATGGGAAGTGAGATTGCCAGTGCTGGCATGATATAGCCTGTCCAGTTCGGAATGCCGTAAGACGGCAGCCACTTGAGCTTGAGTGCAAAGAAGAACAGTAGTACAAGGCCGAGAACAAAGGTCGGTACAGCAGCCAACAGGAAGGAGATAACTGAGGAAATCGTATCCATGGGTGAATATTGCTTCACAGCAGCATAGATTCCCAGAGGAATTCCGATGGCTGTTGAGAGAATCATTCCAATGAACGCCAGCTTTAATGTCATAATATACCGCGGCCATATCTCATCGAATACATTTTGCTTGGTAACATAAGAAATGCCAAAATCCTGGTGGAGAAACATATTGCTGAGATAGTTCACAAATTTCTGAAAAAACGGCAAGTCATATCCGATCGCATGGTTATATGCATCCACATCCGCCTGAGAGACACCAGATCCGAGAATAGCACGTCCCGGATCTCCCGGCGTTATGTTCATAATCAGATAGATAATCAAAGTCACGCCGATAATCGTTGGAATTAAAAATAGGATACGCTTTGCGATGTATTTCTGCATACTTGCCCCCTTTTTTGAGAGATCAGCTATCGTCAGCCTAAGGACCAACGATAGCTGATCCACTTATCCTACAGGAAAGAGTTTATTTAGCCCAACTGATATCGGTCAGGTGGTAGTAGAATGGGTTAATGCTGTCAATCTTTACGCGGTCAGACCATGCAATGCCGACGGCTCCATGATAAAGGGGCAGGATTGTCTTGGTGTCCATAATCATGCTCCACAGCTCAGTGTAAATATCATATCGTTCCTTGGTGTCGGTAGCAAGAACACCCTGATCAACCAGATTCTCAATCTTTTGCCAGTCGAATGTGTTTTTATCATCTTTATAGCAGACAACATACATTCCGACAGACTCTGAATCAACCTGCTGGCGAATGTTATTGTAATCATAGTTACCACTGTCCGAATATACGCACATATCATAGTCAAGTGCATAGAGACGCTCTGTCACAGGACCAGTTTCGCCGATTTCAACATTGGCGATCATACCATTCTCGGCCAAGCACGCCTGAATGACAACTGCGGCCTTTGCTTTCGGTGCCGTATCGGCATTGTAGGTCAGGATGGTACCGACATTGATACCCGCAGCAATCTGTTCTTCGGAAAAGCCGGCATCAAGCAACGCCTGATGGCAGGCATCCTTATTATAGTCATAGGTTTTAAACCTTCCATCACTAGCGCGCGGAGCGGTTGCTACATAGTCAGGAACCATGTATTCATATGCTACTGTACCATAGCCGCTGGTCGCAGCCTTAACAACGCTTTCCTTATTAATAGCATAGAATATCGCTTCACGGACTTTGGGATTGGCAAGAATACCATTGTTAGACGGGGATTGATAGTTGATGCCGAGAAACTGAATATCGTTCGCCTTTGCCAGTGTGCAACGTCCTTGGGCAGAGGATTCAATGTCCTCCCACTCGGACAAGGGCGCATCCATGAGATAGTCAAGCTCACCATTCTCATATGCGATGACTGCCGCAGCGTCCTCGGTGATAAGACGGTATTCAACATTTTTGATTGCCGGTGCGCCCTGCCAATAATTTTCATAGGCCTTCAGCTTCACGCCGGCGGAAACATCATACTCAGATACGTAATAAGGTCCCGTTCCCGCTGTATGCGGCCTGGTTCCAAAGGGAACCCCGCTATCAATGATTTCCTGATATTCTCTCTTGCTGTAAATTTTAATGGTAAAAAAGGTGTGAGAGATGGCAGAATAGGGATATTTGAGCGTCATGATTACAGTTTTGTCACCGTCTGCCTTGATCGAGTCGATCATAGAGGTCACATAACCGAATTTAGAATTCTGCATTGCCAGCTCATAGCTGAATACGACGTCCTCTGCCGTAAGAGGATCTCCGTTCTGGAAGGTGGCATCCACAAGCTCGATGGTATAGGTAAGACCATCTTCACTGACCTGAATATCCTTTGCCAGTAGGTTGTAGTAGCCGCCTGCAGACTCATCAATGCCATAAAGGCCTTCAAAAAGTTGAACATAAGTGATTTTATTGCCTTCCATGGCAGAGGTCTGTTGCCAGTCGGTGCTTTGGAGCGCAGAGGAAAGCCGGAGGTAAAGCGTGTCCTTATCATCGCTCACCGATGGGGTATTGCCCTCGCTGCCGCAGCCCGCAAATAGGCTGAGCATCATTATGATAGCCATCAGGAGACTGATATATTTCTTCGTCTTCATTTTGCTGAGGCTCCTTTCATATCCCATTTGCTAATATTAACCGCGTTTTAAGAATGCGGTACAGCAGTGCATAGCGCCGAAGCCCTTAAGGACTTCATCAAACTGAATGGGAATAACCTTGATTCCGTTTTTCTCCAGTAACTCTTGTGAGCGCGGATTACCAGCTGGCATAACAACCAAGCCCGGTTCAATAGCAACATAATTGATTGCAAGGGTCTCCTTAGCCTCATTTCTCGAGGGACACTCGAGTAGCTTAATTCCCTTTTTCTTCAGCGCATCACAAACATCATAGGGGACCTGAGAGGCGTGGATCATAGCAACATCATGACTTGCCATATTTACTAATCCGTCAATGTGCGCATGACCATAGGGAATCTGCATATGAATAATCTGCGTTACTCCCATACGTTCAAGCTCATAGCGAACCATTTCATAGCCCTCGCGATTTGTACGTACACCGCTTGCAAGGATTACTGTATGGCGATCAATCCACATTCCCATTGCACCCTCAAAAGTCGCGCCGCCACAAATCGTGCGAATAATCGGTACACCAAGATCGGCCAATTTCTTTGCCGCATAACGCTCCTCGCCTCTGCGAGCTTCCGTTGCAGGACGGGTAACGATTGCGCCTTCTGGTGTCATGAAGACTAAATCGCGGCAGAAAAGTGCGTTGGGGCGGTCACTGCGCTGCTCATCGACATAGTGTACCTGTACACCATGTGCGCGGTATACATCGGCAAGTGCATCATGCTGAGCACGGAACTTCTCGGGGTCGATTGGAGCCCGGAATCGAGCGGCTTTCCAGTCAAAATTCTCTACTTCTTTTCCGGGACGGCGCATCAAAACCGCTTTAAGCTTATCGACCTCTGAGCACACGCCCCAGTCGCCCCATATACTGCTCATATCCTCAGTGATTGTCGTCTCGAGTGGGAACCACCGCTCACCAGCAAGAGCATCAATGTCATGTTTTACATCTGTCATTAGCATTATCCTCCTCGTTTTTAAAGCAGATTCAACGATTTCGGCCTTCAATGAGATCTCGTCGTTGTGCTACTTGTATACTAGCAAAATGTGTGCCAGAACGAGGGCATCAAACATAAAATTATACTAATTTTATAGAGCTCTTTGCTATTTTTACAGAATTCTTTGCTATTCCGAGTTTTTATGCAACACCGCCACTCTTTGAGCCGCCGTTTTAAGCCAAGCAGGAGCGTCGGCCAGTTCGTCTTCCAGCTCCTAATTGCCAAAAATTTTTGCATATACGCAAAAAATTTTGACACATAGGTGTCAAAATTTTTTGACTAACGATTCATACGTCAATTTTATATTTCTTCATTTTGTACATAAAAGCCTGTCGAGAAATACCGATTAGTCGTGCAGCCTCTGCATATGTAGAGGTTTTTTTCAGCGCATCCTCAATGATTCTCTTTTCCACGGAATGAATCTGGTCATTTAATCCGGAAGGCCCCTCATCAGCGCCAGTGCTGCATGGCAATGAATCTTTCTCATGTTGCCCGCATTGTTGTACAATATAGCCCGTCAGATCCCTCGCATGAATACATTTCCCTTGTGCGACATTAAAGGCGCCCTCTATCGTATTGCGAAGCTCTCGGACATTTCCGGGCCACGGATATTCCTCAAACATTTTTTTTACTTCTTCATCAACACCGAAAATGTCCTTTTTCATACTACTGTTGAACTTGCTTATGAAATATTTCATCAAAAGCTCGATATCGCAGCGTCGCTCCTGCAACGTCGGCATATCCACCCGAACAACACTTAGTCGATAGAGCAAGTCCTCGCGCAGCTTTCCTTTACGAACGCATTCCTGCGGGTCTTCATTCATTGCTGCAACGATTTTAACATCGACTTCGAGTGGCTTATAGCTGCCCAGACGGCAGACACGCTTTTCCTCAATTGCACGCAGCAGCTTTGGCTGAACGCTAATATCCATAGAATTGATCTCATCAAGAAATAACGTTCCCCCATTTGCAATCTCGAAAAGTCCCGGCTTGTTTTCGGCTCCAGTGTAGCTTCCCTTGGTTGTACCGAAGAGGATGCTCTCCAGCAGGGTGCTGGGGATGGAGGCGCAGTTCTGCTTGATGAAGGGGGCATCCTTGCGGCGGCTGGTTTTCTGGATGGCGTTGACGACGCAGGTATTGCGGCACAATTTTGAGATACGAATGCCTTATCTGCCCGGTTGCTTGAGGTGTGAATAGACTGAGCAATCAACTCCTTTCCTGTACCAGACCGTCCGGTGATCAGCACTGTCGAATCTGTTTTTGAGATCAATGGGATTTTTCGTTTAATCGCCTCCATATCTTCTGAGCAGGTTATAATATCATCAACGCAGTAAAAAGGCCCCTTTCTCGTGTGAGCAGAGTGAAGATTGATGCTTTGCTTTTCGTAGAAACGACTTGCGTATCTTGATACATCAATTGCCCCTATGATCTCGCCTGTACCTCCTGCGCGAATCGGCATAGTTGTATTAACGGATTGAAATACCTCCTCGCGGCAGGTAATCAAGGTCTGGTATTCGTTGTAAATCGGCTCGCCGCTACGCAACACCCGCATAATCGTACTTGTTTCCTCGGTCAGCCCCGGATAAATATCAAGAACATGCTTGCCGACTAAGTCTTCCTGCTTAGCGCCGCTGATATCAGGACGGTATGTCATAAAAAACTCGATATAGCCTTTGTTGTCTGTAACAATTAGGCCATCATAATAATTATCAAGTTTAAATAATTGTTCAATGTAGTTTGATAACATAACAGGACCCCCCTCGCACAACATTTCTTCTGCCGTTTTCTATATATGGCATTAACCTCTATGGGCTTCTCTGTGTCCGCCTTAACTATTTCGCTGAGAAGGTTACAGATTGTTGCTGCAATACGCATGCAATACAGATGTTAATTACCCGGTGTATAAGCGGAATTATCTTGATAAAAAACTCATTTCAGCAGTATGCTTCCTGCAAAGCTTCGTCGGCAAGGAGGCATATGCCCATTGTTGCCTCAACGTTTTTTTCGCTGAGAAGAAGGCGGGATATCCAGCGCCATGCGGTATTTTGCAACAGCACGTCGACTGACCTCAATGCCGAGCGCTGATAGCGCTATACGCACTGACTCATCCGAAAGTGGTGCTTCTGGATTCTCTGTCTTAATCAGGTCTTGGATGCGTTGCCTGACGGCCTGGGAAGAAACGGAAGCATCCGAGCGAATAGCAGTCGTGAAGAAGCTGCGAAGAGGGACAATTCTGCCCCGATACTGAATATATTTATTCTGTATTGCACGGCTTACCGTAGATGTGCTCATGTCCATTTTTCCCGCCATCTGCTGCATAGTGATCGGCGTAAGAGTTCCACCTGAGCAAAAGAAGTCGTGCTGCTCCGTAGCAATCAGCGTAAGCAACCGTAAGATCGTATTGCACCGCATATGAACCCCCTTGATGATGGCGTTTGCCTCTGTAAGTTTTTCACGCACATATTGTTGCACGTTGGGGTCATCGGAAGTAGCAAGCAGCGCAGAGTATTCGGTGTTGACCGAAAGGCGGGGCAAAACGCGCCTGTTCAGCTCAATTGTCACCCTGCTCTGTTCCACAGAAAATGCCGCATCGGGTACGATGTATGCTATCGGCTCGCTGCTGGCAAAGCTACGTGATGGAATCGGTTCAAGCGCAAGAACCTTAGCGCTCGCCTGCTTTATCTCGCTTACGCCGGCACCCAACATTGCTGCAAGCCCCTTATAATCTCGTCTGCCTAACTGCTCTAGACCATTGCGAGCGATGCCTATTGTCAGGGGGTCTAATGAGCGGCTCTGCACCAGCTGCAGAATCAGACACTCAGAGAGGCTGCGTGCGCCGACGCCCGGCGGATCGAGCATTTGTATGGCATATAGTGCCTGCTCAAGGGAGAAAAACGGAATACAAAATTCCTTCGATAATTCTTCAAGCGGACAATCAAGATAGCCGCGCCCATCGAGGCAGTCAATGAGAAAACGGCACAGCTGCAGCATCCCATCATCTACGAGGCGCATTTGCCCAATCTGTTCGTTGAGGTAATCTCGGAAAGTCAGTTCCCGTGTCAGCACGGCAGAAATATCCAGTGCATTCCCAGAACCTCTCGGCATATCACGCCATGTTTCCTCACTGCGCAGTTCAATCTGTTCGTATTCAGATCGCATATCTTCGTTTGGCAGCTCTGTTTCATAGTAGGTCGGCATGCACACATCCAACAATGGATTAGAAAGCGCCACATCCTGCACATACTCACATAGCTCCGGTGCAGAAAGCTGGAGGCAGTCCAACGACTGGCGCATCGTCTGCGTCAGCGCAAGCTTCTGCGATAAAACATGCGACTGTTTCAGCTCCACTATTATCCCCACCCTCCATCGTGATGTCACATAGAGTATAGCATTTTTTCACCCGCTTAACAAGTGACAATTCACAGCCTGCATTGCACTATCTGTCAGAAATAACATATTGCGCTATCTTGTGAAGAATGCGGCAAAGGTGGAGGAATGTCAACCTGAAGGGCGTGTTTCTGTGCGCGCAGGCGGCGGCACGTGTCATGGTGAAGCAAGGCAGCGGCGTAATCGTCAATATGTCCTCGGAAAGCGGTCTGGAAGGCAGCGAGGGGCAGAGCGTCTATGCCGCCAGCAAGAACGCAGTTAACTCCCTGACCCGCTCGTGGGCAAAGGAGCTTGGCAAGAAGGGAGTTCGTGTAGTCGGCGTGGCGCCGGGCATTCTGG
>ENA-ORMS01002961-ORMS01002961.1-human-gut-metagenome-genome-assembly--contig:-NODE-2961-length-11507-cov-2.318198_pt1 | contig 11507 bp, 13 predicted proteins | sample MGYA00242104_ERZ508997 | MGnify/ENA primary metagenome ERZ508997 (study PRJEB26280, sample SAMEA2338704) | human gut metagenome | biome: human gut; feature: human-associated habitat; material: faeces... | reverse complement strand
TGCGCAATGGAACTGAGCGATATTATTGTCAGAGTGATAACCGCTGATGTCAGGGGATTGATTTATCTCGACAGCGCAAGGGCAATTTACAGCGAAGCCAAGTATAAATTCGATTCTCAGATAACTGTGCTGGGGAATGTTCATAATGTATCTCCAGTCAGCGAGGTGATGTCTGTATCAGGAAAATATGACTATGTTCTCCCGTATTCATCTGAGATAGAGAACAGGTATATTGCCGGAGAACTGCTGTGTGATATGAAGCGTTCTGTCAGCAGGCGGTTTGAAAGGCAGATAAGGGATATGGCGAAAGGAATAGAAGAAGCATGAGCGTTGACCTTCAGAGCTATCTGTCAGCAAAAAAAGGTCTGAATAATTATTCGGATATTCTCCGTAATATTCAGGAATACATGTCGAATACATACGACAACCTGCTGTCAGTGGATATGAGCGATTCAGACGAAAAGCTAGTCAAGGAGTATATAAAGCAGTATATAGTTACGCACTCTATCAAGCTTGACGACTTTGACGACGACGAACTGACAAATCAGCTTTTCAGCGATATGGCTGAGTTCTCTTTTTTAACGAAATTCCTCAGGAATCCGGAGAAAATGCATCTTGAGGAAATAGATATAAATTCATGGGAAGACATAGATCTCATCGTTAACGGGCAGCGCTATAAATCGCCTGAACATTTTCTGTCGCCGCAGCATGCAATAGATATTGTCAGACGTATGCTCCAGATGAGCGGGAACGTTATTGACGACAGCAATCCCACGGCTCTGGGTTCGCTTGCCAAGAATATACGAATAACCGTATTAAAAACCCCGGTACTTGATGACGACATCGGCATTGCGGCTTCGATCAGGGTGGTTACTAAGACTTTTTTGTCAAAGTCAACGCTTTCGCAGAATACTGCAACGGCTGGTATGCTTGATTTCCTTGCAATGGCTGTGAAATATGGAATAAGCGTATGCATAGCCGGAAATACAGGCTCCGGTAAAACTTCAACTGCAAGCTGGCTGATGTCGTCGCTGCCTGACAGCACGAGGATTTACACCATTGAGGAGGGCAGCCGTGAATTTGATCTGATAAAGCGCGGGAAAAACGGCGTTGTCCTGAACAGCGTTATACACACCCTGACCAAATCCAGTCTTGATAAATCCACGGAGATCACCCAGGAGGATCTGCTGGATTTTGCTTTAAGATTTAACCCTGACGTTATCTGTGTGGGCGAGATGAGGAGCCGCGAGGCATTTGCAGCACAGGAAGCAGCCCGCACAGGACATACTGTTATAACCACGATACACAGCAAAACAGCCGCCGGAGCTTATATGCGTATGACAACGCTTGCAAAGCGCGCATATGAGTTTTCTGATGACACACTGATGAAGATGATGGTGGAAGCATTCCCGATCATCGTCTTTCAGCGGCAGCTTGAGGACGCCAGCAGAAAAATAACCGAGATCATCGAGGGCGAGGATTACATTAACGGAGTGCTGAAATATCGCGTATTATTCCGGTATGTCGTTGATGATAACTCCTCCGGGAGCGACGGAAAAGTTAGTGTAAAAGGGCATTTTGAACGTGGCGATGTGATCTCTGAACGCCTTAGGAGCGAGTTTATTCAAAATGGCGCGCCGAAAGTCATAGCGGATCTGTTTTAGGAGGTGAACCGGTACTTTGACACTGTGGATATCCCTTTTCTTTTCTCTGTTTCTGTCGGCTGGGGTAGTTGTTCTGCTGAAATTAGACAAGCTGATAACCAGACCCTCCATTGAACAGACCAAGGAGATTATGAAGAGCAAAGTTCGTCTGCGGAAAAACAACAAACACATACCGATAAAAAAGCAGATAGAACTCATGTCGGGCAAAAAAAGGCAGAATTTTCTCGTCAGAAATTTCAGGGAAGCGACTGCGCTCCTGCAGGAAAACCATGAAGAACACCGTGTGATGGGCATATATATCCTCAGCGCGGCTTGCGGAGCGCTTGGACTGATCATAGCAGTTGCCATAGGAAATTACTTCCTGGCAGCGCCTTTTGTTCTGGGTGGAATAATGACTCCCTCCTGGGTGGTCAAGCTCACTGCCTCTGGCAGGAAGAAGCGTCTGAATAACGAACTGGAAGTTGCGTTATCAGGCGTAACAACATCGTATATCAGAAATGATAACATTATTTTATCAGTCGAAGAGAACCTGGTGTATATGGAAGGCTCAGTAAAGCGGGAATTCACCAAATTCGTGAATGAAAATAAACTTATCAATTCGAATATATTCCTTGGGATACAAAAGCTTTCCCGATCTATAGATAATGTCACATTTCATGAATGGTGCGACGCAATGTACCAATGCCAGTCTGACAGAACGCTGAAAGCTACACTGTTCCCGATAATCAACCGTTTCTCGGAAACGAAATCTATACAGGCAGAGCTGGACACGATGATGATGATACCATTCAAGGATACCATTTCCATGGTGGTCATTGTGGTGCTCAGCATTCCGCTGATGTACTTGCTGCAGAAGGAGTGGTATTTAGTTCTGACGCAGACGATACCCGGTCAGATAATATTGTCGCTTGTTGCGTTTTCGGTGGTATATTCGATCAACAAGGCAATTTCGCTTACGAAACCAATAAGGTATGGTGATGAATGATATGAATATAGGCAACCGTTTATTGCTTGCGCTGAAAGATATGTTCAGGCTCCATGTTGATGTTGGTGATTTCTGCTTTAGTATACTCACATGCATAGCTTTTGCGCTCATTGCGTATGGCGTTTATCAGGTCGCAATGGACTTTGTGGACGCCCCTTCACGCAGGGCGCGCAGGGCAGTACAGTCACTGAAGCGGACTAAAAGGTCGGCGATCGACGCAATAACCATACCGGTCGCAAATTTCCTTACTCCGCACATTCGGCTGTCTTATGAACGACGCAATACCCTGCAGAGAAAGCTATATTCGGCAGGCGTTTTCTATTCGCCTGAGTTTTTCACCGCAAAGGCGCTGTCTGAAGCGTTGTTCATGGTCGCGCTCGCTATCCCCGCTTATTTTATATTTCCGTTTCTTTCGGTGGTATTTCTCGTGCTCGCTGTATCAGTTTATTTCAAAAACGGTCAGGAGATCGATGATATCGTAAAGAAGAAAACAGAGAAAATAGACGGAGAATTGGTTCTCTTTGCAAGCACGATAAAGCAGCAGCTGACAACATCAAGAGATGTAATGAAGATCCTGCAGACTTATCGTAAAGTGTGCGGAGATGAATTCATGCGGGAACTTGACATCACCATTGCCGATATGAAAACCGGCAACTACGAAAACGCGCTGCGCAACCTTGAAATGCGCGTCCCAAGCGTAGGTCTTTCGGAGATAATACGCGGACTGCTCGCTGTAATGCGTGGAGATAATCAGCAGAGCTATTTTGAGATGCTGGAGCATGATTTAACTGTTAAGGGAAAAGAAGAACTCAAACGTATTGCAATAAAAAGACCTGAGAAGCTCAAGCCTGTTACGGTCGTCCTGGTCCTCAGCTTTCTTGCAATGTACGTTTATGTCCTTATCACGGTAATTTCAGAGCAGCTTTCACAGATGTTCTGACAAGTTATAAAATATACACTGGAGGTCTTTATTATGAAATCAAAAATCAGAAATCTGGAGCTTAGGGCGATTTGTGCCAAGAACTGTCTGATCAATAATATGGGCAGCGCCTATATCAGCGAAATTCTAAAGATACTTATTGCAATTACGCTAGGTGTTCTTGTGCTCGGTGCGCTTACAGCCCTGCTCAACAGCCTGTTCCCCGAGATAGGGAAGAAGATATTTGAGGCGTTTGGGTTAAATGCGACAACTTCATCAGTGACATCGGCATGAAAAGGCTGAACGGGCTGAAAAAGCCATATGGAGCAGCATATATCGACACTGTTTTCAGCGTTTTCATTGTCATGATACTGCTGTCTGTGTTTATGACCATAATCCCGGTGTTTATGAAAAAATACCAGCTGGACATGGCAGCTGAGGATATTGCCAGAATGATATCGGTTTCCGGGCAGACTGAGGTCGCGGATATCTCCGTGCTGACAGAAGAATACGGCGTGCAGATAGACGGTATAGATATTATTATCGACGATAATTCCATTACCAGCGCCAGTCCTTCCGGCAGCGCAAAGCTTATCCAGTTATCCGGGGGATTTATGGTAACGCTGACTTCTCATCACACTATCGGCGTCGGGGGCGTAGTGTCTGATATAGATATCGGGCTGTCTGCTTCGGCACGCGGAAGGAGTGAGGTATACTGGAAAAGTCTTGCGTGACGCAAAAATGCATATGCAGAATTCTCTCTAAAAAGGGAATGGCTCCTTTGAAGTCCCTGCTCCTGTTCTTTATCATGATGCTTTTACTGGCGTTCATGGTACAGATATTCATGGTGTATAACATCTGCAACACTGTCAATACTTCTGTCCGAAGGGCGGTCATGTCTGTTGCGGCCACAAACAAACAGGGCGTGTTTTCGTCGCTTCGTGAGGGGAATACTTTCTGTGATGATGTCACGTCGCTTGTAACAGCTTCAGAAATCAGGGATAACATGTCTGACGACCTGGGCCTTTCTGCGGACGAGGGTTCGCTTGAAAAGCTTGGCTCGTCAGGCGAGTGTTTCTATAAGATCAGCGGCTTAAATGTTGATGTGATAGACAGTACTTCCATGGAACATGATATAAATGTGGTTTTTGAAGTGACATTTGATCTTGAGGTCCCTGTTTCGTCATTCTGGGATTTCGGAGCCTTTACTATTCCCATGAGCGTAAAATCAGGCTACACGGCAAAATACTGAAAACGTTTCGGCGCATATAATAAAGCCTGCTGGGTATATGTACTCAGCAGGCTTTTATTATTGATTTATTGATTGAGCGACTGTTCGATTTCGTAATACCACATCTGCTTGTTGAGAGAATTGAGATATTTCACAAAATCGGAGAACGTGTAATATCTTAGTCTGAGGTGACGGTCTGAATTATCATCAGAACCGTATTCTATGAAGTAAAAACCGTTGTCATCACATGATATGAACGACATGGAGCGCGTTTCGTCAATTCTGATATGCTCGCCGGCCTGCAGGTGCCTCCTGAAAAAATCAGCTACAACATCAGCGTCATAATGACCGGCATCTCCGTCAACATAAACGCGGAATGAATTGATAGAAACATCATAGGTGTATATGACTGATGAAACAAACCCCAGCCAGTGGACATGCTCGCAGATGATTTGGAATCCAGCATCACAACAGAATCTTCGCCTAATTCGGTAAGGTTATTATCAACTACGGAACTGATGAAATAATCCTCGTTATCAGTTGCACGTGCGGGCCACTCTTTGCCGCCAAAAACCGCATATTCTGAGTCGTTCAGCATATACTCGACCAATTCGGCTCTTGTTTTGCCGGGGAGGACTGTTTCTCCAGCTTGATCATTGATATGCTCAAGCGCGTCTGAAACTATTCTATCTGAAGAATTGACTGCCTGCCTGGAAAATGAATACGTGTTAGCTGAGGATATTTTGTAGGTATCTTTAGTTGATAAATATATAATGTTTGCCGCAATGGAGATGGCCACAACTGCAGCTATTGGTATCGCTATATATTTGAGCTTTCCCGGCTTCATTGCCCTGCATACTTCCGCAGCATTTCTGTATCGTTTTTCCGGGCTGAATTGTGTGCACTTCTGGACGACCTTTCGGGCATTTTTGCTTTTTATTTCGGCAGAGTTATAATCCCCGGTAAGCAGATATGTAATAAGCATTCCTATGGCATAAATATCCGTGCGTATGTCGGTCTGCTTATATCCGAACTGCTCCGGGGCTGCGGTGGTTCGCGTGCCTATGCAGACTGTATCTGTGGAATTTTCTTCATTCCACTCACGGGCTGCGTCAAAATCAATGAAAATGCACTGCCCATTGGCAATGACTATATTTTCAGGCTTGATATCACGCATTATTATGGGAGGTTCAAGTGAATGCAGCTCCTGCAGGGTATGACACACTTTTTCAGCAATTGCGAAAGCTTCGTTTGTTGAAAGCGTTTTTTTTCCTACGATATCCGCAATTGTATCACCCACTACATATTCCCTTATCAGAAAACTATAATCGTCTTTTTCTGCAAAATCAACTACCTTCGGGCATGCGGTGACTTTTTCTGCTTCTTTGAGAATGGACATTTCCTTTTTCAGCAGTGAAGCAAATTGTCCATAGGCGCATTTAAGTATGAATTTGTTTTCGGAAGAGTTTTCAGCAATGAGAAATATGTGTTTTTTATCGTTATATTTAAGGCATGATAATATATGATATTTTTCCGACAGTTCAGGTGGGAGCGTTGGTTCATCATATATAACACTCAATTTTTCTTCAAAATCCATTAAGGCAAACATCCCCTCAAAAACGATTATATTTACAAATACACTATTATAATTATAGCATATTGTATATATTTAGTCAAGTTTATTATTGCTTTGATTTCACCTTGAATTCGGATCTGAAAGCTGTTTTCTGAGCGAAAGTATAGCCGGAGAATGTCGAAGCGAGGTAAAGCGGGTGAACAAGGAAAACAAGCGGCTTCAGGAGGAAAGGTATTTCTTGAATGAGGCGGCAGCTTTTTCGCCGCGAGCCGTCGAAAGTAAACAAGCAGGAGCGAATGAAGTTCATTGCGCTCAAAACCTGCGATGGAGGCGCAAAAGGCAGAATTTCATTCTGCTGCAAAGCGCTGAAAGTGACATGTCAGGGAGCGAATGCATAAGGCGCTGTTCCTTAAATATCCGGGTTCAGGAATACCAAGTGAAACCACGGTATACCGCGTGATGACAGCCATCGGAATAACGCACAGACCCAACCGAAAGCCGAATGGAATCACGAAGGCGGACCGTGAAGCACGAAAGTCAGACGACCTGCTGAAACGCGATTTTAAAGCCGACAAGCCTTTCAGCAAATGCGTAACCGACATCACGAAAGTCAAAGCTAAAAATGGCAAGTTATATGTGTCGGTAATATTTGATTGTTACGACCTGACGGCTGTCGGGCTGTCAATGGACGATAATATGAGAGCCGAACTGTGCGCTGCAACTGTCGAAAATACAGCGGCAGCGTATCCAGAATTTTGCGGTGCGGTACTCCACTCCGACCGCGGGAGCCAGTACACAAGCGCTTCATACAGAGATGCGCTGAACGAGTATGGAGTAAAGCAGAGCATGAACAGCGCCGGAGGCAGATGTCATGACAACGCCCGCTGCGAAAGTATGTGGGCAAGAATGAAGAACGAGCTGTTTTACAGCCGCGGCAGAAAAAGTACGGATTACACGACAGAACAGCTGAAAACAATGATCTGGCGCTACTACATGAGCTATTGGAATAACCGCCGGATATGCCTGTCCATTGGCGGAATGCCTCCGGCAGAGAAGCGCCGCAGATATTACTCGGATAAGACAGGCAAATCTGCGGCCGTCGCAATGGAATAATTTTTGAGTGAAATGTGTAAAGCTATATTGACAATATCAGTCGTCACAAAAGTAAAAGCCAAGTCGCGCGAACTGCGATTCTGCAAAAGCCGTGTTTGCTTCTGCCTTTCATATATAGGAAGAAAGGATCTTGCTTATGCGATATATCAGGTTTCCGATGATAAACTGGATTTTACAAATGATGTCTATGGCTGGCTTAAACAGTTTTCGGACAACGATCCACAGTTAAAGAGCATCATTCAGTCCAAGGAAAATGAGTATGACCAAGGCGAACGAAAGGACAATGATTGCATAGATGAACTTATTGAGTTCAATAATGAAAAAGTGTATCATGAAATCATATCAAAATCTCCATGCAAGAAGATCAGATATGATGACAGGTTTATCAGGACTCGTTTAATGACTGCTGACCGATACTTTTCAGAACTTAAATTTGCAGAACTTCCTGAGTGCACTAAGGGGTTGAGAATGCTTATTTATTCTTATCATTCGCCCGAAGCATTCTACAGTGTACCATCAGATGTTGATGGTAATACATATCTGAAATTTATCCTGGAACAATTCTCGTGTTCAAGAATAGAAGACACGATTTTCTATAAAACCGTTGCCGAGGTCAGCAAGGTTGGAACAGAGTACAACAGCGTGGCATTCTATAACGATATATACGCTCTTAAGAGTATGCTGATTTATGCGGCTCACGTGGAAACTATGTATCAGACTCAATTCGCTGTAGAAAATACCACAACCAATGCCAGCAAGTGGTTTGAGTTCCTTGCCAAAAACAGAAAATACATAAGTACGCCTTATCTTATTGAATGGGATATTCATCTTGCTTACTGCCTGTGCAACAGCTTGAAATTCGATCTGTGCGACAGAATTGTTGAGAAATATCAGAATATTTCCTTCAAGGAAATGCCAAAGGTATATGACGAACTTAGGATACTTGAGAGCTATATCAAGTGCTATAAATGCATAGATTCATTTGACGGTTCAAGTCTTAAATTGCTTTCAGATGAATTGATCACAAATTCTGATGGCATTGTGAATTTGATAACAAGTCAGAAAAAACCCTGAAAGCTCACAATGTCAGTGAGCTGAATCTCCTGTTAACTGCAATGCGTGCTATCGTGATGGTATGCTCCTCAAAAGAGGAACTGAACCTAAAAACTCCCGTCAGCAAATTTGTCAAATTCATAGAAGAACGTGATAAAATTGATACACGGCTTACTGTTTCAGAGGACTATTTTACTTCCCTGATCAATGCATATAATAACTTTAAAGCTGAGATAAAGGGAACTTTATGTATACCCCCAATTGCACATTCTGAAAAAAATAATTGATAAAATCATAGAAATAGTGGGTTTTATTAAACTTTTTCGTATTTTTATTTCAAAAAGTGCAATAATGCAAAAGCGTGCCGCTCATTTTTTTTGAGCGGCACAATATTTAACGTAAAAATAAAAATCAGTGATCAACGATATCCGGTTTATGTAATTCGTATTTAAGCACTATAAACCTTATATCCACTCCCGGTTCTCTCCACAAAGAAAGGCTGAATATCGTTAACACTCATGAATTTATGGAGGTTCGGGCGCTTTTCATCAAGCCACTCCTCGTGCTGTATTCCGTTCAGGAATACCAGCGGACAAGCTTTGACTACCGTATCAGCCGGAAGTCCGAAGTCGGCAATGAGCTTGTCCCTGTCCACTGTCCGCAGATAAGTGAACGATTCCAGCGCACAGCGGAGCATGGTTTCCTTGCTGTCGGGCTTTTTCAGTTCGAGAATGCGCAGAGTCCCGTCAGCCTTATTGTAGGACAGCAGGTCTATTTTCCCGATATCATCATACTTGATGTTTTTCAGCGGCGTCTGGTAGTCTATCACCTTTCCGATAAAATCGAAATCGCCCTGCCTGAACATATCCATTGCGATTTGTTCCTCAACGCGGTTTGAAGCGGGATCATAATTACCATCGTGCCCGGCAGTCTTGTAGGTGGTCTGCCGTGTTATCTGGAGTATTCCTGCGACAAGTTCATCAAAATGCGCTATTACAAATTCCGCGACTGCTTCGTTGAAATAAACGCCGGTGTTCGGGAATTTTCCGCGGTAGTTCACAAAATCCTTCTTGTAGAAATTCTTCGGGTCTTTCATTGCTTCAATGCATTTTGACCTGATATCTGATTCTTCGTATGCCATGTTAATACTTCCTTTCAGTAATAAATTACCTGCCAAATCAAGTATATCACACATTGACTTGTATGTCAACTGTATCGGACAGGTACTTGTTTTGTCCCTGGTAATGTGCTATAATACATTTGATGGAGGTGCGCCATGGAGAAAAACAAACAGAAACTGCTTGCCGTCCTTGACATTCTGAACGAAACCGACGAGCTTCACCCGATAACCACCAACCGCATAACAGAGCGGCTAAGACTGATGGGCATAGAAGCCGAGCGGAAATCCGTACTGCGTAATATCGCGGCGCTGTCGGAATACGGCTGCGACATAATCCTGCACCCGGACAACAAACTAGGGTTTTACATCGGCAGCCGCACTTTCGAGGACTGGGAGCTGAAAATCCTGATGGATTCCGTGCAGAGTTCACGTTTCCTGACTGCCGAGCAGACAAAATCCCTTGTTGAGCGTATCAGCAGGCTTTCGAGCGCGGCTGGCTGCAAGGCGCTCCGCAGCGTCACGCAGATCCACTGGGAAAACAAATCCGGTTCGGTCAGCTATGCGGTCGATAAAATCCTGAATGCTATCCGGCACGGAAAGATGATAACGTTTCAGTACAGCTTTACCTCTGCGGATTTGAAAAAATCGCTGAAACGCAGCGGTTACGTTTATACCGTCAGTCCGTATTCCATTTATCGGCGCGGGGATCAGTACTACCTCATCGGAAATACGCACGGGTACGATAATCTATCCTGCTATCGGCTGAACAGAATGCAGAATGCCGCAGTTTCAGAGATTCCCGCAGTTCCTGCGGAAAAGCTGCTCGGAAAGAATCCGGATATGCGGATTTCCGGGTACGTTCAAAGCACCGTCAGCAATTTCAGCGGAGAAAAAATCCCGCTGGAACTCCATGCAGAGCCGTCCGCGCTCGACGACATAATCGACTGCTTCGGCGAGAAAATACGGGTAACTCAGACGGAATCCGGGCTGACCGTGAAACTCCGCACCACTGAAAGCGAGGGACTTTACCGTTGGCTCATGCAGATGTGCGGAAAAATCACGGCAACCTTTCCACAGTCAGTTGTTGATGAAATGGCGCGCCGTACACAGACCGCGGCTGAAAACTACCGGGTCATTTCCCGTCCTTGTTCTTCTGGAGAATGAGCAGCATCAGCAGGAATATTCCGGCAGGCACAAATATAAGCCCATAGCCCGTGCCGACCGAAATATCATTGTCGCCGCCCAATATCCACAGCATAAGCGCTCCGCAGGCTATTCCTGCCACGATTCCGAACAGCTTCCCGAGAGCGTTTGAGTGCAGCAGCTTCCCGAAAATTAGATACACTATACCTCCGATAAATCCCACATCAAGGACTGCCGCTAATACAATAATAAGAGTCATTTTTGTTCCCTCCTTGTGCTTTTATAATAGCACATCAGGCAGGACAAAAACGGTACCAGTAAGGAGCAGATATGAAAATAACGATACATCGCGGAACCCACCAGATAGGCGGCTGTGCTTCTGAGATATGCACGGCAAATACGCTGATTTTTATTGATTTCGGTTCTGCGCTCGATGGCAGCGCAGGAATACAGATAGATGGTCTGAACACTGGAAAAGCCGCCTGCGACGGCGTTCTTCTGACGCACTATCACGGCGACCATGTTGGCGAGATCAACACTATTCTTTGAGCGTGGGGTGTCAAGTTTTATTATACAACATCAAATCAACAAAACTCGTTTGGTTTAGTCTTATCCAAACGAGTTTTGTTTTTTACTCTCTGAGATTTTCTTTGAGTTTAACTTTTCGATATTCTTTTGGTGACATACCAATGTATTTATGAAA
>ENA-ORMS01002960-ORMS01002960.1-human-gut-metagenome-genome-assembly--contig:-NODE-2960-length-11508-cov-4.330045_pt1 | contig 11508 bp, 6 predicted proteins | sample MGYA00242104_ERZ508997 | MGnify/ENA primary metagenome ERZ508997 (study PRJEB26280, sample SAMEA2338704) | human gut metagenome | biome: human gut; feature: human-associated habitat; material: faeces... | reverse complement strand
TCATCGGCGACCACACCGACAAGTACGTCCAGGCGTACTTCCAGTACGACTCCAAGAAGACCGGCGGCGTGACCATCAGCCACCTGCGCTTCGGTGACAAGCCCATCAAGAGCCCGTACTACATCAACAAGGCCGACTTCGTCGCCTGCCACAACCCGTCCTACATCACCAAGGGCTTCAAGATCGTCAACGACGTCAAGCCCGGCGGCGTGTTCCTGATCAACTGCCAGTGGGATATGGCCGAGCTGGAGCATCACCTCCATGCAGACGCGAAGCGCTACATCGCAAAGAACAACATTCAGCTCTACACCATCAACGCCATTGACCTTGCCATTAAGGTCGGCATGGGCAAGCGCACCAACACCATCCTCCAGTCCGCCTTCTTCTCTCTGGCCAAGGTCATGCCGGAAGCAGACGCCATCAAGTACATGAAGGACGCTGCCGAGCATTCCTACGCCAAGAAGGGCATGGACGTTGTCGAGAAGAACTGGAACGCCATCGACGCCGGCGCCACCGCCTATGTCAAGGTCGAGGTTCCCGCCTCCTGGGCCACCGCTGAGGACGCTGTCGTCGAGCACAAGCTTGAGGGCAAGCCGGAACTCGTGAAGATGGTCAAGGACATCCTCTTCCCCATCGACAAGATGGACGGCGACAGCCTGCCTGTTTCCACCTTCGTCGATCATGTGGACGGCCAGTTTGAGCTGGGCGCTTCCGCTTACGAGAAGCGCGGCGTTGCCGTCACCGTTCCCGAATGGGACGCCGACAAGTGCATCCAGTGCAACAACTGCGCCTTTGTCTGCCCGCACGCCACCATCCGTCCCTTCATGCTCACCGAGGCTGAGGCCGCTGCCGCTCCCGAGGGCGCAAAGATCCGTCCGGTCAAGGCCGGCAAGGGCAAGGGCATCTATCAGTTCACCATGGCCGTTTCCCCGCTGGACTGCATGGGCTGCGGCGTCTGCGTCGGCGTCTGCCCGACCAAGGCCATCACCATGGTCCCGCAGGAGAGCCAGCTGGCACAGCAGGACGTGTTCAACTACATGGTTTCCAAGGTCGCTCCGAAGCACGAGGTCGAGGATCTGACCGTCAAGGGCAGCCAGTTCAAGAAGCCGCTGCTTGAGTTCTCCGGTTCCTGCGCAGGCTGCGCCGAAACCAGCTACGCACGTCTGGTCACCCAGCTCTTCGGCGACCGTATGTACATTTCCAACGCCACCGGTTGTTCCTCCATCTGGGGCGGCCCCGGCGCAACTTCCCCCTACTGCACCAACGAAGAGGGTCGCGGCCCGGCATGGTCCAACTCCCTGTTCGAGGATAATGCGGAGCACGGCTACGGCATGTACACCGCGCAGCAGGTCATCCGCGAATCTCTGGCGGACAAGACCCGCAAGCTGATCGCCATCGACTGGGCCTACGCTCCTCTGAAGGAAGCCGCACAGAAGTGGCTCGACACCATGGAAGACGGCGAGGCCAACAAGGAAGCAACCAAGGCTTACATCGCAGCTCTGCAAGAGGGTCTGGAGCCCGGCTGCTCCTGCGACGCCTGCAAGCTGGCGGCAGAGATCCTTAAGGATAAGGAATATCTGTCTAAGAAGTCCATCTGGATCTTCGGCGGCGACGGCTGGGCATACGACATCGGCTTCGGCGGCGTGGATCATGTCCTCGCGCAGAACAAGGACGTCAACATCTTTGTTTTCGATACCGAGGTTTACTCCAACACCGGCGGACAGGCCTCCAAGGCTTCCAACATCGGTCAGGTCGCGCAGTTCGCAGCAGCCGGCAAGGAAGTCAAGAAGAAGAGCCTTGCTGAGATTGCCATGTCCTATGGCTACATCTACGTCGCGCAGGTCGCCATGGGCGCCAACCCCGCGCAGACCCTCAAGGCCATCTCCGAGGCCGAGGCTTACCACGGTCCGTCCCTCGTCATCGGCTATGCTCCGTGCGAAATGCACTCCATCAAGGGCGGCATGATGCACTGCCAGGACGAGATGAAGAAGGCTGTCGACTGCGGTTACTGGAATATGTTCCGCTTCGACCCGTCCAAGGAGACCGGCAAGTTCACGCTGGATTCCAAGGCCCCGAAGGGCGGCTACCGCGACTTCCTGATGAACGAAGCCCGCTACAGCCGTCTGACCCGCGAGTTCCCGGAGCGCGCGACCGTTCTGTTCGCAAGGAAGCCGCAAAGGCCCGCTACGAGCACCTGCTCAAGCTGGTCGAAATGTACAAGGACTAATCCAAAAGCATCAGAAAGCCCTGCCGGCTGCCGGCAGGGCTTTTCTTGCAGGCAGGCAGTCGCCGGAGCTCTGAAGAATTCTTATCTTTTTCTTAACAAAAAGGGCAGCCGCCCTGCACTTCAAAGCAGGCGATTGGAGGAAATATCTTACAGAAAAAAAGAATGATTTACTGAAAAAACTGCGATTGGAACGCCTGCCGCGCTCCCTCTTTCAAATCAGCGCTGCAAAAGCGGCTGCCGTGTGGAGCCGGATACACGAAATCGCCGGTTGTGAGATTGCAACCGGCGATTATTATTGTTATGATTCGTTTTCGTAAAAAACGCTCTGTGTCAGGCGCAGCGGATAGGCTTTCAGCTCGCCGCCGTCTAAATTCTCGCCGTGCAGGCGCACCGCCGTGATGCGGCGGTTACCATAGGTCGTGTAATAATAGATCCCGCGGTCTGCATTGCAGCAGCTCGTGTAGATCGTGTGCTCGCAGCTTCCGTCCTCCAGCACGCAGCAGCCGTTCTGCTGCTCCACCGCGCCGAGAATGTGGAAAAACTGGCTCACGCTCTCCTCCTCGCCCTCGCCAGAGCGGGAGTTCTGCCGTGTAAAAGCCGCCCGGACAAAACGCGACTGCGACGACAGGTCGCCCGGCAGCCCCAGCGCGCCCATGCCCCGGCTATACTGGCCGAGCGGCAGGCCGAAGCGGTTTTCCGGCGGCAGCGGCGTAAGCTGCATATAATTGTTCAGTGCAAAAAGCTGCATGGGAAAGGGCGGGTTGTTCGTCAGCACACCCGCGGGATTGTCGTAGACGTGCAGACCGTCCGCCGTCGCCTCCACGGTCAGGCAGCCGTCGCGCGCAGCCAGCAGCCAGTGAAGCTGCGCCGTCGGAAACTGCGGGGAAAAGGGCGTGTCCGTCAGATGCAGGCTCTCAAGCGCCGCCCGCGCCTGCGCGATATTGGCGCAGCGCCCCAGCAGCCACGGGATCAACTCGAACACCGCGATATTCTCGCAGCCCGCCCGCGGTTTCCCGTAGACGGCGTTGCCGACGAAATTCAGTCCCGCAATGCACAGCCCTTTTTCATTCACCGCATCGTAGAACAGCGGATAGCCGTCCGCAACGTGTACCATGCCGATCATGGCATAGTGCTGCATCAATTCGCCGCCGTGCCGCAGCGCGAAGGGAAAATTCCGCGGAACAACGACCACCTGCTCCCCGTAGGAGCATTCGTAGTCCAGATTCCGCCCGAAATAAAAGTCACGCGTCTGATAAGTCGCGGCCGTACACATAAGCTTGCCTCCTGTCTTCAGTTTGTCCTGCTTTTGAACCTACCATTCGGTATTCTTCCGCGCAAATGCAGCGATGATACTCTCGATTCCGAAGAGAATCAGATAGCCTGCGATCATATAGCTGATCACGCGGATCGTCACAAAGGACAGCACCGGGCTGAAAATCATCAAAAAGCCGAGAATCAGGCCGAGAATATTCAAAACCAGGGAGAAATAATAGTAGAAGGAATTTCCGATCAGACGGATCAGATTGGTGTGCGTCAGTCCGGAGATGCAGTGGGCGATGAACCAGACGGGCAGCAGGATCGTCAGCGCCCACTTGCCGAGGTTCGGATTGGCAACCAGCATGATGCCGCACATCACGCTTAAGATTCCGGAGATCAGCGACAGCATCGGCCCGAAGCCGGTAAAGCGCGACAGGCGCGTGTACACCACGATGTCCTCAATGCCCATCACGATCACGATCACACCGTAGATCACGACCGCTCCGGTCAGCGTTCCCTCCGGCTGCACAAAGGTGACAATGCCCAGCGCCGTCAGAAGAATACCAACAATCAGTTCGCTCCATCCAAAGCCGCTTTTCCGTTTCATGCTTCCGCACCGTCCTTTCTGTTCAGGATCGCCATAAATTCACTGCCGGTGATGGTTTCTTTTTCATACAGATAGTTTGCCAGCTCATCGAGCTTCGCGCGGTTGCTTTCCAGCAGCTTCCGCGCCTGCGCATGCTGCGTTTTCACCGTCTCCACGACCTTACGGTCGATCTCCTTCTGGGTGTCGGCGGAGCAAGCCAGCGAGGTGTCGCCGCCGAGGTACTGGTTCGTCACAGTTTCCATGGCGACCATGTCGAATTCCTCCGTCATGCCGTAGCGGGTGATCATCGCGCGGGCGAGCTTTGTCGCCTGCTCAATGTCGTTGGAGGCGCCGGTCGTGATCTGTCCGAAAACAAGCTCCTCCGCCGCGCGGCCGCCGGTCAGCGTGGCGATCTTGTTCTCCAGCTCCTCTTTGGTCATCAGAACCTTGTCGTTCTGCTCGACCTGCATGGTGTAGCCCAGTGCGCCGGAGGTCCTTGGAATGATGGTGATCTTCTGCACCGGTGCGGAGTCGGTCTGCAAGGCCGCGACCAGTGCGTGGCCGATCTCGTGATAGGCGACAACCTTCTTTTCCGCGTCGGTCATGATGGCATTTTTCTTCTGATAACCGGCAATGACGACCTCAATGCTTTCTTCCAGGTCCGCCTCCTCCACCACCGTGCGGCCGCTGCGCACGGCGCGGAGCGCGGCCTCGTTGATGATGTTGGCCAGCTCCGCACCCGAGGTGCCCACCGCCATCCGGGCGATGGTGTGGAAGTCCACATCGTCCGCCGTTTTGATCTTCTTCGCGTGAACCTTCAGAATGGCTTCACGACCCGCAAGGTCGGGCAGCTCCACAGGAACGCGGCGGTCAAAGCGGCCGGGGCGCGTCAGCGCGGGATCAAGCGATTCCGGACGGTTGGTCGCCGCCAGAATGATCACACCGTTGTTGCCCTCAAAGCCATCCATTTCGGTCAGCAGCTGATTCAGGGTCTGCTCGCGCTCGTCGTTGCCGCCGAGCTGGCCGTCACGCTTTTTGCCGATGGCATCGATCTCGTCAATGAAAACGATGCAGGGTGCCTTTTCCTTAGCCTGCTGTTTTATCTGCTTTTTAACGGAGGGCTTGGCAAATATTCCGCCGGCATTCTTTATAGCCTGCGCATAACGTGCGCTCTCGGCAACGGGTTCAACGTTTCCGTCAAGGAAATTGACATTTTCGGGCTTTATATCGACCTTCGAGAAAAGGTTCTCTTCCATAAACGAATAGAAGCTGTTGGGGTGATTCTTCGGCAGATCGCAGTATTCGTCGAGGTTGAAGGTCCTGACATCTTTGAAGCTCACCTTGCCGCTACGATACTGCTCGGTCATATACTCATATGTAGGTATCGGGGACGCTCCGGTTGCAAGTCCGAGAACCGCATTATGCTTTGCATTGACCTCATAGCAGAAAATTTTTCCAACTTCCTCGCCAACCTGTGCCGCCGAGTTCAAAACAATAACTTTCATCTGTATTCCTCTTCATTCTTAAAAATCCGCGATAGATTATATCATCACTTTATAAATATTTCCATAGTTTTTATAAAAAAATAGATAATATATTAAAAAAAACTACCAAAATAGAGCAAAATGTGCTATAATACTCCCGCTCAAAAAATATGAAAAGGAGAATTCCAATGAAAACAGCAAAACGGACGCTTTCCATTCTGCTCGCACTGCTCATGCTCGCCTCGTGCCTTGCTATCGGCACCTCGGCAGACGGAAGCAATGTGCTCACTCAGCCCGAATGGAACAGCTACTGGGAAACTGTACGAAACGACAACACGCTCATCGCGCTCACCCCGGGTGCAGACGCAACGCAGCTCAATTTCTGCTGGCACTCGGATGATACGGCAAAAAACGGCGTTGTTCGAATCGGCAAGAGTGCCGACATGACCTCGTTTAAAGAGTTCGTAGGCAAGGCCTCGACCGACAGCTATACCGGTCAAAGCATCTACAAAGTGACGGCAACCGGACTTGAGCCGAACACCGTTTATTACTATGTCTACGGCAGCAACGGAAAGTTCAGCAGTCCCGTTATGTACAGAACTCTCTCCACCGAGAAATTTAAACTCCTCTATATCAGCGATATCCAGGTCAGCAGCGATGTTGAAGACGGACGCGAGGAAGCCTATGTGTGGCAGAAAACTCTCGGTACTGCGCTCGACCAGAACGATGATATCAGTTTTATAGTTTCCGCGGGCGATCAGACTCAGCACGGAGACAGAGCCAACGAATGGGCGGGCACGCTCTCCCCTGCGGCTCTCAGATCATATGCCATGGCTACGACGGTCGGCAATCACGACCGCAAAGGCGAAACATATCCTTTCTATGTCAACAATCCGAACGAGTACCACGGCACGACACCCGCAAACGTTGACGAGAACTACTGGTTCCGTTACGGCGATGTACTTTTCATCGTCTATAACACCCAGATTTTCAATGTTTATGACCAGTATCAGTTCACCCTTGACGCTATCGCCAAGAATCCCGATGCCACATGGCGCGTAGCCGTTATGCATCACGATATCTACGGAACGGGACACCACGCCGCAGATGGCGACAACAAGCTGCTTGCGGCTATATACAGCGCGCTTATCGACAGATTTGAGATAGACGTCTGCCTGACCGGTCATGAGCATCTTTACGGCCGCTCCTTCTTCATGAAGGACACAAAGCCCGTCAAGGATCAGAAATACAATGCAGACGGCGCAGTTGTCGATCCCGTCGGCACCGTATACTTTACCGCGAGCTCCGCTTCCGGCAAGAACCGTATCGAGGATTACGATTACGAATGGCTTGATTTTAAATATGTCTCCGAAGAGCCGAGCTATTCGACAATTGAGTTCACAAAGAATTCGTTCACACTCAAGACATACGGCGTTGACAGCAAGAAGCAGATAGACGAGTGCAAGATAGTCAAAACCGACACATCCTACTCCCCCGTCGACCCCAACTACAAGGGCATGGACACCGATATGCTACAGCGCTATCTCGGCAAGTGGTATGTTATAATCCAGATTGCGATTGAAGTTGCAAGATATGTTGTGAAGATAACGAGCGTTGTCGCTCCTGTCATTGCCAAGATCGTTATCAAAATTATAAAAGCTCTTATCCCGGTTATCATCAATATGTTTTAAATTTCCAACTGCATAATCGGCTCCAAGAGACACGGTTTGTTCCGTGTCTCTTTTTTTCGTCAAAAGCTTTCAATGGCAATAAGCTTTTTGTAACTCTTTTGTAATTGAATTACCAATTAAAGAGTGTATAATTAGATGTAATATAATAGGTTTATCATACGCACAAAAAGGGGGAAATCAAGTGGTCTTTTCGAGTCTCGTATTTCTGTTCATATTCTTTCCCGTGACTCTGTTCTTCTATTTTATCGTGAAGAACGACAAGGCGAAAAATATCGTTCTTGTCATTGCATCACTTATATTCTATTCATGGGGTGAACCGGTTTGGGTATGTCTGCTGATTTTCAGCTCAATACTTGATTATACTGTCTCGCTCGGAATAGAAAAATACCGCGGCAAAAAGATAACCAAACTGTTTATCGCACTTTCGGTTGTTATCAATCTCGGCCTGCTCGCGGCGTTCAAATACAGCGGATTCTTCATTTCCACGCTCAACGGAATCTTCCGCCTCTCGCTCCATGTTCCGACATTTTCTTTGCCGATAGGTATTTCGTTCTACACATTCCAGACGATGTCATATTCGCTCGATGTTTACAAAGGAGATGTTAAGGCACAGAAGTCTTTCATAAACTTCCTGATGTTTGTCTCGCTCTTCCCGCAGCTTATAGCGGGTCCGATTGTCAGATATTCAGATATTGACACGCAGATTGACCACAGAACTGTTACGATAGACGGCTTTGCAAAAGGCATGACGAGATTCATGGCGGGTCTCGGCAAAAAGGTGCTCATAGCAAACTATGCCGGTTCTCTCGCCGAGTCATTGCTCGCCAATGTTGACAATGCAGCTGTGATGAGTGTGTGGGTTGGAGTTCTGTTCTACGCTTTTCAGATTTATTTCGATTTCTCGGGATATTCAGACATGGCTATCGGACTCGGCCACATGTTCGGCTTCGATTATCCTGAAAACTTCAAATATCCCTATATTTCAACTTCGATAACCGATTTCTGGCGTAGATGGCATATCACGCTGAGCTCTTTCTTCAGAGATTATGTCTATATCCCCCTCGGAGGAAACAGAGTCAGTCTGCCGCGTCAGATACTCAATCTTTTCATCGTCTGGGGTCTCACAGGACTTTGGCACGGCGCGAGCTGGAACTTCGTAATATGGGGTCTCTACTATTTCGTGTTCCTGTGCCTCGAAAAGTTTGTGTTCAAGAAGTTCCTTGACAAGATTCCGAAAATTATTCGCTGGGTGTATTCGATGTTTGTCGTGCTCGTCGGCTGGATGATATTCTACTTCGAGGATTTCTCGGCAATGAAGTCGGCATTTTCCGTGGCGTTCGGCGCATCGGGCAACGCATTCACCGACCCGGTCATGAACGCGATGATAATCAACAACATTCCGTTTATTATTATCGCTGCCATAGCCTGCGCGCCCGTTGCAAAGCTCGTCAAAGTGGGCATCGCGAAGCTCAAGCAACGTGCACCGGTGACAGAGCCGATATTCAACACTGTTTTCAATGTTGTTATGCTCGTGCTCTGCGTGGCATCGCTGGCGGGCTCGACATATAACCCGTTCCTGTATTTCCGATTCTGAGGAGGCGCTAAGATAAAATGAAAAAAATCCAAAAAATTCTTACCGCCGTCTCATTCAGCGTTGTTTTAGCGGTTTTCACCATTGTCGGATTTTACAGCTTCTTCGACAAGGACGAAAAGGTCTCCGAGATGGAGAACAGAAATCTCGCACAGAAACCCTCTTTTTCCGCCAGCTCATATTTCTCCGGCGACTTTGCTTCAAAGTTTGAGGAATACTACAACGACCAGTTCCCCGGCAGAAACGGGCTCGTCAAAATAAGCAACAAGATTAAATCGTTCTATTCGTTCCTGAAGATCGGCGACGGCGCGACGGTCATAAAGAACAACGGCGGAGTCGGCGATGGCGAGGCGCTCTCGCATGAGGATGAAAGCAACGCCGAAACAACCGGCGCGCAGACCACAATACCCTCCGAGACCGCAAGGAGCACCGAGACCACTCAGCCGATAAATGCCGCCGAAGTTGACGAGACCGGAAAGGAAACCGTATATTCCAACCAGTATATAATCCTTCTTGACAACCGTCTTATGGAGCAGTATACCAACGTCTACAAGAAGATGGATGTCTATGCCGCCACACTCAACAAACTCAAGGCGGAGATGCCGAACACAAAAGTATACAGCCTCATGGCTCCGACCTCGATAGAGTTCTACGCTCCGAAGAAATACAACTCCGGCAAATCACATTCGCAGTATCAGGGCATCAATTATATCTACGGCGAACTCAAGGGCATAACCCCCGTTGACGCCTATCCGGAGATAGCCGCCCACACGAACGAATATCTGTATTTCAGAACGGATCACCACTGGACTGCACGCGGCGCATATTACGCATACCGCGCGTTTGCAAATACCGCAGGATTCACGCCCGTTGAAATCAATTCACTCCGGACCGGTAAGCTCTCCCCGTTCCTTGGCACACTTTACAAAGCTACACAGAGCACGGCGGTTGAAAAAAAACCGGACTACGTTGAATATTTCATTCCGAAGACCAACACAGAAGCGATCGCCTCCGACTCCGACCCGACACTCAAGAGCAACTACAAAGTCAAGGTCATAAACACGGAAGTGAAGTCCTCGAACAAGTATCTCGCCTTCCTCGGCGGTGACCACGGCGTGACTAAGATAACCACCGACGCGCCCGGTAACCGCAGCATCGTAGTTATAAAAGAGAGCTATGCAAACGCATTTGTTCCGTGGCTCTGCAACAACTACAAGACCGTATATGTCATTGACCCGAGGCAGATAAATGTAAACCTCGCGAGTTTCGTCAAGACAAATTCGATAGAGGAAGTGCTGTTCCTCAACTATATGTTCATCCCGACGAATCCGAAATATATGTCGGCGCTCGAAAAGATGGGCTAAAAAATAAACTTAAAGCGTGCCGCCGGAATAATAAAAAGTCTTGATTGACACATCCATCTCAAGCAAAACCAAAACTAAAAAAGACCGCACTGAAAGGTATAGCCTTTGGTGCGGTCTTTTCACTTTGCGTTTTATCAGATATTCATACTTTGCTGACAAATCAAACAAACGTAGCCAAAGCGCGAATGTCAGTGGCAGGAATCCGATTGCAACGTGCTCTGTCGTCCGAATATAAAAAACTTATAAAAGAGATTTAATAGTTTCCATAGATATCGTGCATCATTATATCGACCGCGCCATGTCCGGAACGAATGACCGCCGTCCGGAGTTCCAGCAGATGATATCCGACAGCTCTGGCAAGCAGTTTAGATATATCATCGTCTATAAGTTCGACCGCTTCGCGCGAAATATGTACGACTCCGCGATTTACGAGCACAAGCTCGAGCAAAACGGCGTTAAGGTGCTTTCCGCGACCGAGCAAGTCGGCGACGGCAACGAGTCGCTGATAATTAAAGCCGTCCTGCGCGCTATGGCTGAGATGTATTCCCGGCAGCTCAGCGACAATGTCAAGCGCGGCATGAAAGAAAGTGCATTAAAAGCCAACAGCACAGGCGGCACTATCCCCTTCGGCTATCGACTCGAGGACAAAAAGCTTGTGCTCGACGACCGCACCGCGCCGTTTGCAAAATATATATTTGAAGAATACGCGGCAGGTAAGGCGAAAATGGATATCGTCCGCGACCTTAAAGACAAAGGTTGCCGCAAGAATAACGGCAAGGTTTTGACGATTCAGAACATCACCTACATCCTCTCCAACATCAAATACACAGGAGTTTTTAAATTTAAAGACATCGAGGTTGAGGACGGCTGTCCGGCACTGGTCAGTAAAGAGATATTTGACCGCTGTCAGGAACGCGCCGAGCGCGAAAAGCGCAGATTTGGCAAGAGTATGCAGGAGGTTGACTATCTGCTTGTCGGTAAACTGTACTGCGGCTACTGCAAAAAGCCGATGATTGGCGACAGTGGCACAAGCAGAAACGGCGATAAGCACCATTATTACACCTGCTACACGCGCAAGAGCCGCCGGAGAACCGGCGAGACCTGCAAGAAAAAGAGCGAGCAAAAAGAATTTTTGGAGTGGTATGTCATCCAACAGGTCAAAGAGTACATACTCGACAACCGCCGAATCGAGATAATCACCGACGCAATCATAAAAAAATTTAAAGAGATGTTTGACAGCTCCGGCGAAGAAACCTTCCTGCCGTGCTTTTCCGGCGTTGGCGCGGCGGGTGAATTCGAGGCCGATCC
>ENA-ORMS01002958-ORMS01002958.1-human-gut-metagenome-genome-assembly--contig:-NODE-2958-length-11513-cov-10.860360_pt1 | contig 11513 bp, 7 predicted proteins | sample MGYA00242104_ERZ508997 | MGnify/ENA primary metagenome ERZ508997 (study PRJEB26280, sample SAMEA2338704) | human gut metagenome | biome: human gut; feature: human-associated habitat; material: faeces... | reverse complement strand
GATGGCAAGATTCCCTAATTGTTTCATACTGTCCAACTCCTTTTTTAAGCTGCGGCCTTATCGGAGGCATACAGCACACGCTTTTTCCATTGTTCGATAAATCCTCTGATCTGGGCGGAAGGTTCCTCGTTGCCGAAGCAGCGGGACTGTATGACCTGCCCGTCTCTTACCTCTACGGTACAAAGCGGTTTGCCCGGCTCAGATACCCTTCGCACAAACAGGATCACGCATTGGTTCTGCGCAACCCGTTCCACATAGTGACCGACGCAGTGATGAAGCGCCGCCCCCTCATCCACGATATCCTTCGCGGAATGCGGGGGAATGACCATAAGCTCCTTGTCATGATACGCATAGCGCTCCTGCCATTTGCCGAAGCTGTCGGCAATGGCTTTTGCCTGTTCCGCCGTATGCTTATCCTTCAGCTCTTTCGCAACTCTGTCGTGTGCTTCTTTCAGATTGCGTGGATATAGGACAAAGGTGTTCCTGATATCGTACTGCATCTGCCGGCACATATCGAGATAATCCCGATAGTCGGTAAGCAGCGCCGTCATGTGGCGGTACGGCCAGTTCTTTGTATCGGCGGAGGCAAGTTGTCCATCGACATAGCGCTGCAGCTTATGCAGGGTCATGCACCCAAACAACTCCTTCAGCGTTTTGATGTCCGTGACTTCATGGGCAAGGATCCATTTGATCTGCTCCGGTGTTGGCTGGGGTTTGAATCGGAGCAGCTCCCGGATCACACACAATTCGCTGCCGGAGGGGTCTACTTCCCGCAGGAAGGAGAAATATGGTCTGTCGATACCCAGCATGGCACGCATATTCTTTCCGCTGAAATCAATTGCGCTGCGCAGAGAAGATCCGTAACCATTACCATGTACGGCGCTGTCGGCCAGACGATAGAGCTTCATTTTGATGATCTGCTCCAGCTTGGGCTGTTTTATATATGCGCTCAGGAACGGGGCCACTTCCAGCGGCGAGATAGCACCGGCAAAAGCTTCCAGCTGTGAATAGGCCCACGGCGTATCCTTCAGCGTATCAGATAAGTTGCGTTGATATAAGACCCCACTCATATCTGCCGTAAAACTATATTTCCACCGGTCGAATACCGGGCGGTATCCATTGCACCACGGAGTCAAATCGTATCCAGCCTTATAATGATAGTAGTAGGCATCAACGCTGCACTGTCCGCTCGATGAAAGGGTAATAAACTGCCGTGCATTTTCCCAGATCTCAAAATGGTTTGGGATGTCTGAGTCAGCAAACGAACGGTACACCTTTATGATCCGCAGTACCAGTCCGTTACCCTCCGCCTTTTGCAACACTTGAACCGTCGCACGGTCAAAAATACGTCCACGCCTTCCTCTGCACTTGAATGTGATCTTCTTTTTGCAGCGAGGGCAGAGGCCGGAGGTGTTGTGCTTAGCTGCCGCAATACGGACCTCGTGCCGGCAAGCGGTACAATATGCATGCCCCGGCGCTTTTCGCTGGTAATCATAGAAGATATACTGCGGCATGACTTCGCGGTGGATAAAACCTTTAAGGTCTCGGGGCAGCACTGGCACATATTTCATCCGGTCTATGATCGCACGCTGCTTTTTCCACTTACGTTCTAACTCCTTGCGGTATGAAATCAGCCGTTGCAGATAACCTAACATTGAAATAGCGCCGCGCTCACATTTACAAAAGCGAGCTACGCGAGATTCGTCCTGCTGCCGGTAGAAAGCACACTTACTGTCAAAGCCTCCTATTCGGTCCAAGGAACCCAATGTTGAGCATTGCCATGTGGCCTTCGCATCCTCTCTAAATGAAAGTGTGGCGAAATCATCCCGGCTGTGGAACATGACCCAACGGGGTTTGATGCTGCCCGCCAGAATGCTCTCCCTCTGATAGATATAGAGCACCAGGATACGCTGCCCGGCAATATTCCGCACTGCCGTGCGGATAATATAGGGGCAGCTCTCTACATGAAGTACGCCTTCATTCAGATTAAATTCCAGTTCCGGCAAAGCAAACTTGCGGCAGGCGCGTTTGTCTATTTTCCGCGTCATGCGCTCACCCCCAGGCTATCGAAAGAGATCTGTTCGTCCAAGGGTGCAGCTTCCGTTGGCGTGTCGGCTGGTTTTTCCTCCGCTTTGGCGGCGGGCTTCTCCGCTTTTTTCTTCTCCGCCTTTTTCGTCGTGCTGCTCCTGCCGCCGTAATACGGTTTAGGAACAAACTTTTCTTCTTGACCACGATCCTCCTTTGCGTTCATATCTTTGAAGTAATCCTCCGCCCACTGGTAGCAAAGCCCGTCCGGCACGTCGGTGCCGTAGCCTTCAGCCGAGGGCTTGATGTCATTGTCCTCCATCTCCTGCTTGGCAAACTCAAATGCCCTGCGTTTGATATAACGGAAGCAGTTGACCATGTTCTTGCGGGGGTGCATGACATTCCGGGCAAAGGCCACATCCTCAAGGCAAAGCGTCTGGATATACTCGGTGACGCACTGCTTCATGTTGCGGCGTGTCAGTCGTTCGGAATCGTCGCCCACACGCTTCATAGAGGCGGCCATCACTTCGTCATCGCTCATCGCTACCGCGTTTTCCCATGCGGCCTGTTCAGCTTCCTCCTTGGCTCGCTGCCTGGCCTCCCACTCGGCTTTCCGCTTGGCCTCAGCCTGCTCATGCTCCTGCCGCTTACGATCCTCTTCCGCCTTTTTATCTGCTTTCAGATTGGAAGGTGAAGGGGAATCATCTGCGTTTTGCTGCATCTGGGAGAGCAGAGCCTTCGCCTGCTCCTCCTCAGCCTGCTGCCGGTCGTCTGCCCGTCTGGACGCCAACTCTGCGGCATCCTGTATCGCCGGGCTTCGATCCTGTACATTATCCCGCAAGTCTGCGGCCATCTCTGAATATACTCCCATAAGGCTCCTCCATTTCAAAATAAAACGGCATTGGGCGGGTGATAGAAACACCTGCCCGATGCCGTTCGTTTATGGTGGAACAGCTCAGTGCCGTTCCCGTTTATCTTTTGCCAGCTTTGGCGAGAACTTTACCGGCAGGAATTTATCATTCCCATCACAGTAAAAGTATCTGCGCCCGTTTTCGTCAAAGAACTCGATCACCGTGGAGGGTGAAACGCTACGTCCATGATAGTCCGCAGGCAGCTCGCCGCTGTATCGCGCCGCCACCAGTTTCAGACGGATGGCGTCGTCCTGCTGCACTTCACACACCAGAGCTCCTTCATAGACCAGCGCGTACTCCGAGGCAGGCGGCTGTTCATAGCCGGCCTTCTGCAAAGCCCTGATCCCGCCAAAGGCGAAATCTGCGGCCTTGCCCTCAGATACATCCGGCTGGTAGATACGGAAACACTGCTGCGCTCGCAGGGATAAAAGATACTGCTCCAGTGCCGCGTCACCATCCCGCAAAAAGCGGGCGTACTCCTGCTCACTCAGACCCAGGTGATCGTGGAGCGTACTGCTGCAGATGTTCCTCTCGTGCCATGCGGCGATCTCCTCACTGATGGCGTCAAAGGAACAGAGCCCGCAGACAAACCGCGTTCTGAAATTCATTTGAGAAACATCTCTTTGCTCTTTTTTCTGCCGCATGGCAAGCTGCCAGTCATCAATGCCTTTATAATTCGGATCCCACGTCAGGCGGCGGCACTCCAACCCATGGCTGCGTGCCATGAGATAGATTTTCGACGCGCCCTTGCTGACAGCGGCGTTGTGATACTTGTCCATATCCTCGGCTTCAATGATGACCTCTGTGCCATTGGCGGCCAGCAGCGCAAACAGCATATCCAGCTTGTTGACGTTGTTGGCACCTGCCGTAGCTGCAAAGGAGCGATCCATCAGAAAGTGGGCCACGTCCGCTTTCAACAGCCCTTCCGTCACATAGACAACCCGCGCAAAGGGATCGCCCACGAAATGGACAGGACTGCCGGAGGATACTCCGCGTTTCTTGGAAGCGGAGGATAGCCACAGGTATTTTGTCCCGCTCTTGTCGGGGTCGCTCTCCTGATCTCGGATAGGCGTATCCAACCGGATCTGTGCGCCGCGTATCATCCCATCAATACCTTTGGCGGGGATGATGATCCCTGCCGTGACGGAATTGAAGTTGACCGTCCATTTGTCATCCTTACCTACATAGAAGCCGGGAACGCCCTCCACCTTACAGCCTCGGCTGCGCAGCTTTTGCGCCAGTGACCGGCACAGGTAGAAGGGCGGGGTACTTTTGTACCCCAGCCGTTCTATCTGTTCGTCGGTCAGCCCGCGCACCTCCCGGAGATGCTTGCGGTGTTGAGGCGTAAGCGTCAACAGCTCCAGCAGCATGGAAAAGGTCTGGTGGATCTCCTGCGGTGAGGCAAGGACGGATTGCTCGATCGCCGCCTGTTCCGGCGGCACCTTTGCGGTGTACTCCGGCGCCGTAAGGCCGTTTTGCAGCGTGTCGCAGATCTCACGGTAGGCTTCGGAATTGCTGATCCCGTATACCTTTCCGTAGAGAGACAGCATACCGCCGCCTTCGTTGCAGTAGTTGCAGCGCCAGAGGTTTTTAGCAAAGTTGATGTTCATCTTCCCCCGCTTATCACCGCAGATCGGGCAGTCGGCATATACGCTGTCTGCCTGTCTGCGCCGGATATGCAGATGCAGCAGCTCAGCCACATCCATGATATTGAACGGGAACTCCTGTGGCTGCGCCACCGCGCCACCTCCTTACCATCACCTCGAACGATTCGTCTGTCAGCTGGCATTTGCCAGACGCTGGAGCTTGTCCAGCATCAGCTTGGCGCCGGCCCGCAGGATATTGTCATCCCCGGAATAGCCCTTCACATACCACTTGAGGCTGGCTGGCCGCCGCTCGGCGACTTGCTTGAGCGTCTGTCCGCTGCATGTGCCGATGGGCACGATGATCTCCTCGGCCTCCGCTTCGGTCATCAGAGTGCAGATGGTATCCACATCCATGTCCTTGGTATAACTGGCGGCACTTGGCTCGTCATATACGAAGGGCAGTTCCGTTTCTACCACAGGCTCTACAACGGCCTCCGCAGGCTGTTCCGCAGAGACTTCCACCGGCGCCGTGTCAGGTACGGCTTTTTCTGCATGGTGAACCACTTCCTGTTCAGGTTGCTGTACGACCACAGGCTCAATGTCGGCCCGTACCGCAGCAGGTTCCGTTCTGACCTGTTCCGCTGCCGCTTGAGGTGCAGGGGCCGGCTCGCTCCGCATAACAGGCGTGATCGGCTCTGCGTAAGGCGTATCCGCCTTGGGCATCGGTGCGAACTGGACGCCGAAGCCGGCGTTGGTCAGTGCCATGTCCAGAGCATCATGCTCCGCGGCTTGAATATACAGACCGGCAGGCGCGTTTTCCTGTGTCATGGTAGCGATGTAGCTGCTGGCGGGGTCGGCATCATCCTTGTCGAAGAATACCTTTGCCTCGATGATCGCCAACTGATCCGTGATGCGCAGCGGCGTCAGCCGCGTGCGTCCGGCGGGATATTTCAGCCTGAACCAGAGCTTTTTATATCGCAGATCCAGCTCGTGTCCGTTGGCAGTCTTTTTCAAGAATCGCAACGGATCGAAGCCTGCGACACGGTTCAGCTCAGACACGACGGGGACAGCATTGAACAAAGTGGATTCGGGTGTATTCATTTCAAAAGCTCCTTTCTAAATAAAAACATGAGACAGGGCGTAGATTTAACGCGCTTGCCTCATTTTTACAAAATATTCACAGTGATACTCAAGCACTGCGCTGTTGCACTTTGAACGTATTGGTATAGAGTGAGATCCTGTGTCCTAACTGCGTGTTGCGTTTTCCGGTATCGTCTTTGTGAACCGCCATGTAGAGCATGCCGATCTGACCCACCAGAATGACCTTTGACTTAGCGCGGGTGATAGCCGTGTAGACAAGGCTCCGCGTCAGCATCCGGGCATGGCTCCTCAGCAAAGGGAATAGTACCACATCAAACTCACTGCCCTGCGCCTTATGGACGGTGGTAGCATAGGCAAGCTCCACATGGCCCATTTCCTCCATGGAGTACTCCACGACCCTCGTGGGCGAAAACTGGATCGATATGCGCATACCGTCCCGCTCATCGTGACGGAAGCTGCGGATAAAACCAATATCGCCATTGGACGCCTTAATACTGTTCTTGTTCTGCATCACCTTATCACCTACCCGAAAATAGAGGCTGCCCACCTTCAGATCGGCTTCCTCCGTCTGCGGGTTCACCAGCTCTCGGATCGCCTCGTTGAGTTGGTCAACGGAGGCCGCGCCGGTGGAGCGGAAGGGCGATAGAATCTGCACGCGGTCTACACCGTATTGCTTCACCTGTGCTAGATAGAGATTCCGCAGATGTTCGGCGGCTTCCTCCTGGTTGGCGCATTTGCAGACAGTAAAATCATTGCCGTAGAAAAAGCCGGTGTCATTGTTGTTGATCTTCTGCGCGTTATAGGCGATAAGGCTGTCCTTCTTCTGACGGAATATCTCATTGAGCACCGTCACAGGGATCAGCCCGCAGTCGATCAACTCACGGAACACATCACCGGCTCCAACGCTTTGCAGCTGGTCTGCATCGCCCACCAGCAGAACCTTCGTGTTCGGCCCAATGCGGGAGAAGAACTGCCGTGCTAGCCACATATCCATCATAGACGATTCATCCACGATGATAAGGCCTGCATCCAGCATATCTTCTTCACCTTTCCGGAAGCCGCCATCCTCACCAAACAGTCCCAGCAGGCTGTGCAGCGTGCTGGCATTGTTTACGCCGGTACTCTCCGCCATGCGGCGGCTTGCCCGGCCGGTGGGGGCTGCCAGCAGGATCTTCTCCGATGGCTTCAGCAGCTTGAACACCTCAATGACCGCTTTCAGGACGGTGGTCTTGCCGGTACCGGGTGAGCCGGTAATGATGGACAGATCGCTGCGGAATACCATGTGAACAGCCTCCGTCTGCCGCAGAGAGAGCTCGACCCCCAACTGACGCCGTACCCTTGTCAGCAAGTCCTGCACATCCACCCGTTCTACCGGGCGGCAGAGCAGCCTTGCGATGCTGCGGGCCGTTTCGTCCTCCTGCACGAAGGTCTTGACCAGATAATAGTTGCCGTTGCTGTTAATGATCTTGCCTTGCAGCAGCATGTCGTCGATCACAGCCTCCAGATCATCTGCCTTTACCCGCATCTGAGGAACGGGGATCATGCTGTTCAGCAGAGCCATGGACTCCTTGCGAAGCTGCTCTGCATCCAGATACAGATGACCGCCATCTCCCTTTGCACCCTCCAGCGCGGCAAATACCGCACCGCGGATACGCATGGGTGAGTTCAGCGGCCAATTGTTCTTTCGCATGATCGCGTCCACGCGCTTGAAGCCAAATCCGGATATCTGACAGAGTTCGAAGGGGTTATCCCGCAGAATATCCACGCTGTGTGCGCCGAAATGGTCATAAATCTTCGTGGCGGTGGTGGGGGTGATCTGAAAGGGGGCCAACAGCAGCATCAGATCACGAAGGGTTCGGCTCTCGTTATAGGAGGCAATGATCGCCTCCAGCTTTGCCTTGCTGACGCCCCGTATCTCCAGCAGCCTCTCCGGTTCATTTTCCAGCACATGCAGTGTATCTGCGCCAAACCGGTCTACGATCAGCTCGGCGGTCTTGCCGCCAATGCCCTTGATAAGCCGTGAGGAAAGATACCCCTTGATTCCTTCGCGGGTCTGAGGTACGACCTCCTCACATTTCGTCACATGCAGCTGAAAGCCGTTTTTACCCTCTTTCCACTCACCGTCCAGTATCATGCTGACCTGATCGGTGCGCGGCAGCTCATAGCCCACGGCGGCAAAATGGATCATATTGTCCCGATGCCGGTACGCGCTGCGAGCCTTTTCGGGAATTGATCGGTCTGAGGTCTTTACGCTGATCACGCTGTACTTGTTGACAGGGTTATAGAAGATCGTCCGTTCATAGATGCCTGTATAAGCCAACTCATGCAGCCTCCTCTCGTTGTTTTTTCACATAGAAGCGCCGGCTTTCCGAAACAGTGACGTACTGCTCGTAGATGTCCGGGTGCTGCGCCTGCAAACGCTGCAGGTTGTCCTTACTGATGCCGGATTTACGCACAGGCTTATAGCTGATACTGTAAGCCGCTTCACGCCCCTGGCAGACAGCCGTGCAGCTCCGTCCCATTTCTGCGACGATACGGCCTTGCAGCCGCCGCATTTCCGCTTCAATGTGCTCATAGTTTCGTTTCTCCGCGTTTCGCTGGGTCTGAAGCTCCAGATACCGGGGGATCAGCAAAGCCATATTCCCCTCCAGTATCAGCTCCGGCGCCGATGGGTCAGCAGGCCCGAAATGACGCCTGACGCTGTTAAGGATCAGATCGCCGTCCTCCGTATAGGGTGGGGGCATACCGGTGAGAATGTGGCTCTCCCAGAAATCCTGCTCCAGCGCGATCAGCTCCGCCTCATAGTCCCGGTCACGGACAATATGCCGGATGATGACTTCATCTTCATTGTTGCCGTACAGGCAGCAGTAGAAGACCTCATCAATGTTCATCACGGCCATATAGTGCCGCCCCTGAGCCTCATAGTTGAGGGGAACGATCTCCTGCCCATCCTCGGACCACCAGTGATCCTTTGCATTATAGTTGGTGGTTTTTATTTCGAGGATCGCGGTTCGCCCACCGGGAAGCTCTACAAAGTAGTCAATATCCGCCAGCATAAACGTATGCACCGGATGATAAAACATCTTCTTGATCTGATAGATGCGATACCCCGTTTTCACATGGAATATCTCTGCCACCAGATCCTCCAGCAGATGCCCCATCTTCTTGGCTACCCAGTTGCTCTCCGAGTCGTCAAACGGCACGATCTTCAGCTTGTCATAGTAGAGATCCCGTGCCGTAGCAAACGGGGAGATCCCCAATATGGCGGCCGCGTCGCTGCCGCCGATCCCTCTGCGCCGATACTCCAGCCATTCTTTTTCCGGAAGGCCCTCCGTGCTGACCAGGACTGACGGTGCGTAAGGCTCGCTTGCGACTGCCATGGCTATGCCCTCCGCTGTCCCGTCTGATGGGGTACAACGCGGGTATAGCTGCGGCGGTATTTTGCTGCTTTCTGCTCTGTCTTCCTGAGTTTCTGCCTGCGCCGGTCTCCTCCTCGATACCGATACCGGCGTGTGCTGTGGTTGTTCTTTCTGCTCATGTGGATGCCACCTTTCAAATATATTCCAAAGCCTTTCGGCATTTGGGCAAATAAAAAAAGCGAGAATGACATCCCAATCCTCTTTGGATACTTGCGCCTACCGATGGCAAGGCCGGTGTCATTCTCGCAGTGGGAACATGATCCCCAATAATAAAAAAGAGCCAACAAACCACTGCTCTATGGCAGAGTGGTATTGCTGACTTCAATTACAAACTTAACAACGTGTGCGATTCAGAAATACTCTGAAATGCCTGTATAGGCGGTGCACAAAAAATAATTACATGGTGATAGTACCACAATATGTTGTAGTAGTCAAGAAATAATATCGCCCATATAGAGAATTTGAAAAATTTTTTCTCCGCATGTTAAATTAACGCCTCCTTCTTTCTTTTTATTTAGTGTAAGGATAAGCCAGTCAGAAGATGGCTGGTTCAATTACATGTACCTTGAAAACTGAACAGCCCCACCGGAGGTTATACAGGAGCGACGGATAGTGCGCGAGGACATAAGGGAGCGCACCCGCTGCATAAGTGCTGCACAGCAGCAGCCTGCTAATACGCGGTCAAAGGGAGCGCAGGAAATGGGCCGGCAGGTGGCGCAAAAAGCGATAAGGAGATGTGATATGGATCACTACAAAGATATAGAAGAAATCCCCATGATATTTGGCCCGCGCGAATTGTCAAAGATTTTGGGCATTTCTAAAAATAAGACTTATGAGGTCGTAAACAGGTATGATTTTCCTAAAATCCGAGTTGGCAGAAGAATCATCATCAGCAAAAAACACTTTTTGGAGTGGATGGACGCCAACTTTGGTAAAGAACGCAACAATACATAAAAGGCACTTTTGTTATTTGCTTTGATTCCTGTTGAGTTTTCCTTCGGAAAGTCGTATAGATATTATGTGTGGAAAAACCTAAAGGTTTATATCCCACATGGTACGATTTGTATGCCTGTACGACAGTAAGGAGGATCAATAAAAGTATGGGCAAAAAGAAAGCAAATGGAGAAGGATCCATTACAAAACGCAAAGATGGCCGCTACATGGGACGCTATACAGTGGAAAGCAAACGAAAAGCGGTCTATGGCGATTCTTTCGAGGAGGTGAGGCAGAAACTCAACGAGATACTGAACGAGATTGCAAAAGGTGCCTACGTAGAACCCAATAAATACAGCGTGGAAAAATGGCTGCGAGAATGGTTAGAGTTATATGCCCTGCCAACGGTGAAGCGGTCAACATACATCTCCTATGAAGGATATGTACGGATACACCTTGTCCCGGAGATAGGGCAAATAAAGCTGACATCTTTGAGCACCAGGGATCTCCAGAAGTTCTTTAAGGAAAAAGCCGGTACAGAAGAGAAGAAGGGGTTAGCTCCGAAGACATTGCGGAATATTTACAATATGCTTCATTCGGCATTAGACCAAGCAGTTGCTGACCACAAGATTCTTAGAAATCCGACTTTGAATGTCAAATTGCCAAAGGTCAAGTCCAAAGAAATGCGCGTTCTAACCGTGGAAGAGCAGGCGGTATTACAGGACGCTGTAAGCCGTGTTGATGAATTGCATGCCTATGGGATAACCTTTGCAGTCAGTACCGGGGTTCGTTTGGGTGAACTGCTTGCCTTGCGCTGGAAAGATGTAAATGAAAAAGAACACTACATCTACGTCAGGCGGACACTTGGCAGACTGCAGAAGGTTGATGAAAAAGGGCATCTCGTTAAAAAAGAAAAAGGAACTCCATCAACGGAAATCGTTGTGCGTTCGCCTAAATCTGAGTTGTCCATGCGAAAGATACCATTGTTCGATGAGTTGTGGGACGACTTGATGGCATACAAAGAAAAGCAGAACGCTCTAAAGGATGCACTGGGATCAGAGTATCAGGATCAGGGCTATATTTTTGCCACGCCACTGGGTCATCACAACGACCCAAAAGTTTACCAAACGCTTTTTAAGCGCATAGTCGCCGATGCCGGAATCGAATCTGCGAACTTCCATGCGCTGCGTCATACATTTGCAACACGGGCGTTGGAGTCAGGCATGGACATTAAGGTCTTGTCTGCATTACTGGGCCATGCGCAGGCATCAACTACGCTTAATCTCTATGGACATGTTCTTCCGGATCATAAGAAGATCAGCATGGAGAAAATGCGAGGCAACTATATGAGCTGCAGCAGTATAAGCGGCAGTCCCGATGATACTTCCGCAGATGTACCGCAGACTCAAGACCCGACCATTAGCACCATAGAGGATGCCCAGCATAATCAAGAGCCGGCCATCAGCATCACTGCAGAGGATACCCAAGGACTGGAACTGAGTGGTGACACCAATACAGCTATGCCGCAAATTCACGAT
>ENA-ORMS01002951-ORMS01002951.1-human-gut-metagenome-genome-assembly--contig:-NODE-2951-length-11539-cov-2.036921_pt1 | contig 11539 bp, 4 predicted proteins | sample MGYA00242104_ERZ508997 | MGnify/ENA primary metagenome ERZ508997 (study PRJEB26280, sample SAMEA2338704) | human gut metagenome | biome: human gut; feature: human-associated habitat; material: faeces... | reverse complement strand
TCGTAAGCCGACTGGCTCACACCGCCCTCGAAGTTCATCTCGCTCGCTCCCGGTAACTGGTAAGCATTCGCGCCCGGATTCCATTTCTTAAAGAACTCCGAAAGATCCGTCTGAGCGACCCAGGAGGCACACAGCATCAGCTTGTCGGCAGCGTTACCGTTGGATTCGGCACAGTAATTTCTTTCGCCAAACTTGGTTTTGCCAACATCATCGCCGCGTGCTTTACGGTGCATCAACTGGAACAGGTTCCAGCCTTTCATCCCTTCACGATCGCTGTAGAACTTAGGCAGGTCACCTTCTGGATACCACTGTTTGATATCAAAGTTTTTCTCTGCCCACTCCTTCAGCTGCGCGTACATCAGCAGACGGTCGCCCGCACCGCCGCGCGCCCATGCCTGACCGTTGCTCTCCTCCAGATATTCCGGCGCGACAGTAATATCGTCAGCGACACGGTTCATCTTGCCGAGATAGCGATCCTGCATGTACAGCGCCAGAACGTTGTTCGCTACTTCAGTTGCGCCAGGAACAGTCAGCGGCGTTTCGGCGGCGTTGTGCCCTACTTCGTGCCAGATCAACCAGTCGTTCAGCGGCGTCGTCGGCAGCGTGGTGCTGTTCGTCGAGAAGCTGCTGTTCATTACCGGATAACCCGAGTGCGCATCACCGATGGAGATCTGCACATCGTTGGTGAAACGATGCTTGTGCCCCGTCAAGTTTTTATAGGTAAACATCCGGTGCTTACCGTCTTCATCATTACGACCGTAGAAGTCATTCATCGAGCTGGCAAAGGTATCCAGATCTTTAGCGAATTCTGCTACACCACCAGTGAAATTGCTGGCCTCAAGGTTCTTCTTCGGCGTGGTATAAACGAAAGCGTCTGATTCCAGCTCGCCCAGCGGCGCAGGGGAGTTCAGAGCGTTTTTCCATTCGCCGTCTTTATAGAACGGCGCTTTTACCACACCAGTAAAGGTGAATTCGGCTGACTCATTCTTTGGGCTGTTGCCCTTGATATAAATCAGACCACCGTAAGGCACCTTGAAGGTCACCTTATCATTGGCTTTCAGATCATAGGTTTTCGTCACTTTTGGCGGACGGTTCAGCGCGACTTCATGCTTCTCGCGTCCGGTCAGATCGTCGGCCAGCGCCACGGTGACAGTCACAGGAACTGATGCAGAAGACTCAATGGTGACCTCTTTCTGAGCCGGAGCCCACAGGCCAGTAGACTGCATGTTACCCGCAAACCATTTGGTCGGATTGGAGTACAGGCTGATGGTTTCAGTAACCTTCTCACCTTCTGCCGATACCGCTCCCGGATACTTCTCGACATCAACTTTGATGTTCAGATCCCACCAGGAACGACCCAGCATCAGGCGCGTCAGCGGTTTTTCCATATAGTTGAGCGGATAGCTCGGGTTCATCATGCCCGCTTTATTAACGCTCTTCTCGCCGTAGATCATGTTGTTATCGACCAGCGATTTTTTCAGCTCATCAGAACACTGCGTGCCGCCAGTATAGGCATCGTTGGCGTAGCAGTTCAGGAACTCGGTGAACGTTTTAAAGCCCAGCTCGTCATCCTTGTCGTTTTCATAGCGATATTCAATTTTATTCCACAGCCAGACCGACATGTTCTGGTACAGACGTTCCAGATCGACGCTGCTCAGACGCTCACCTTTGCGACCATTGGTCCGGAAGTAGAGCTCATGCTGATACAGACGCTGAATGTTGGTGCCTAAATCCGCAGCCTGCACCATCGCTTTTGCCGTGTCGGCGTTAAGGCTTAGTTGCGTATACTGTGGAACATACATGCCACCAGTAACCGGAACCCCCGTGCCAGGACGATATTCCAGACAGTTGACCTCGTAGTGGTAAGTTGGGTCCTTACACTCCTTTAATCCAGGAAACTTCTCAAAGATTTTTGCCTTCGCAGCCTTCAGAGAATCCTCTGTTTTATGATCGGCCTCATCAATAAAGGCATAACGCGTTTCCTGTTTGCCATCTCCATCTTCCAGCCAGCTGGCAACTTCCAGCTTCGGTTTGTCATCAGGTTTGTTTTCTACCTGATATTTCCACTTAACTTCCCCTGTCTTACTATCGATGGTGTACGGCAGCGCACCATCTACGGCAGGATAACGTTCATAGACCCAAATGCCCGTTGCGCGCTGCTGACGAACGCGGTTCGGATACCCTTGCGGATCGTTATTTACTACCGACTTGTTCAGTGCCATCGACAGACCTGCGGCATCAAGCAGACGTACAAAGCCAGACGCGCTCTCTTCCTTAAGATTGCTCATCACGTTTTCCATGATCAGCACCGATCCACCTTTGTTCAGATAGGCGATCAGATCGGTCACATCCTGCTGAGTCAGCTTCGGTTTGCTGGTATCTGCTCGCAGCGGGATTGCATAAGGATCGTTACCAACCTGAGTCACATACTCAAAGCCGTTGAGGATCAGCAGCGGCATTTCCTGCGGGTCGAGATCGCCATAGCTACTTAAATGCTCAACAGAGATACCCGCAAAATCCGGATGAAAGCCGAACTCAGCGCTGTTTCCTGTAACCTGACCATGACGTTTGAAATAGACAGTATCCAGGTTGGTGCCTACGGTCATGCTGGCTTTCGCGTCCGGCGTCCATTTATCGTCGGACAGATAGCGCAACACGTTCTGCATAAAGTGCTTCATATCATTAGAATCACTGTTACGCGTACACTGACCGTTTTTATCAACACCGCCTTCCCAGCTGTAACCGTTCGGACAACGCAAAATGCTGTTGTAGTGCGGGTTACCGATAACCATCAGTTTGCCCTCACCGACTTGCCCCAGCGAAATAAACGGCAGGTTAAAGGTGGCGGTATCGCGCGTAACGTTTTCCGGCTCAACGAGAGAAGGCGCTTCCGTAATGTACGCCAGCTCGTTTTTATCCCAGGCGCGTTTTTCGCCAAACGCCAGCCAGTAGTTTTTATCATTACGCGCCATCAGAATCGGGAAGGCCGCGTTGGAGATATTCACCACTGCCTGACCGCGCGCATTACCGGTACTGCCATAGAAGTTGGTAGAGTCATGGAAGACGTGGAATTTCGTCACTGATTTGTAATCTTTATCCACACCCCACAGCTTGTTGATAACGCCCTGAATCTGACCTTCGTTAACATTGCGTGCTGTCAACGAGAACCAACGCTGAGAGTTGCAGCCCCCAAGGGAGTCACAAATCGCCGTATCAATCTCTTTAGCCTGCCCGGATTTAAACTGCTCAAGAAATTCGTTTGTCCGCTCAAAGGTTTGATCGCCTTCGCTCAACGCCTCGCCATTGGATAACGAGAGATTGATAATCTCGTTGATTACGTTGGGATACTCGGCAAAGACCTTGCGCACTACGTCCGGCACTTCACGCTCATCATTTTTTCCGGCCTGGGAGTAACGATGAATAAGCTGATCAATATTCGCGCCGCGAACTTCGTCACCCAGTTCAGTCAACGCAATGGTCGACTTATTGCCGCGCACTGAGCCCAGTTCAAAGGTGTCGATACCAAAGGAGATGGTTTCGCCCCAGCTGAAGTTGAATTTGCCGTTTTCGCCAGTTACGCCACGGCCTGAGCTGGTGTAGTAATTTACGCCAACCACACCATTGCCCATGCTATCTACCAGTCGGCCTTCGGAGAGAATGATTTCAGTGGGTTGATACTGATAAAACTGTTCCGCGTTAGCCGACACGAAGGAAGCGTTCAGATCCGGTTTTGTTCCCGGCGTGGTGACGGGCACAACCGGTGAAGTATGAGTGGATGGCGCTTTATCGGTCGCGGCATTGTTTTCCACCTCTTCATTGACCAGCTTTTTGAACTCTTCCGGTGCCAGATCGATTTGCTTATACAGCGAGTCGAAACGTTTACTCTCGATCACTGAGGAGAACGTCAGGCAAACCTGTTCTGTATTCGCCGGACAGCTGTTACTGGACGTTACCAGCGAAACCGCATTGCTTTTCTTGTCATCGGAAGCTGCCAGTTCTTGCGCGTCCTCAAGACTAAACGACACTTTTTCAACCGCACGCAGGCTACGCGCAGCTTCTGACTGGGTGTCGAAGGTAGCAATTGTCGTGTTACCCGCCACGCAAGTAACGTCCTCACCAGGTGTAAATGTAAAGCCATCGCTGGATTCACCATTACAAGTAGCACCAGTTACCCGCTGGCTTCCGCCCAGGGTCAGATAACCCGTTTTCGTAGGAACAGGTGCTGGCTCCGGTTCTGGCTCAGGATCAGGTGTCGGTTCCGGCGTAGGTTCTGGGTCCGGCGTTGGCTCAGGCGTCAGCTCCGGGTTTGGTGTTGGATCAGGTTTCACTTCCGGCAAAGACCCTGTTCCAGAATCTACAGGCGGCGTATCGGAGGAAGATCCGGAGCCACCGCCATCACAACCGGCTAACAGGGTTGCACTCAAAATAGCCGCTAAAAGCGATTTCTTATATTTAAATTTCTTATTCATTAATAACGCAAGTGACAAAACAAAGTTAAAAGATTCGTAACCGGGGAAATAGTTTTATGCTTTATCTTCTTTAATAACTTCCTCCATTCTTAAGAAAACGGCATCATTGATAGAAAAACAGGTGAAATTTATAAGAATAACCCCTATTCGATGTCTGGCTGGTTATTTTTACGAAATTTCAATAAACAAAAAATTAACAACTTTTCACAACGTAACTATATAAATTTGTTGGTAGTTTTAACGATTAAGATTGCAAAAGCAACAGATAGAACGGTGTTTGCTCATCAAGCGAACATAATTAATACTGACTTGTTTTGCGTGATAAAAAAACAGATGTTCTCACGCTTTTAATTATTTAGCAGGTTATCTGAACGCGAAACATTATTGCCACATGGATAATAAAGCGGGAAATAATTTTCCATTAATAAGACAGAGTAATGTAAACGAAGCCGGATGATATTAACGATCATCCGGCTTTATTGACTTACGAAACTAACATCCCGGTAAACACATACGCCTGCAACAGCGTGATAATGCCGATCACACTGGCAAAGATCAGACTGTGCTTCACGGTGTAGCGGAACAGTTCAGATTCTCGGCCCACCATGCCCGTCGCGGCGCAGGCCACGGCGATAGATTGCGGGGAAATCATCTTGCCAGTTACGCCGCCGCTGGTATTTGCTGCCACCAGCAGAGTGTCAGAGACGTTGATTTGCTGCGCCGTGGTCGATTGCAGTGAACCAAACAGGGCGTTAGAGGAGGTGTCCGAGCCGGTAAGGAATACGCCCAGCCAGCCGAGAAACGGTGAGAAAAACGGGAACATCACGCCTGTACCTGCCAGTACCAGCGCCAGCGTGGTGGACATGCCGGAATAGTTGGTGACGAAGGCGAACGCCAGCACCATGCCAATCGACAATATCGGCCACTTCAGACTAATTAGCGTTTCGGCAAAGACGCCAATCCCTTTCTTGATGCCCACGCCGAGGATGAAGATAGAGATAATCGCCGCAATAAAAATAGCGGTGCCGCCAGCCGAGAGAGGGTCGAATTTAAACACCGCATCCATTGGCGTTGGTTGGGCGACAATGGGTGCCGCTTTCAACACTTGTTGATGCAAATGAGGGATCTGGAAATTAATCACCAGTGAATAAAACGCGCCGCCCGGAGCAAATAACGCTTTAAACGGCTTCATGGTCCAGATGGTGACCAGCACCGTTAAGATTAAAAACGGTGACCACGCACGAATGATTTGCCCCAGACTATATTCTGAAGGCACGGGACCGCCAGAAGATGGTTTATTCACCACCATCGCACCTGCGGATTGTCCCATGCTGATTGCCGTTTCGGTATTTTTCGGCCGCCAGACTTTAAGGAATAAAGCGAGTGAGACGATACTCACCAGCGCCGAAGTAATATCCGGCAGTTCCGGACCAATATAGTTAGAGGTAAAGAACTGCGTGACAGCGAAGCTTCCCCCAGCACCCAGCGCCGCTGGCCACGTCTCTTTCACCCCTTTCCAGCCGTCCATCATTGCTACCAGCCAGAACGGCACAAGAACCGACAGGAACGGTAACTGACGTCCCGCCATTGCGCCAATGTGGAACGGATCGATTCCCGTTACCTGACCGGCGACCAGAATCGGCACGCCCAACGCACCAAACGCCACCGGCGCAGTGTTGGCAATCAGACACAGCCCCGCCGCGTATAACGGTTTGAAGCCCAGGCCCACCAGCAGCGCACCGGTAATCGCCACCGGCGCACCAAAGCCAGCCGCCCCTTCCAGCAGCGCGCCAAAGGAGAAACCAATCAGTAACACCTGCAAACGCTGATCGTCAGTGATGGAGATAACCGAGCTGCGGATAATATCGAACTGACCGCTGGCAACGGTTAATTTATAGAGGAACACCGCCGCAACAATAATCCACGCAATAGGCCATAATCCATAAATAAAGCCATAGCCCGCAGCAGCAAATGCCATATCAATCGGCATTTTAAAGGCGAATATCGCAATCAGAATAGATAATATAAGGGTTATTGCTCCGGCGACATGTCCTTTCAGACGTAATACCGCGAGTGCAACGAAGAAGAATATTATCGGGATCAGGGCGACCAGAGCGGATAGCCCCAGTCCTCCCATCGGCATATACATTTGGGTCCAGGTAACCATATTTTTCAGTCTCTTATTATCTTTATATGCTTGATATACTTAAGGTTGTAATAAGCAAAAGAGGACTGAACTGTAAAATATAGGCGTTATACTTTACAGCAACAGTACGCTGCTAACGCAATTGCTACCTCTGGCATAACAAGTATATCGGGTAAGGGTTTCTGTTCCGCACACGCAGGCGCAGAATATCGTTAAGATGTCCATATTGTTGTTTTAGGCCCGCTAGTAATGCGCTACGGGTATTTAATATTGTTAAACCCTGATAATCGCTCCGGTTATTTCCGGGATAAATGTACTACCGCAGTTACTATCATAGCCCCGACAATAAAACTTGCCGGGGCTTTTTTGACGCTATTAATGACTTTCTTTTTCGCGTAAACGCCAGGCGTGTAATAACGGTTCGGTATAGCCGTTTGGCTGTTTCACGCCGAGGAAGATTAAATCGCTGGCAGCTTTAAAAGCACACGAGTTAGCGAAATTCCCCGACATCGGACGATAAGCCGGATCGCCAGCGTTTTGCTGATCAACCACTTTCGCCATATTCTCCAGCGACGCCTGCACCTGTTCTTTGGTCAGAATACTGTGACGTAACCAGTTGGCGATATGCTGGCTGGAGATACGCAGCGTTGCGCGGTCTTCCATCAGCGCCACGTTGTGAATATCCGGCACTTTTGAACAACCAATCCCCTGCTCCACCCAACGCACCACGTACCCCAGAATCCCCTGCACGTTGTTATCCAGCTCTTGTTGGATCTCTTCAACCGACCAGTTAGCGTTTTCAGCCACCGGAATAGTCAGCAGATCGTCCAGCAGCGGTTCAAATTCAGCATTGAACTCGCTCTGGGCAATGTTGGCCTGCACGCTCTGTACGTTGGTTTGGTGGTAGTGCAGCGCATGGAGCGTAGCAGCGGTTGGTGACGGAACCCAGGCTGTGTTTGCCCCGGCACGCAGTTGGTCGCCCTTCTGGCTGTACATGTCTGCCATCAGGTCCGGCATTGCCCACATCCCTTTACCGATTTGCGCTTTACCGCGCAGCCCACAGAACAGACCGGAAAGCACGTTATTACGTTCGTAGGCTTTGATCCACGGCGTCGATTTCATCTGGTTTTTACGCAGCATCGGGCCAGCTTCCATCACCGAATGCATTTCATCGCCGGTACGGTCGAGGAAACCGGTATTGATGAACGCCACGCGGTTACGCGCCTGAGCGATACAGCTACGCAAGTTCAGCGAGGTCCGACGTTCTTCATCCATAATGCCCATTTTCAGGGTATTCGGTGCCATACCGAGCATTGTCTCAATGCGGGTAAACAGTTTGTTGGCGAACGCCACTTCCTGCGGACCGTGCATTTTCGGTTTCACAATATAGACGCTGCCTGTGCGCGAGTTTTTCTGCACTTTTAAATCATAGAGGGCAATCGCGCCAGTCATGACGCCATCAAGAATGCCTTCCGGGATTTCATTGCCTTCGCTGTCCCAAATCACAGGAATGGTCATCAAATGACCCACGTTGCGGATAAACAGCAGCGAGCGTCCGTGCAGAGAAATTTCAGAGCCATCGGCGGCGGTGTAATGACGATCGTCATTCAGTTTACGCACGATTTGCCGACCGTTTTTTTCCATTTTCTCTTGCAGAGTCCCCTGCATCAGGCCCAGCAGGTTGCGGTACAGCAGGATTTTATCTTCCGCATCAACCGCCGCGACCGAATCTTCGCAGTCGAGAATGGTACTGATGGCCGCTTCGACGATAACATCGTTGATATGCGCCGGATCGTCTTTGCCAATCCGCCCGTTGGCATCAATTTGCAGTTCAATATGCAGACCGTTATTTTTCAGCAAAATGCAGGTCGGCGCAGCGGCATCGCCACGGTAACCGACAAACTGCGCCGGGGTACGTAACGTGGTTTCTTTACCATTTTTCAACTGGATGCGTAATTGTTTATCGACCACCTTAAACGCCACCACATCCTGATAGCTGCCGTTTTCCAGCGGTAGTGATTCATCGAGGAAACGCCGAACCCAGGCGATAACCTGCTCACCACGCTGCGGATCGTAGCCGCTGACCATCGCCCCTTCCTGCGGGATGATGTCGCTGCCGTATAACGCATCGTACAGTGAGCCCCAGCGAGCGTTCGCCGCGTTCAGCGCGTAGCGGGCGTTCATTGCCGGAACCACCAGCTGTGGCCCCGCCTGACTGGTGATTTCGCTGTCAATGCCCGTGGTTTCCACCGTTACGCGCTCCGGTTGCGGCACCAGGTAGCCCAGTTCACGCAGGAAAGATTTATAGGCCGCTTTATCTTTTACCGGCCCCGGATTGCTGCGATGCCACTCATCAAGCGCCGCCTGAATGCGATCGCGTTCTGCCAGCAACTGACGATTTTCTGGTGCCAGATCGTGAACGATCTCATCAAAATTGCGCCAGAACGCCGCAGCGTCCAACCCTGTTCCCGGTAAAACTTCTTCATCCACAAAACGTTTAAAATTGGCGTTAATGCGTAAACGGCCCTGGGTTATGGTTTGACTCATTGTTTCTCTCCTCGTTTTCGCTTATTTCGCCAACACCGCTGCTGCCGCTTTCGCGACCTGCGCATCCTGTGCTCCGGTTAAACCAGAAACGCCCACGGCACCAATAATTTGCCCATCCACAACAACCGGTACGCCACCTTCTAGCGACGTTAATAACGGCGCAGTCACGAACGCGGTACGTCCGTTGTTCACCATCTCTTCATACCCCTTAGTTTCACGACGCCCCAGCGCGGCGGTACGCGCTTTCTCCTGGGAGATGTAAGCCGCAATCGGCGCGCAATCGTCCATGCGACTTAACGCCAGCAGATGACCGCCGTCATCGGCAACAGCAATGGAAACAGACCAGTTGTTTTTCTGCGCCTCTTCCTGACCTGCGGCAATAATTGCACTCGCCATTTGCTGGCTAAGAATGACTTTAGTTTTCATTTTGTTATTCCTTTTCAAGGGCTTGTTCTACAATTTCAATCCAGTGACGCACAGAGGTACGACCGGCGCTCGCCAGATGCGTCTGGCAACCAATGTTGGCGGTGACGATCATTTCCGGTTTGCCGCTTTCCAGCGCATTCATTTTGTTATCCCGCAGCTGGCGCGCCAGATCGGGATGCGTTAACGCATATGTTCCCGCTGAACCGCAGCACAGATGGCTGTCGGGAACGTCCGTTAAGGTAAATCCAAGACGAAGCAACACTTTTTCCACTTCGCCGTTCAGCTTTTGCGCATGTTGTAGGGTACACGGGCAGTGGAAGGCCAGTTTTTTATCGCCGCGAATTGCCAGTTTTTCCAGCGGTTCCTCGCGCAGAAGTTCGACTAAATCGACCGCCAGCTCACTGACCTGACGCGCTTTATCGGCATACAACGCATCGTTTTTCAGCATCTGCCCATACTCTTTGACAAACGCGCCGCAGCCGCTGGCAGTCTGCAAAATAGCCTCGGCACCTGCTTCAATCGCGGGCCACCAGGCATCAATATTATTGCGCGCCCGCGCTAACCCTTTCTCTTGCGCATTAAGATGATAGTCCACCGCGCCACAACAGCCTGCTTCGTTAGCTGGCATGACGCTGATCCCCAGACGATCCAGCACTCGCGCAGTTGCCGCGTTGGTGTTGGGCGAAAGCGTAGGCTGGGCGCAGCCTTCCAGCATTAAAACCCGACGCTTATGGCGCAGCGGTGGACGCGGTTTAGCTTTCACCGTTTCAGCAGGCAGTTTTGCTCTGACCTGTTCCGGTAAAAACGGTCGCAGCACCAGCCCTACCTGCGTCAGCGCACGGAAGACCGCCGGACGCGGCACTACCTGGCGCAATCCTTCGCGCAGCATTCGCTCCGGCAGTGGGCGTTTCACTTTCTGCTCGACAATATCACGCCCGATATCCAGCAAATTGTGATAGCGCACACCAGAAGGACAGGTGGTTTCACAATTGCGGCAAGTGAGACAGCGATCGAGATGCTCCTGTGTTTTAAGCGTGACGTCGTTGCCTTCCAGCACCTGTTTAATCAGATAGATGCGCCCGCGCGGCCCGTCCAGTTCATCGCCCAGGAGCTGATAGGTTGGGCAGGTTGCGGTACAAAATCCGCAGTGAACACAGGCGCGCAGGATGCTGTCGGCTTCCAGCGCCCGCGCGTTCTGCCGCATCTCTTCGGTTAATTGGGTTTGCATAGCCTGCTCCTTAAAGCTCCGCGTACATGCGACCGGGATTAAACACGCCGCAAGGGTCGAGCTGCTGTTTAAGCTGCTGGTGATAGCGGAATAAAGGAGCCGGTAGCGGGGCAAAACCACCATCTCCGGCACTAAAGCGGGTCGCATGACCGCCAGCGTTGCGGGCAATGCGATGGATTTGATTGTCATCGGCTGTCGATTTCAGCCAGCGTAACGCCCCGCCCCAGTCGATCAGTTGCTCGCCGGGTAAATCCATCATCGGCGCATCGCTGGGTAAGGAAATGCGCCATAAGGTACCTGGTAACGAGAAGAACGGCAGTTGTTGTTCACGCAATTGCTGCCAGAACTGACCCGCAACCTCTTCGCCCCCCAGCAGTTCACGCGCTGCTTTTACCGATCCTTCGCCGCCCTCAAGGCGGATCCACAACGCATTGTCGAAGTAACATAAGCCACTAATGGGTAATGGCTGGAGTTGCCACTGGGCGATTTCATTCATGGCTTCTTGCAGGCTGATTTCCCGACGCAGACTCAGGGTGGCGCGTGGTCGCGGTAACACTTTCATCGAGATTTCAGTGAGCACACCCAGACAACCGTAGCTTCCGGCCATTAACCGTGAGAGATCGTATCCGGCAACGTTTTTCATCACTTCACCACCAAAACGCAGATGTTTTCCAGTGCCGGTAATGATGCGCGTGCCGAGGACAAAATCGCGGACCGAACCAC